>Ga0316627_100000495_pt1 | contig 10990 bp, 11 predicted proteins | sample OWC_Aug_M2_C1_D1_FD_207653 | JGI IMG/M metagenome (GOLD analysis project Ga0316627, IMG submission 207653) | Wetland soil microbial communities from Old Woman Creek delta, Ohio, United States - OWC_Aug_M2_C1_D1_C | ecosystem: Environmental > Terrestrial > Soil > Wetlands | place: USA: Ohio...
ACTCACGGACGCTTGCGCGAGGTGAACCGCTTCTCCTGCCTTTGAAAAGCTTCCGAGTTCGACGACTTTGAGGAAGATCTCAAGCTGGCGAAGATCGAAATCGACGGACACCACGCTCTGGGAAAAATTTTGTTTCATATCAACTCAGTTGTGGCTTGAGGCATTTTTCTCTGTCCCTCTTTCGGCGGTCGGCCGTCCGCGGTCAGCCGTCGGCTCTCCATTTTGCTCCTTGCTGTCTGCTCTTCGCTCCATGCTCTGCGCTCTCTGCTCAAATATACTGAAACCAAACTCGTTGCACTTCAGAGAAATTCTTTTTCACGAGCGCTCCCCCGGACACGGTTTCTCCGTGACCCGGGAGCAGATGCTCCACATCGAGCTCTGACAGGCGCCTGATGCTTTCTTTTAGCGCTTGCCCATCGCCGCCAGGAAGGTCGGTCCTCCCAATGCCCTGATAAAAGATCACGTCGCCGGTGAAGAGGGCTTTCTCCTGAGGCCAGTAAAGGCAAATGGACCCGGGCGAATGGCCAGGAGCATGAATGACCTGGAACTTCATGTCACCCAGCAGGAGAGCTCCTTCCCGGAGAAGAATCTGAGGTTGGAAGTCCTTGATGCCCATGGCGGCGCCATAATGAGGCGCCAGGGTCTTAATGAAATCCATCTCCGTTTCGTGGAGGGCGATGAGCGCCCTAGAGTTGACGAAAGCGCGAACCGCTTCCACGTGATCCGGATGGCCGTGGGTCAGGATAACGAGATCAATGTCCTGCGGGGTGATGGAGAGCTTTGAAAGATGATCTTTCACATTCCCGAAAAGGTGGTTGTGCCCGGGGTCAATAAGAACTTTTTCCGATCCGCTGATGAGGTAAGTGTTCGCGTTGTTGGCGGTCGGGTCCCGCCACACGAAGGCATGAAGACCTTCCGGGATTTTCATGTTCAGACCAGATCTTTCATGCGAAACCGGCGAGCGGGGATTGTTCCGGGCTTTGCTCTGGCCGAATCACTAAGATTCAGAACATCGACAAGCGTTGTGTCCTTGAAGATGGTCTTCATAGAGTCAAAGGCTTTTCCCCACACAGGGCGGATCGGACAAGTAGCAATGCTTTCACAGCAGGTCTCGTCTGAGAGACAATCCACAAAAGAGAATTTTGATTCGAGGCGAAGGAGAATCTCCCAGAGGTTGATTTCGTGCGGGGCTTTCGCAAGCATGTGCCCACCCTTAGGGCCTCTGACACTGGAGATCAGTCTTGCCTTTTTCAGCGGGATAATCAGTTGTTCGAGGTACTTGATCGGGATTTTCTGGTTCTTCGAGATATCCGACATGCTGATGGGCCCTTTTCCATATTGCTTGGCTAACTCCAGCATCAGGCGTGTGCCGTAACGTCCTCGGGTAGACAATTTCATGGGGGAATCCTCATTTCTTGATGGGAAAAGACAACCATCTGATATCGCGAAGCAAACTATATACTCCCTCTTGAAAAGTCAAGCGTGCCCGCCCGGGTGCCGGCCTTTCGTTGACAAACCCCTCGGGGCGCATTACGTATATCTCTAGAAAGTACTGAAGTCTCAATCAAGGAGGTTCCAACCTATGACGGATAACCCGGAAGTCAAGACAGCGTGTGTTCACAGCTGCAAGAAAATAGAGGTGCCGACCGATGAAGAGGTCTGCGCCCTCAATGAACTGAGGTGCATTAAAGAGAAAGTGAGGGATCTCAAAAAGAGAATATCCGACCTGAGCGCAGGCCTCGTGGCCGGGACCCGGGATGACCTGATGATTCTGGAGAGACAAATGGAAGACCTCAAAGAAGAGTGGCTGTCCTGGGAAGAAAAAAGACAGCAGGCCGCTAAGGAAAGAATGATTATCCTCGGCCATGAGCAACACGGGACGAAATAGGGCCTGAGGGCTTATGAACCCTTTTCCTACCGGTTTTCCCTCCCCCCTTGTTCCATCACCATAGCGTTCCCATTCCGTCTTCCATCCTTTGACTTGTTTCGCATTGACTTACTGGCCAACTTGTCCTTATAATCTGAGAACTTTCCCTGATCCGCGGAGGAATGGGTTATGAGCAAAAAAAGGTCGATTCAATGGGTTGGCATTCTCTTGTTGTTCACTTTGATCACCTTGCCGGCCCCTGGCGCAGCTCAAGGAAGACAGAATTATTTTACCCTCGAAAAAGCCATCTCCCAAGCGCTAGAGAGCAGTTACAAGATTAAAGCGAGGAATGAGAGGATCGAGCAGGCAAGCGATATCATGAAACAGGCAAGAGCCGATTTCTTGCCGAAGCTCGGGACGGCTTACAGCTACAACAGACTGAGTGAACCTCCTGTGAGCAGAGTGAGCAGGGCGGTATCCCCTATCGGTACCACTGTCCCACTGGTTGTCGGCACAGAGGACAACTTCCGATGGACATGGTTTCTAAGACAGCCCCTCTTTACAGGGTTTGCGCTGGTCAGTTCCTACAAACTCGCTGAATTGGGCATTGATCAGTCCCAACTGGAAGCGGAGCTTGAGAAACTGGACCTGGTCCTTCGGGTGAAGGAAGCTTATTTCAATATTCTGGGAGCGGACAAGGCGGTCGAGGTCGCCCAGACGACAGTGGAGTCTTTAACACAAACGGTGAAGGTGGCTCGTAGCTTTTTCGAAGTGGGTATGATTCCCATCAATGATGTGCTCAAGGCGGAAGTGGAGTTGGCGAATGCGGAGCAGTCTCTCGTGAGGGGCAAGAACGCGGCAGAGACCACCCGCTCCTCTTTCAACACGCTTTTGGTCAGGCCGGTCAACGCGCCTGTGGAGGTGGAGGACATCCTGGTCTACAAGCCGGAAGTTGGAGAGTACAATGCCTTTGAGAAAAAGGCGCTTGAAGCTCGCCCTGAGATCAAAATACTGGATGTGAATATCCAGCAGACAGATCAACAGATCCGCCTCGCCAAAAGCAAATATTATCCTGAGATCTCCTTTACCTACCAGTATATCAGTGAAGGGGATGAGGCCTCGGTCAAAGGCAGCCCGTACGTTGATGCAAACCACTGGGAGGCTCTGGTTGTGGCCAACTGGACCTTCTGGGAATGGGGAAAGACCTACTATGCAGGCAGGGAAAAGGAGAGCTTGAAGAGGCAGCTTACCGAGACCAAAGCGGATGTGGAGGACGGCATTCGCCTGCAGGTCAAACAGGCCATGGTGGATCTGGATTCCTCCGCCAAGAATATCCCCACGACCCAGAAAGGGGTAGACGCAGGTGAGGAGAACTTGAGGGTCAACGCGGAGCGGTACAAGGCCCAGGTGTCCACCATCACCGACTTGCTGGATGCGCAAACCCTTCTGGCTCGTGCCAGGCTGGACTACTACCGGGCCCTCTACGATCACAACCAGGCAAGAGCCCGATTGGAACGGGCACTGGGAAATTACTGATCCGTCTTTCTTGGATCGTCCATTTGACCTGTGATTCAGCTATTTCATGTTTCCAAAACCTTTGGGCCCACGGCGGCCCTTAAAGACATTGACCTCCGAATCCGCACGGGGGAGTTTGTCTTTGTCACCGGGCCTAGCGGTGCAGGAAAAACCACCCTCCTCAGGCTGATCTTCGGCGCGGAGCCGCCGACAGAAGGTCAGATCGTCATCAACGGTATCAACCTCAGCCGCGTCAGCGGCACCAAGCTCGATCTGCTCCGAAGAAAGATCGGCTTCGTGTTCCAGGACTTCAAGCTCCTGAGCCGCAGAACCGTTTTTCAGAATGTGGCTTTGGCCCTGGAGGTGACCGGCGAAAAGCGATCGATGGTGCGCAAAAAGACCCACCAGATGCTCCGCGCGGTGGGATTGGCCCCCAAGGAAGAGGCCTATCCGATTGAGCTTTCGGGAGGGGAACAGCAGAGGGTGGCCATCGCGAGAGCCATGATCAACGATCCCCTGATCCTGCTCGCGGACGAGCCCACGGGCAATCTCGATCCGGATATCACACGGGAGATTATGGTCCTCTTCCGAAGCATCAACCTGAGAGGGACCACGGTGGTCATTGCGACCCACAGCCGGGAGTTGCTCCGCAATACGGACCAACGCATCATCGTGCTCCACAGGGGAAAGGTTCTCGAATAGTAACCCGTTCGCTTTTTAAAATGGAGGGCTGAGGCCATGGGGGTCTCTCTAAAAACAGAAAACGAAGAGTGTGCGGGAAAGACTATGCAGACAAGGGGCAGCGAAGGCGGGCGGAGAGGTTTCACCGGCACCTGCCGGTAGGATTTTAGATGGCGAGTTCCCCGGCAGCCCTCCGCCCGCCTCACCCATGGCCTAAAGCTGGACACCGCAGTGTGGCTTCTTCGTTGTTCTGTTTTTAGAGAGACCCCCATGGCCTTTTTCTGTTATTCTTTTAAAAAGCGAACAGGTTACCTCGGTTAAACGTCATGATTGCGAAGCTCAGGCTCTGGTCCACCTACTTCAAGCAGGCTCTGTCCAGCATCCTCTACAACCGCCTGATTTACGCCATCAGTGTGGGCACGATTGCCATTTCCCTGCTCATCTTCGGCGCCTTTGTTCTTCTCTCGGTGAACGTGAAAACGTGGATTCAAGGGTGGGGGCAGACGCTTTCCATCTCGGTGTATCTCAAGGAAGGCATCGATGAAGGGGCAAGGGAACGGATTCGGACAGCCATCAGCGCATTGCAGGGGGCGGAGATCAAAGGTTTCATCTCCAAAGAAAAGGCCCTCCAGGACATGAAAGGGATGCTCGGGTCGCAGGCCGGACTGCTCGACGGGTTGAACAGGAACCCTCTTCCCGCTTCCTTTGAAGTGGCCTTCAGAAACGTGGACCGGGCCAAGTTCGAACCAAAGAGAATCAAGGAAGCCCTGGAAAAAGTCGCGGGAGTGGATGAGGTGCAGTACAGTGAGCAGTGGCTCGACCATTTTGAGGGCCTGCTTTACGTGCTCAAGGTTGCCGGACTAGCCATTGGAGGGCTCCTCTGTGTAGCGGTTCTGTTCATCATCACGAATACGATCAAGCTCGCGATCTATTCACGGCGCAACGAAATAGAGATCTACAAGCTGGTCGGCGCCACGGACTGGTACGTGAAAGCGCCCCTGCTTTTCGAAGGGGCGCTTCAGGGGTTGCTGGGGGCCTTGATCGCGCTGGGGGTTCTCCTGGCCAGTCATTTGGTTCTCTCTTTTAAGGTCATTCAGATTTTCGGATTGCCGTTCATGGATTTTGTTTTCTTGTCGGAGAGTTATGCCCTGGGGATCCTCTCTCTGGGGCTGGTTTTGGGCCTGCTGGGGAGCTTTATTGCAATCGGGCGGTTCTTTAAGTTTTGAGATCAAGAATGGCTGAAAAGAAAAGGGGTTGTTCTCCCGTGTTCACCCGCCTTGTTTTTCTGTTGTCGGCCGGATGTCTTGTCTTTTCTCTGCCCTTCTCCGGCTTCTCCTTGTGCTGCGCACGCGCCGCAGCCGACCCGGCGGAAAAAAAACAGCAAATCGAAAAGATAGAAAAAGATCTTGACCGCGAACGCGAACAGCTCCTGAGGTTCGACGAAAAAGAAGAAAAGCTGCTGGAAGAACTCTCGCATCTGGAAAAAGAGATTGAGGAAAAAAGAAAGAACCTCAAGGAGCTGGAGGAAAAAGTCTCCGTCATCAAGAAAGATCTGCGGGAGAATCAGGCCAAGATGAGCCAGCTCGAGAAGTCGCTGAAAGCGCTTGAGGACCGCTTGGGGAAAAGACTGGATGCTTTCTATCGTTACGCGAAGAGGGGGTATATCCGGCTTCTCGCCACAGCGGACGGGCTGGATACTCTAAGGAAAAGATTCAAGTACCTCAGGGCCCTTCTGGCCGTGGACCTCACCCTGCTTCAGGAAACAGCCGATCTCCAGAAGCAGTACCGGGAAGAGATCGCTTCGGTCAAAGAGAAACTTCTCGATCTGGAAGGGCTTGAAAAAGAGGAAAGCGTGCGGGTCGCTGCGGTCAAAGAAGATATTGACAGGAAGGTCGTTCTCCTGATGAAGACCCATAAAGAGAAGGAGTTCCTTGAGACGGGGGTCAAGGAACTGGAGCTGGCTTCGCAAAAGCTGAAAGAAACCCTTATCCAAATTGAGAAACGAGACGAAAAACGGACCGAAATCCCCTCTGATTTTGCAAACGCCAGGGGGAAGCTTCCCATGCCGATTGACGGCAGAATATTGAGAGAAGGCGCCTCCTCCCAGGGCGGGCTCAAAGGGATCACTATTGAGGGTCGCCCCGGCGCGGAAGTGAAAGCGGTTTATGCAGGCCGTATCGATTTCTCCGGGACCCTCAAAGGCTATGGCGAGCTCGTTGTGATCAACCACGGGTCTCGATACTTCACGGTTTCCGCCCATCTTGCTCAGAGAGAGAAGCAGGAAGGGGAGATGGTTAAATCCGGGGAAGTGATCGGATCCCTGGGGAAAACAGCCACACCGAGGGAGGCAAGGCTTTACTTTGAGATCAGGAAAGGTGGAGGAACTCTCGATCCGATTAGGTGGCTAAAAGTTCATTGACCAGGGACGGCACTGTGGAGTATCATAGTAAATATTTTTCGCTGCAAATTAGGAGCTGCATTATGCCTCGAAGCAACAAGAAATTTCTTCTCCAGACCATCGTATTCTGTGTTCTCATCGGGAGCATTCTTTTTTTCAACGGAAATACGGTTGTGGTCAAAGCAGGAACCGAAGACGCCTACAAGAACCTCGAACTTCTCACTGAAGTCCTGCGTCAGATCGAAAAAAACTATGTGGAGCCCCAGAACAACCAGAAACTGGTCCAGGGTGCGATCAAGGGGATGGTCCAGAGCCTTGACCCCCACTCGTCATTCCTTTCCAAAGATGAACACCAAGATCTCCTGAGCGAAACAAAAGGCAGCTTTTCAGGGATCGGGGTCGAGATCACGGTGCGGGACAATGTGCTGACGGTCGTTTCACCTATTGAAGGAACGCCGGCCTACAAGGAAGGAATCCAGGCCGGAGACAAGATTATCAAGATTGACGGGAAAGTAGCGGCAGATATGAGTCTGCCTGAAGCGGTCAAGAGCATTCGAGGTGAAAAAGGAACCAAAGTCAACTTGACGATCATGAGAGAGGGCGCTGAAAAACCTCTGGAATTCACCGTGACCCGGGACGTGATTCCTATCAAGAGCGTGAGGAGCACCCTCCTGAACCCGAAAATCGCTTACGTCAGGGTCTCCAATTTTCAGAGTAAGACCACGAATGATCTGTCCGCTGAACTGGAAAAGCTCCAAAACGGGCGCAAGCTGGAAGGCCTCGTTCTGGATCTCCGGAATAATCCTGGCGGCCTGCTTTCCCAGGCGATCGATGTGTCGGATCTCTTCCTGGAGTCCGGAGTGATCGTGAGCACCAAGGGCCGGGAGTCCTCGCAGGATATGAAGGCCACGGCGCACAAGAAAAAGACGGACCGGAACTATCCCATCATCGTTCTGGTAAACGGCGGGAGCGCAAGCGCCGCAGAGATCGTTGCAGGGGCGCTCCAGGACAACAAGCGGGCGCTCATCCTGGGCACTAAGACGTTCGGCAAAGGCTCGGTGCAGACGATCATCCCCTTGAGCGACGGCTCGGGGTTGCGGCTGACCACGGCCATGTACTACACGCCGAGCGGCCGTTCGATTCAGGCAAGCGGCATTGAACCCGACGTAGAGGTGAAATTCATTCCTCCCGTTGAAGAGGACGGAAAAGACAAGGCCCGCATGGTCAGGGAGAAGGATCTCAAAGGTCACCTGCCCAGCGGCTCCGGCGAGGAACTCGACGCGGACAAGCGCACGGAGGAGAAGGAGAACGACAAGAGGGCCAAAGAGCTCCTCGAGAAGGACAATCAGATCCGTCAGGCCCTGCAGCTGCTGCAGACCTGGCACATCTTCTCGCACATGAAGACCGGGTCCTAGAAATCGATTTCGAAGAATCATGCGCGACGCCCGGCTTCAGACATGGCACTCCGACGCAAGAAGAAAGGAAGAGCCCGAAAGAAAAAGATTAAACTGCGCACTCTGGCGCTAGGACTTCTTGTGGGAGGGGGGCTGCTGTTCACGTCCCTCTCTTTGTTTTTTCTCTCCGGACGTCCGTCGAAGCCGGGGGGTTATGACGAGCCCTCCTCCAGAGCGGTCTCTTCAAAGAAACAGAACTCCAAAGGCGATCAAGGGGCCCGCAAGCCTCCCAAGAAAGAGGTGCGAGCGGCGCACACAGGCGAAGGGTCGGAGGGGGCACCCAAGATCGCTATCATTATTGACGATGTGGGCTTCGATGTGGATCTCGCGAGGTCTTTCCTTGAGTTAAAACCCCCCTTGACCTTGTCGGTGCTGCCCACGGCGCCGCATGCACAGGGGATCGCGCGGGAGGCCGTGGCAAGAGGGGCGGAGGTGCTTCTTCACTTGCCCATGGAGCCCAAGGAGAGCAACGGCGAAGGTCCAGGTGCAGGGGCTCTCCTCGCAAAGATGGGCGAAGAGGAGTTTGTCGAGACCCTGAACGGTCATCTGAGCAGGATTCCCGGCATCAAGGGGGTGAACAACCACATGGGGTCTCTGCTCACGGAAAAAGAAGACAAGATGGTTCTGCTCTTCAGGGAGATGAAGAAGCGGCACCTGTTTTTTGTGGACAGCCGAACGACCCCGCAGACCGTGGCGTCCAGGGTGGCTGCGGAACTGAGGGTGCCCGTGGCCAGCAGGAGCGTGTTTCTGGATCACGAGCTGTCTCAGGAAGCCATGAAAGTCCAGTGGGATCGGCTTCTGGCCATGGCCCGGGAGCAGGGAGTTGCCGTGGGGATCGCCCATCCGCACAGGGAGACACTGGTTTTTCTGAGGGAGCACTTGCGAGCCCTGAAATCCGAAGCGCGGCTTGTGCGCGTCTCGGACATCGTAAGTTGAGGGACAAAGGCACAGAGGCACAAAGGGACAGAGCAGAAAAGGTCTTTCTGCTTTATGCCTTTGCATCTTTGTCCCTTTGTGCCTTGGTGGTGATGAAAAAAAACAGAGTGAAGCCTTGCCTGAAGGCGGACAATACGTACTGGAGGTATCGTTGTGAAAGTTCCATTGCTGGATTTGAGAGCACAGTATACCACGCTCAAGGAGGAGATTCTGGCTGTGACCCGGGAGGTCTATGAGTCGCAGCAGTTCATTCTCGGACCCAAAGTGAAAGAACTGGAAGAGAAGATTGCCGCGTACTGCGGGTGTTCGCACGCCGTCGGCGTTTCTTCTGGAACGGATGCGCTGCTCATTGCCTTGATGACCGCAGGCCTCGGGCAAGGGGATCTGGTCGTGACCACGCCTTTCACTTTTTTTGCAACCGTGGGCTCGATCACGCGGGTGGGCGCGGCTCCGGTGTTCGTGGACATCGACAGGGCTACCTACAACATGGACCCGACGAAACTCGCCTCCACCCTGGCGGGGTTGAGTGGAACCGCGCGCTCCAGAGTAAAGGCGATCATGCCGGTGCACCTTTTCGGTCAGTGCGCGGACATGGAGCCGATTCTCGAAACGGCGAAGAAGTACAACCTCGTGGTGATCGAAGACGCGGCCCAGGCCATCGGCGCAGAGATCGCGTTCAGGGGCGGCGTGGCCAAAAGGGCGGGATCCATGGGAGAGTACGGGTGCTTCTCCTTTTTCCCTTCCAAGAACCTCGGAGCCTTCGGGGACGGGGGCATGGTGACGACGAACTCCAAAGACCTGTATGAGCGGCTGATGATCATGCGCGGTCACGGCGCGAAACCGAAGTACTACCACAGGATGATCGGCGGAAATTTCCGGCTTGACGCACTCCAGGCGGCCATCCTGATCGTGAAGCTGAAGTATCTGGATCAGTGGACCGCAGGCCGCCAGGAGAACGCAAAGACCTACCGGGACCTCTTTCAGAAGGCGGGGCTCTCCGAAGTGACCCTGCCCGTGGAGAAACACAAAAGGCACATCTATAACCAGTTCGTCATCCGGCTGAACGACAGAAGGGACGAGCTCCGGGAGTTCCTGAACGCTGAAGGGATCGGCACGGAAGTGTATTACCCCTTGTCGCTTCACGTGCAGGATTGCTTCAAATACCTGGGCCACAAGCCGGAGGATTTCCCGGAATCCATGGATGCCGCGGCAACCACCCTGGCCCTTCCCATTTATCCGGAGCTCAAACGGGAACAGCTCGAAACGGTGGTTCAAAAGATCAAGGAGTTCCTGGGGGTTCGGCGTTGAAAAAAAATATGAAAAGCATGAAAATTTTAGTTGACAGATGGAAACCGAGGGGTTAAGTTACGCGTCTGCTCTGAAGAAATGCCGTTCTCATCTTGACATTCCAAATCGGAGTTATTAGGTTAAGAAGGGTTTTTGTCGCTCTTTGAAAACTAAATAGTGATACCGCTGTAGGCCGCAATTTTGTAATTAATGGATCAGCCAGATCCAATCCATATAACTGGAGAGTTTGATCCTGGCTCAGAATGAACGCTGGCGGCGTGCGTAACACATGCAAGTCGAACGAGAAATTCCGGGCTTGCTCGGGAGAGTAAAGTGGCGAACGGGTGAGTAACGCGTGGGTAACCTGCCCCTGAATCTGGAATAACTTCGCGAAAGCGAGGCTAATACCGGATATTGTCCCAGGGACCTCGGTTCTTGTGATGAAAGATGACCTCTTCACGAAAGTTGTCGTTCAGGGAGGGGCCCGCGTACCATTAGCTAGTTGGTAGGGTAATGGCCTACCAAGGCGATGATGGTTAGCTGGTCTGAGAGGATGACCAGCCACACTGGCACTGAAACACGGGCCAGACTCCTACGGGAGGCAGCAGTGAGGAATTTTGCGCAATAGGGGAAACCCTGACGCAGCAACGCCGCGTGAGTGAAGAAGGCCCTCGGGTCGTAAAGCTCTGTCAAGTGGGAAAAAAGCTTACTGGTAAATAGCCAGCAAGACTGATGGTACCATTGAAGGAAGCACCGGCTAACTCCGTGCCAGCAGCCGCGGTAATACGGAGGGTGCAAGCGTTGTTCGGAATTACTGGGCGTAAAGGGCGTGTAGGCGGTGTGGTAAGTCAG
>Ga0316627_100000496_pt1 | contig 10989 bp, 12 predicted proteins | sample OWC_Aug_M2_C1_D1_FD_207653 | JGI IMG/M metagenome (GOLD analysis project Ga0316627, IMG submission 207653) | Wetland soil microbial communities from Old Woman Creek delta, Ohio, United States - OWC_Aug_M2_C1_D1_C | ecosystem: Environmental > Terrestrial > Soil > Wetlands | place: USA: Ohio...
ATCTTACCGGATTTACCGGCTCCTCAGCCTGTCTTCTTGTGAGCGGGAAGGACAGGGTCTTTTTTACCGATCCGCGTTACGAGGAGCAGTCAAAGCGTGAGGTCAGAGGTTTCGATGTCATCATCGAACAGCTTGAGCGACCAAAGGAGATCCTGGAGAAGGCTAAGGAGGTGGGTATGAAGACGCTCGGGTTTGAGTCAACCGTATCCTATGCCTTCTATAAGTCGCTTCTCAGAAAAGGAATCAGGGTGAAGAGTGTTACGAACCTGATCGAAGAGATGCGGAGGGTAAAATCCAGTCTCGAGATCAAGATGATCCGTAAGGCGGTTGAGCGGGCAGAGAAGGCATTCCTTGAGCTGAAGCCGCATATCAGGACAGGCGTATCGGAACGTCATCTTGCCCTGCGGCTTGAGACAGCCCTGAAGAAGCAGGGTTGCACCGTGATTCCGTTCGATATCATCGTGGCAGCGGGTAAGAACACTGCCCTGCCGCACGCGAAGCCGTCTGATAACAGGATCAGGCCGGGAGATTTCGTGATGTTTGACTGGGCAGGAGAGGCTGGGGGGTATTTCTCCGATATGACGAGGACCTTCCTGATGAAGGGCGGCAGGGATATTTCAAAAAAGATAGAAGTCTACGCAGCGGTCCTGAATGCCAATATGAGCGCCATCAGGTCTGTCCGCCATGAGACTGCCGCCCGCATGGTTGACAAGACCGCAAGAGATGTTATAAAAAAGGCAGGGTACGGCGACTTCTTCAGCCATGGCACCGGTCACGGCGTGGGACTTGAAGTACATGAACTTCCCCGCATATCACGGTTCGGGAGAGAGATGATCAGATCGGGGATGGTCTTCACGGTGGAACCGGGGATCTACCTTCCCGGACTCGGTGGCGTCAGGATAGAGGACATGCTCCTTGTGGAAAAGCAGGGCTGCAGGACCTTGACCGCGCTTCCCAAGAAACTCGAGATTCTATAAGGAAAATCCAGGAGGAAGAGGCTATTGTTCGCAACAAGTGATTTCAGAAAAGGCTTAAAGATCGAATTCAAGGGAGACCCGTACGAGATCATAGATTTCCAGCACGTAAAGATGGGGAGGGGCGGCGCAAACGTCAAGACGAAGATGAGGAACCTCAGGAGCGGAAGCGTTGTGGAAGAGACGATCAGGTCAGGGGAAAAGTTCCCTCCCGCAGGACTTGAGGAAAAGAAGATGCAGTACCTTTATGCCCAGGGTGATGACTATATCTTCATGGACCAGGAAACCTATGAACAACTCCCGCTGAGCGGCGCGCAGCTCGGAGAAGCAAAGCTCTTCCTCAAGGAAAACATCGAGGTAAAGATACTGTACTATAAAGGGGAGCCTCTCAATGTCGAGCTGCCGACCTTTATCGAACTGGTCATAGCAAAGACCGATCCTTCGGGTTTCAAAGGCGACACCACGTCGGGCGGCGGAAAGCCCGCTACGCTTGAGACCGGGGCTGTGGTACGGGTGCCGTTCCATCTTAATGAGGGTGACACCATTAAGGTCGATACGCGGACGTCTGAATACATAGAAAGGGTAAAATAATGGAACTTGAGGACCTCAAAGAGATCATAGAACTTCTCAAGGAAACCGATATTACCGAGCTGCAGGTCGAGAAAGACGGTACCAAGGTAAAGATCAAGAGAGAAAAATTCCTTCAGCAGTTCGATATATCCGCGCAGAAACCTTCTGTTGTCCCTGTTCAGGAGACGATCGTCAAGGAGATCGTTGCGGAAGATTCCGAGCAGCGTCTTATTACGATAACGTCTCCGATTGTCGGCACATTTTACCGCGCTCCATCTCCTGAGGCCCCTTCGTTTATCGAGATCGGCCAGCGGGTGAAGAAGGGGCAGGCGCTCTGTATCATTGAAGCCATGAAGCTGATGAACGAGATAGAAAGCGAGGCTGACGGTATCGTTGTGAAGGCGCTGGTGGAAAACGGGCAGCCCGTCGAATACGGTGAACCGCTCTTCCTTATCGACCCCGCATGAAGACCTTTAAAAAGATCCTTATTGCCAACCGTGGCGAGATAGCGGTCAGGGTGATCCGTGCCTGCAAGGAACTCGGTATCAGGACCGTAGCGGTCTATTCGGAAGCTGACCGGGAGTCGCTGCATGTGAAGCTTGCTGACGAGTCGGTCTGTGTCGGTCCTGCAAGTACGGTGCAGAGCTACAACAATATCCCCAGTATCCTTTCGGCAGCAGAGATAACCGACGCTGAAGCGATCCATCCCGGCTACGGCTTCTTATCCGAGAACCCCCAGTTTGCCGAGGCGTGTCTCACATCGGGCATAACCTTTATAGGCCCGTCTTCAGAGACGATACGACTTGGCGGCGACAAGGCAAAGGCACGGCAGACCATGAAACGCAGGGGCGTCCCTGTTGTGCCGGGGAGCGACGGTCCGGTGGTGACCGAGGAATCTGCACTCAAGACCGCCAGGAAGATCGGCTTCCCGGTCATCATCAAGGCGTCGGCAGGCGGCGGCGGCCGAGGCATGAGAATCATCAGGGAAGAGGCAGAGCTTGAAAAGCTTTTCTTCATGGCACAGAGAGAGGCGCTTACGGCGTTCGGCAACGGCGAACTCTATATGGAAAAGTACATCACCGAAATGCGCCATATCGAGGTGCAGATTATTGCGGACACGAAGGGTAATATCCTGCACCTCGGTGAGAGGGACTGTTCCATACAGCGGAGGCACCAGAAGCTGATAGAGGAATCGCCTTCACCTATTGCCTCGGAGAAGTTCAGGAAGAAGATCGGCGAATATGCGGTAAAGGCTGCGCGGGCATTAAAATATCGGAACGCCGGTACCGTAGAGTTTATTGTTGAGCCGGACGGCAATATCTATTTCATGGAGATCAATACGCGCCTGCAGGTCGAACATCCTGTAACCGAGTATGTCACGGGCATAGATATCGTAAAAGAACAGATCAGGATTGCAGCCGGGCTTCTCCTGGAGATTAAACAGCCGCAGGTAAAGTTCTTCGGACATGCCATCGAATGCAGGATCAACGCAGAGGATCCGGAACGTTTCATCCCCTGTCCCGGAAAAATTACATTCCTTGCGCTTCCCGGCGGGCCGGGAGTGCGGGTTGATACCGCCGCATACAACGGCTGTGTAATTCCCTCCTATTACGACTCTCTTATTGCCAAGCTCATTGTCCACGGGAGGAACCGGGAAGAGGCGATCGCCCGCATGAAGCGGGCCCTTGACGAATTTATCGTTGAAGGCATCAAGACGACCATACCGTTTCACAAAAGGGTCCTGAACGACCCGGACTTCATCAGGGGGGAATTCAATACCGGGTTTGTCGAGAAGATGAACAATCCTCCGCAGCCAATACAAAAATAATACGCTCCTGCACGGCCAGCAATGTACGGTAACGGCATCTGCTTTATCACGGACAGAACCTATTCGACACTGCCGCTCTCTGATATGGTGAGATGCGTACTGGAGGCGGGCGTTACCTTTATACAATACCGGGACAAGGAAAAGACGCGGCGGGAGATCTATGAAGAAGCGGTCGGTCTCAGGGAACTCACCCGCTCGTTCGACGCCGTTTTTATTGTCAATGACCATGCTGATATTGCGCTTGCCGTTGGTGCCGACGGTGTGCATCTAGGCCAGGACGACCTTCCGCTGGAGGAGTCAAGAAGGATCATGCGCAACCGCATCGTCGGCATTTCCACGCACAGTCTTGAACAGGCCAGGGAGGCGGAGGCGGGAGGGGCGGATTATATCGGTTTCGGCCCCGTATTTCATACAACGACCAAGGATGCCGGCATTCCCCAAGGGGTTGACATTCTGAAAATAATTAAACAGAATGTCCGTATTCCCATTGTGGCCATCGGGGGCATCGGTATCGATTCGGTCACGGATGTCATGAATGCAGGGGCTGATTGCATTGCAGTTGCAACAGCGATCTGCAAGGGTGATATCACGGAAAATGCACGTAAGTTCGTACATACACTGCAAACCATGAAAGGGAGGTAATATGAGAAAAATTTTTGCGATCCTTTTCTGTCTCGGTCTTGCGATGATCCCGGCAGCCGGGTGCCAGAAAAAGTCCGAAACCATCAAGATCGGCGTTGCCGGTCCGATGACCGGAGATCAGTCTAAGATGGGGACGGACTTCAAAAACGGCGTGACTCAGGCTGTCGAGGAATGGAACGCGCGGGGAGGAGTGCTCGGGAAGAAGGTGGAAATCATTATCGGCGATGATCAGCACGATCCGAAACAGGCTGTGTCTGTTGCGAACAAGATCGTTAATGACGGTGCGGTGGGTATCATCGGCCATTTTAATTCCAGTTGCTCCATACCTGCATCGGATATCTACGTCAGAGGAAATATCCCGATGATATCTCCCGGATCTACCAATCCTCAGCTGACGGAGAAAGGCTATCGGAATGTGTTCAGGGTCTGCGGCAGGGACGACCAGCAGGGTAAGGTTGCGGCCGATTTTGTCAGCAGCCAGCTCAAACTGAAGAAGGTGGCCGTTATCCATGATAAGACAACATATGGTCAGGGACTCGCCGACGAGTTCAGAAAGGCGCTTGGCGACAAGGCCGAGGTCATTTTCTCTGGAGGGATCGTCCAGGGAGATAAGGACTTCAAGGGCGTGCTCACGTCCATCAGGGAGAAGAAGCCTGATCTCTTGTTCTTCGGCGGCATCTATCCGGAGATGGGGCTTCTCGTCCGGCAGGCACGTGAACTCGGGATAAAGGCGCCGTTCATGAGTGGTGACGGTTCTATCGATCCCAAGTTTATTGAGATCGCGGGAGCTCAGGCAGCGGAGGGTACGTATCTCACGTTCAGTCCTGACCCGAAGAATATCGCTTCTGCCAAAGACTTCATCAGCAAATATAATGCAAAGTACGGGGAGATCGGACCGTATTCGATTTATGCCTATGATGCAGCAAATATCCTGCTCGCTGCCATTGCGGAGGCAAATGCAAAAGAAGGTGACAAGGTCGTCAACAAGCTTCATGGCATGGAATTCAACGGTGCCATGGGCAAGATAAAATTCGATGACAAGGGCGATGTCACCGTGGCACCCTATGTCGTCTGGGTGACAGCGGACGGCAAATTCGTTGAAACATGGAAACCCTGAGGTCCGCTCATAACTGAGCAGTGCGCGCAAAAAGAGGTGCACGGATATGTTCCCTGCACCTCTTTTTGCGTTCTGTCGACAGAACCGGTTTTCTTTGTTATAGTGTATACAATAACCGGCTGGAGGAATGCATGCATATAGGAATTATCGGTTGCGGGAATATGGGGGGCGGTCTCGGCAGGATCTGGGCGATGAAGGGACATACGGTCATGTTTAGCTATTCGCGCAGCAGGGAAAAGCTTGCCGCCACCGCCTCCTCCGTACCAAATGCAAGCGCCGGTACACCTGCGGAGGCCGCAGCCGGCAGCGATGTGATTCTTCTTGCGGTCCGGTGGCGTGATGTCCCTGATGCTATCACACAGGCAGGCACCCTGAATGGCCGGATCGTAATCGATTGCACCAACCCCCTGAAACCCGATATGAGCGGACTTGCGCTCGGCCATACAACATCCGCAGCTGAGGAGATCGCGCGGATGGCTCCGGGTGCGAGGGTTGTCAAGGCTTTCAATACCGCCTTTGCGCAGGTCTATCAGGAAGGTAATCGTCTCTTTGGTTCACGAAGGGCAACCATGTTCTACTGCGGAGATGATGCGGAATCCAAGATCAAAACAGCTAAACTGATCAACGATGTCGGCTTTGAACCGGTGGACTGCGGACTCCTGACCGCGGCCCGGTACCTTGAACCCCTTGCCATGCTCATGATCACGCTCGGATACGGTCTCGGTATGGGAACGAATATGGCAATGGACCTGATACGGCGGTAAGATACCGAGCCGGTATGCGCGACATTTCAAAGATACGCAAAGAACATGAAAAGGCCCTGCAGAAGAAGCAGGAACTTGCAGAGAAGCTCAAACAGCTGGAAAGTGATGAACCGAAGCGTTTTCATGACATCTGGATGACCCGCGACCAGATCGCATACTGGCAGGGCATGGCAGAAGGTCTGAAGTTCGCACTGGATGAAATGCAGGATAATGCATAATAAACGAGGAGGTTAGGTAATGAAAAAGGTTTTGATTGTCTACTACAGCAGGACCGGCAAGACCGGGCAGATGGCGGAGTATATTGCTGAGGGTGTCCGGTTTTCCGGGAATGTGGTTGAACTAAAAAAAATAGCAGAGATCAAAAATGAAAAAGACCTCACCGGGTTTGACGGATATGTCTTCGGTTGCCCGACATACCATAAGGACATGACCGAGAATATGAAGACCTTCCTTTTCCTTGCACAGAAGGGCGGCCTTGAAGGCAAGGTTGGGGGCGCCTTCGGGTCCCATACCCACAGCGGCGAGGCGCCGCAACTGATTTTCGACACCATGGAATACGTCTTCAAGATGGACATGACAAATCTGGGGGCATTTGTCTTAAAGGAGAACATGGTCGGTACCAATGAAGGACTGCATGCCTGTCAGGATTACGGAAAGGCCATTGGCAAGAAACTGTAATCGCAACGTCTGAACGTCCTCCACCGCACCAGGCATGTTGTCCGTCGTCCGGTATTCGGCAGGATTATTTCTGTGATGGAGAAAAATGAAAACAGTAATCTATGCTGACGACAACAAAACTTCCCTGATGTACATTGGTCTGCTCCTGAAAAGATTCGGATTCAGGGTCATGCCTGCAGATAGCGGATTTGAAGTGCTGAAGCTGATGAAATTAATCGAAGCTGATGTTGTCGTTCTTGAGGTTCATATGCAGCATATGGATGGTGTTGCCGTCCTCCGTCATATGAGGGAAAACACGCTTACATCTCACATCCCTGTGATCATGATCTCAGCCGATTCACGTCATGAATCTGTCGAGGCATGCAGAAATCTTGGGTGCGCGAACTATTTGTTCAAGCCGCTTAAAGTTGATCTTCTCCATAATGCGCTGCAGGAGTGTTTCTTTACTCACAAAGGGATAAGCAGAAAACATCTCAGGGCATTGTTTCACAGGAAGGTAATTGTTATCCATCGTGAAACCCGTTATGAATTGTTTGCGGAAACCCTTTCCGCGGGCGGTATCTACCTGAGGAAAGAAAATCCCTTTCCTCTCGGAGATACCCTTGATCTTACCATTCCCCTGACACAGGGAGACTCGCTGCAGCTGAAGGGGACAATCATTTATATGAAAGAGCTTCTCGGCGATTTTCTGACACTGCCTCCCGGTATGGCTGTTCAATTCAGAGAAATAACAGCCGGAGACGCATTGCAACTGAAAAATCATCTGGAAACTATCATTGCGGGAGATATCCTTGAGGGGCAGGAAGAGAAAATCATAGAGAAGTGATCAGCCTTCTATGCTAACCAAGGTCGGTAGGTGCAAATCGTGCTTTTGTCAGTACTTCAAAAAATGCTGCAGGTCTTCTACGGTGTCCATATCCGAAAGACGCTCAATGAGGGTGACGCTTAGCCTTAACCTTCGCAATTCCATTAGGGTATCCTCCAGCACTCTTGGCGTGCTCCAGGGGATGTTCCGGAATATCTCGGGGTGCGGGGATTTCATGCCGATAAGGTAGTAGCCGCCGTCCCTGGCCGGGCCGATGACGGTGTCCGCGCGGTTCAGCTCCTGAAAAGCCGATTCGATTATTCTGGCGGAAAGATCAGGGATGTCAGCTCCGGTCAAAACAACCTTTTCTGCTCCCCTGTCGAGCATTTCCCTTACGGCGTTGCCCATTCTTGCACCGACGTCGCTCCCCTGCTGCAGGACAAACTGCTCTTCCGGCAGCCATGCGGCAAAGTCCTTTTGCCGGGCGGCAGGATCGTAGAAAACAATGCGGTCATAGGTATGATTGAAAGGCATGGTGTTTTTCAGGATCAGTTCAACGACCTGCCTGCAGATATCCGCAGCCTTTTTATTGCCTATGTCCTTTGCCAGGCGGGTCTTTACCCTGCCGGGTTCAGGGTATTTGATGAATATGCCGAAGAGGTTCTTGTTCATCGGTAATAGAGTTTTGCGAGACGTTGCGCGCTGACGCCGAGCCGGTAGAGCAGCATGACCGCCTGGTTGACTGCAGCGGTCCTGATCAGGCCGTTGGCGGCCCACCGGCGCCCTGATGTAAGTGCCCGATGTTTAAGGATGGTGATCCTGCCCAGTTTTTTCATCCTCCCAATGAAATCGACATCTTCCATAAGCGGTATGTTCTTATACCCCGTGAGCTTTTTGAAGACACCTGATCTGACAAAGATTGCCTGGTCGCCATAGGGCAGACTGAAGACGCGGCAACGCATCGATACCCATGCTTCAATGATCCGGTATTGCCGCAAAGGGCTATCGATAGCGAAGGTGAAGGCCCCTCCGACAACCCTGTTGTTCCTGAGGTCTGCTTCAATTGCCCTGTCCCATCCCGTGGCGAGGATCGTGTCGGCATGGAGAAAGAGAAGCACGTCTCCCTGTGCATGAGATGCCCCTGCATTCATCTGATTGCCACGACCTTTTTCTGTCTGAATACACGTTACCCCGGCGTACGATTCCGCGACCTCCCGCGTCCTGTCCCTGCTGCCCCCGTCTGCAACAATGATCTCGCATTCGGGCCCTCCTGTCCTGAGTGCTGCAATGCATCTGGAGATGTTCTCTTCCTCATTCAGGGCCGGAATGACGACGGATATCATCGGTCTCCTGCAAAGGCTACTGCAGGCCGCAGCGCAATACGTTTCATGAAGAAGATGTTTGGAAGCGTCGGGCGGATCATGACGGCTTTTGCTGCATCCCTGATGCAGCGTCACTGTCGAGGAGCCAGACGATACGGCCATGCTGCGGGCTGATTGCTCCGGCGGGATACGGGTCCCTTTTCCCTTTCGCAAGGATTTCGGTGACGATCTCCGCTTTGGTCTTTCCCGTAACAAGAAAGACCACCAGCGGAGAGCTGTTCAGGACGGGTAAGGTCAGTGTTACCCGCCAGTTTCCGGCAGATGCAGAAAATGCAGGCACAGCAAGACGCTCCGTTTCAGATAACGTCTCTGCTCCCGGAAAGAGCGAGGCGGCATGGCCGTCACTTCCCAGTCCGAGCAGGATTAGGTCGAACGCGGGGATCCCCTCTGGACCAAAGTGAGTCCTCAGGTCGTGCTCATATTTTTTGGCAGCCTCTTCAGGCGCAAGCTCTCCCTTCACCCTGTGGATGTTCCCGGCAGGTATACTGATCCGGGAGATCAATTCTTCTCTGGCCAGCCTGAAGTTGCTCTGCTCATGATCTGCGGGGACGCACCGTTCGTCAGACCAGAAAAGGTGGGTCAGGTCCCACCTGATGTGTTCGCGGTATGCATCAGCAAGCATGCGATAGAGCTGCTGCGGCGTTTTGCCCCCTGAAAGAACGGCGGAAAATCTGCCGCGCTGTGAAATGGCAACAGCTGCTGCGCTGCTGAATATCCGTGCAGCAGTATGAGCAACGGCTTCAGCATCGGGAAGAATACGGACATTCCTGCTCAGAGCGGTCTCCATGTTCTTCCATCTTTCTTCAGCAGGTCCTCAGATTCCCCCGGACCTTCTGTGCCTGAGGCATAGATAAAAACATCATGCGCTGAGCCGGGCGATTCGGTCTTTTCGAGCACAGGCATAAGGAGTGACCAGGTCTGCTCAACGCCATCGTCCCTGACGAAGAGCATTTGGTCTCCCTGCATGCAGTCGAGGAGTATGCGTTCGTAATCGGTCAGGGAGAAGAATCTCTTATAGGAGAAGTCCATCATCACCGGGCTGAGGCATATCTTTGTGCCGGGATTTTTTGCCTGGAAGGTTATGTCAATACCCTCATCAGGCTGGATGCGTATGACGAGCGTGTTCGGCTCGATATCTTCCTTCATCGCCTTCGAGAACATGAGATGCGGCACCGGCCGGTAATGTATCGAAATCTCTGCTTTCTTTCTGGCAAGCCGTTTGCCTGAACGGAGATAAAACGGAACGCCGTTCCATCTCCAATTATCGATATGGAGTTTGAGCGCAGCATAGGTAGGGATCATGGAGCCCGGAGAGACGCCAGGTTCATTCCGGTATGCGGCAGCCTTTTTCCCATTGACCATGCCTTCTCCATACTGACCGACCACCAGTACGTCCTCAAGGCTTTCGACCAGAAACGGCCTGACGGAGCGGAAGACCTTCACCTTTTCATCCCTTACCCGTTCTGATTCGAATACCGACGGGGGCTCCATGGCCATGAGCGCGAGAAGCTGAAAGATGTGGTTCTGGAACATATCCCGGAGGACCCCGGCTTTTTCATAATATCCTGCCCTATTCTCGATGCCGATGCTTTCAGAAACCGTGATCTGCACATGGTCAATGTACCGCCTGTTCCAGAGCGGTTCAAAGATAGCATTGGCAAAACGGAACATCAGGATATTCTGCACAGTCTCTTTTGCGAGATAATGGTCCATGCGGTAGACCTGCCGTTCGAGAAATGACGTCCTGAGCACATCATTCAACTTCCGTGCAGATGCAAGGTCGGAACCTACCGGTTTTTCTATGGCAATATGTGTGAATCCCTCTTTTTCACGCGAGAGGCCGGATGTGCCGAGGTTTGATACCACAACCTCATAAACGGTCGGAGGAATGGCGAGGTAGAAGATGCGGTTGCCGAGGGTATCATGAGTCCGCTCAAGGCCTTCGATGCTTTTTTTTATGTCCGTGTAGGAGGCGGGATTGTCATATTCCCCTGCGTGATAATAGAGCCTTGCTTCAAACGCATCCCAGGCAGCCCGGTCAAAATCTTTTCCAAAGGCCTCTGCTACTGCATCCCGCATCAGTCCGCGGAATGCGCCCTGGTCCATGGTTGTCCTGGCAGCACCGAGAATGCAGGAATTTCGGGGCAGCAGGCCATCCCGGTCCAGCCGGTACAGGGCGGGGAAAAGCTTTTTTTTGCTCAGGTCCCCGGATGCACCGAAGATGACGAA
>Ga0316627_100000501_pt1 | contig 10969 bp, 8 predicted proteins | sample OWC_Aug_M2_C1_D1_FD_207653 | JGI IMG/M metagenome (GOLD analysis project Ga0316627, IMG submission 207653) | Wetland soil microbial communities from Old Woman Creek delta, Ohio, United States - OWC_Aug_M2_C1_D1_C | ecosystem: Environmental > Terrestrial > Soil > Wetlands | place: USA: Ohio...
CGAGGAGAAGGCCGGGACCAAGGTGCTGTGCTCGGGCAAGGACGGCGGCGTGGTCGTGCCGGGGGCCTTGATCGCGCGCGGCGACTACGCCGAGCAGAACCCGGAGAACGTGGCCAAGTTCCTCGCCGTCTACCTGCGCGCCTGGAAGTGGATGAACGCGCACAAGCCCGAGGCGATCGCGATGATGAAGAAGTTCTACGAGCAGGGCGGTGTCTCGATCAGCGAGGCCTCGATGAAGAAGGAATTCGACACGCGCCCGACCTTCGACCTGGCGCAACAGCTCGCACGGATGGACCGCGCGCGCGGCAACTCCGACATGGATGTCTGGTTCGGCCAGATCGCGATCTTCATGCGCGGCACCGGCGCGGTGCAGACCGTGCCGCAACCCAACGACTTCATCACCGACGCCTACATGAAGCGCGTGCAGGCCGATCCGAAGCTGCGCGATTTCGCCAACCGCGCGAACTGACGATCCCCTTGACGCCTGCGATGCAGCGGAGACCGAGATGACCGTGACCTATCTGAAGAAGGCGAGCAAGACCCCCGAGACCGAGACCGCGACGGCGCAGAAAGTCGTCGCCGAAATGCTGGGTGCGATCGAGGAGGGGCGCGAGGCCGCCGTGCGTGCCTATGCCAAGAAGCTCGACGGCTGGGACGGCGAGATCGTGCTCTCGCGCGCCGAGATCGAGCGCCGCGCGGCCGAGGTGCCGGCGGAGGTGAAGCGCGACATCGACTTCGCGATCGCGCAGGTGAGCGCCTTCGCGCACGCGCAGCGCCGCTCGCTGCAGGAGTTCTCGGTCGAGCTGCACAAGGGCGTGATGGCCGGCCAGCGCGTGCTGCCGGTCAACGTCGCGGGCTGCTACGCGCCGGCGGGCCGCTATGCGCACATCGCGTCGGCGTACATGGGCGTGGCTACCGCCAAGGCGGCCGGCGTGAAGACCATCGTCGCCTGCTCGGGGCCGTTCCGCGGCGGTCCGATGCACCCGTACCTGCTCTACGCCTTCGACAAGGCGGGCGCCGACGTCATCATGACCCTCGGCGGCGTGCAGGCGATCGCGACGATGGCCGACGGCCTGTTCAGCGGCAAGCCGGCCGACGTGATCGTCGGGCCGGGCAACAAGTTCGTCGCCGAGGCCAAGCGCACGCTGTTCGGCAAGGTCGGCATCGACGTCTTCGCCGGGCCTTCCGAAGTGGCGGTGATCGCCGACGACAGCGCCGACCCCGCGATCGTCGCCAGCGACCTGGTCGGCCAGGCCGAGCACGGCCACGAATCGCCGGCGTGGCTGTTCACGACCTCGCGCGCGCTGGCCGAGGACGTGATGCGTCGCGTGCCGGCGCTGATCGAGGCCTTGCCGCCGACCGCGCGCGACGCCGCCGGCGCGGCGTGGCGCGACTACGGCGAGGTGATCGTCTGCGACACGCGCGAGGAAGTGGCCGCGGTGTCCGACCAGTACGCGAGCGAGCACCTCGAGGTGCATGCACACGAGCTCGACTGGTGGCTCGAGCGCCTGACCTGCTACGGCTCGCTGTTCCTCGGCGAGGAGACCACGGTGGCCTACGGCGACAAGGCCAGCGGTCCGAACCACGTGCTGCCGACCAAGGGCGCGGCGCGCTACTCGGGCGGCCTGTCGGTGCACAAGTTCATGAAGACGCTGACCTGGCAGCGCATGACGCGCGAGGCCGCGCGCGACATCGGCGAGGTCACCGCGCGCATCTCGCGCCTCGAAGGCATGGAGGCGCACGCGCGCACCGCCGACGACCGGCTCGCGAAGTACTTTCCGGAGCAGCGCTTCGAGCGCGGCACGCCGGTGTCGGTGTGAAGCCGGTCACCAGGAACCTCACTCTCGTGCAAAGGAACCCCGCCATGCGGACATGCCAGCTTCTCCGGGTCGTCACGGCGCTGAGCCTTGCGGCTTGCACCTCTTGGGCGGGTGCGCAGACCTTTCCCTCCAAGCCGCTGACGATCGTGGTGCCTTTCCCTGCCGGCGGAGCGCTCGACACGGTGGCCCGCGCCATCGCAGAGCCGATGCGGATGGACCTGGGCCAGGCGGTCATCGTCGACAACCGTCCCGGCGCGGGGGGCACGGTGGGCAGCGCCCAGGTCGCACGGGCGGCCCCCGACGGGCACACGATCCTGCTCGGGTCCGTCGCCACGCATGCCATCGCTGCCGGCCTCTACCCGAAGCTGCCCTACGACCCGATCGGCGATTTCTCGCCGATCACGCAGCTGACGAGCAGTCCGCTGGTGCTGACCGTGTCGCCGCAGGTGAAGGCCGCGAACGTGGCCGAGCTCGTTGCTGCCGCGAAGGCCCAACCCGGGAAGATCAATTACGCGTCCACCGGCAACGGCACGGCGCTGCACATCGCAGGCGAGGTGTTCCGCTCGGTGACCGGCATCGACGTCGTGCACGTCCCGTACAAGGGCGGCGCCCAGGCGGCCACGGCGCTGCTCGCCGGCGAGGTCGGGTTCATGATCGCCAATCCCCAGTTGGTGATGTCGTTCGTCCAGGCCGGCCGGTTGCGGGCCTTGGCCGTGACAGGCAACTCGCGTCTCGAGGCCTTGCCCAACGTTCCGACCCTGAAGGAGGCCGGCGTCTCGGGTGTCGACATGACGACGTGGTTCGGCTTGTGGGCGCCGAAAGGCACACCGCCCGCCGTGATCGACCGGCTCAACGCCTCGGCGCGCAAGGCATTGGCCGCGCCGGAGGTCAAGCGCCAACTCGAAGCCCAGGGCGACGCGCCCGTCGGCAGCGGCGTCACGGAGTTCTCGACCCTCGTGCGCGCCGAGCACAAGTACTGGGCGAGCTTCGTCCAGTCCGCCGGCATCAAGGCGGACTAGGCCGTGCCGCGCTCGTCCACCATGTCGCGACCCAACATCCTGGTCATCCAGGCCGACCAGCTGACGGCCATGGTGCTTCCGATGTACGGAGGTGGCGCCTTCGCCACGCCGAACATGAATCGGCTGGCCGAGCGCGGCGTCACGTTCCTGAACGCCTACTGCAACAACCCGGTCTGTGCGCCGTCTCGGGCGGCGATGCTGACCGGCCGGCTGTCGTCGGCCGTGGGCGCTTTCGACAACGCGGCCGACTTCCCGTCGTCGACGCTGACGCTCGCGCATTACCTGCGCCATCAGGGCTACCGGACCTGCCTGTCGGGAAAGATGCACTTCGCCGGGGCGGAACAGTTGCACGGCTTCGAGGAGCGCGTGACGACGGACATCTACCCCTCCGACTTCGGGTGGACGGCCGACTGGACGCGCACCCGTCAGCCTTATGCCCCTTCGCGGATGAGCCTGCGGTCCGTCGTCGAGGCCGGGCTGTGCGAACGCAACCTGCAGATCGACTACGACGAGGAAGTGGCCTACCGCGCCGAGCAGTGGCTGTTCGACCAGGTGCGCAGCGACGATCCGCGGCCCTTCCTGCTGTGGGCCTCCTTCACGCACCCCCACAACCCGTTCGTCACCACGAAGGAGTTCTGGGACCTGTACGACCACGACAAGATCGACCTGCCGCGGGTACCGTTCATCCCGATCGCGGAGCGCGACCCCTGGTCCCGGCGCTACGCGTACACGATCCGGGCCGACGAGCACGACGTCAGCGAGGCCCAACTGCGGGTCGCCCGGCACGCTTACTACGCGATGACCTCGTACTTCGATGCGCAGGTCGGGCGGCTGCTGGGCGTGCTCGATCGCATCGGTGCGACGGACAACACCCACGTCTTCGTGATCTCCGACCACGGCGAGATGCTCGGCGAGCGCGGATCCTGGTTCAAGTTCCAGCCTTTCGAAGGCTCGGTCCGCATCCCGATGATCGCCGCCGGGCCCGGGCTCAAGCAGGGCCATACCGAAGACCGCGGCGTCTCGCTGATGGACCTGCTGCCGACCTTCAACGACCTCGTGTCGGACGGCGATCCGATGGCGCCGGTGGACGCGCTGGACGGCACGAGCCTGGCCGGCATGCTGCACGGTACCGACACCACGCGCGGCGACGACGTGATGATGGAGTTTCTGGGTGAAGGCGTCTTCGCACCGGCGTGCATCCTGCGCAAGGACGGCTTCAAGTATGTCCATTGCCGCCACGACCCTCCGATGCTGTTCGACTTGAAGACCGATCCCGACGAGCGGCGCAACCTCGCCGGCTCGCCCGAGCACGCGGCCATCGAAACGCACCTGCGCAGCGAGATCCTGAGCCGCTGGGACTATCCCGCGCTGGAACAGCGGATCCTCGAATCGCAGCAGCGCCGATTGTTCGCGCAGCAGGCGCTGTTGCAGGGCCGCTGGACCGCGTGGGACTACCAGCCGCCCGAAGATGCCGCGCGGAAGTACGTGCGCGGCGCGGTCGATCCGAACACCACCGCGACGAAGGCGAAGAAGCGCTTCCCGTTCGTCTCCGAGGTGCCTCCTCACCATCCGCGCGATGCGTCGGCGGACCTGGGCGTCGCGCCGGATCGCGCATGAGACTGCAGCCGCTGTTCGACCTCCAGGGCCGCCACGCGCTGGTCACGGGCGGTGCGTCGGGCATCGGCGAGGCGATGGCGTGCGCGCTCGGCTGGGCCGGTGCGACGGTGCTGCTGGTGTCGCGCCGCGAGGCCGAGCTGGCCGCCACGGCGAAGCGGCTGCGCGACGACGAACTGATAGACGCCCACTGGCTGGCCGCGGACCTGACCGACACCGGGCGTCTTCACGACGTCGCGGCGCGCGCGCAGCAACGGCTCGGCGGCATCGACATCCTGGTCAACGCCGCCGGCGTGAACCTGCGCGAGCCCTTCGGTGAGGTGACGCCGGCGAGCTGGCAGACCCAGATCGCACTCCACCTGGGCGCGCCGTTCTTCCTGACCCAGGCGCTCGCGCCCGGGATGGCCGAGCGCGGGCACGGCCGCATCGTCAACATCGCGTCGCTGCAGAGCTACCGGGCCTTCGCGAACAGCGCGCCCTACGGCGCCGCGAAGGGCGGCATCGTCCAGCTCACGCGTGCGATCGCGCAGGAGTGGGGGTCGAAGGGCATCACCTGCAATGCGATCGGCCCGGGCTTCTTCCCGACCCCGCTGACCGCGCCGGTGTTCGCCGACGAAGCCGTTGCATCGCGCCATGCCGCGCAGACCTGCCTCGGCCGCAACGGCCGCCTCGAGGACCTGCACGGCGTGACCGTGTTCCTGGCCAGCGCGGCCTCGGCCTACATCACCGGCCAGACGCTGATGGTCGACGGCGGGTACACGGCGAAGTGACGACGCTCGACGCCTTCTGGATGCCGTTCACGCCGAACCGGCAGTTCAAGGTCGCGCCCCGGTTGGTGAGCGGCGCCGAGGGCATCGCCTACCGCACGCCCGACGGACGCGAGGTGCTCGACGGCACCTCGGGCCTGTGGTGCGTCGGCGCGGGGCACCGCCACCCGCGCATCGCCGAGGCGATGAAGCGGCAGATCGACACGCTCGATTTCGCGTCGAACTTCCAGGTCGGCCATCCGGGCGCCTTCGCGCTGGCCGAGCGGCTGGCCGCCGTCGCGCCGGCGGGCATGGACCGCGTGTTCCTCACCAACAGCGGCTCCGAGGCCTGCGACAGCGCGTTGAAGATCGCGCTCGCGGTGGCCCGCGCGAAGGGGGAGGGCCAGCGCACGCTGTTCGTCGGCCGCGAGCGCGCCTTCCACGGCGTCGGTTTCGGCGGCATCAGCGTCGGCGGCATGGTGGCGAACCGCCGCGCCTTCGGTGGCGCCTTGCTGCGCACGGACCACCTCGCCTCCACCTGGGACGCGTCGACGCAGGCCTTCGTGCGCGGCCAGCCTCGCGAGCGCGGCATCGAGATGGCCGACGAGCTGGAGCGCATCGTCGCGCTCCACGACGCGTCGAACATCGCCGCGGTGATCGTCGAGCCGGTGGCCGGGTCCACCGGCGTGCTGGTGCCGCCGCAAGGCTACCTGCAGCGCCTGCGTGCCCTCTGCGACCGCCACGGCCTGCTGCTGATCTTCGACGAGGTCATCACCGGCTTCGGCCGCCTGGGCGCGATGTTCGCGGCCCAGGCCTTCGGCGTGGTGCCCGACATGATCGTGTTCGCCAAGACGGTCAGCAACGGCGCCGCACCGCTCGGCGGCGTGATCGTCCGGCGCGGGATCCACGACGCGCTGATGCAGGGTCCGCCGCACCTGGCCGAGCTGATGCACGGCTACACCTGTTCCGGCCATCCGCTGGCCTGCGCCGCAGCCAGCGCGATGCTCGACGTGATCGAGGAGGAGGCGCTGATCGAGCGCGTGCGCGCGCTCGCACCGCACTTCGAGTCGGCGGTGCATTCGCTGGCCGACGCGCCGGGGGTGGTCAGCGTGCGCAACGTGGGGCTGGCCGCCGGCATCGAGCTCGCGCCCTATCCCGGCGCGGTCGGCGCGCGCGGCGCGGCGGCGCAGGCCGCCGCCTTCGACGCCGGTCTGCTGACGCGCGCGCCCGGCGACACGTTGATCCTCGCGCCGCCTTTCGTCTGCACGCCGCAGGACATCGACCGCATGGTCGACCGCCTGCGTGCCGCCATCACCGCCACCGCCACACCCGACACGCCATGAAAGCCCTCGTCTACACCCGACCGAACGAGATGCAACTGCAGGAGCGGCCGATGCCGCAGGCCGCGCCCGGCGAGGTCGTGCTGCGCATCGACGCGGTCGGCATCTGCGGCTCGGACATGCACGCGTGGCACGGCCACGACCCGCGGCGCCAGCCCGGGCTGGTGCTCGGCCACGAGTTCGTCGGCACCGTCGCCGAGTCGGCCGCGCCGGGCTTCACGGTCGGCACGCGCTTCACCGGCAACCCGCTGATCACCTGCGGCACCTGCGAGTACTGCGTGCAGGGCCGCAACAACCTGTGCGCGAACCGCACGATGGTCGGCATGACGCGGCCCGGCGCGTATGCCGAGTTCATGAGCATCCCGGCCGCGTCGCTGATCGCGATGCCGCAGGACATGGCCGCACGCGACGCCGCGCTCACGGAACCCGCCGCCACTGCATGGCACGCGATCAACCTGACGCTGCGCGCGCTGGTGCGGCCGCTGCACGAGTGCCGCGTGCTCGTGATCGGAGGCGGTGCGATCGGCATGCTGTCGGCGCTGCTGTTGCGCCACCTGGGCGTCGACCGCGTGACGCTGGCCGAACTGAACCCCCTGCGGCGCGACGCCGCGCAGCAGCACGCGAAGTGCCGGGCCGTCGATCCGCGCGCCGAACCGCTGGCGGAGTCGTCGTTCGACGTCGTGATCGATGCGGTCGGCGCGAAGGCGACGCGCACCCAGGCCCTCGCGGCGATCAAGCCGGGCGGCGTCGTGATGCACGTCGGCCTGCAGGACTGGGCGAGCGAGATCGACATGCGCAAGCTCACGCTCGCCGAGATCACGCTGCTCGGCACCTACACCTACACGACGGCCGACCTGCGCGCGACCGTCGATGCGCTGGCGCGCGGCGTCTTCGGCGACCTGTCATGGGTCGAACAACGGCGGCTCGACCAAGGGCCGCAGGCGTTTATCGATCTCGACCAGGGCCGCTGCGCCGCGGCCAAGGTGGTGCTCAGACCTTGAGCGCGCCGCACACCGGGCAGGCCGCGCTGCGCTGCATGCGGATCTCGGTCCACTCCATCGTGCGCGCATCGAGCATCTGCAGGCGTCCGGCGAGCGAAGCGCCGACGCCTGCAAGCAGCTTCAGTGCTTCGGCCGCCTGTACCGAGCCGATGATGCCGACCAGTGGCGCGAACACGCCCATCGTCGCGCACTGCACTTCCTCGAATGTCGCTTCGGCCGGGAACACGCACGCGTAGCAGGGCGTGCCGGGCTGGCGCACGTCGTAGACCGAGACCTGGCCGTCGAAGCCGATCGCCGCACCGGCGACGAGCGGCTTGCGGTGCGAGACACAGGCGGCATTGACGGCGTGGCGGGTCACGAAGTTGTCGCTGCAGTCGATCACCACGTCGGCGTCGCGCACCAGCGCGTCGAGGCGTGGGGCGTCGGCGCGCTCGACCAGCGGCAGCACCTGCACGTCGGGGTTGATCGCGGCGATCGTCTCGCGCGCCGATTCGGCCTTGGGCTGGCCGATGCGGGCCAGGTTGTGCGCGATCTGGCGCTGCAGGTTGGTGAGATCGACGCTGTCGTGGTCGACGATCGTCAGGCGCCCGACGCCGGCGGTGCCGAGGTACAGCGCCACCGGCGAGCCCAGGCCGCCGGCGCCGATGACGAGGGCATGCGAGGCCAGCAGGCGCTGCTGGCCCTCGATGCCGATCTCATCGAGCAGGATGTGCCGCGAATAGCGCAGCAGTTGAAGATCGTCCAATCGAAGAAAGCCCGTGTCTGCTTCGTCAACAGGAAAAAAGGCCCGCCGGGGGCGGGCCTTTCAAGGGTATCTTGAAATCAACTCATTCGGTCTTGGCTTCGGCCTTGCGCTCGACCGCCGTCTTCGAGGCGATCACGGTCTTGCCTTGCAACTGGTTCAGCGCCTGGCGCAGCGGGAAGTCCTCGAGACTGCCGAACTCGGGCAGCGGCTTGGGCGGCTCCTTGCTGCTGGCCAACTGGTCTTCGAGTTTCTTGCGCGCGTCGTCGCGGGCCTTGCTGCGGGCTTCGTCCTTCTTCTCGTCGGGCGTCGTCAGGTGCTTGTCGAGATCGGCCTCGCGCAGGCGCAATGCGGCGAACACATTGCCCTCGGCGGTCTCGTCGAGCCACACGTCGGGCACGATGCCGGTGGCCTGGATCGAGCGGCCCTGCGGCGTGTAGTAGCGCGCCGTGGTGATCTTCAGCGCGGTGTCGGCCGTCAGCGGCCGCCAGGTCTGCACCGAACCCTTGCCGAAGGTCTGCGCGCCCATGATCGTCGCGCGCTTGTGGTCCTGCAGCGCGCCGGCGACGATTTCGCTGGCCGATGCCGAGCCTTCATTGACCAGCACCACCAGTGGCACCTTCTTGATCGCCTCGGGCAACCGGCGCAGCGGGTCGGCGCCGCGGCGGGCATAGAACTCGGGCGCGGCCTTGAAGGTGGCCTTCGAGTCGGCGACCTGGCCGTTGGTCGTGACCACCACCGCATCGGCCGGCAGGAACGCGGCGGAGATGCCGATCGCGCCGTCCAGCAGGCCGCCCGGGTCGTTGCGCAGGTCGAGCACCAAGCCCTTCAGGTTCGGTTCGGCCTTGTAGATGTCGTCGATCTTCTTCGCGAAATCATCGACCGTGCGTTCCTGGAACACGCTGACACGCAGCCAGGCGTAGCCGGGTTCGACGATCTTGCTGCGCACGCTTTGCTGGCGGATCTCCTCGCGCACCAGCGTCACCGGGAAGGTGCGCGACTCGTCCTTGCGGAACACGGAGAGCGTGACCTTGGTGTTGGGCTCGCCGCGCATGCGCTTGACGGCCTGGTCGACCGTCAGGCCCTTGACCGGCGTGTCGTCGATGCGCGTGATCAGGTCGCCGCTCTTCAGACCGGCGCGGAATGCCGGTGAGCCTTCGATCGGCGACACCACTTTCACCAGGCCGTCTTCCATCGCCATCTCGATACCGATGCCGACAAACTTGCCGGTGGTGCCTTCGCGGAATTCCTTGAACGACTTCTTGTCGAAATACTGGCTGTGCGGGTCCAGGCCGGCAACCATGCCACCGATCGCATCGGTGATCAGCTTCTTCTCGTCGACGGCTTCGACGTAATCGGTCTTGATCATGCCGAAGACGGCAGCCAGTTGCTGCAGTTCCTCGAGCGGCAGCGGCGCGAAGCTGCCGCGGGCAAAGGCCTGCAGCTGCATCGTCGTCAACGCACCGGCCAGCGCACCCACTGCAATGAAGCCGGCAACTTTCAATTTGGTGCCCATCTAGGTGCTCCTGTAACCCCTGCGGCGACTATACGCCGAGGCCTCGATTCGAGCCTGTGAACAAGGGCAAAGTTCAGCCCCCACCGAGGGGGATTCCACCCGAATCCAGGGTTGCGGCGGTGGGCGCCGCGACCGCTGCGCGCTCGAAGGTCACGACGTGGTCGACCACGGCACGGATGCCGATCCATTCGCCGACCTGGTGGTTGTGGTGGCTCGGGACGTGCGCCAGCACCCGCTCGCCCGTGGCCAGGCGCAACGTATAGAGGAACTCCGAGCCGCGAAAGGCCTTGCGTTCGATGCGCGCCTTCACTGCGGCCGCGTCGTCGTGCACGATGTCGTCGGCTCGCAGCAGGACATCGCATTCGCCGCCCGGGTAGGCGCTCGGCAGCGGGCATTCGGTGGCGTCGGACAGCGCGCCCAGCGGCGTCTGCACATAAGGGCCGTCGGCGGTGGCAACGATGCGTGCCGGCGCGAACACGCCATGGCCGATGAAGTCGGCGACAAAGCGTGTGGCCGGGCGGTGATAGAGGGTGTAGGCGTCGTCCCACTGTTCGAGCCGGCCCTGGTGCATCACGCCGATCAGGTCGCCGATCGCAAACGCCTCGATCTGGTCGTGGGTCACGAACAGCGCCGTCGTGCCGGTCTGCTTCAGGATCGCCCGGATGTCGTGCGCCAGCCGCTCGCGCAGGTCGACGTCGAGGTTGGAAAACGGCTCGTCGAGCAGCAGCAGTTGCGGCTGCGGCGCCAGCGCCCGGGCCAATGCCACGCGCTGCTGCTGGCCGCCAGAGAGTTGGTGCGGCGAGCGCCGGGCCGCGTGTGCCAGCCCCACCAACTCGAGCACCTGCTCGATGCGCTGCTGGCGCTCGGCCCGCGGCAGGTCGCGCACGCCGAAGGCCACGTTGTCGTGGACGTTGAGGTGCGGGAACAGCGCGTAGTCCTGGAACACCATGCCGATGCGCCGGTTCTCGGCCGGCATATGGGTGGCGTCGTCGGCGAGCAATCGGCCGTCCATCGTCAGGCGGCCACCGGCCAGGCGCTCGAGCCCGGCCACCGCCCGCAGCAGTGAGGTCTTGCCGCAGCCCGAGGGACCGATCAACACGCCGATCTGGCCCTTCGACAGCGCCAGCGAAACGCCCTGTACGGCATCGTGCGAAGCACGGCTGCCGGGATA
>Ga0316627_100000504_pt1 | contig 10956 bp, 10 predicted proteins | sample OWC_Aug_M2_C1_D1_FD_207653 | JGI IMG/M metagenome (GOLD analysis project Ga0316627, IMG submission 207653) | Wetland soil microbial communities from Old Woman Creek delta, Ohio, United States - OWC_Aug_M2_C1_D1_C | ecosystem: Environmental > Terrestrial > Soil > Wetlands | place: USA: Ohio...
CAATCTTGAGCGTGCGCGCCGCACGCAGCGCATCCAGCGCATTTTCCGGCACGTTGATGCTCACCTCGCGCTCGCCGTTCTTCGCCAGTTGCGCCACCGGCTGACCGGCCGCGACGACTTGCCCAGCCTCGACGAAAAGCGCCGTTACCACCCCCGCGTGCGGCGCGCTCAAGCGGGTGTAAGCCTGCTGGTTGCCCTGACGGGTGGCTTCGGCACGCAGTTGGCGCACCCGCGCCTGCGCCGCGTCGGTAGCGGTCTGGCGACGGTCGAGCTCGGCCTGCGCAATGAAGTTCTGCGCGCGCAGTTCGGTGTAGCGCTGCAGGTCCTGCTGCGCCAGTTTGGCTTCGGATTCGGCAGCCACCCGCTGTGCCTGCGCTGCGGTCGCCGCCAGCGCGTAGTCGCTGGGGTCGAGCGTGGCAATCGTCTGACCCGCCCTGACCTGCGTGCCGACCTCCACCGCCCGCGATTGCGCCCGTCCCGCCACCCGAAACGCCAGATCGGTCTCATAACGCGCGTGCACTTCACCGGTGTAGCGCGTGCTGCTGCGCGCAGCCAGCACGCCAACCTGCTCGGCCCGCACGGATCGGACATCCGCAGGCGCGCTGGACGGGGCGTCCTGGCCACACGCACTCAACAACCAAAGGAGGGGAACTAAAGGAATGAGTGGTTTCATCCGCAAATTATCCCCCAATCGCCTGGGCATCTGCTTGGCCAGCCGCCTGTCGGGAATAACATCCTGCGGCTGGCAAGGTTTACCCGACTAGGGTTATGATGCAAGACGCGCATGACCGCAATCGGCCTCCCGGTTGCCTGCCGGAGCGATATCCGGCTACGCACCTTTACTGTCTTAGATGTCTGGAGTTTTTTGATGCCTGCCTCGCCCAAACTGCTTACCGAAGCCCAGCTGCTGAAAATGCCTGCTTCCGCTTATATGAATGCCGAGCAACTGGCTTTTTTTCGCGCGCGCCTCGAAGCGCTGCGCGATGAAATGCTCGCCAATGCAGCCGATACCGGCGAGCACCTGAAAGAAAACGAAAACTTCGCCGACCCCAACGACCGCGCCACCGTCGAAGAAGAGCACATGCTGGAGCAGCGCGTGCGCGACCGCGAACGCAAACTGCTGAAAAAAATCCAGTCCGCCCTGGTGCGGCTTGATGCAGGCGATTTCGGCTACTGCAAGGAAACCGGCGACCCCATTGGCCTCCCGCGCATGCTGGCGCGCCCCACCGCCGAATATTCGATCGAGGCGCAGGAACGCCACGAGCGCAAGGAAAAGCTGCACGCCTGACCCTCACGCCAGGCTGATGGATGCTCCGCTTCCAATCACGCTGCTCACCGGGTTTTTAGGCAGCGGCAAGACCACGGTACTGAATCACCTGGTGCGCACGTTGCCGCGCACCGCGATCCTGATGAACGAGTTCGGCGCAGTCGCGCTCGATCATCAACTTCTGCAAAAAATGGAAGGCCCGATGGCGCTGCTGTCGGGCGGCTGCGTGTGCTGCACGATTTCCGGCAGCCTGTCGCCAACGCTGAAAAACCTGTGGATGGCGCGGCAAAAGGGAGACATCCCGGCATTCGAACGCGTCATCATCGAAACCACCGGCATCGCCGATCCCGCACCGGTACTCGACAATCTGCTGCACGACAACTGGGTACGCGCGCGCTTCCGCCTCGACGGCGTGGTCACCACGGTCGATGCCGTATTCGGCATGGGCCAGCTCGACGAACATTTCGAGGCGGTCAAACAGGTGGCGGTGGCCGACCGGCTGCTGCTGACCAAAACCGATCTCGCCTCGCCCGAAACGGTTGCCGCGCTGTGCGAGCGGCTGGACAAGCTCAACCCGGCGGCCGACCTCATCACAGTAACGCACGGCGAAGTCGACCCGGCGGCGATCCAGAACCTGGGGCTGTGGAACGCCGAAACCCAATCGCTGGAAGCCACACGCTGGCTAAAGCCGCAACGCTACCAGCCCGCCCGCGCCGGGACGCTGGGCGGCAAACCCACGCTCCAGGGCGCACAACCCGAATTGCACGACGCGCGCATCCAGTCGTTTTCGGTAGTGCTCGACGCGCCGCTCGATCGCTACGGCCTGCAATCGGCGCTGTCCATGCTCACTTCGTTTCGCGCCGAAAACCTGCTGCGCTTCAAGGCGATCGTCAATCTGCAGGGCGAAGCGCAGCCAGTGGTGCTGCACGGCGTACAGCATGTGTTCTACCCCGAGGTGAAGCTCGACGCTTGGCCGGACGACGACCATCGCAGCCGCTTCGTTTTCATCGTGCGCGATCTCGAACCCGCATTTGTCGAAAAACTGCTGACTGATTTCAGCGGCGTGGCGCGCATGCACCCGGCGCCCGAGCAATCATGAATCTGGTGCAAAAATTCCTCGTCGGCGCAATTCGCGTATACCAGCTGGCGCTATCGCCCTGGCTCGGGCGGCAGTGCCGCTATCTGCCGACCTGCTCGGAATACGGCAAGGAAGCCATCGAAAAACACGGCGCGTGGAAGGGCAGCTGGCTCGCCGCCAAGCGCATTGGCCGTTGCCGCCCCGGTTGCGACCATGGTTACGATCCGGTGCCGCCGGTCGATCACGCACCGCACGAGTAAAATTCGTCACATGCTGCCGCGCCGTCTGCTTTCCTGGCTGTTTGTGCTGACCCTGCTGTGGGGTCAGGCGGCTGCCTACGCGCATACCCTCAGCCATCTGGCGGAACGCGAACCCGCCGTCCCCGCGCATGTCTGCGAACTGTGCGTGGCGCAGGCCAGCCTGGGATGCGCAGCGGCCGCGACGCCCCCGGCGCTGCACGTGCCCATTGCGGGCTACGACTGGTTTACCGCAGGCGTTCACCCCCCCGCCGTATTCCGCCTGATTGCCCACCGCGCCCGCGCACCGCCCGCTTCCATTCACGCCTGATGTTCATCAGCCCGTGCACCTGCGCGGGCGTGTGTCATTCGTTTACGGAGTGCAAACATGTTACGACCCACCTTGATGGCGGCGGCTCTGGTCGTTGCCTTTCCAGCGTATGCCGATGCCGACCTCGACGCCCTGCGCACCGAACTGCAACAACTGAAAGCCAGTTACGAAGCCCGGATCCAGAGCCTGGAATCGCGCCTGCAAGCCGCAGAAACCCAGGCGAACCAGGCGGTGCAAACAGCGGACAAGGCCGAATCCCAGGCCAAAAATGCGGCTGCGCAGGTAAAAACCGCCGACGTGCAGACCACGCCGGTTGAATCCGCCTCCGATAATGCGGCATCACGCTTCAACCCTGAAATCTCGCTCATCCTGCAAGGCCAGTACGCCAATCTGAATGGCGACATTACGGACCGCAACATCACCGGCTTTCTGTCCCCCGGGGTGTCCGAAGCGTCCAGCGGGTTTTCGATTGCCGAATCAGAGCTGGTCTTGTCCGCCAGTGTCGACCCGTATTTTCGCGGCTACCTGAATGCCGCAATCGATCCGGACGGTGGCGTCGGGGTCGAAGAGGCCTGGGTCGAAACCACCTCGCTGGGACAGGGCTTGACGATCAAGGCAGGCCGCTTCCTGTCAGCCCTCGGCTATCAGAATCAATTTCACCCCCACGCCTGGGACTTCGCCACCAACAGCCTGATGTATGACGCAGAATTCGGTGGCGCCTATACGCAAAATGGTGCACAAGTGAGATGGGTTGCACCGACCGACCTGTTCATGGAATTCGGCGCGGAATTCGGCAACGGCGACAGCTTCCCCAGCACCACTTCGAGCGGCCTCGGCGATTACACCCTGTTCAGCCACTTCGGTGGCGATGTCGGCGTGTCCAACAGCTGGACCGCGGGCGTGTCGTATCTGTATGGCAAGGCACAGGATCGCGAAAGCGGGCTGACCGACCTCAACGGTAACCCTGCGCAAACTTTGTTTAACGGCAACAGCAAAAACTGGAACGCGGACTTCGTCTGGAAATGGGCACCCGAAGGCAACCCGACCGAACAGTACTTCAAGTTCGTGGCCGAATATTTCTGGCGCGACGAGCAGGGCAATCTGGTGTGTGCGGACAACCTCGCCACAGGGGGTGTGTGTGATGGTACCGCCAGCGCCTACACCTCCAGTCAGTCCGGTGGCTATCTGCAAGGCGTATATCAGTTCATGCCACGCTGGCGCGTGGGCTATCGCTACGACCGGCTGAACGTTGGCAGCACCCACTTCGGCACCAACGATGCCTATCTGCCGGTCTATGACTATTCGCCGACCGCCAACACGCTGATGGTCGACTATTCGCCCTCCGAGTTCTCGCGCCTGCGCCTGCAATACACGCAGAACAAGTCGATGATCGACCTCACCGAAAACCAGTTCTTTGTGCAGTACATCATGAGCCTCGGCGCTCATGGCGCGCACAAATACTAAGGAGCCACCCGATGAAATCAATTCGACTCATCCTCTCCCTGCTCACCACCCTGCCCACTCTGGCGCACGCCACGCTCAACGTGTTTGCCTGCGAACCCGAATGGGGTGCGCTGACGAGCGAACTCGGCGGCAACGCGGTCAAGGTCTACACCGCCACTACTGCGATGCAGGACCCCCACCGCATTGAGGCGCGCCCCAGCCTGATCGCCCAGACGCGGCGCGCCAATCTGGTCGTCTGCACCGGCGCCGAACTGGAAGTGGGCTGGCTGCCCTTGCTGCTGCGCGAATCCGGCAATGCGGAGGTGCAGCCCGGACGCCCCGGCTATTTCGAGGCCACCCGCTATGTGACCCTGCTGGACAAGCCCACGCTGATCGATCGTTCACAGGGCGATGTGCATGCCGCCGGCAATCCACACATCCAGACCGACCCGCGCAACATCGCGCGCGTCGGCGCAGCATTGGCGCAACGCCTGGTCGAAGTCGATCCCGCCAACGCCGCCGTCTACCAGGCGCGCTGGAAAGCTTTCTCCGCACGCTGGGAAGCATCCATCGCACGCTGGCAACAACAGGCCGCGCCACTCAGGGGCATGTCGGTGGTGGTGCAGCACAAGTCCTTCACCTATCTGCTCAATTGGCTGGGCTTGCGCGAAGTCGCCACGCTGGAACCCAAGCCCGGAGTCGAGGCTTCGGTCGGCTATCTGGCCGAAGTGGCGGCACGCCTCAAAACGACACCCGCCAGGGCGGTGTTGCGCGCGACCTATCAAAGCCCGCGTGCGTCGGAATGGCTGGCGCAACGCGCGGATATTCCAGCCGTCGCGCTGCCGTTTACCGTGGGCGGGGCGCCGGGCGCGGACGACCTGTTCGGCCTGTTCGATGTGACCCTGGCCGGCCTGCTGAAAGTGCCGCAATGAACCTCGCCGCGATCAATTTTTCCGCGCTCGATCCTTCGCTGCTGCTGCCGCCGCTGATTGCCGGCTGGCTGGTGCTGGCCACCCACGTGCCGCTGGGGCGGCGGGTGCTGGCGCGCGGCATCATTTTTCTCGACCTCGCCATCGCGCAGATCGCGGTGCTGGGCGTGATCGCTGCACATGCCTTTGATCTCGCAGCCGAAGGCTGGCCGACCCAGCTCGCCGCAGCGGCGGCAGCGCTGGCGGGCGCGGCGCTGCTGGCCGTCTGCGAACGCCGCTGGCCGGAGATACAGGAAGCACTGATCGGCTCGGCCTTCGTGGTGGCGGCCAGCCTCGGCGTGTTGCTGCTGGCGGGCGACCCGCACGGCGGCGAGCATCTGTCGGAGTTGCTGACCGGACAGATCCTGTGGGTGGGCACGCCGCAAATCATGCAGATCGCGCTGCTGTATGCCGCGCTGATCGCGTTCTGGTGGGTCCGGGGTACACGGCTGGGGTCGCTCGGCTTTTACCTGATTTTCGCGCTGGCGATCACCGCCTCGGTGCAGCTGGTCGGCGTCTATCTGGTGTTCGCCAGCCTGATCCTGCCTGCGCTGGCGGTGCGTGGCTGGTCGCCACGCGCGGGACTGGTCGTCGGCTGGACAATTGGCGCGCTGGCCTATGCCGGCGGGCTGGCCGCCTCGGCACTGTTCGACCTGCCCACCGGACCGGCGATCGTGATTGCGCTCGCTGTGCTCGCCCTGCTCGGCGGCACGCTGTTACGCAGCCGATCAATCCGGTCATGAACGACATGCCCCAATCAACGCTTATCTGAAACCAATCCACATGAAATCAGTCCTCTCCCGTTTCGCCGCCCTGCCATTCCTGCCTTACGCCCTGTTGTTTCTGGCCATCGCCAGCCTGACGCGTTTGGCGCTGGCCTTGCACACCGGTCTCGACAAAGCGCCGCTGGCGCTCTGGCCCGGCCTGCTCCTGCGCGGAGTCGGCTTCGATCTCGCCGTGCTGACCTGGCTGCTCGCACCCATGTTGCTATGGGCGGCATTGTGGCCGGCACGCTGGCGCAACACGCGCTGGCGGGGCGGATTGCGTCTGGTGCTGTTCTTTCTGGCGGCGGCGATTCTGCTGTTTGGCGCACTGTCGGAATGGACGTTCTGGGAAGAGTTCGACACCCGCTTCAACTTCATCGCGGTCGATTATCTGGTCTATACGCATGAGGTCATCGGCAACATAGTCGAGTCATACCCGGTCGCCGCCTTGCTTGGCGGCGTGGCAGCGCTGGCCGGCTTGCTGACCTGGCTGTTTCGCGCGCGCATCCGCGCCGCGGCCGCACCCTCGATCCACCCCAGATGGCGGGTGCTGTATGCCGCGCTGGCGCTGGCCCTGCCGTGGAGCGCCGGGCAACTGAGCGATATCGACCAGATGCAGTTTTCCAGCAACACCTATGCCAACGAACTGTCCGGCAACGGCCTGATGACGTTTTTCGCTGCCTTCCAGCGCAATGAACTGGACTACGAACGCTTCTACGCCACGCTGCCGGCAGCGCAGGCCGCGCACATCCTGGGCGAACTCGGCGTCGAACGCGAGCCGCTTTCCAAGGCGCTGAACCCCGACCCGGACGAGAGCGAAGCCTTCAGTCCACAGCGACTGCCGTTCAAGCGCCCGCCACGCAACATCGTGCTGATCACGGTGGAAAGCCTGTCGGCCAAATTTCTCGGCAGCTACGGCAACCCGGCCGGCTTGACGCCACGCATGGACGCGCTGGCCCGCGAGGGCCTGCTGTTCACCCAGCTGTATGCCACCGGCACCCGCACCGTGCGCGGGCTGGAGGCGCTGTCGCTCGGCACCCCGCCGATCCCCGGCCAGGCGATCGTGCGCCGCCCCAACAATGAGCACCTGGCCACGGTGGGCGAGATCCTGCGCCGTCAGGGCTACGAAACGTTCTTCCTGTACGGCGGCTATGGCTATTTCGACAACATGAATACCTACTTCGCCGGCAACGACTATCGCGTTATCGATCGCACCGATTTTCCCAAAGCTTCGATCGGCTTTGCGAACGTGTGGGGCGTGGCCGACGAGTTCCTGTTCGACAACAGCCTCGCGCAGTTCGACAAAACCCATGCCGCCGGCAAGCCGTTCCTGGCGCAGATCATGACCACCTCCAACCATCGGCCATTCACCTACCCGGCTGGCCGCATCGATATTCCCTCGCCGGGCAAGCGCGAAGGCGGAGTGAAATACACTGATTACGCAATCGGCCGTTTCATCGATCAGGCGCGCAGCAAACCCTGGTTCAACGACACCCTGTTCGTCATCGTCGCCGATCACTGCGCGTCCGCTGCGGGCAAATCCAAACTGCCGATCGACGGCTATCACATTCCACTGATTCTCTATGCACCGGCCTTGCTGAAACCTGGCCGCAATGAACTGCTTGCCAGCCAGATCGATATTCCGCCGACCCTGCTGGATGTGATGGGCTTGCCCGGCGATGATCACTTTTTTGGCAAATCGCTATTTGAAGAAGGCAATGGACGGCCGGAAAACCGGCGCGCCTTCATCAGCAACTATCAGGAGCTGGGATACCTGAAGGCAGGCAAGCTGGTTGTGCTGGGGCCCAAGCAGCGTGTTGACACCTTTCAGATCGACGCCAGCGGCGGCGTCACGCCGACCGAAACGGGACCAAACTTGCGCGACGAAGCGATTGCTTACTATCAAAGTGCGTTCAAGGCCTTCAAGCAAGGCGAGCTGAAATTGGGCGCAACCGAATCGGGAAACCGCAATTGACCGTTCATGTCCACCCGCAATCCGGCTTGGGCTGGCAACAGGGTTGCCGTGAACGGACGACAGCGCTAGTATCCAGACCTAACTGTTGATTCAAGCACGCCTATTCCGTGGCTCTCTCGTTTTTCAAAAAAAACAAGGACAAATCCCCCGGCCCGGCCAACCAGCCGGTGGCGGCACCTGCGCCTGAAATAGACGAGCTGTCCACCGAAACCTTGTTGACGATGAACATGGTCTCCGGCGGAATCGTGGTGGAAGAAACCAGCGGCGCGCCGCAGTCTGCGGTAGACGAAGCCGCCATTCTGTACGCCAGCGGCCAGACCGACATGGCTGAACGCCTGCTGAAAGACGTCCTCAGCACAGGCGATCAACGCGCCTGGTACATGCTGTTCGATCTATACGACATTCAAAACCGCGAAAAGGATTTCGAGCAGCTGGCACTGGATTTTGCGGTGCGCTTTGAATCCTCACCGCCCATCTGGCAAAAAGCCACCAACGGCGCTGCCGCCACCCCCAATCAAGACCAGGCCGCCAGCCTGGAGCTACCCAGCCTGCTCGACAAGACCGCAGCGGCCGCGCTCCACGAGTTCATCAAAGCTGCGGCCAAGACAGCCGTGATCCGCATTGATTTTTCGCACATCGAGATGGTGGACGAAACCGGCGCAAGCGAGTGCGCCAAAATCCTCAACAGCGCGACCAAAGCCAAGCGCAAGCTGCAGGTCAGCGGCGTCGATCGCTTTATTGCACTGCTGCAGGATCTGAATCGCGCCACCCACAGCCGCGCGGTGCACTGGTTGCTACTGCTGGAGCTATACCAGACGCTCGGCCAGGAAGAAAACTTCGAAAACCTGGCGGTGGACTACGCGGTGCGCTTTGAAGTTTCGCCTCCTTCCTGGAGCGAGGTGCAGGCCGCAGTCGTGGTGCAGGCCGCGCCGGTCGAGCCAAAAGATGATGCGCTGCAACTCAGCGGCGAAATCACCCCGGCCAACGACAGCGCACTGCAACAGGTGGGTACCTATGCCGCCAGCCATGACGAAGTGCTGGTCGACCTGGCGAAAGTCACCCGCGTCGATTACGGCAGTGTCAGCCAGTTCATCAGTGTGCTGATGCAATGCCTGGGCAACGGCAAATCCATCACCCTGCGCGGCCACAACGCGCTCATCCACGAACTCTTCCGCGTCATGGGTATCGACCAGCTGGCGCATCTCGTTCCGCTTCATCCGGACTGACGTCGACCGACCTGATCGAACAGGCAATCGCTTCGCCTGCCCACGTATAATTCGGACGCATCGAATTTGGCCGCGATAGATGCAACACGCGAGAAGCCAAACCAGCCAGCGCGCCACTTTGCGTTGTTTGCATCCTGACGTGGTTAACCATTTTTAGATCGCCTCACCCATGGAACAATACCGCGGCACCACCATCCTCTCCGTTCGCCGGGGCAATGAAGTCGCCCTTGGCGGCGACGGCCAGGTCACGCTGGGCAATATCGTCATCAAATCCACTGCCCGCAAGGTGCGGCGGCTATATCAGGAAAAAGTCCTGGCCGGGTTTGCGGGCGGCACCGCCGACGCATTCACCCTGTTCGAACGCTTCGAAGCCAAGCTGGAAAAACACCAGGGGCATTTGCTCAGAAGCGCAGTTGAGCTGGCCAAAGACTGGCGCACCGATCGCATGTTGCGGCGGCTCGAGGCGATGCTGGCGGTGGCCGACCGTGAGTACTCGCTCATCCTCACCGGCAACGGCGACGTGCTGGAACCCGAACTCGGCATCGCCGCCATCGGCTCAGGCGGGGCTTTCGCCCAGTCCGCCGCCCGCGCCCTGCTGGAAAACACCGAGCTGTCTCCGGTTGAAATCGTGAAAAAGAGCCTCACCATCGCAGGCGACATCTGCATTTATTCGAACCAGAACCATGTGATCGAAACCCTGTAGGCAATCTATCCGCTTACCGCTCACTGCTCACCCTTCATGACTCCCAAAGAAATCGTCCACGAACTCGACAAACACATCGTCGGCCAGGCTGCCGCCAAGCGCGCGGTGGCGGTGGCGTTGCGCAACCGCTGGCGGCGTCAGCAGGTGAGTGAGCCCTTGCGCCAGGAAATTACGCCGAAAAACATCCTGATGATCGGCCCGACCGGTGTGGGCAAGACCGAGATCGCGCGGCGCCTGGCGCGGCTCGCCAACGCGCCCTTCATCAAGATCGAGGCGACCAAGTTCACCGAAGTCGGCTATGTCGGGCGCGATGTCGACACCATCATCCGCGACCTGATGGAAACCGCGATCAAGGATCTGCGCGCGCAGGCGACGCAAAAGGTGAAGTTCCGCGCCGAGGAAGCCGCCGAGGAACGCATTCTCGACGCGCTGCTGCCGCCGCCACGCAGCGTCGGTTTCAATGAGCCCGAACCGCCGCGCGAAGAAGGCGCGGCGCGCCAGCGATTCAGGAAAATGCTGCGCGAAGGCGAGCTCGACAGCAAGGAAATCGAAATCGAACTGGCCGCCACCAACCCCAGCATGGAAATCTTCACTCCACCGGGGATGGAAGATTTATCCCAGCAATTGCAGGGCATGTTCGCCAACCTCGGGCAAAGCCGCCGCCAGACCCGCAAGCTGAATGTGCGCGAAGCCTTCAAACTGCTCACCGAAGAAGAGGCCGCCCGCCTGATTGGTGACGAGGATATCAAGCAGCAGGCGCTGGATGCAGTCGAGCAAAACGGCATCGTTTTCCTGGACGAAATCGACAAGATTGCCACCCGCAGCGACGCCCACGGCAGCGATGTCTCGCGTCAAGGGGTGCAGCGCGACCTGCTGCCGCTGATCGAAGGCACCACCGTTTCGACCAAGTACGGCATGGTAAAAACCGATCACATCCTGTTTATCGCCAGCGGCGCGTTTCATCT
>Ga0316627_100000506_pt1 | contig 10945 bp, 8 predicted proteins | sample OWC_Aug_M2_C1_D1_FD_207653 | JGI IMG/M metagenome (GOLD analysis project Ga0316627, IMG submission 207653) | Wetland soil microbial communities from Old Woman Creek delta, Ohio, United States - OWC_Aug_M2_C1_D1_C | ecosystem: Environmental > Terrestrial > Soil > Wetlands | place: USA: Ohio...
CACCTTGAGGACCACGAGCGAGATGAAGCCCACGCCGATGCCGTTGGTGATGCTGTAGGTGAAGGGCATGACGGTGAGGACCAGGAAGGACGGGATGGCCTCGGTGAGGTCGTTCCAGGGCAGGCTGCCCACGTCCCGCATCATGAAGAAGCCCACCAGCACCAGCACGGCGCCGGTGGCCTGCGCCGGCACCACGCCCGCCACCGGCGAGATGAAGAGGCAGGCGGCGAACAGGAGCCCCGTGACGACCGAGGCGAGCCCGGTGCGCCCGCCCGCGGCGGCACCCGACGCGCTCTCCACGTAGGTCGTGGCCGAGCTGCAGCCGGCGACGCCGCCGGCGGTGGCCGCCAGCGCGTCGACGAGGAGCACCGTGGTGGGGCGCGGGTAGTCGCCGCTGGCGTCGAGGTAGCGCGCCTCGGAACCCACCGCCACCACCGTGCCGACGGTGTCGAAGAAGTCGGAGAGCATGAGCGAGAAGACGGTGAGCGCAGCCGCCCCGGCCCCCAGCGCCCCCACGAAGGAGAAGTCGAACCGACCCACCTGGGAGAAGTCGGGCGGGGCGAAGATCGACCCGGGGATGGTCACCTCGCCGGGGCGGAAGCCGGAGGCGTCGCCGAAGGCGAGCCGGGCCAGCACCGCCACCACGGTGGCGGCGAGGATGCCGATGAGAAGGGCCCCCTTCACGTTCCGCAGCACGAGCCAGGCCGTGAAGAGCAGCGTGAGGACGAAGAGCAGGACCGGGAAGCCCGCCAGGTGTCCGGCCTTGCCCAGCGTGACCGGCACCGGGCCGGTGGAGCTGCGCGAGACGAAGCCCGCCTCGACGAAGCCGATGATGGTGAGGAAGAGGCCGATGCCGATGCCCAGCGCCCGCTTCATGCCGAGAGGCACGGCCTCGGACACGGCGCGGCGGAAGCCGGAGAGCACCAGCAGCGTGACCGCCAGCCCCTCGGCGACCACCACCCCCATGGCCTGCGGCCAGGTGAGGTGCATGGTGGCCACCAGCTGGAAGGCCACCACCGAGTTGAGCCCCATGCCCGCCGCCAGCGCCAGCGGCAGGTTGGCGAGGAGCCCCATGGCGATGGTGGCGGCGGCGGCCACCATCGCCGTGGAGGTCAGCACGGCCGAGAAGGGGAGCCGGTTCCCGGCGGCGTCGGCGACCTTTCCCAGGATGACCGGATTGACGAAGAGGATGTACGCCATCGTCATGAAGGTGGTCGCTCCCGCGATCACCTCCGTCCGCACGCTGGAACCGCGCTCCGAGATTCCGAAGAAGCGGTCCAGCGTACCCCTGGGATCGGCCGTCGACGTCATGCCGCCTCCCGACGCGCCCTCGCGTCAGGAATGGCTCAGTGGATGTTCCACTGGACCATGATCTGCGGCGCCGAGACCGTGTGGCGCGTCCCGCCGTCGAAGACGTACGAGTGCAGGTACCACTCGACGCCTGCGTAGAGGGTGCTCTTCTTCCCACCGAACGGCGCCAGCACGTCGACCATGAGCTCCGGCTGGAACATCACGTCCACGCCGCCGGTGGAGTACTGGTACATGTCCATGAACCCCGTGAAGAGGAAGGGCACCGGGCCGATCTGGAAGGGCACCGTCCAGTAGGGGCTGAACTGCCAGGTGTTCGTGTAGATCGTGCCGCCCACGCCGGGGAAGATCCAGAGAGCGCTGTAGCGGTAGTAGAAGGCCATCCCGACGTAGATGTTCCAGGGAAGGAAGAGGTCGACGCTGGGGCCGACCAGGTAGGCCGAGAAGTTGCTGCCGACGTTGATCTCGCCGCCCACGCCCCAGTTGCCGATCACGCCCAGGACCGGGTCCTTCATCCCCAGCATCTGGTTCACGAAGAGGCGGGGGTGCCACTCGGCGTAGATCTTGGCGTTTCCGGCCGACACGTTGCCCGGGAGGAACGGGTCGACGAACTCGCCCTGGTACATGTCGACGAAGGCGAAGCTGTCGCCGAACTTGAACTGCGTGTAGTTGTTGAGCGTCAGCGTGAACATGCTCTGGGTCTTCGTGTAGTACCCGAGCTGGGCGTCGGAGAAGCCGCCGCCCCAGAGGAGCTGGACGTTGGTGGTGGTGAAGAAGGACTCCTCCTTCGGCGGGGGCGGAGCCTCGGCGGCGGTGGCCGGGGCGGCGACGGCGAGCGAAAGAAGGGCGGCGAGAAGCGGCAGCTTCCTGCGGAGGAACGGCGAGTTCATGTGGTGTGATCCCTCGGGTGGGTGAAAAGAAGCGACGCAACCTAGATCGCTCGTCTGACGTTGTCACCCACGAAGGAGGGCCAGGATCGTGGTAATCCTCCGGCGGAGGTCCCCGTGAACGTCGTCTTCCTGTCCCCCCACTTTCCCCTCAACTTCTGGCATTTCGTGGTCGCCCTGCGGGACGCCGGCGCGACCCCCCTCGCCATCGCCGACGAGCCCTGGGAGCGGCTGCGCCCCGAGCTCCGGGGCGCCTTGACCGAGTACTACCGGGTGCCGGACATGCACCGGTACGACGACATGGTGAGAGGGCTGGGATTCCTCACCTTTCGGCACGGAAAGGTCGACCGGATCGACTCCATGAGCGAGTACTGGCTCTCGACCGAGGCCCGGCTGCGCGAGGACTTCAACGTCCCCGGCCTCCGGCCGGCCGACCTGGCCGTGATCCAGCGCAAGACCGGGATGAAGGGGCTCTTCGCCCGGGCCGGGGTTCCCGCCGCGCCGGCCCACCTGGTTCGCGATCCGGAGGAGGCCCGCGCCTTCGTGGCCGAGGTCGGATACCCGCTCGTGGCCAAGCCGGACGTGGGGGTGGGGGCCTCCCGCACCTGGAAGCTCGAGACCCGCGCCCACCTGGAGTCCTTCCTGGGTTCGCGCCCGACGGTCGACTACGTGCTGGAGGGGTTCGTCGAGGGCGACATCGTCACCTACGACGGGCTCGCCGACCGGGACGGCCGCGTGGTCTTCGACGCCTCGCTCCGCTACAGCCGCGGGATCATGGAGGTGGTCAACGAGGACACCGACGTCTGGTACCACGCCGCCCGCGACATCGAGCCCGACCTGGCCGACGCCGGGCGCCGCCTGGTCCGCGCCTTCGACATCCGGGAGCGCTTCTTCCACATCGAGTTCTTCCGGCGGAAGGACGGTTCCCTCTATGCACTCGAGGTGAACGTCCGCCCCCCCGGCGGCATGACCATCGACATGTGGAACTACCAGAACGACGCCGACCTGTACCGGGCCTGGGCGGACCTCCTGCTGCACGGCAACGTGGCCCAGCGCTTCGAGCGCCCGTACTGCGTGGCCTACGTCGGGCGGAAGGACCGCTACCATTACGCGCTCCCGCTCGGCGAGGTGCTCGCGCGCTACCGATCGCTGCTGGTGCACCACGAGCCGGTGAACGACGTCTTCAGCGCGGCCATCGGGAACTACGGCTTCATCCTGCGGTCCCCGCGCCTCGAGGATCTCGCGCAGGCGGCCGCCGACATCCAGGCCAAGGTCTAGGGGGAGACGGGACATGCAGGTGGAGCGACACCGCTGGCACAGCCCGGCGCTGGGCCAGGAGATGGAGTGCGAGGTCTACGGCCATGCCGGTCGGCCGGTGCTGGCCTTCCCCTCCCAGGATGGCCGCGTGGGCGACTTCGCCGGGTTCGGGATGGTCGACGCCTGCGGTGAGATCCTCGAGGCCGGGCGCATGCGGCTCGTGGCCGTCGACGGGGTCGACTGGCAGAGCTGGACCAACGCCGCGGTGCATCCCGCCGAGCGCGCCCGGCGCCACCTCGACTACGACCGCTACGTGATGGACGAGCTCGTGCCCTTCGTCCGCAAGGCCGCCGGTCGCGGGACGATGTGGGTCACCGGCTGCAGCATGGGGGCCTTCCACGCCGCCAACTTCTTCTTCCGGCGCCCCGACGTGTTCGACGGGGTGATCGGGCTCTCCGGGCTCTACTCGGCGACGAGCTTCGTCGACGGCCAGTGGGACGACGCCACCTACTTCAACAGCCCGCTGCAGTACCTGCCCGGCCTCGCCGACCCGACCTACCTGGATCGCTACCGTCGATCCGCCATCGCCTTCGGGGTGGGGCAGGGGAGGTGGGAGGAGGACTGCCTGGCCGACACCCGGGCGCTGGAGCAGATCCTCCGCGAGAAGGGCGTCCCGGCCTGGTTCGACTACTGGGGCGCCGACGTGGACCACGACTGGCCGTGGTGGCGGAGGATGCTGCCCTACTTCCTCGACCGGCTGGGCGTCTAGCTCGCCGCCGGCTTGACGCGCGGCTCGTAGAGCGCGGCCAGGCGTGGCCCCAGGAAGGCGATCACCGCTTCGCGCTTCACCTTGAGCGTCGGGGTGACGATGGACGGGTGGTCGGCCGGGGAGCCCGGGATGACCAGCAGCTTGTGCGGCTTCTCGTAGTCGCTGAAGGCGTGGAGCGCCGACCGCACGACGGGCAGCAGCGCCTCGGCGGCGTCGCGCCCCTCGGCGGCGAGCCGGGCCAGGAAGTCCGGGGCCACGAAGACCGCCGCGGAGACGAACGGCCGCCCCTCGCCGAGCAGCACCGCGCCCTGGAACGGCGGGGTCCCTGCGATGGCCTGCTCGAGCGGCTCGGGGGCGAGCTTCTTCCCGGTCGAGAGGACGAGCAGGTGCTTCTTCCTCCCCTCCACCCGGAGGAAGCCCTCCTCGTCGATGCGGGCCCGATCGCCGGTGCGGTAGAAGCCGTCCGCGGTGAAGGCGCCGGCGTCGTCCTCCGGCTCGAGGTACCCGGAGAAGAGCAACGGTCCGCGCAGGAGGAGCTCGCCGTCGACGTCGAAGCGGACCTCGTGGTCCGGCGTGAGCACCCCGGCGCAGCCGGGCCGCCGCTTCCCGTGGAGGAGGTTCGACGAGACCATGCCGCCGGTCTCGGTCATGCCGTACAGCTCGACGCAGGGGATGCCGAGCCCCTCCAGGAACCGGAAGAGCGCCGGAGAGGCCGGGGCGCCGCCGGAGAAGAGGGCGCGGATGCGACCGCCCAGCTTCTCGCGGAGCGGCCCGCCCACCAGCCGGTCGGCCAGGCGGGTGAGGAGGCGATCGACCAGGCTGCGGCTGCCCTCCACCCGGACGCGGACGCCCGCCGCCAGTGCGGCCCGGGCCAGGCGGCGGAGCGGGGGGCGGAGCGACTCGACCTTGGCCTCCACCGCGGTGCGGAACCGGTCGTAGATGAGCGGTACCGAGAAGGCGTAGGTCGGACCGAAGCCGAAGGAGCGCTCGATGTCCTCGCGCCGGAGCACGAGGACGAGCGCGTGGCCCTGGGCCACCGCCAGGAAGAACTGGTCGTGCCCCGCCACGTGGGCGAAGGGCAGGAAGTGGACGCCCAGGTCGTCCTGGCTCGTGCCCACGGCGAGGTTCCCCGCGTCGATGGCATGGACGATCGACCGTTGCGGGAGGCGGACGCCCTTCGGACGTCCGGTGGTCCCGCTCGTGAAGATCATGAGGAACGGGTCCTCCTCGCCGACGGCGTCGACGAGCGCGCTCCAGGCGGCGTCGTCGAGCGACGCGGCGGCCTCGCCGGAGACCTCGGCGGCCATGAGGACCCGGACGCCGGGCGGAACCGCGCCCGCGGCCAGCGGCTCGGTGGTCACCACGGCGACGAGCCCCGCCGCGACCAGCTCCCCGGCCGCGGGCGCGAGCTTCTCCCACTGCGACGGGCCGGAGACGAAGGCCACCCGGGGCTTCACCCGCAGTGCGATGGCGCGGGCCGGCTCGCTGGCCAGGCTGGAGAAGAGGGCCGCCGGCTCGGCACGCAGCGCCTGGGCGCCGAGCGAGACCTCCTGCCAGGCGGGGGAGTTGTCGGCCAGCATGAGCACCCGGTCCCCGGCGCGCAGGCCGGCGCGGGAGAGCGAGGCCGCGGCCCGGCGCACGCCCTGCTCGAAGGCGGAGAAGGTGACGTCGCGCGGCGGGGCATCCTGCCTCGGCCCGTCGAGGACGCGCAGGAAGGTGGCGTCGGGGCGGCGGCGCGCGATGGCGCGGAGCAAGGCGGGCAGGGTGCGATCGGGGAACCGCTGGAGCTGGAGCGTCCTGGGCGTGGGCATGGTGGTGGCTCGCACCATGATAGGCGCCTGTCACGGCGGGGTCACGACGCGCCCGGTCCGTGGATGGACGCGGTGGAACCGCGACCCGGGCGGGACTAGACTGCCGCACCGATGGACGTCGAGGAGCTGACCTACGGACCCAGGGAGTGCGGCAGCTGCCGCTGGTGGCGCCCCATCCTGGAGGACGCGCGCGGTCCCATCGGCCCCTGCCGCTACGGAGCCCGGACCGGCGACTTCCCGGGGACCGCTCCAGCCTGCGAGCAGTACCTGGGACGGGACCGTTCCATCCCCGCGCCCGCTCCCCCGCGCGAGACCCGCCGCTCCCCGGCGGCGCGCCCCCCGGCCGTCCACCGCGCCCCCCTTGCCCCGCTGCCCGAGGAGATCCTCGCCATGACCCGTGAAGAGTTCGCCCAGGCCATCCGCGACGCCCTGCGAGAGGACGCCCCCGAGGTCCCGCTCGCCCCCAAGTGGGAGGGTGGAACCATCCTGGTGAAGCCGGGCGACCCGGCGCTGCAGGCGAAGGAGCTCCCGGTCGACGCCCTCTTCCACAAGGTCGTGATGGTCCGCGACCGGCTGCGCGTCCTCGAGCAGAAGGTGAACGCGCACCCCAAGCTCTCCGACGCCGAGAAGGTGGAGATGCAGGGGTACGTCACCAAGTGCTACGGCAGCCTGACCAGCTTCAACCTGCTCTTCCGCGACGAGCGGGACAAGTTCGTCGGCGAGAAGACCGGATAGACCCGAACCCCAGGAGATCCACATGCGCACGTCCCAGCAGCTCGCCGCCGTCGCCCTTGCCGCCCTCACGCTCCCGTGCCTCGCGGCCGAGCCCGAGGTCCCCTTCGTCTCCACCGGAGAGATCGTGTACCGCACGTCCGCCGCCTACGACGCGACCCGGGTCCGCGGCCCCAACGTCAACATGGCGGTGACGAAGGACGGCCACTGGGGCGGGAACCTCCTCGCCAAGGACGTCATGCTCAAGGTCGCGCCCGACCGGATCACCGGGGCCGGGGTGAACCTGATCGTCAAGCAGGACGCGGCCAGCGTCTCCGTGGAAGGGATGATCTCGGGGATCCGCGTGCGATTCAAGGCGACCGCGAAGGACTTCGTGGGTCGGGTGGGCGATCGGCAGGTCGAGTGCGGCCGGGAAGCCAACGGCTACTGCTACATGAGCGGCGGCCGCACCTCGTCGATGCACTTCAAGGGCACGGCGAACAACTGGCCCGACGTTCCCATGCCGCAGTGGATCTTCGCGGTCATCGGGGCGATCTAGTGCCGGGGCATCCAGCATGAGCCACGAGTCCCCGGTTCGTTACACCGCGTCCGAGGCGCTCGAGCGGCTCCGTGCAGGAAATGACCGCTTCGTGCAGGGGACGGCGCGATTCCCCACCGTTCAGAAGGAGGTCCTGGCGGACCTGGCCAAGGGGCAGCGCCCCTACGCCACCATCCTCGGCTGCAGCGACTCGCGCGTCCCGCCGGAGCTCCTCTTCGACGCTGGCTTCGGCGAGCTCTTCATCGTCCGGCTGGCCGGCAACGTCATCTCGCCCGAGGTGGCGGGTACCTTCCAGTACGCCGCGGTGCACCTCCGGACGCCCCTCTTCCTGGTTCTCGGCCACGAGGGGTGCGGGGCCGTCCAGGCCGCCCTGGAGGCGAAGTTCCGCGGTGCCCGGGAGCGTAGCCGCATCGAGGCCTTGCTCCAGAACATCCTGCCGGGGCTCGACGGCATCGACCCGACCGCGCCGCCCGATGAGCAGCTTCGGGCCGGCGTGGAGGCGAACGTGCGCTGGACGATGCGCCAGATCCTGGAGACACCGGAGGCGCGCGCCCGGGAGGCCGAGGGCGTGCTGCAGCTCGTCGGCGCGGTGGCGGACATCGCCACCGGCCGGGTCCGGTTCCTCGAGGCCCCGGTGTCCTAGCCCTTCGCCGGCGCCGCGGGGGGCGTGGGCGGAATCGTGGGGCCCGGGGTGCCGGCGGGGACGGGCTTCGCCGCCGCGTCGCCGGGCACCTTCTCGTGCCAGCCGCCTCCCAGCGCCTTGTAGAGCTGGATCATGGCGACGAGCTGGTCCCGGTTGGTCTGGGCCAGCGTCAGCTCGGAGTTGAAGAGCGACCGCTGGGCGTCGAGCACCTCGAGGTAGTTCGAGACCCCGCCGTCGTACCGCAGGCGGGCCAGGTGCTCGGCGTTCTTCGCCGCGTTCACCTGGATCTCCTCCTGGACCGCCACCTCGCCGAGCTTGCGCACGCTCACCGCCGCGTCGGCCACCTCGCGCCACGCCGTGATCACCTGCTGCCGGTAGAGCGCCACGTTCTCGTCGAGGACGGCCCAGGCCGCCTCCTCCTGGGAAGCCAGGCGTCCGCCCTGGAAGATGGGGGCGACCAGCCCGGCGCCGATGCTCCAGAGGAGCCCCTCGGGGCTGAAGGTCGTCGCCAGCGAGGGCCCGGCGAGGCCGATGACGCCCTCCAGCGAGAGCTTGGGGAGCCGGTTGGCGACGGCCACGCCCACGTTGCTCGTCGCCGCCATGACCCGGTTCTCGACGCGGCGGATGTCCGGGCGCCGCTCGAGGAGAGCCGCCGGCACGCCCATGGGGAGCGTCGGAGCGACCTGCTGCACCGGGGCCTTGGCCCGCGGAACGGGGCCCGGCGGCCGTCCCAGGAGGACCGACATCTGGCTCTCCTTGAGGGCGATGAGCCGCTCGGTGGCCGGAATGGCCGCGGCGGTCACGGCCAGATCGGCCCGGGCCTGGTTCACCTCCAGGTCGTTGCCCACGCCGCCCAGCGAGCGCTTGGTGAAGAGATCGAGGGTGCCCTGCCGGGTGACCGTGTTCCGCTGCGCCACCTCCAGCTCGACGTCGAGCTCCATGAGCTCGGCGTAGGTCTGGGCCACGTCCGCGACCAGCGTGAGGACCACGCCGCGCCGGAACTCCTCCGTGGCCATGAGCTCGGCCCGGGCGGCGTCGGTGGCGTTGCGGACGCGTCCCCAGATGTCGAGCTCCCAGGACATCCCCAGGTTCACCGCGAAGGCCCCCGAGGGTCCCTGGCCCGGGACGTAGTTCTTGGCCGACTGCTGGCCGTAGCCGCCGGCAGCTCCGAGCCCGATCTGCGGGTAGAAGTCGGCGGCGGCGACCCCCACCTGGGCCCGGAACGCGGCGACGCGGGCCGCGGCGACGCGAAGGTCCTGGTTGCTGCGCAGGGCCTCCTCGATGAGCCCCTGGAGGACCGGGTCCCGGTACATCTCCCACCAGCCCAGGTCGGCGATGGAGGCGGCCTCGCTGGCACCCAGCGTGTACCGGAAGGCCTGCGGAACCTCCGTCTCGGGGCGCTGGTACTTCGGCCCCACGGCGCAGGCGGAGAAGGCGAGGAGGGAGACGGCGGCGAGGGTTCTCGTCACGGTGTCGCTCCTAGTGGGAGGCGGGGGTGGCCGGGGGGGCTTCCCCGGCGGGGGGAACGGGCTTCTGGCGCTTCCCGCCCAGCTTCTCGATCATGACGAAGAGCGCCGGGACGAGGAACACGGCCAGGAAGGTGGCGACGAGCATGCCGGCGAACACCGCCATGCCCATCACCTTCCGGCTCTCGGCGCCGGCGCCGGCCGCGCGGACCAGCGGGACCACGCCGAGGATGAAGGCGAAGGCGGTCATGAGGATGGGGCGCAGGCGGAGCTTGGCCGCGTTCAGGGCCGCCTCCACCGGCTCCATCCCGTTCTCCACGTTCATCTTGGCGAACTCGACGATCAGGATGGCGTTCTTGGCGGCGAGCCCCACCAGCATGATGAGGCCGATCTGGGCGAAGATGTTGTTCACGTAGCTGTCGCTCGTGAAGCGGGCCAGCCACAGCCCGAGGAAGGCGCCGAAGGCGGCGAAGGGAGTGCCCAGGAGGACGCTCATCGGCAGGGACCAGCTCTCGTACTGGGCCGCCAGGATGAGGAACACCATGATCATGGCGAAGACGAAGACGATGGCGGCCGTGCCCTCCGCCTTCTTCTCCTGGTACGACACGTTCGACCACTGGTAGCCCATGTCCTTGGGCAGGACCTCGGCGGCGACTTCCTCGAGCGCCTTCATGGCCTGCGCCGAGCTGTAGCCGGGGGCCGGGATGCCGGTCACCTCGGCGGAGCGGTAGAGGTTGAAGCGGTTCGTGAACTCGGGGCCGGAGGTCGCGCTCGTGGACATCAGGGTGTCGAGCGGGATCATGTCGCCGTTCGGGCCGCGGACGTAGAAGAGCCCCAGGTCCTTCACCGAGCTCCGGTACTCCGGCTCCGCCTGCAGGAACACCTTGTAGACGCGCCCGAACCGGTTGAAGTCGTTGATGTAGTTGCCGCCCAGGTACGACCCCATGGTGGTGAGGACGTCGGAGAGCGGGACGCCCACCTTCAGCACCTTGTCGCGGTCCACGTCGGCGAAGATCTGCGGGACGGCCGCGCGGTAGATGGAGTTCGCCATGCCGATCTCGGGCCGCTTCTTCACGGCCGCCATGAACCTGGCGAGGTTCTGGGCCAGGTACTCGGGAGTGCCGCCGCCCCGGTCCTGGAGCATGAACGAGAAGCCGGACCCGGTGCCCAGGCCGGGGATGGGGGGCGGCCCGAAGGCGAAGGCGGTGGCCTCCGGCACCTCGCGGGCGAACTCGGCGTTGAGCGCGCGCATGACCTCGAAGACCCGCTCCTCCTTGGCCTTTCGCTCCTCCCAGGGCTTCATGGAGACGAAGAAGAAGCCGGTGTTGGAGGCATAGGCGCCGGACAGCATGCTGTATCCGGAGATGGTGGTCGTGTAGGCCACCGCCTTGTTCCGCATGAGGATGGACTCGACCTTCTTCGCCGCGGCGTCGGTGCGCTCGAGGGAGGAGGCGTCGGGCAGCTGGAGGGCGGCCAGGAAGTAGCCGTTGTCCTCGTCCGGGATGAAGCCGCCGGGGATGCGGCCGGCGATGAC
>Ga0316627_100000509_pt1 | contig 10911 bp, 12 predicted proteins | sample OWC_Aug_M2_C1_D1_FD_207653 | JGI IMG/M metagenome (GOLD analysis project Ga0316627, IMG submission 207653) | Wetland soil microbial communities from Old Woman Creek delta, Ohio, United States - OWC_Aug_M2_C1_D1_C | ecosystem: Environmental > Terrestrial > Soil > Wetlands | place: USA: Ohio...
GAGCTAACGGACGGGGTGGTCGCCTCACTCGACCCCGTCGCTCAGGTGAAGGGTGTGGCACTCCAGAGTCGCACCCCGGAGGGATTGGCCGTCTGGGGCGACTCCTTTCTGCTCCGCCAGGCGTTGACCAACTTGGTACAGAACGCGATCGATTTCTCGCCGCGCGGCGCGTCCGTGGATGTGGCGGCGAACCTCGCCGGCCGCGACGTCGAGATCAGCGTGCGCGATCGAGGCCCGGGAGTTCCCGATTTCGCGTTGGACCGGGTTTTCGAGAAGTTCTACTCCCTCCGCCGCCCGGACACCGGGAAGAAGAGCACCGGTTTGGGATTGAGTTTCGTGCGGGAGATCGCCCAGCTCCACCGCGGCGTGGCGGCACTCGGCAACCATCCCGAGGGTGGTGCCGTGGCCACGCTACGCCTGCCCGCATTCGCCGCCTCCCGCTGAGTTCACGCGCAATTCATGGCGAATTCCTGCCGGGTTCATCCGGGCTCCTCACCTGTCGGCCATCTTTCTCACTGAGATCGAGAAAGTTCCTGGCACCGTACCGGTCGACGCGACCCCGATTCCCGGGCCGGGACGCAAGGAGGGTGAGATGGCACGATTCCATTTGATCTGGCTGGTAGCGATCCTCACAGCGGGTATCCTCGTGATCGATGGACCTGGCCACGCGGCGACGCGGGCCTACATAGTGAATCCCGGAGGACTACTCCTCACGCTCGACGCAGACACGGACCTGGTCATCGGCCTACGAGAAATCCCGCATCTCGCGCCGAAAGGGCGAGCGGACCGTCACTCCCAGCGCCCCAATGTCGTGCAGAGCCTTCGAGTCCGGGAAGGGAGTCGGGTAATCGCGGACGACGCGGAGATGACGGGTCGCTCGTCAATCACCCCTCAAGGCGATAGACTCCTCGTCCTCGAAACTTCGCCATACGGCCTGCCCAGCGGGTTCCTTATCGATGAAGGCCCGACCGGCCGCATCTTCGTATACGACGTCGCTACTGGCGCCAAGCTCGGCCACGTCGCATTCTCCGTGGGCGGCGGGGACCGACTCGCAGCCGTCCATCCTCGCGGCGACAAGGCCTATGTGGCGTCCGAGGGCCCGCGCAACGATCAGATGACGATCACGGTTGTGTCCCTGAGCACGTTCACCGTAGTCAAGGAACTCTTCGTACCCAAGGGCGATTTCTTTCTGTCACAGGCGGTGCGGTAATTCCGCAACGCTCCGGAGGCTGCCAGGGGAGTATGGTGCGCTCTCGCACAACAGCTCCTTGGCGCCCTTCGCGGTTCTACGAGAGTTGGTTCTTCGGGTTGGGATGGCTTGGAGAGTGCCAGCGAAGGGGTTACCAATGCGGGCCGGAATGACTCGGAAAACAATCGGCTCTCTGAATTCAGGTTCGAGCCCCAATTGGCTCCGCGGCAGGGGCAGATCTGGGCACTGGCGGGAGGCGCTCACGTTCGCGTGAGTGGCCCCACGATCGGGGCACTAACTATCGCGGTCGGCAACCCCGGCGGGTTCTGGGTCAGACGAACCTGCCCGATCGAGGGTCCGGGGTTTCATGCTTCCCGTGGGACGCCGGGCCGGATCTTCGGCCCTCTTGGCCTTCCAGGGCGGCCCCCGCGAACCCGTACCCGCTGCGCCGGGTGCGGCCGTTTTTCGTTGCCACCCTGACAGGCTTTCACTAGGATATCGCTCATTCGGCGTCGGAGGCTGCCGATGGGGGCGCGGAAGCCGTGGAGACCCCGAAGAAGATCCTCATCATTGCCGGTCCGAACGGCGCGGGGAAAACCACGTTTGCCCACGAGTATTTGCCGCGCGAGGCCGGCTGCCCTGATTTCATCAACATGGACCTCATCGCGGCGGGTCTCTCGCCGTTTGCGCCGGAGCGAGCCGCCGTTCAGGCGGGCCGTGTGATGCTTCAGGAGATCCGGCGTCGGGCCCGCGCGGGCGAGAGTTTCGCCTTCGAGACGACGCTGGCCGGTCGGCAGTACGCCCGGGGGATTCCGCAGTGGCGGGCGGCCGGATACCACGTCAAGCTGATCTTCCTCCGGCTGCCAAACGTGGAGTTGGCTCTGGCGAGGGTCGCAGCCCGGGTAGCCCAAGGGGGCATGCCGTGCCAGCAGAGGTGGTCCACCGCCGCTTCGACGTGGGCTGGCATCACTTCCAGACCGTGTACCGCCAGTTGGTTGACAGTTGGATCGTGTACGACACCGCGGGGACCCAGCCGATCCCCCTAGCGTCGGGAGACAACCGATGAGCCGTCAGCTGCTGCAGTCCCGTGACCCCGACATCCTCGCGGCCGGTGCCGCCCTGAGGCGGGCAGCCCGGCGCGCGAGGGAGCTCGGCCGCCGGACCGACACGCCCGTTTATGTGCTCAAGCGCGGCCGCATCGTGGATCTGACCTAGGAGGGGAAGAAGCGCACCGGGTTGCAGTAGCGCGGGTCCTGGTGCCCGATCCCGGCGGGGCGCAAGCCGTGTTTTGGTTTCAGGGGCGGGTGCCCATAGGCATGAGCACACCCCGCTGAACTTCGCCCCCGCGATGCCGACCGCGTCCGCAGGGCGCGCGTCTCGCAGAGCTCCCGGACGCGTGTTCTCGTACTCCATGCACCCCGCGACGGGCTCCCTCTTGAGGCTATCCCGATTCTCACTGAGAAACCTACCCAGCCCGGAGCGGCGCATCGCGACCGCGTCTGGAACGGTTGAGGCCTGTCGAGCACAGCGACCATTCGCGTCCCGGCCACACCGTGCCAATACGGACTCCGCCCGGTTCGAGTCCCGCCTGCTTCCCCACCAAGGACTCGAACGGCGGTCCGCTCGCGGGTTGTCGGACGACGCAAACGGGGCGATCCGGGACCTAGTGGACTGCGAAGAGTGGGATCTGGCGGGCACAGTACGGACACGCGGCGGCGTCCCAATCCCGCAGGGGATAGTGGACGGCGGCGACGATGGGCATGGTGACCGTGGCGAGCCGGAACGCCTCGGGATCGCTCACACGGTTCAGCACGACCGCGGCCCCGATGAAGTTGCACTGCTCGCCGGCGGACCGGACCGCCGCATTGCAGGCGGCAATGGCCTTGCGGAGCGAGCCCCCTGTCGTGTAGACATCATCCACCAGCAGGATGCGCTTGCCCCCCTGCAACTGGAAGCCGCGCCCGAGCCGGAACGTCCCGTCCGGATCCCGATCCAGGTACATGGCCTCGATCGTCGCGGCGTCGATGGCGTACTGGAGGGCCGTCACGACGGCGAGGGCGCCGACGGGCGGCCCGAGGAGGACGTCGATCTGCTCGAGGAGCCCCGCCCCCCGCAGGCGCTTGTACAGCTCGAAGCCGACGGCCCGGCTCGTCCCGACGTAGCGCAGCCCCAGCGACACCTGGATGAAGACGTTGGTGTGCTTGCCGGACGGCAGCAGAAAGTGCCCCTCGCAGTGCTCCTCGATGGCCTCCGCGTGGGCCAAATCGAACCGCCAGTCCGGTTGCACGGCCACCGGCGTCAATTTGAAGCCGACGGGGATCCGATTCGCGTAGGCGACCGCGCCCTCGTCCTCCAGGCGCCGGAGTAAACCATTGGCCTGCATCTCCACCGGGAAGGTCCTCGGCACGCTGGGCTCCTCTGCGGACCTCGCCGCGTCCCCTCCGGCGCGCGCGGGGCCATGGGCGTCCTGGCCTGCTCGCCGGGTCTGCTTCCTCATAGCAGGTTCGCGCCCCGACGGCAAGCGTCGGTCCGGCGGTCGTCCGGAACGTCGGACGGCGGCGCGGCGGCACCGGTCCGGCCGGGCGGTCCCCGGGCTGCCGGACGCTGCGCCCGCCGCAGCGCCCTTCGGCCCCGCACTGGATACGATGGCCGCGACCAGCCGTGCTGAGCAGTGTCACTGATGGCCGGGAACGCTACGCGGCAGCCCAGTCTTTCCTCCCGGCCTCGACTCGCAACAGAAAAGTGCAAGTGGTGCGAGTTGGCTCAGCAGCGTAAAAGAGGTGACAAACCCCGCAAACCGACAGCGTTTGGCTTGATGGGTGGCGGACCTGCGTGCTATGCTCCCGCCGTTCTGCCTTTCACGTGGAGGTGACGACCATGGCGCTGTGCACGGAGTGCGAAGCCGAAATCACCCTGGAGCCCTCGACCGAGGTGGGAGAGATCATCCAGTGCCCGGACTGCGGGATGGATCTCGAAGTCATCAGCGTCGACCCAGCGGAGGTCGCGCCCGCTCCGGAGGAAGAGGAGGACTGGGGCGAATGAAGATCGCCATCCTCTGTTCGGTCGTCCGCAAGGAAGAAAAGCTCCTGTTCGACGCGTTCCGGTCGCGGGGGCTGGAGTTCGACCGCATCGACGACCGGGAACTGATCCTGGATCTCCACCAGCGGCAGTGGGACTTCGACGTCATTCTGGAACGGTGCATCAATCACTCTCGCGCCCTGCACACCCTGCGGTATTTCGCGGATTGCGGCGTGAAGACGGTCAACACGTACGAGGTGGCCAGCACCTGCGGAGACAAGCTGCTCACCACGCTCGCCCTCATCCGCGACAAGATCCCCACGCCGCCGGTCTTGGTCGCCCACACGCCCGAATCCGCCTTGCACGCCATCGAGCGCCTCGGGTACCCCGTCGTTCTGAAGCCCGCGGTCGGCTCCTGGGGACGCCTGCTCTCCAAGGTCAACGACCGCGAGGCTGCCGAAGCCATCCTCGAGCACAAGGAGACACTGGGTTCCTATCACCACAGCATCTTCTACATTCAAAAATACGTGGAGAAGAACGGGCGGGACATCCGCTCGTTCGTCGTCGGCGACGAAACCATTTGCGCCATCTACCGCACGTCGCCCCACTGGATCACGAACACCGCACGCGGCGGCGTGGCCACCAACTGCCCGGTGACGCACGACCTGAACGAGATCTCCGTTCGGGCGGCGAAGGCCGTCGGCGGCGGCGTGGTTGCCATCGACCTCTTCGAAACGCCGGATGGGCTCATGGTGAACGAGGTCAACTACACCATGGAGTTCCGGAACAGCATCGACACGACCGGCGTGGATATCCCGGCCAAGGTCGTGGATTACGTGGTACGGGTGGCACGAGGGTAAGAAAAGGGTTCGGCGGTTCGGCCGTTCGATGGTTCGGCGGTTCTCGGAGCCCGCGTACGGCCGTATCGTCGAACAAAGGATCTGCTGAACCGCCGGACGGTCGAACCGTCGCACCGGCGAACCGTCGAACTCGTCTGGAGGCATATTTCGTGATCTCTGTCGGCGTCGTCGGCGCCTCGGGTTACACGGGCGGAGAGGCGCTCCGTCTCCTCCTCCGCCATCCCGCAGTCCAGGTCGCTCATGCCACCTCCGAGTCCAATGCCGGCCACTTCGTCTACGCCGTCCACCCCAACCTTCGAAAGCAGACGACGCTCAAGTTCACGACGATCGGCGAGCTCAAGCCGTGCGACGTGCTGTTCTTGTGCTTGCCGCACGGCAGCGCGATGCGGCGCATCGGCCAATTGGAGTCCATCGCCAAGACCATCATCGACCTCAGCGCCGATTTCCGGCTGCGTCGCCCCGACGACTACCCGACCTGGTACGGGCACGCCCACGACGCGCCGCAATACCTGGAGCGCTTCGTGTACGGGATCCCCGAACTGCATCGCACGGCCATCAGTTCGGCGCGCTTCATCACGGGCGCCGGCTGCCTCGCCACGGCGTCCATCCTGGGGCTGATGCCGCTCTTCAAGCACGACGTCCTGGTCAGATGCGAGGCCTTCATCGAGGCGAAGGTCGGCTCCTCCGCCGCGGGAGACACGCCGCACCTCTCCACCCACCATCCCGAGCGCAGCGGATCGGTCCGCTCGTTCCAGCCGACCGGCCACCGGCACACGGCCGAGATCGTGCAGGAGCTGACCTTCGCCTGCGCCCCCGCGGTGCATTTCAGCGGAACGGCCATCGAGGCCGTGCGGGGTGTCCTGGCCACGTGCCACGTGTTCCTCAAGGACGGGATCGAGGAAAGGGACATCTGGAAAATCTACCGCGCCGAGTACGGCGAGGAACCCTTCATCAGGATCGTTAAGGAGCGGCAGGGCATCTACCGGTACCCGGAGCCGAAAATCCTGGCCGGCAGCAACTTCTGCGATATCGGCTTCGAGAAGGATCCGCGCGGGAACCGATTAGTCGTCATGGCGGCGCTGGACAACCTGGTCAAGGGCGCCGCGGGGAACGGCGTACAGGCCATGAACGTGGCGTGCGGCCTTCCCGAGACCACGGGACTGGAATTTCCGGGACTGCACCCCGTATAGTGCAACTGATCGAAGGCTAGTTGCATGCGCTTCGAAACGACTTTCGTCTCATTCGGGAAAAGGGCTCCTTCCGTTATTACGGAAAACCCGGCCTGGACAGGATTCTTCGGGTTGACTATCATGGCGCCAAGGAGGTCCCCACAGGAACGTGTCGGGCCATCCTGAAAGCGGCTGGCTTGCAAGAAGGGAGCACCGATGCTTGACCTCAGGTACTCTCTCGTGATCGAAGCCACCGAGGATCCGGTCTTCTTCGGCTTCTACTCGCCGGATTTGCCAGGATTCAGTGGTGTTGGTCACTCCGTGGAAGATTGCCTCTATCAAGCTAAGTGGGCTATGGAAGAGCACGTTTCCGTGCTGCAGCAGGAAGGCCTTCCGGTCCCGAGTCCGAATCCTAACCCCACCGTGCTGGTTCAGAACGATCCGCGCACTCTTCGTTCGGCCGCGGCGGACTGAACGTTCCCTCTCGTCGGAAGGACCCCATGCTTGTCGTCAAGATCGGCGGCGGATCGGGGATTCAGATCGCCCCCACGGTGACGGACGTGACGACTCTTATCCGCGCCGGGGGGAAGGCCGTCCTCGTGCACGGTGCGTCGGGGGAGACCAACCTCCTGGCCGAGCGACTTGGCAAACCTCCCCGCTTCGTGACATCCGTCTCGGGCCTGGAAAGCCGCTACACCGATCGTGAGACGCTCGAGATCTTCGAGATGGCATACTGCGGCAAGGGGAACAAGGCGCTCGTGGAGGCGTTCCAAACCCTGGGCATAAACGCTGTGGGGTTGTCGGGCCTGGACGGCCGGATCTTCGAGGGCAAGCGCAAGGACACCATCACCATTTTCGACGGGGGGAAACGGAAGGTTCTGCGCGGGGACTACACCGGCAAGGTGGAGCGGGTGAATCTCGGCCTGGTGACCCTCCTCCTCGACCACGGCTACTTGCCGGTCCTCTGCCCGCCCGCCGCCAGCTACGAGGGCGAGGCGGTCAACGTGGACGGAGACACCGCCGCGGCGATGCTTGCGGCCGCCTTGAAGGCCGACGACTTTCTCATGCTGTCCAACGTGCCTGGCCTTCTCCGGGACATTGCCGACCGCGATTCCCTGATCGCCCGGATCCCTGCCGAGGCCATCGAGGACTTCATGCCGCTGGCGCAGGGCCGGATGAAGCGGAAACTCATGGCTGCCGCCATCGCGCTGCAAGGCGGCGTGGGGCGCGTCATCCTGGCTCCGGCCAATGTCGCCCAGCCGGTGACCTCGGCGTTGGAGGGACGTGGGACGGTAATAGGCTAGAACGAGATTGCCGATTGACGATGGCAGATTTTCGATCGACACGGGAGTGCCGGGCCGAAGGACGGATAACATGAACCATCGGCAGAGAGAAGATCAATTCTCCGTCGGCGTGTATCAGAAGCGCGACCTTGTCATCGTCCGCGGCGAGGGCGCCCGGGTCTGGGACGAAACCGGACGGGAGTACGTGGACTGCGTGGCCGGCATCGGTGTAGCGAACGTCGGCCACTGCCATCCGGCCGTGGTTGCGGCCATCCAGGCCCAGGCGGCCCGGCTTATCACCTGCAACGAACTGTTCTACAACGACGCGCGGGCCCTGTGCCTGGAGCGCCTCGATCGGATCACGCCGGAGGGGATCAATCGCTTCTTCCTCTGCAACTCAGGCACCGAGGCGGTCGAGGGAGCGATCAAGTTCGCACGCATGGCCACGGGGCGGAAGCACGTTGTGGCCGCCATGCGGGGCTACCACGGCAAGACCCTAGGCTCGCTCAGCGCCACCTGGGAGCGTAAGTACAAGGAGCCTTTCGCGCCCCTGGTGCCCGACTTCTCCCACGTCCCTTACAACAACATCGCGGAATTCGAGAAGGCCATCGACGACCGGACCGCAGCTGTGATCTTGGAGCCGGTCCAGGGCGAAGGCGGCGTGCGCCCCGCGACATCCGAGTTCCTGCAGGCAATCCGCAGGATCTGTGATCAGAAGGGGGCACTCCTCATCATCGACGAGATCCAGACCGGCTTCGGGCGGACGGGGCGGCTGTTCGCCTGCGAGCACTTCGGTGTCTTGCCCGATATCATCACGATGGCGAAAGGGATCGCCGGTGGCGTGCCCATGGGGGCCATCGGCATCGATCGGCGCGTCGGCGAGATCGAGAAGCAGTCCCACACCTCCACTTTCGGTGGGAATCCCTTGGCGTGCGCCGCGGCCGTTGCCGCCATCGACGTGCTCACCGGCGAGGATCTTCCCCGGCGGGCGGCGGAAACCGGTGCCTATTTCGTGCGTCGCCTGCGCGAGATCGAAAGCCCCCGCATTCGCGAGATCCGCGGCCTGGGGTTGATGATCGGCATCGAAATGAAGGACAAGGCCGGCCCCGTCGCTCAGGCTCTCATGCAGGAGGGGGTGCTGGCCCTGCTGGCGGGCACGACGGTGCTGCGATTCCTCCCCCCGCTCGTCATCACCCGTGAGCAGGTGGACCGCGCCGTGGAGAGCCTCACGCGTGTACTCGCGGCCAAGCCGTCGGCCGAGACGGAGTGACGGGTCAATGGAAAATGTAAAACCGAGAACCGAGAACCGATCAATAGAACCCATTGGCCGGTTTTTCATTGTCGGTTGTCGGTTTTACCTTCGTCGTCGTTCCGGTTGACACGTGGACCCCATCGCCTTTCTCACCCGCATGGTCGAGATACCCTCCCTGTCCGGCGAGGAGTCGGCACTGGCCGCCTTCCTCGTCGAGGCCATGCGCGCTCTCGGTTTCCAGGCCGAGATGGATGCCGCGGGTAACGCGGTCGGTGTGCTCGGCGACGGGAAGCAGGACATCGTCCTGCTCGGCCACATGGACACCGTTCCGGGGGTCATCCCAGTGCGCGTGGAAGACGGGAGTCTGTACGGCCGCGGCAGCGTGGACGCCAAAGGCCCGCTGGCCGCATTCATCGTGGCGGCCGCCGAAATCGGCCCGCTCGCCGGGAAGCGGATCATCGTGGTGGGCGCGACGGAAGAGGAAGCTGCCAGCTCGAAGGGAGCGCGTCACGTCGCCAGGACGTTCACGCCGACCTGCTGTGTCATCGGCGAGCCGAGCGGCACGCGGGCAATCACCCTCGGTTACAAAGGCCGCGTCGTGTTAGCCTACGAAGCCGGCGCCGGCGCGACCCACTCCGCCTCCCCCGAAGCTAAGGTGTTGGAAGAGGGCGTGGAGTTCTGGAGTCGCCTGCGTCAGTGGGCGGAAACATACAATGGCGGCAAGAAGATGTTTGATCGTCTGGACCCGGCCCTGCGGGAGATCCAGAGCCACAACGACGGCCTCACCGAGTCCTTGACGCTGCGCGCGTCGATTCGCATCCCGCCGGGGTTGACCCCTGCCACCGTGCAGCGGGAGGTACAGGCGCTCGCACCCGGACCAGCCCGCCTCCGATTCTGGGGCGCCGATCCGCCCTTCCGCGCCCAGAAGAACACGGCCCTGGTGCGCGCCTTCCTCAGCGCTTTGCGCGCCGAGGGGCTGGAGCCCGCCTTCAAGCTCAAGAGCGGAACCTCGGACATGAACGTCGTGGGCCCCGCGTGGAACTGCCCCGTCGTCGCCTATGGCCCCGGCGACTCCAGCCTGGACCACACCCCCAACGAGCACCTGGACCTTTCCGAGTATCGGCAGGCCATCCGTGTCCTCGTTCGCGTCCTGCGAAGCGTGTAGATGCCAGCGGTCCCAAAGCCAAGGCAAAACTGACAACCGACAATGAAAAACCGGCCATCGGACAATCCGTTGACCGGTTATCGGTTGTCCGTTGTCCGTTTTGCATTCCGGCGGCTCCGTGGTACCGCGAAGCCCGCCGGCCTATTCCTGGTTGAACACTCGATCCGGACGGGACGGCAGGAACGCCTTGAGCTCGTCGACCGCCGTGCGGTCGGACAGCGGGTAATCGCAGACGTAGGCGGCTCGGGCCAGGAGGTGGGTGGCGGCCGGGGTGGTGAGGAACTGAAACACCACGGCCAGCACGCCACGGATGGAGACATCGTGGGGGGTCCCGGCCAGGGCACTAACGGCGCCGAGGATGAGGAGGACGACGCCCAGCGTGCCGGCCTTGCCGGCCGCGTGCATCCGGCAGAACACGTCCGGCAGGCGCAGGAGCCCGAGCGCCGTGACGACCATCAGGAAGGTGCCCAGCACGAGACACCCGGCGGCCACCAGCTCGATCGGCGACGGCATCAGAACACCCTCCCGCGCTCCAGGAATCGGGCGATGGAGGCCGAGCCGAGAAAGCCCACCAGCGTCAGGATCCACACCGCGTCGAAGTAGAGCGCCGAGTTCCACCGGATGCAGAGGACGCAGATGACGCCGATGAAGACGTTGGCCAAGGCGTCAAAGGCGACGGCCCGGTCGGCCGCCTTGGGCCCGAGAGCCATGCGGTACAGACAGGCGGCGGCCGTGACGAGCAGCGCCGTCAGGCACCCCGTGGCAATCCAGGACAAGAACGGGCTCATAGCGGCATCCTATCGGGTGAAGCGCAGGATCGGCGCCTCCAGGGCATCCTTGGTGGCCTGGCGCAGCGCGTCCACGTCGTCCCCCACGTCGATGGCGTGGATCACGATACTGCGGCGGTCGTCCGGGATGTGGACCGAGATGGTCCCCGGCGTCAGCGTGATGGAGTTGGCGAAGCTCGTGATCTCG
>Ga0316627_100000511_pt1 | contig 10899 bp, 6 predicted proteins | sample OWC_Aug_M2_C1_D1_FD_207653 | JGI IMG/M metagenome (GOLD analysis project Ga0316627, IMG submission 207653) | Wetland soil microbial communities from Old Woman Creek delta, Ohio, United States - OWC_Aug_M2_C1_D1_C | ecosystem: Environmental > Terrestrial > Soil > Wetlands | place: USA: Ohio...
CCGCAGCGCCGCGTCAGTCTGTTCCAGCAGGGCACGTACGCGCCGGACGGGTCCTTCCGCTGGATGGCCAGTCCGGCGATGGATGCGCGCGGCAACATCGGCATTGGATACTCCTTCGGGGGCACGCCGCACTTCCCGGGCCAGCGGTTCGCGGCGCGCCTGGCCGACGATCCGCCCGGCCGGTTGACGCTGAAGGAGGCCGTGCTCGCCGAGGGCGAGGCGTTCCAGCCGGCGATGCGCTGGCAGGACTACACGCAGACCGCGATGGACCCAACCGACGACTGCACGATCTGGTACGCCGGCGACTACCTGCGAAAGGACGAGACCGCCTATTCGACGAAGATCGGCGCGTTCCAGCTGCCGGGCTGCGCGGCAGGACGGGCGGCGACGCCTCCGCCGCCGCGCCCGCCCGCTCCGGCCGAACCCACGCAGGCCGACATCCTCCGCGGGGCCTACGGCCGGTACAGGTCGAATAACGATCTCCTGTCGTACGACCTCGACATCCGCGTCGATCCGGCGAAGAAGTTCGTCAGCGGCACGAACACGATCCGGTTCCGCATGCTGAGGGACGACTCGCGGATCCAGGTCGATCTCGCAGCGAACCTGAGCGTCGACGGGATCACGCTCGGCACGCGCGAGCTCAGGTACGAGCGCCAGTTCGGCGCCGTCTTCGTCGACTTCCCGGAGCGCCTGAAGAAGGGCCGGGTCTATGAGATCGCGTTCAGGTATTCCGGACATCCGGCGGAAAGCGGCCGGTTCGGCGGCATGGCGTTCCGCACAGACCAGGCCGGGCGCCCGTGGATCCACACCGCCTGCCAGCACGTGGGCGCGAGCGTCTGGTGGCCGAACAAGGACCAGTACCGCGACGAGGTCGAGCAGATGTTCCTGCGCGTCGCGATTCCCGGCGATCTCGTCGACGTGTCGAACGGGAGGTTCCTCGGCAGGACCCACCTGGGCGACGGCTATGCCCGGTGGGACTGGCACATCCAGTACCCCATCAACAACTACAGCGTGTCGCTGAACATCGGGCACTACACGCACTTCGCCGACGAGGTCGACGGCCAGACACTCGACTTCTACTGCCTGCCCGAGAACCTGGAGAAAGCCCGGGCGCAGTTCGTCCAGGCCAAGACCATGATGCAGGCGTTCCAGGAGCATCTCGGCCCCTACCCGTTCCGGAACGACGGCTACAAGCTGATCGAGGTGCCCTATTCGGGCATGGAGCACCAGAGCGCGGTGACGTACGGCAACCGCTTCGCCAATGGGTACCTGGGACGCGACTGGACCGGCGTGGGCATCAGTACCAAGTTCGACTTCATCATCGTCCACGAGAGCGCGCACGAGTGGTTCGGCAACGCGATCACCGCGAGCGACGTCTGCGACGAGTGGATCCACGAGGCCTGGGGCACCTGGGCCGAGGGCGTGTACGTCGAGCACGTGTTCGGCAAGGCCGACGCCATCACGTACCTCAACGGGTACAAGAGCAAGGTGCGGAACCGCGAGCCGATCGTGCCGCCGTGCGGCGTCAACCGCGTGCCGCCGCAGGACATGTACTTCAAGGGCGCCCTCTTCATCAACACGCTGCGGTCGATCGTGGACGACGACGATCGGTGGTGGCGGGTCGTGCGCGCCTTCTTCGACCGGTACAAGTACAAGACGATCGCGACGGCCGATGTGGTCAGGTTCGTCAGCCAGCGGACAGGCAGGGCCCTGACGCCGGTTTTCGAGCAGTACCTGCGGCACGCGGCGATCCCGGTGCTCGAACTGCGTTTCCCCGAGGAAGGCGGGACCGTGTCCTACCGCTGGAGGGCGGACGCGCCCGGGTTTGCGATGCCCGTGAAGGTGGGCTCGAAGGGCGCCTGGCAGACCATCCGGCCGACCGCCGAGTGGCAGACGATGCGGACCGCCTTGACGAAGGACCAGTTCGACGTCGCCACCGACCTCTTCTACGTCGCCGTCGAAAAGGGGTCAGGCACCATTTCCCGTTAATGAGACGCTAATGAGAAATAGTGCCTGACCCCAATTCAGGCGGCGGTGTACACGACCTCGCCGGCGGCCATCGTCATCTGCACCGTCAGGTCCGGCGAGAGCAGGACCATGTCGGCCGCGAAGCCCGGCTCGATGCGGCCCCGCTCCCTCTCGAGCCCCAGCAGCCTGGCGGGGGTCGTCGTCATCGTCTCGAGCGCCTCGCCCAGCGAGCACCCCGTGATCCCGATGAGGTTGCGCAGCGCCTGGTCGAGTTCGAGGATGCTCCCGGCGAGCGTGCCGTCGGGCAGCCGGCAGCTGGTCGCGTCGACGATGACGTCGTAGTCGCCGAGGCGGTGCGTGCCGGGCGGCATCCCGAGCGCGGCCATGGCGTCGGTGACGAGGCTCATCCGCTTCGGGCCGAGCGCCCGCCAGACGACGGCGATGATCGATCGGTGCGTATGGATGCCGTCGGCGATGAACCCGACCGTCATCCGCTGATCCGCCAGCAGCGCGCCCGGCAGGCCCGGGTCGCGATGGCCCAGCGCCGGCATGGCGTTGAACAGGTGCGTGCCGTATCTCGCGCCGGCGTCGAAGCCCGCAACGGCCTCGTCGTACGTGGCCATCGAGTGGCCGGTGCTCACCACCACGCCGCGCGAGGTGAGCGCCTTGATGACGTCCAGCGCGCCCGGGTTCTCGGGCGCCATCGTCACCAGGCGAACGCCCGAGGCCGGCGACCAGTCGGCCACGGCCTCGGCGGTCGGCAGGCGGAGGTACTGCTGGTTGTGCGCACCCTTCTTCTTCGGGTTGAGGAACGGCCCCTCCACGTGCAGGCCCAGCGGCTCGGCACCACGGGCGTCCGCCGGCCGGCCGCCCGTCAGGATGCGCATGCCGCCGGCCACCTGTTCAAGGGGCGACGTGATGATCGTCGGCAGGAACGCGGTGACGCCGTAGCGCGGCAGCCCGGCGGCCACCTGCCAGATCGCCGACGGGTCGGCCGTGAAGTCGTGGCCGAACGCGCCGTTCAGCTGGAGGTCGATGAACCCCGGCACGAGGATGCGTCCGCCGGCGTCAATCCGCTGCACACCGGAGGCGACCGGTGCGCCGGCGCCCGTGCCGACGGCGGCGATGCGACCGCCGTCCACGGTGACCGACCCGCGCTCGATGACGCGGTCGGGCGTGTGAATCGTGGCGTTGGCAATCGTCAGCATCGTCCGTCCTCCGATCTCACGTCCGGGCGATCGCCGGCAGGCTGGCCGCGGCGATCGACTGGCCGACGCGCCGGCTCTTCTCGTCGGGCAGCTGGATGTTGGCGCGCGAGGCGACGTCGGGGAACTCGGATTCGAGCACCGCCTTCGCGCCGTCCAGGATGATGTCGCCCCCGCGGCCCGACGTGACGCGGCCGAGAATCAGCACGTGGCGGAGGTCGTAGAAATCGGCGTAGTGGGCGATGCCGTAGCCCAGGTACACGCCGATGCTCTCCCAGATCTTCCTGGCGCCGTCGTGTCCGGCTTCGAGCGCGCGCTGGACGTGTCTGAGCATCTCGGCCTTCGTGGCCCCGGAAGGCAGCGCAATGCCGGCCGCGGGCGCATGCCTGAAGACGCATTGCTGCGAGAAGTAGAGCGCCCCGACTCCGGCGTCGCCCGACCACTCGTCGACGGCCGCCGCGGGATTGTAGTCCACCGGCGCGAAGGCCAGCTCGTTCAGCCACCCGGTGATGGCGCCCCCGGGGTCCACGTAGCCCGCGGCCTCGCTCGATCCCATCGCGATGCCCAGCACGGCGTTGTCGTCGAGGCTCATGGCGCCGGCCAGCGCCGTCACGTCGCCGTCGTTGGCCACGTCGAGCGGCACGCCGAACTCGTCGCGGAAGCGCAGGAACATCTCGCGGATCTCGCCGAAGCGATCCGCCGGGATGCCGCGGAAAAGCGACGCCACCATCGGCCGGTTGTCGACGATGACGCCGGCGGAGCTGCCGCCGATGGCGTCGAGACGCGGCATCTTCGCCTTCGCGAGGTTCAGCGCCTCGCGGATCTTCGACTGGTGATACGCCGGGTCGGTCTGCTCCACCGGCTCCCACACGATCTCCTCGCTGAAGATCGCCTCGCCGTCGACAACGGCCGACACCTTGAGGTCGGAGGCGCCGAGATCGAAGCCGATCCGGCAGCCGTCGAGGTGGCGGCCGAGATGCTGCCCCGCCTCGCGGGGCGCCGGCACGACCTGGGCCGCACAACCCGTCACCTTGAACGGGCGCCCGTGCACCTGCTCGCCCATGAAGTGATAGTCGAACCTGCGGTCGCCGTCAGAGGAATACACCCGGCGGATGTGCTCCCCGACCGACGCCGGGCCGCCAACGAACACGCGCCACCCGCCGCGCGCCCAGAGCAGGAACTTCACCAGGCGTTCGGCATACACGAGGTTGGCATCGGCCCGCGGATGGCCGTCCGGGAACGCCACCGTGTCGTAGCGCGACAGCGACCCGTCGAGCCGTTCGAGGCCGATGACCAGCGGCACGCCCGCGCCGGACGCCTCCACTTCCTCCCGGAACGCGCGGTTCGCGAGAACGGCCGGCCTGAACTCCGGTTCGAGCGGGGGGACGTACTTCGGGGCAATCAAGCGGAATCCACCTGCCATATTCAACCTCTGGGGGACGAACAATCAGCGTCGTGTCCCGCGTCGCCCGGCCGGGCAGCGGGGATTGGCGTCATGTTACTCCGAGACCCCCCGGCGGGTCCTGGTGTAGACTCGATGAGGCTCCTCTGATCGCTGATGACGTTAGCCGCCGGCGCCCGTCTGGGCCTCTATGAGATCGTCTCTCCGCTTGGCTCAGGCGGCCCGCCTCCGCTCGCCTCGGCGTTGACGCGCGAGCTACGGCGAGGTCTCGCCGCAGCCCAGCAGAGGCCCCGACCGTGATCCAGAGGATCCTCGGTTCGTATGAGGTCGTGGGCAAGCTGGGCGAAGGCGGAATGGGTGAGGTCTATCGCGCCCGCGACACGAAGCTGAATCGCGACGTCGCGATCAAGATCCTGCCCGACCTCGTCGCCCACGATGCCGACCGGGTGGCCCGCTTCACGCGCGAAGCGCAGACGCTCGCCGCGCTGAATCACCCGAACATCGCGCAGATCTACGGCATCGTCGAGGCGCCGGCCTCGCCGGAGACCGGAGCCAGCGGCGGGCACGTTCACGCCCTCTGCATGGAACTGGTCGAGGGCGAGAATCTCTCGGCGATCATGGCGCGCGGCGTCCTTCATCTCGCCGACGTGCTGCCGGTTGCGCGGCAGATCGCCGAGGCACTCGAGGCCGCGCACGAGCATGGCATCATCCATCGCGACCTGAAGCCCGCCAACATCATGGTCCGCGGCGACGGTACCGTGAAAGTGCTCGACTTCGGCCTCGCCAAGGCCACGGACCCGACGAACGCGTCTTCGGCGGGCGATGCCGCGACCTCCCCGACCCTGACCATGCACGCCACCAGGATGGGCCTCGTCCTCGGCACCGCCGCGTACATGGCTCCCGAGCAGGCCCGTGGCAAGAGCGTGGACAAGCGCGCCGACGTCTGGGCCTTCGGCGTCGTCCTGTACGAGATGCTGACGGGCCGGCGCGCGTTCGAGGGCGAGGAGTCGTCGGACCTGCTGGCCGCGGTGCTGCGGCAGGACATCCAGTGGACCGCGCTGCCGCCCGGCACGCCGCCCCGGCTCCGCCACCTGCTCGAGCGGTGCCTCGAGCGCGATCCGAGATCGCGGCTGCGCGACATCGGCGAGGCCCGCGTGACGCTGGCCGCGCTCGAGCGCGGCGGCGCCGACGTGACGCGCACCGCGGGGTCCGAGCCCGCCTCGCAGCGGCCGCGCCGCCGCGAGGCGGCCGCCTGGACCGCGGCCGCCCTGGCGCTGGTGGCAGCGGGCGCGGTCGTCCTGTCCAGGCCGTCCGCGAGGCCGGCGCAGCCCCGGGTCATCCGCGCGACGCTGCCCCTCCCGGCCGGCATCTCGATCGAACTCGACGGCGAGCGATCCGGCATGCCCTCGCTGTCGCCGGACGGCGGGCGCATCGCCTTCGGCGCCCGCGAGGGCGCCGGCCCGATGCGGATCTGGGTCCTCGACCTCGCGTCCGGCGTGACCAGGCCCGTCACCGGCACGGAGGGCGGTCACCGGCCTTTCTGGTCGCCCGACGGGAAGACCATCGGCTTCTTCACCTGGGGATCGCTGTCCACCGTCCCGGCCGACGGCGGCGCGGTGCGCCGCCTGGCCGTCGCGCGCGACGCGCGGGGCGGAACGTGGAGCCCCAACGGCACGATCCTCTACGCCCCCTTCCAGCGAGGCCCGCTGTTTGCCGTCTCCGAGCGTGGAGGGAACGCCACGGCAGCTACCGAGACCGGGAAGGACATCGAGGGTACCCATCGGTTCCCGCAGTTCCTGCCGGACGGCGAGCACTTCCTCTACCTCGACCGTCCCGCCTCCTATGGGCCGCAAGCGGGTTCAGCGGTCGTGATCGCACGCCTCGGGTCCGCCGCGAAGGTCGCGAGGATTGTCGAGCACGCCACCAACGCGGTCTATGCCGACAAACACCTGCTGTATGTCCGCGACGGCGCGCTCGTGGCGCAGCCGTTCGACCCGGTTCAGCACCGGTTGAGCGGCGAGCCTGCGGTCCTCGTGAGCGACCTGCTCTTCAACCGGCGGTTCAGCTACGGCGTGTTCTCGGCGAGCGGCTCCGGCCTCCTCGTCTTCGAGACCGGGCGCCAGACGGACCTGTCGCAGTTGGTGTGGCGCGATCGGGCGGGGCGACGCCTCGGCGAGCTGGGCTCGCCCGGAGTCCTCTCCGGCTTCGGCGGGCTGGCCCTGTCGAGGGACGGCCGATGGGCGGCGACGACGCGCGTCGACGAGAGCACGACCGAGGCGGACGTCTGGCTCTACGACCTCGCGCGTGGCAGCGAGAGCCGCCTCGTGCGGAAGGGCGACGAAGGGGAGCCCGTGTTCGCCGCCGACAGCCGCGCGCTATACGTATCGTCTTCCGACGGGCACACGTCGATGATCGTGCGGCGCAACCTGGACAGCGGATCGGAAGCGGTGCTCGTCACGGATTCCACCGGCGTCTACCTCACCCCGGCGGCCTCCGTGGACGGCGGGGCCATGATGCTCTACACGAGAGTCATGCTGGACGGAGGCAGCGATCTGCTGATCCGGCCGATCTCGGGCGCAAGCGAGGCGCGCACGATCGTCGGCACACCGGCGGACGACCGCTACGCGCAGATCTCCCCGGATGGCCGGTGGATGGCCTGGGCCTCGGACGAATCGGGACGGTACGAGGTCTACGTCGCGCCGTTTCCCGAGGGCGGCGGCTCCCGCTTCCAGGTGTCGCGCGACGGCGGCATCCAGCCGCGCTGGAACCCGAAGGGCGGCGAACTGTTCTTCAAGACACCGCAGAACATGCTGATCGCGGTCTCCGTCGGTGCGTCTTCCGGCACCTTTGCCGTCGGCACGCCGGTCTCCCTCTTCCCGATCGTCGAGTTCACCGGCTGGACGTACGCGGTCGCGGCCGACGGCGCGCGCTTCCTGGTCCGAGAGCCGCTGGCTGAGCGCGACGCGTCGCCGTTGACGCTGCTCACCGACTGGCCGTCGCTGACGAGGCCCCGATGAGTCCTGTCCCTGGAACACCGTCCGACTGGTACGGCGTCACCGGTGCGCCCCACGAAGGTGACAGGCGCGAATCCCGCAACCGCAAGGCAACAGCGCGTCTCCCGCGACCCGGACGGGCCGACGGGGCGCAGGAACGAGTGGACCGTGCAGACTGAGACGGGATCGCCTGCTGGAACCGCCGCACCGATCGAGTTCGAGTGCGAGAACCTGATCGTCCGCCTCGATGTCGAGCTGCCCGGCGACGCGGCAGCGATTACGCCCGTCGTCGATCGCGTGCTGGCCCTCGCCCGGGACGTGGGCTGCGCCCAGGGCAAGGAGTTCGAGATCGAGACGGCGCTCCGCGAGGCGCTGGCGAATGCCGTACGGTACGGATGCGCCCACAACCCGGGCAAGACGGTGCAGCTTTCGGTGGCCTGCGATCAGACGCGGGGCATGGTCATCGTCGTGCGCGACCCGGGCCCCGGCTTCGATCCCGCGCAGGTTCCCTCGCCCGTCGCCGCAGAGCAGCTCTTCTCGCACCATGGCCGCGGCATCTTCCTGATCAGCCAGTTGATGGACCACGTGGAGTTCGGGCACGGCGGCAGGGAAATCCGCATGCGCAAGCGCTAGACGTCGAGGCGTGGAGCTGCCGCCATGAGTCCCGCCGCAGCCGGCCAGAACTCGTTCGCGGTGCTCCTGTTCCAGGATCTCGCCGTCATCCCGATCCTCGCGGTGTTCCCGCTTCTTGCGGCCGCGGGCGCGGTCGCGCCCGGCGCGCACGGCGGTGCGCCTGCGTCCACGTGGACCGCCGGCCTGCAGGGCTGGGCCCAGACGCTGGCCGTCGTCGCCACGGTGGGTGCCGTGATCGCGGCGGGCCGCATCCTGGTCCGCCCGGCATTCAGGTTCATCGCCTGCGCGCTGCATCGACACGGCTCGCGAGCGCATCCAGGATCTGGAGCGCACGCTGCTGGACGACCTGAAGGACGTCGGGCTGGAGCGTGACGCCGGCTGGGACGCCGAGTCGCTCCGGCGGGACTTCGATCCGAGCGGCGAGACCCCCGTGCCCGAGTAGAGACTGGGGTTCCCCTTGCAGAATGCCCCCGGGCAGCCGTGTCGGCACCCATGAACTCGTGCCCCCTCCTCGGTGCGGGCGGCACGGGCGAGGTCTGCCGGCGCAGGTCTGCCACACGAATCCGACCGGGCGCCGCCGCGCCCGCGCCCGAAGGCGCCGACGCGGCGGTGGAAGCCATCATCACGGTGTCGCCGGGCCGCCCGGATTCCGCGACGGTCCCTACTGCTTCCGGATCTTGCGGATGCTCCCGGCAGACGGGCTCACGAGGTACAGCGCGCCGTCGGGGCCAGTCTCGATGTGCGTGACGATCCCGAAGTTGGTGCCGAAGAGGATTTCCTCGCCTTCGGTCGTGAAGTCGTCAAGGACGAGGTTGTCCGCCACCTTGTCCTTGAGGCGATCATCGTCGAACGTGAACTGGTTGCGCCCGCCATTCAGGCGGAAGCGGTACAGGTGGCCAGGGTTGGCGGCTCGTGCCACGGCCGAACCCACGATCAGGTCACCGTCGTACTGCGCTCCGAGCCCGGACCCGTCGATGAAACCCAGGCCGGCCGGCGGCACGACGTACTTCCAGCTGAACTCGGGGTCGCGGGGGTGCGAGGCCGGCACGTGGAACAGGCGGTCCCTGGCGTCTTCCGGGCTGTCGGCAATGCTGGTCGGCGGGAACCGCACCTGCTGCAGGCCCGTCGGACCGTTGGCACCGTAGCCGACGGCGATCTCCAGTTCCTTGAATTCCGCGACGCGGCTCAGCGGGCCCATGAACTGGATCCAGCCGCCGTTGAAGCCGCGTTCGACGCGGTTGATCTCGTCGAACGCCCGTCCGCTGTTCTCCGTGGTCCACAGGTCGCCCTTCTTCGGGTCGAACGTCATGCCGAAGCTGTTGCGGACGCCATACGCGAAGATCCGCTGGAGATTGTCGCCGATTTCCGCGCCGAGCGAGCCGCCGAGGCGCCGGCCCAGCTGCTCCCCGGACTCGTGGAACGGGTTGTCCCTCGGCGTGCTGCCGTCGTCGTTCAGCCGCAGGATGACGCCCGTGAGGTGCGCGTTGTCGGGCGCGGGTCCCCCGAAGTCGTCGTCAGGGACCGGGCCCGCCAGGTTGTTCTGCGTCCAGCCGCGACGGCCGTTGTCGCCGATGATGATGTACAGCTTCCCGTCCGGGCCGAAGCGCAGCACGCCGCCGTTGTGATTGCCCCGGAGCACCGGCAGCGTCGGGTCGGCCACGTTGTTGCGGTCGTTCTGGAACGAGCGCAGCCTGATGATGTTCCTGTCGAAGATCAGGACACTGCCGTTCCACCTGAAACGGTCGACGCGATTGCCGAGCAGCGGCACGTTCGCCGCAACGTTCGTGTCGGCGCCGGTCGTGCTCTCGGTGTTGTACAGATACACGTACGGCGTGCCCGGGAACCCGGGGTGCAGCGCGATGCCCAGCAGCCCCCGTTCGCTGTTCGAGTTCACGGCCAGATCGAGCACGACGCCCGTCACGAACCCGTTGGTCACACGCTTGACCTGCCCGGAGGCCTTCTCGGTGACGAGGATGTCGTCGGGCCCGATGAACGCCATCGCGATCGGCTGGGAGAGGCCGGCCGCGACGGTCGACACACTCAGGCCCGGATCGACGAGTTGCTCCTGCGCGCGAGCGTCAACAGGGTGCAGGACCAGCCCGATGCCCGCGATGACGCACGAAGACATGGCCCGCCGGGCCCCCGCCAGAAACTGAGACGTCATTGACTCCCTCCCTCGATGTGCGGCGATTCAGATTGGACGGCGGCCGTCCACAGAACGCGGTTCTCCGGCTCGCTGCAGCAATCGTCGTGCCCTGCGAACCGGCGGCGAAAGGCCCGTCTTTCAGGCTCCGATCGCGCGGTTGACTGTTGCCAGGGCTTACGGCAGGGGTAATCGCTTACGGATGCCGTAAAGGCGCCCGCACCGGGCCGGCTCCCGGCGACGGCACCGAGATCCGCATGCTCAGCCGTTCGTCTGGGCCCCGGTCAAGCAGAGCTCGAGCGTGGCGCCTGCGAGCCAGCCTCAGGCTCGGCGGCGCGGAGGAACAGGGGGCTGCGACGAATTCACATCCGGTCTTGATGCTGCGAGGCCCGGGAGCCTGACGTGTCGGCGGCCGAGCGGATGCGTGGAGGCCCAATCACGCTTGCCCTGCTCGGTCGCGAGTCAGGCCGGTCCCCGCCGCCGCTCGAGGCCGGCGGCGACGGCGAACGCGTCGAAGTACTTCTGCAGCGACGCCGCGGTGGTGCCGAACTGGTT
>Ga0316627_100000512_pt1 | contig 10892 bp, 10 predicted proteins | sample OWC_Aug_M2_C1_D1_FD_207653 | JGI IMG/M metagenome (GOLD analysis project Ga0316627, IMG submission 207653) | Wetland soil microbial communities from Old Woman Creek delta, Ohio, United States - OWC_Aug_M2_C1_D1_C | ecosystem: Environmental > Terrestrial > Soil > Wetlands | place: USA: Ohio...
CCTCCAGTACGCCTCGCTCGGGCATCAGCGCGCCGCCTTGCATCTGGACCTTTTTGAGTAGCCTCAGAATCCTGCGCTGCTTGAAACCCGGCCGATGGGCGCGGATAGCACGCGACCCCGGGACGCACGCAATGTCCCGGGGTCGCCTTTCTCGATCAGCGTCGCACGAGGGATTCCGGCCGCTCGCGCCTCAGGATTCCACACCCACAAGTGCTGTGACCGTGATCTCGACGTGGGCGCCGGCAGGGAGCTTGGTGACCTCCACCGTCGTACGACCAGGAGGGTTCTTTGTGAAATATTCGGCGTAGACGGCATTCATTTTCGGGAAGTCGTTCAGGTCGGTCATGTAGACGAAGGTCTGGACGGCAAGGTCCAGGCTGGAGCCCGCCGCCTCCAGGATCGCCTTGACGTTTTCCAGGGTCCGCCTCGTCTCGGCCTCGATGCCCCCGGGAACGATCTTGCCGGTGGCCGGATCGAGGCCCTTCTCGCCTGCCACGAAGACAAATCCGCCAGCCCTGATTCCTTGCGAGTACGGGCCGACAGGCGGACCCGCCTTGTCCGTTTTGATGACCTGAATGGCGCTCCTGGCCGCGTTCGTCATCGTGTTGTCTCCTCTCTGAGGCCTGCCGCAATCCAGATGAATCCCCCAGCCGACTGCGGATACCAATGGACTACGAGGGCCGGTTAAGGGAAAGGTTCTGTTGCTTCCACTTCACGATACCCTCGTTCATATGAATTATTGAGCGGAAGCCCAGCGCTTCCATGGCTATGGTGGCTTGCCGGGACCGGTTTCCAGTCCGGCAGTAGACCAGGTAACTTTTGTTCCGATCCAATGTCCGAAGCCGCTTCTCGAAGTCACGCGACTGGACATCCAGGTTCACCGCGCGGTCAATATGCCCCTCCGCGAATTCGGCGGGCGTCCGCACGTCCAAGATGACAAAGTCGGCTTTGCCGGCGCGTTCCTTGATCAACGTTTGAGCCTTTCCCACCGTCACGTTCGTGACTGCCGATCCCGCCGCTGCTGGCATTGCGACGGCCAACATGAGCGAGAGAGCCCACGCGATGCCGCTGCGTCTCTGCATTGTGTCCTCCTCTGGGCGAACGCCTAGCGCCGTGGACCTACGTGGCCCCAAGCAATAACAGATTGTCACGCAGATCGCTAGACACGGAACGAAGGAAATCTGCGACAAGCGCTATCTTATCCCGTCAAGTGCAAAAAGGGGAGGGGGGAGCGTCGGATATCCCTTCCGATCCGGATGGGGTGGGATCGCCGCCGGTGCGGAGGGGCGCATCATGCCGGCCATCGCGGCAGGATTGCCGGGAGCCGCTCTCGCGCTAACGGAGAGGACAGCGGCTCCCGGTGCAATGCGTCACGGACGCGCCTCGAAGACTCGGTTGAACGGGGTTTGCGTGGCGCGGCGGAAGCGCTTGAAACCTCCGGCCGTGACGACCGTGCGGAGCTGCTCTTCAGTCGCCAACGTACCGAGCACTGTTTGCCCGGATGCGATGGCGTTGGGAGTGCAGCAGAGCACCGAGGCTCCCGAGTACACGCGGCCGACGGGGTTGAGGTTCTCCTGCACAGACTCTCCGGCCATCGGCTCCACGATGAGGACGGTCCCGTCCGGCGCCAGGGTTTCGTGCGCGCGTTTGGTCGCGCCGATCGGATCGCCGAAGTCGTGGAGGCAGTCGAAGAACGCGATCAGATCGTACGTGGCCCGGGCCGGGAACGTGGTCGCGCCCGCGATCTCGAAGACCACGCGGTCCGCCACGCCCGCCTCATGGGCGGAACGGTGCGCTCGGTTGATGGACGGCGCATGGTTGTCGAACCCAAAGAACCGGGACTTCGGATAGGCGAGCGCCATGATGATCGTGGATGCTCCGTGACCGCAGCCGACGTCGGCCACCGTGGCCCCCCGCTCCAGCTTCTCTTTGACCCCGTCCAGGGCAGGAATCCAGCTCGCCACGAGGTGCGCCGCATAACCCGGCCGGAAGAACCGTTCCGTTCCTTCGAAGAGATTGTGGTCGTGTTCGCCCCAGAACATCCCGTCGCCCGAAAGAAAGGCCTGGGCGATCCGATCCTCCGCCTTCATCATGGCCGTGATCACCTGGAAGCCGCCTCCGACGAAGAACGGGCTTTTCTCGTCGGCAAGCGCGATGGCGTGCTCGTGAGGTAAGGAGTAGGTGCCTGTGGCTGGATGGTAGTCCACGTAGCCGCCGGCGGCCTGGTTCACGAGCCACTCGCGCACGTAGCGCTCCGTCGTGCCGGTGCGGCGGGCAAGCTCCGCGGACGTGAGCGGCCCGCCATGGGCCATGGCTTTGTATAAGCCCAGCTTGTCGCCGATCAGCACCAACGCCGCACTGACGGCTGATCCGAAGTCGGAAACGGCTTTCCCCAAGAAGTTTTCAAGCCTCTGCTGGTCGATCTTCTCTTGCACTTCCATGCGACTCCCCTTTCCCCAAACCGCTGCGCCAAGTTGCCGCACACTGCCGGGCAACGATTCCGCTATTCCCGCTCCGCACAACGGAGAGAGCGGTCAATCCGGCGCGTCAGGGCGCCGGACCACGCTCGCAACCGCATCGCGCAGACGGAAAGAAAACTCGATCCAAGCGATTCGTGCGGATTCGTGGCGTGGCCTGTAGCCATCAATGGAGCCTACGCCATCCGTGCTGATATCCGGATAATCGCGTTAATTATCCGATTCGAGAAGCTTTATTCGAACAGTCTGGTACCGCAAGACGGGAGGGGACGAATTGCGGAGGAATGTGGTGTTTTACCGCATAAGTGAATACACTGGGAAAACGCGCCTGTCAAGTCCTTCACCCTGCGGACAATAAGCCTGCGGACTATCTCCGGAAACGTGAACCGGGTCGTGGCCATCCGGCCACGACCCGGTCGAGCACGCCGTGCCCTTTTCCGCATTTGCCCCGGATTACAGTGCCTTCTCCAGGATCGCGCGGGCGTCCTCGGGACGGACCTGCCGGGGGTTGTTGGCCCACAGGCGAGTCATCTTCATGGCCCCCTCCACCAGGGCACCGATGTGTTCCTGCCGGATCCCTACCGCGCTCATCCGCTGGGGAATCCCGACGTCCAGCGAGAGTAGTCGGCAAGCCTCCGTGCTTTTGGCGGCGGCCGCGCGCGGCGACAGGCCGGCAATCGGCTCACCCAGCGCCTCGGCGACGGCACCGAACTTCCCGAGGTTGCTCAGCGCGTTGAATTCCATCCCGTAAGGTAAGAGCAAGGAGTTCGCCACCCCGTGGGTGACCCGGTGCTGCCCCTGGAGCGGATAGGCTAGGGCGTGGACGATGTTTGTCCCGGCGTTGCCGATGGCGATACCGGCGTAGAAGCTCGCCTTGGCCATGCCTTCCCGCGCCGCGAGATCGCTCCCGTTGGCAACGGCCGTCCGGAGGTGGGCACCGATCAGTCGGACGGCCTCCAGCGCGTACAGATCGGTCATGGGCGAGGCGTTCAACGACGTGTACGCCTCCACTGCATGGCTCAGCGCATCCATCCCAGTGGCGGCCGTCACAGCCGGCGGAACCGTGAGCGTAAGCAACGGATCAATGATGGCCACATCCGGAATGGTATGGGGGCTGACGACGGCCTTTTTCTCCTTAAGCGCCGGGACGTAGAAGAGGGAGTTCGGCGTGATCTCGGCGCCGGTGCCCGACGTCGTGGGAATCAGGATGGCCGGAACCCCGCGCTGCTTGACCAGGCCGATGCCGAAGTAGTCCTCCAACGAACCCGGATTCTTCGTGAGCAGGACGGCCGCCTTCGCGGTGTCCAGGGCGCTCCCGCCGCCGATCCCCACCAGGACATCGCAGCAGTATTCCTTGGCCGCCGCCGCCGCAACGGCGACGCTTTGCACCGAGGGCTCCGGCTCGACTTCGACGAAAAGCCTCGCCTCGACCCCCTGGCTCTGCAAGGAAGCCATGAGCCGATCGGGAATGCCGGCCTTCTGCAGGTTCGGATCGGCGATGACGAAGGCCCGGGTCCCGCCCAGTCGCTTCGCCTCCGCCCCCACCGTCTCGACCGCACCGCAGCCGTACGAGATCTGCGCGGGAATCCGGAAGGTGCTCACCGTGCCAGCCATGTTCGTCCTCCCTTTCATCATTAAAGGCGTCGCCGCCCGTTTCAATTGCCATCCGTGGCGATCCGGCGCAATACGGACGCTCCCCGCGGAGACTGATCTTTGCGCTATGTCCTGCCGGTCGCGAGGAATCTTCGCGCACTCTCAGCAGTGTGTCAAGAAAGACAAGCCACACGGGAGAGCCTTTGCTTGACATCGGGAGTCGACATGGATACTGTCTTGCGTGTTCGTAGCCACGTCTTCGGGTTGGTTGCTCGCGCCAATCCGGAGGGCGATGTTTTGTGCGGCGCTGGAACGGCGAAAACACTGGCTATGCTGCAGGAGAGTCGACTCTTCGCAGGCGCGTTGGGACGTATGGCGGCAGTTACGAGACTCCCACAACCCACCGGGACTTAAGAAGGAGGCACGCCATGCTCGAGGGGTTCAAGAAATTCATCGCCCGTGGCAACGTGTTGGACCTGGCAGTCGGCGTCATCATCGGCGTGGCCATCGGGGCCGTGGTGGATTCGCTGGTAAAGGACATCATCACCCCCATCATCGGCCTGATCGGCGGGCAGCCCGACTTCTCGGCCATCAAGCTGGGAGGCATCGGCATCGGCAACTTCATCAACAGCGTTGTCAGCTTCCTGATGAAGGCCGCCGCCGTCTACTTCTTCATCGTCGTTCCCTTCAACCGGTTCGCCGCCAGGTTCCTGACGCCTCCGCCTCCCCCGCCGCCCGGACCGACGCCGACCGAGAAACTCCTCGCCGAGATCCGCGACGCGATCAAGGCTCGCTAGAGGCTGAACGATTCACGGCCCCCTCGGTCAGCCGGTTTCTTCCCGGATGCGCCCGAGGGGGCCGCGGCTTCTCTCGCTCACCCCGATCCCCGACGGCCAACGAATCATCCTTCGGCCGCCGGCACCTCGACCGGACACACCTCTCCGCATCCCGCGTTGAACAGAGCCGAGGCGTGGTGGCCAAACGCCGGGCGGGGATTCAGAGTCGCGCCTGGACGACCCCGCGCTTTCCGTTCACGAGCCAAGAAGGATCCTCCGTGCACAGCCGCTCCACTTCTCCGGGTTTCAGTCCGACGACGATTTCCGCCTTCAGCGTGCGCAGCGCGACCAGGCGCGTCGGGAAGTATCGCGTGGCTTGCTCGAAGGGCGTCGTCGGTGGCCAGTGCGCGTCACCGAGCAGGCGCCGATAGTTGGCATCGCCCTTGACCACCACGAGGTCCGCGCCGGTCATCATGGTGAGCAAGTCCTCCGGCAGCTGGAAAAAGAACAGGCTCGTCCCGTAATGCCAGTGGCTCACGAGTCGTAGGTCGTTCCGGGAAAGCTGTGCGCGCAGTCGCTCGGAAAGCTCTCGCGCCGGTCCGCCCGCCGCCTCCAGCGCTGCCAGCCCCTCCCACACATCCTCCACCATCGCGTCGGAGACGAAGAACGGGCATGGCTTCACGTGAAGCTGCACCTCCTCCACCAAATCCTGGCAGAGCAGATAGTCCACGAGAGCCAGATCCATCAGCAGCTCGGTGCCGGCATTGTCGGCCAAGAGGGCGAAGCGGGAGCATTCTTTCGTCCGCAGCAGATCCCACAGACGGTTCGAATCATCCACGAGCAGGTTGGCGCGCTCTTCCGGCGCGCCGGTGGGGCGACCCAGGCGCCGCGAGACCTCGTAGCTGAGATCGCTTCGGTTGCCCCACAGGCTGCCGTGCAGCAGCATGTCGAACCGCCCCCGCGGCTCGTCGGGCAGCCGGCTCAGGAGTGCATTCACCGCTTGAGGCGCCGCGTCCGGCGCCAGCTCCGTCGCCTTCTTGGGGCCGAAAGGATCCACGTGTCGTCCGGGGCCAGGCTGAAAATACTCCGTCGCCTCTAACAGGCGGCGGTAGAAGAATGCCTCGCCCCAGTACCAGGGGACGTCGAGCCAGCTCCGGCCGATGTGGGCGGCGGACACTGCATTCCAGAAGGCTCGATCCGGTGCGTCCTCGTGCAGCTCGCTCACGCGCCCGTGCGTCACCTCCGCGTGCAACGCTTCCAATGCCCTTTGACTGGCCTCGGGAAACGCATTCAGGGCGACGGTCTCCCGCACGATGTTCGGGACGCGCTCGGTGAACGTGTAGTGCGCGAACGAGTCAACATCGGAGGTGCGAATGGCCGGCGGCAGATCCGCGGGATCAATCTGGAGTGACGGGATGGCGAACGTGGTCACGGTATCCCCACACGCTGGTATCTTCAGTGTACGCAGCGGACTATGGGGCGGCAGGCCGTGTCGCATCCATCGAGCGCAGCGGCCTTGTTCCGCCCCATCATCCTTGTGTGTAACCGCATGCCGCGACCTGGCCCGCGGGGCCGGAGGGCACCGCTCAAAACCGAAGCTCCCCACCCTCCAGCACAACCCGGTCGTCAAGCTTGAGCGTCGGCCGGTACATCATGCCGTCGAAGTGGCACGCAGCCTTCGTGGTTCCGCCGAGGTTGGCGCTGGTTCCGATTCCGATGTGCACCGTGCCGAAGGCCCCGTGGTCCTGAGCCCAGACGCCTGTCAGCATGTAGATCGCCGGATTCATGCCGATCGCCAGCTGCGCGATGTTGTACACGGCGGCGTCGCCCAGCTCCGCCCAGACTTTCCGGATCATGTCGGCCTCTGGCCCGCCTTCCACCTTGACGATGTTCCCTTTGGTGACCGTACACGTCACCGGCGTCCGGAGCGGACCGATCCGAAGGTTGGGGATGCTGCCGTCGAAGACGATCGTCCCCTCCGTGGTCCCGTCCACCGGGGACGTGTTCGCCTCGATGTTGGGGAATGCCGAGAATTTTCCCGGCCGGTCGAGGATGCAGTCGTGGGCGTTGCCCGGGCGGCCGCCAAGCCGGAAGCGGCAGTCGGTCCCCTTGGGTGTTGTGAGGTGCGCCGTGGAAGCCTTGCCCAAGAATTCCGCCATCTTGCGGACGTTCGGGGAGGCCGCTTCGAAATCGGCCTCGGCGCCGCCGCGCACGAGCTGATCGGGCGTCGTGGCCGGCAACGAAAGAACCCGAGTTCCCTTCTCGAGGGCCTTCCGGGTCGCCGTGGAGTGGCTGATGGAATAGCTCACGGGGAGCAGGGCTGCATCGGCGGCGAGCATCGCCGCTCCGACGATGGCCGGCGGCTCAGCCCCGTCCACCTCCACCGGCGTCATGACCGTGGTCACCACCTCCGGCGTGATCTCCAGCGCCGCGACGGCCAGCGCCTCGGCCACGGTCATGGTATCCGTGTCCGCGACGATCGCCACCTTCTCCCCTGGTTTGACCCGCACCAGGATGCGCACGACCTTCCGCGCGCCGCCGACGATGCCAGCAATTTGCATGATCCGTTCCTCCTGGTTTCGTGCCTCGAGAACGATGCGATTGTTGCTGCCGTTATGAGATCTCCACAACCTTCTTCCGCCATTCCATCACGCCCCGCAGCAACGGGGCGCACAGGGAGATCAGAGCGATGCCGATCAGGACCGCCGAGATCGGCCGCGTGAAGAAGATGGAGATGTCGCCGTGAGAGATCGTGAGCGACTGGCGGAGCGTCCGTTCGACCATGGGCCCGAGGACGAGGGCCAGGACGACCGGGGCGGCGGGGAACTTGAGCTTGCGCATCAGGTAGCCGATGATGCCGAAAACGAACATGATCCACATGTCGAAGATGTTGTTATCGGTAGTGAAGACTCCCACGGCGGAGATGGTCACGATGATGGGCATCAGGATCTTGTACGGGACACGCAGGAGGCTGGCCCAGAACCCGACCAACGGCAGGTTCAGGATCAGCAGCATGACGTTCGCGATGTACATGCTTGCGATGAGCCCCCAGACGAACTCCGGGCTGGTCTGAAAGAGCAGCGGCCCGGGTTTCAAGCCGTGGACCATGAGCGCCCCCAGAAGCACGGCACTCGTCCCGGACGAGGGGATACCCAGCGCCAAGAGAGGCACCATGGAGCCGCCGGCTGCGGCGTTGTTGGCCGCTTCGGGCGCGGCCACGCCCTGGATGACTCCCGTCCCGAACTTCTCCGGGTGCTTGGAGAGCTTCTTCTCCATGGCATACCCAAGGAACGAGGCGATGGTCGCGCCTGCGCCAGGCAGGTTACCAAGGAAGAAGGCCATGAAGGAGCAGCGCAAGATGGGCGCCAGGGAGTCCTTCCAGTCCTGGAGGTTCGGGAAGAGGCTGCGCAGGCTGAACTTCGCCTTGATGAACACCTGCTCCATCGACGCTTCCAGGTTGCACAGCACCTCCGAGACCGCAAAGAGGCCTACCGCCACGCTGATGAAGCCCGCGCCGTCGAGGAGGGAGAGAAATCCGAACGTGAACCGCTCCTCCCCGCTGACGGCGTCCACCCCCACGCAGGCCACGATGAGACCGAAGATCCCGCTCATGAGGCCCTTCACCATGGAGTCACCGGCCAGACTGGTCACCAGGGTGAGCCCCATGAAGGCGAGGGCGAAGTACTCCGGCGGCCCGAAGGAGAGGGCTACGTTGGCCAAGGGGGGCGCGATGAAGGTGAGTAGGATCACCGCCAGCGTCCCGGCGATAAAGGACGCTAACGCAGCCATGCCCAGCGCGGGGGCGGCGCGGCCCTTCTTGGCCATCTCGTAGCCGTCGAGACAGGTGACCACCGAGGCCGACTCCCCAGGCACATTGATCAGGATCGACGTCGTCGATCCTCCGTACATGGCGCCGTAATACACGCCGGCCATGGTGATGATGGCCGTGGTGGCGTTCAGGCCGAACGTGACGGGGATCAGGATGGCAACCCCGACCACGGGGCCAATCCCCGGCAGGACTCCGATCAGCGTGCCGTAGAGCGTTCCGATGAAGCAAAACAGGAGGTTCTGTGCGGACAGCGCAACCCCAAAGCCCATCATGATATTGTCGAAGAGATTCATGCGCCTCGTCCTTGACGTCCGCGGACCCGTTCGGTCCGCGCCTCGCTCAGAATCCGAATGTGTTCTTCGGCAGGCTCACGCCCAGCATGACCTTGAAGATGGTGTAGAGTGCCCCCGCGTTCGCCACGGACACCGTCAGGGTCGTCAACCAGCCCTCTCGCTCCACGACGCGCAGGAGAAACGCGGTCAACAGCGCGATTGAGAGCAAGAATCCGAGGGTCTCCAGCAGGAGGATGAAGGCCGCCAGCCCGCCGATGGTTTCGACAATGGGAAGAAGTTTCCAGCCCGTCGGGAAGGGAGCACGGCCCCCGGCCAGGGCCGGCTCGCGAGTGGCATTGACCAGCAGGATGATGGAGAGCGCCGCCATGGCTACACCCAGCCAGAACGGAAGGAATCCCGCCCCGGGGCCGAACGTGCCGCTGGGGGGCATGCGCCTGGCACCCTCCATGACGGCGAGAGAAAAGACGAGCATGAGGATACCGGTTATCTGATCGGCCCTGCGCATGCCACAATCTCCATCGGCTACGACGTGGGCGTCAACATCACGGGCGAGCGGGGACCTCGCCCCGCCCGCCCGGACTTGGAGATCTTCTCGTTTACTTGAGCAGACCCATTTCTTTCAGCAACACCGCGTATCGGTCGTGCTCCTGGGCCAGCCACTTGCCGAAGGTCGGACCGTCCATCCACGCTTCGGAGAGCATGTTCTCGTCTGCGTACTTCTTGAACGTTTCTGACTTCATGTACTTGTGAAGCGCCTCCTCGAGGGTCTTCCGGGCATCCTCCGGGATGCCGCCCGGCCCCACCAGGCCGCGGTTCTGGACGTAGAGGGCATCCAGTCCCTGCTCCTTGAGGGTCGGGACATCCGGCGCGCCCTTCAGCCGCTTCTCCGAATAGACCCCGAGCAGACGGACCTTCTTGGCCTTGGCCAGCTCCAGCGCTTCGCCCGGATTGGAGACGGCGGCGTCAATGTGGCCGCCCATCAGGGCTGCGTTCACCTCGCCGCCGCTGTTGAACACGATGTAGTTGAACTGGACTCCTGCCGCCTTCTCCAGCAAGTAGGAGCAGACGGAGTCGGAGGAGCCGAGCTGCGTTCCGCCCACCGTCAGTTTCTTGGGGTTCGCCTTGGCAAAGGCCACCACGTCCTTCACCGTCTGGAACTTCGAATCCCCCTTGACCATGAGCATGTACTCGTCGAACGCGAAGTTGGCGATCGGCGTGAAGTCCTTGTAGTCGCTGGTGGACTTCCGCAAAATGGGTGTGGTCAGAAAGCTGGTCACCGCCGTGAGCATGAAGTAGGGATCACCCTTCTTGCCCGCCACGTAGGCGAAGGAGATGGCCCCGCTCCCGCCGGGCTTGTTCTCCACCACGATGGGCTGCGGCAGATACTTCTCCTTGTCGTTGGCCGCGGCCAGGGTGCGGGCGAAGATGTCGCTCCCGCCGCCGGCGCCGGCGTGGACAACCAACTGGATCGGCTTCTCGGGGAACTTGGCTGCATGACCGATGCCTGACAACCCAACCGAAATGGCGAGGACGATCAGCGATGCCAGTACCAACGGTTTCCGTGCTCTCATGTCTCCTCTCCTCTTCTCCACCGAAGTGTTAGGGGTGCGGGCCTCACTGTATCGCGCGGCGGCAGCCTTGACGGTGCACCCGCAGGACCGCGGGTCACGTCTCACCGGCCCCGCTTCTTGGCCTTGGTTGTTCCCGTCTTGCGGGCCGCTGTTCGCCGGGCTCGCCCGGGTTTGGCGGTCCGTGTTGCGCGGGCCGCTGCCGCACGACCATGTGTCGTGCCGCCGGCTTCGCGGGAGAGCAGCCCCGTCAGCTCCCGCACGTCTCCCAGTGCCTCGAGGTTCCTGACGAGTTCGACGACCTGCTCGGCCTTTTTCTTCGGCCAGCGGCTGTACGCGGCGCACTCGCGGAACTT
>Ga0316627_100000513_pt1 | contig 10892 bp, 11 predicted proteins | sample OWC_Aug_M2_C1_D1_FD_207653 | JGI IMG/M metagenome (GOLD analysis project Ga0316627, IMG submission 207653) | Wetland soil microbial communities from Old Woman Creek delta, Ohio, United States - OWC_Aug_M2_C1_D1_C | ecosystem: Environmental > Terrestrial > Soil > Wetlands | place: USA: Ohio...
AGCTGCCGTGCCCCATGTCCCTTGCCCCATGTCCCATGTCCCATGTCCCCACCCCCTAGCCCACAGCCCCCGAGTCTTGGTATCCTGTCCGGGCCCCCCGGCGCGGCGTTCAGGCCGCGTCCTGGAGACCCTTCTGCTGGTCCCGCCGTGTGTCCAACGCTCCCCTGTGTGACGAGGATGGTGAAACATGTCGCGATACAAGATTGCCTGGCTGCCTGGTGACGGCGTTGGCGTGGACGTGATGGACGCCACGCGGATCGTCCTGGATCGTCTGAAGCTCGACGCGGAGTACCTCCACGGCGACATCGGCTGGGAGTTCTGGTGCGCGGAGGGTGACGCGCTCCCGGCCAGGACCATCGAATTGCTGAAGCACGTGGACGCCGCACTCTTCGGCGCCATCACCTCGAAACCGGTGAAGGCGGCGGAGGCGGAACTGGTCCCGTCGCTGAAGGGCACCGGGCTGGTCTACCGCTCTCCCATCGTGCGCATGCGGCAGCTGTTCGACCTGTACATCTGCCTCCGCCCCTGCAAGGCCTACCCGGGCAATCCCCTCAACCTGACCGACGGTATCGACATCGTCGTCTTCCGCGAGAACACGGAGGACCTGTACGCCGGCGTCGAATTCAACCCGGTCCCCGACGCCCTGGCCGACACCTTGCGGCAGCTTTCGAAGCCGTTCGCGCACTTCGCCGGCCTGAAGGGCGACGAGTACGCGGTGTCGTGCAAGATCAACACGCGCAAGGGCTCGGAGCGCATCATCGACGCGGCCTTCGCCTTCGCGCGCACGCACGGCAGGAAGAAAGTGACGATCGTGCACAAGGCCAATGTCGTACGCGCGACCGACGGGATGTTCCTCGAGATCGCCCGCGACGTGGCCGCCCGCTACCCCGAGATCACGTTCGACGAGGCGAACGTCGACGCGATGACGATGTGGCTGCTGAAGAACCCGCTGAGCTACGACGTGCTCGTCGCGCCGAACCTGTACGGCGACATCGTCTCCGACCTCTGCGCCCAGATGGTCGGCGGACTCGGGTTCGCCTGCTCCGGCAATATCGGCAAGACGCTCGGCGTGTTCGAGCCGTCACACGGGTCTGCGCCCAAGTACACCGGCCAGTACAAGGTCAATCCCATCGCGACGATTCTGGCGGCCAAGATGATGCTCGACTGGCTCGGCGAGAAGGAGCTGGGTGCGCGCGTCGAACGCGCCACGGCGGCCGTGATCGAGCAGGGCCAGGTCCGCACGTACGACATGGGCGGCAGCCATACGTCGCTGGAGATGGCGGAAGCCATCGCGAGGGAGCTCTAGGGCGGAGTTCGAACGCCGGACGAAGACGTCCGGCCCCCGATCAGATGGACCGCTGACACATGGCGACAATCACCATTCATGAAGTCGGGCTTCGCGACGGCCTGCAGATCGAGGAGCAGGCCGTCCCGACCGACCGCAAGCTCGACTGGATCGCCCGCCTCGCCGGCGCGGGCCTCCGGATGATCCAGGTGGGGTCGTTCGTCAATCCCCAGAAGGTCCCCCAGATGGCGGACACCGACGAGTTGTTCCGCCGCCTCACGGCGGCGGGACGCCTCCCGGGCGTCGTCTACTCGGGCCTGGTCCTGAACGAGCGCGGCCTCGAACGAGGTCTCGCCTGCGGCGTCGACTATTTCTGCATGGGCGTCTCGGCCAGCGAGACGCACAGCCGGAAGAACACCGGGATGAGCATTGCCGAGGCCGCCGGCCGCATCATTGCGATGGGCCAGGCCGTGGCCTCCGCCGGCAAGCCCGTGCAGGTGTCGGTCCAGTCCGCCTTCGGATGCGGCTTCGAGGGTGCCGTCCCGCCGGAACGGGTGCTGAATCTCGTGCGGCGCTTCCTGGACGCGGGGCTGACCGCCGTCAGCCTCGCGGACACGGCTGGTCATGCGAATCCGGCGCAGGTTGACGCGCTCTTCGGCGCGGTCCGGGCGCTGGATGACCGGCTGACGATGACCTGCCATTTCCACGACACGTACGGGATGGGGCTGGCGAATGCGTATGCGGCGTTCCGCGCCGGCGTCACGTGCTTCGAGTCGGCGTTCGGCGGCCTCGGCGGCTGCCCCTTCACGGCGGTCGCGGCTGGCAATGTGTGCACGGAGGACCTTGCGCACCTGCTGGACCGCGTGGGCGCGCACACCGCCGTCGACATCGCGGCCGTCGCCGGCGTGACGACGGAGGCGGCGGCGTTCTTCGGCCGCGCGCTTCCCGGCGTCATCCACCGGACCGGCCCCATTCCCTATCCCGCGGCGTGACGCGGCCGAGGTGCGAACCGTGAAACTGCTCGACGGCGTGCGGGTGCTCGACCTGACCAACGTGCTGGCCGGCCCATTTGCCACCATGCACCTGGCCCTGGCGGGCGCCGATGTCATCAAGATCGAGAACCCCGCGGGCGGCGATCTCGCGCGGAAGCTCGGGAACGTGCCGGCGCTCAACCAGGAGCTGATGGGCACGAGCTTCCTTGCGCAGAACGCCAACAAGCGCTCGCTCACTCTGAACCTGAAGTTCGACGAGGGCCGGGAGATCTTCCGCCGCCTCGCGGCCGGGGCCGACGTCGTCGTCGAGAACTTCAGGCCCGGCGTGATGACGCGCCTCGGCGTGGGCTACGAGGCGCTTCGCGAGCTGAACGCCCGCCTGGTCTACTGCGCGATTTCCGGATTCGGCCAGACGGGGCCCGACGCGAACAAGCCCGCGTACGACCAGATCATCCAGGGGCTCAGCGGCGTCATGGACGTGAATGGCGACGAGCGCCTGCACCCGCTCCGCTGCGGGTTCCCGGTGTGCGACACGGTGGGCGGCCTCAACGCGGCCTTCGCCATCATGGGCGCGCTCTACCACCGCGAACGCACCGGCGAGGGCCAGTTCATCGACGTCGCGATGCTCGACTCGATCATGCCCCTGATGGGCTGGGTGGCCGCGAACCTCCTCATCGGCGGGGTGCCGCCGGTGCCGATGGGCAACGACAACTTCACGGCGGCGCCTTCGGGCGTGTTCATCACGCAGGACGGCCACATCAACATCGCGGCCAACCAGCAGGAGCAGTGGGAATCGGTCTGCGACGTCCTGGGCGTGCCCGAGCTGAAGACCGACCCCCGCTTCGAGAAGCGCGATGTGCGAAAGGCCAACCGGAAGCAGCTGACGCCGCTGCTGGAGGCGAAGCTCGCCGAGCACCCGACGGCCCACTGGGTGGAGGTACTCAACAGGAAGGGCGTCCCGTCGGGCGAGATCCTGGACCTCGGCGCCGCGCTGTCCCAGCCCCAGCTCGCACACCGTGGTACGATCCAGGCCGTGCCGGAACCGGGCATCGGCGAACTGCGCCTGTTCAATCTCACCGCGAAGTTCGAGAAGACGCCGGCATCCATCGACGCGCCCCCGCCGCGCCTCTCCGCGCACACCGACGCGATACTCGGCGGCCTCGGCTACACGGCCGAGGCCATCGCCTCGCTCCGCCAGAAGGGAGTCGTCTGAGACATGGGCATGACCGTCGCACAGAAGATCCTCGCGCGGGCCTCGGGCCTCGCCGCCGTCAACGTCGGCGACGTCGTCGAGCCGGCGGTCGACATGGCGATGTCGCACGAGAACACCGCGCTCGTCATCAATCAGTTCCTGGAGGTGTTCAAGGGCACGGGCCTCGAGCCGCGCGTCTGGGACCCGTCGAAGATCGCCGTGATCTTCGACCACCGCGTCCCGGCGGAATCGGCGAAGACCGCCACGAACCAGAAGAAGGTGAGGGAGTTCGCCGCCGCCCAGGGCATCGGGAAGTTCCACGACGTGCGCGGCGACTCGGGAGGGATCTGCCATCAGGTGATGGCGGAGGAAGGCTATGACCGTCCCGGCGCCGTGATCGTCGGCGCCGACAGCCACACGACCAGCCACGGCGCGCTCGGCGCGCTGGCCTTCGGCGTGGGCGCCACGGAGATGGCGTCGGTCTGGGCGCTCGGCCGCGCCGTGAACATCCAGGTGCCGGCCACCATCAAGGTGGTCCTCAGCGGCCGCCTGAACCCCGCGGTCACGCCGAAGGACGTCATCCTCCACCTCGTCGGTCTGCTGACCGCCGAGGGCGGGAACTTCAAGGTCATCGAGTTCCACGGCGACGCGATCGCGGCGATGCCGACATCGGGCCGCCTCGTGCTGTGCAACATGTCGGTCGAGGCGGGCGCCACGTCGGGCATCGTGCCGGCGGATGCCGAGACCGTCCGCTATCTCCGGGAGGAGGCGGGCGTCACGGACCCGCTCGATCTCGTCCAGCCGGACCCGGATGCGGCGTACGACCGCGTGATCGAGATCGACGTCGCGACGCTCGGACCGCAGATCGCGTGCCCGCACACGGTCGACAACGTGAAGAGCGTGGGTGCGGTCGCCGGCACGAAGGTGCACCAGATCGTGATCGGCTCGTGCACCAACGGACGCCTCGATGATCTCGAGGAGGCCGCGCGCCGCCTCAAGGGCCGGACGATCGCGAAGGACGTGCGCATGCTGGTCTTCCCCGCCTCGTGGAAGATCTACAAGGAGGCGATGCGGCGGGGCTACATCGGCGACCTGATGGACGCCGGCGCCGTCATCATGAACCCGGGATGCGGCTGCTGCCTGGGCATCCACGAGGGGGCTCTCGGCGACGGCGAGACGGCGCTCTCGACGACGAACCGCAATTTCCACGGCCGGATGGGCAACCCCAATTCCGACGTCTACCTGTGCTCCCCCGCCGTCGCCGCGGCCAGCGCCGTGAGCGGCGTCATCACCGACCCGCGGAAGGAGAACTGAGCGCCATGGCCACGGTTGTCTACAAGGTCGGCGACGACGTGTCGACCGACACCATCTATCCCGGCCGCTTCATGGCCACGGTGCTGCCGTCGGAGACGCCGCAGTTCTGCTTCGCCGACGACAAGGCGTTCAACGGCGCGCTGCAGCGGCAGTCGGTCGCCCCGGGCAGCATCATCGTGGGCGGCCAGAACTTCGGCTGCGGCTCGTCCCGCGAGCAGGCCGCGTCGACCATCAAGGGCCACGGCCTCGTCGTCATCGCCCGCGGGTTCGCGCGGATCTTCCTGCAGAACTCGATCAACCTCGGCCTCCGGACCGTGATCTGCCCCTCGATCGAGGCCGAAGTCGGCGACGAGATTGCCCTCACGCCGACGCACGTGCGGAACGTGACGCGGAACGCGGACTTCCCCATCGTGCCGCTGCCCGCGGCCCGGCAGGCCATCATCGACGCCGGCGGGCTCATCGCCTACACCCGGACGCGGCTCGTCGCGGACAGGACACGGTAGCGGACGGGGACGCGCGCGGGCCCGCCCGCCGATGCCCGAGGCCGCGCGCGTGCCGGGGGCGAAGGCGGGTGGCGGCCTGCCGGGGTCTGTGCGATCATGGAGGGCATGCGCCAGATCGACGCGATGCTGCCGCTCGCCGAAGTACGCGATCTCGCCGACGAAGTGCGGCGCCTGTTCGACGACCTCGACCGCGCGAGGACGCTCGACAGGCGCCTCCTGCCCGGCGTGTTCTCGCCGACGCTCGATGCGCAGGAGACGGCCGAGGCGGTCGAGATCGTCGTCGACCTGCCCGGCGTCGCCCTCGACGACATCCGCATCCTCATCAAGGGCAGCGTGGTCATCATCGCCGGCGGCAAGATGCCGCCGAACCCCGGCGAGCGCGCCGAGGCCAGCTTCCACCTCGTCGAGCGCGACTTCGGGAGGTTCGCCCGCGCGGTCAGGCTGAGCGGCGCGTTTCACACCGCGCGCGCATCGGCGACGCTCGCCAACGGCGAACTGCGCGTCAGCGTGCCGAAGGTCGAGGAACGCCGGGGCCGCGACATCGCGGTCCCGGTGAGGCGCGGGCCGGACGCCTGACGCGCCGCCGCAGACCGGTGTCCGCATCATGCGCATCCTGTTCATCGGCGATGTCTTCGGGCGCACCGGGCGCGACCTGGTGCGCCAGGGGCTTCCCGTGCTCGCCGACCGGTTCGGCATCGACGCCGTCATCGCGAATGTCGAGAACGCGGCGTCCGGCGCCGGCATCACCCGCGAGACGGGCGACGCGTTGTTGAAGTCGGGCGTCGACGTCATGACCACCGGGAACCACGTGTGGGACAAGCGGGAGGCGCTCTCCTACATCGGCGCGGAGCCGCGCCTGCTGAGACCGCTGAACATGGCGTCGGCCGCGCCGGGCCGCGGTGCGTTCGTGGCGCGGACGGGGGACGGGCGCCCCATCGGCGTGATCAACGCGATGGGCCGCGTGTTCATGCCGCCGGTCGACAATCCGTTCGAGGCGGTCGCCGCGGCAGTCGAGCGGCTCTCGCGCGAGTGCCGGCTGATCCTCGTGGACATGCACGCGGAAGCCACCGCCGAGAAGATCGCCATGGGGTGGCATCTCGACGGCCGCGTGGCGGCGGTGGTCGGCACTCATACCCACGTGCAGACGGCCGACGCCCGCGTCCTGCCCGGCGGCACGGCCTACATCACCGATGTCGGCATGACCGGCCCGCACGACTCGATTATCGGCATGGAGCGCGCCGCCGTGCTCGACCGGTTCGTCACGGGCCTCCCCGCGCGCATGGAGCCCGCCGCGGACAACCCGCGCCTGCAGGCGGTCGTCATCGACGCCGACGAGCGCACCGGCCTGGCCCGCTCCATCGAACGCCTCGACTGGACCGGGCAGGACATCGCCGACGCCCGGCGCGCAGGAGACGATGCCCAGCCTCTTTGATCTGCCGTTCGACGACGACGGCGCGCGGGCCGACGAGGCCGCGGCGCCGCCGGCGCCCCGCGTCTACACGGTGTCGGAGATCACGGCCGCGGTGCGCGCACTGCTGGAGTCGACCTGGGCGGACGTCTGGGTCGAGGGCGAGATCTCCAACTGCCGCCTGTGGACGACCGGCCACATCTACTTCTCGCTGAAGGACGCGGGCGCGCAGCTGCGGGCCGTGATGTTCAAGGCGTCGGCCAGGTCCCTCAAGTTCAGGCTGGAGGACGGGCAGCACGTCGTCGCCAGGGGCCGTCTCGGCGTCTACGAGCCGAAAGGCGAGTACCAGATCGTCTGCACGGACATCGAGCCCAGGGGCCTCGGCGCACGGCAGCTGGCGCTCGACCAGCTGAAGAAGCAGCTGCAGGCCGAGGGCCTTCTCGACGCGTCACGCAAGCGTCCGCTGCCGGCGCTGCCCCGCAAGATCGGCATCGTCACCTCGATTGATGGCGCGGCGATACGGGACGTGCTCAAGGTGCTCGGCCGACGGTATCCCAAGGCCCACGTGATCATCTCGCCGGCGCGGGTCCAGGGCGACACGGCGTCGGCCGACATCGCGCGCGCGCTCGGCCGCATCGGACGCGTCGAGGGCGTCGACGTCGTCATCGTCGGGCGCGGCGGGGGCTCGATCGAAGACCTGTGGGCCTTCAACGAGGAAGCCGTCGCGCGCGCGATCGCGGCCTGCCCGGTGCCCGTGATCTCGGCCGTCGGCCACGAGGTGGATGTCACGCTGGCCGACCTCGTAGCCGATCTGCGGGCGCCGACGCCGTCGGCGGCGGCGGAAATCGTGGTCGCGGCGAAGGACGAGTTCACCGCGCGCATCGACCGCCTGGCCGACCGCGCGTCGGCGGCGGCGCATCGCCGCGTGCAGCAGGGGCGGCAGGCCCTGCAGCGGCTCGAGGCCAGGCCGGCGATGGCGGGTTTCTCCGGGCGGGTCGCGATGCGGGGGCGGCACGTGGTGGAGTTGCTGCTCGACCTGCAGCGCAGCGGACGCGACGGCCTCGCGCGCCGGCAGCGCGCATTCCAGTCGCTCCGGCTCCGGCTCGAGGCGCTCGATCTCAGGCGCAGCTTCGGACGGATCCAGGCGCGGCTCTCGCAAGCCGACGCGCGGCTCCAGGCGGCCGCCGTCCGGAAGTACCATGGCGCGGAGGCGCGGCTCGGCTCGCTGGCCGCGAGGCTCGACACCCTCAGCCCCCTCGCGGTGCTCGCGCGCGGATACGCGGTGTGCTGGGACGACGAGCGGCGGCGGATTCTGCTGGAAGCCGCTTCGGTCAGCGACGGAGACGCCGTCCGCGTGACGCTGCACCGCGGAGAACTGCGCTGCATCGTGACCGGGCGTGAGGAGGAGCGGTAACGCCTTGCAGGACCATACACCCATGGACGTCACCATCAAGGATTTCGAGGGCGCCCTCGCGGAACTCGAGACAATCGTCCGCAAGCTGGAAGAGGGCGACCTCGCCCTCGAGCAGTCGCTCGAGCTGTACGAGCGCGGCGTGCGGCTGTCGCGCTACTGTCACGCCCGGCTGGAGGAGGCCGAGCGCCGCATCGAGGTGCTCGGGGAAGGCGGCGAGCTCCGGCCAGCCCCGCCATCGCTCGCCGCGGTCGGTGAAGACGACGGACGGGAGGCGGAGCCCGACCAGGCGCGAAAGGGCCGGAAGGCGTGACGGACTCGCCGAGCGTGCCCCTCCACGACTACCTCCAGTCGCGCCGCGACGAGGTCGAGCAGGCGCTGGCGCGCCTGCTGCCGCCCGCCGCCGGAAGGCTCTCGACCATCCGCGACGCCATGCGCTACAGCCTGCTCGCAGGCGGCAAGCGCCTGAGGCCGGTGCTGGCCCTCACGGCGGCAGACGCCGTCGCCCCGGGAGACCCGGCAGCCGCCGGCCTCACGATGCCGGCCGCGTGCGCGATCGAGATGATCCACACGTATTCGCTCATCCACGACGACCTGCCGGCCATGGACAACGACACCATGCGGCGGGGCAAGCCCACGCTGCACGTCGTGCACGGAGAGGGCGTCGCGATCCTGGCCGGTGACGGTCTGCTCGCGGAAGCCTTCGCGCTCCTCGCGCGCGAGCCGGACGACGAGGGCCGGCCCGGCATCGGCGCGCGGAAGCTGGCGGTCATCCGCCGGATCGCCGATGCGGCGGGCGCCGCCGGCATGGTCGGAGGGCAGGCCATCGATCTGCAGGCCGTGGGCCGGAGCGCCGGCCCGGACGCGCTCGACGCCGACGCCCTGAAGGACATGCACGCCCGCAAGACCGGCGCGCTCATCCGCGCAGCTGCGGTGGCGGGCGCGATCATGGCCGGGGCGCCTCCGGCGCGGGTCGACGCCGTGGACCGGTACGCCTCATCGCTCGGCCTCGCGTTCCAGATCGTCGACGACGTGCTCGACGTCGAAGGCGAAGGCCAGGCGCTCGGCAAGACCACGGGGAAGGACGCCGCAGCCGGCAAACCGACGTACCCGTCCCTGTTCGGCCTGGCTGCGTCGAAGCGCATGGCGCAGGAAGCCGCAGACGCGGCGGTGGCGGCACTGGCCGACGCGCGGCTCGACCGCAGCCGGCTCGCCGAGATTGCCCAGTGGGTGGTCTCCCGCACCTCGTAGCCCGGATGCGCCATGGCCTCAACACCCCGCAGCCGCCTGGACGTGCGCCTCGTGGACGAGGGGCTGGCCGGCTCGCGCGAGCGGGCGCGGGCGCTCATCCTGGCGGGACGCGTCAAGGTCGGGGGCGCATTCGTCACCAAGGCGGGAACCAGCATCCCGGACGACGCGCCGGTCGAGGTGGTGGAACCCGACTTCCCCTGGGTCGGCCGCGGCGGCGTGAAGCTCGCGCATGCGCTCGACACCTTCCGCATCGACGTCGCGGGCCGCGAGGCGCTGGACATCGGGGCCTCCACGGGCGGCTTCACCGACGTGCTGCTGCAGCGGGGCGCGCGGCGTGTCGTCGCCCTTGACGTGGGCCATGGCCAGCTGGACTGGCGGCTGCGGGAGGACCCGCGCGTCGTGGTGCTCGAACACCGCAATGCGCGGCAGCTCGACGGCGGCTGGCTGCCCGCGCCGGTTGACGTGGTCACCATCGACGTGTCGTTCATCTCGCTGCGCCTGATCCTGCCGGTTCTGCCGGCCGTACTGGCGCCGGGCGCCGACGTCGTCGCGCTCGTGAAGCCGCAGTTCGAGGCGGGCCGCGGCGAAGTGGGGCGCGGCGGGCTCGTGAAGGATCCCGCGGTCCACGAGGCCGTGCTGGCCCGCGTCACCGCGAGCGCTGCGTCCTGCGGCCTGGCGCGCGTGGCGATGACGCCCTCTCCCATCACCGGCGCCACCGGCAACCAGGAATTCCTGATGCACCTGCGGCAAGGTTGAGGAGGCGCTGGCGAGTTTGCCTGGGCCGCAGGGGCATGAGGCGTTTACAATAGTCGGATGACGAATGCCCTGTTGAACGCCATGCGCCGCCCCCGCCCGGTCCTCCTCCTCCTGCTCGCGCTCTCCGTCGCCGCCGGCGCGTGCCAGTCCAAACCGGCTGCTCCGCCCGTGTCCGCCGACGCGTGGGCCGTGGTGGACGGCCGCGAGATTACGCGTGCCGACGTGGACAAGGCGTTCTGGCGGAACCTCCAGTCCGCACCGCCGGCCTCCGAAGAGGAAACGGCCACGGCGAAGCTGGAAGTGCTCGACCAGCTCATCGTCCAGGACCTGCTGCTCGCGAAGGCCCGGGAATTGAAGATCGAGCTGCCCGACACCGAACTCGACGCCGCCTACGCGGAGGCCCGCAAAGGCATCAGCGACGAGGCGTTCGCGCAGGAGCTGGGCCGGCGGAACCTGACGGTGACCGAGATGCGCGAGGGGCTGCGCCGGGACATGCTGGTGCAGAAGCTGTTCGAGCGCGAGGTCTCGTCGAAGGTCGTCGTCACCGACCAGGAGATCACCGCCTTCTTCGACGCCAACCGCGCGCAGTTCAATCGCACCGAGGATGCGTACCGCATCGCGCAGATCGTCATCACCCCGGTCCGCGATGCCCGCATCGCCAACCGCTCCGGCAACGACGCGACCACGCCTCAGGAGGCGGCCGCGAAGGTGCGGATCGTGATGGACCGACTGAAGGCGGGCGCGCCCTTCGCGGAAGTCGCGGCGGACTTCTCCGAGGAC
>Ga0316627_100000515_pt1 | contig 10874 bp, 9 predicted proteins | sample OWC_Aug_M2_C1_D1_FD_207653 | JGI IMG/M metagenome (GOLD analysis project Ga0316627, IMG submission 207653) | Wetland soil microbial communities from Old Woman Creek delta, Ohio, United States - OWC_Aug_M2_C1_D1_C | ecosystem: Environmental > Terrestrial > Soil > Wetlands | place: USA: Ohio...
CCCAAGGGCGTGATGCACAGCTTCGAGGGCGCGACCCGCGCCGTCGAGAGCATGGTCTCGAACCTTGAAAGCGACTACGGCCACCTGCGGGAACTGCGGGTCCTGTCCTACCTGCCGCTGGCGCATGTCTTCGAACGCGCCGTGATCGAGTGTGTCAGCCTCATCGCCGGCAACACGCACGTGTATTTCGCCGAATCCCTGGATACCTTCCTGGCCGACCTGCGGCGCGCCCGACCCACGGCCTTCGTCTCGGTGCCACGGCTGTGGTTGCGCTTCCAGCAAGGCGTGTTTGCCAAGATGCCGCCGAAGAAGCTCGACCGCCTGCTGGGCATCCCGATCCTCCGCCGCATCGTCGCGCGCAAGATCCTGGCCGGCCTGGGACTGGACCACGTGATCCTGGCTGTCAGCGGCTCGGCGCCCTTGCCGCCCGAACTGCTGATCTGGTACCGCAAGCTGGGCCTGAACCTGATGGAGGGCTACGCGATGAGCGAGGACTTCGCCTATTCGCACACCTCCACCCTGGAGAAGAACGCACCCGGTTACGTGGGCGTGTCCTCGCCCGGGGTGCAGGTGCGCATCAGCCCGGAAGGCGAGGTGCTCATCAAATCGCCAGGCCGGCTGGTGGGCTACTACAAGCGCCCCGACCTGGACGCCGAGAGCTTCACCGAGGACGGCTTCTTCCGCACCGGCGACATGGGCGAGCTTCGCGATGACGGGCTGCTGAAGATCACCGGCCGCGTGAAGGAACTGTTCAAGACCGGCAAGGGCAAGTACGTCGCGCCGGCGCCGATCGAGAACCGGCTGAACGCGCATCCGATGGTCGAATCGGCCATCGTTTCGGGCGTGGGCCAGCAGGCGGCCTACGGCATGGTGGTGCTGGCCGAAGCGCTGCGCCCGCGCCTGCAGCACGCCGCCGTGCGCGCCGAGGTCGAGCAGTCGATGGCCGCGCTGCTGAAGGACGTGAACGCGCAGCTCGTCGGCCACGAGAAGCTGCACATGCTGGTGGTGGCCAAGGAGCCCTGGTCCATCGAAAACGGCTGCCTGACGCCGACCATGAAGATCAAGCGCTCGCGCATCGAAGGCGCGGTGGCCGACCGCGTGGACAGCTGGTATGCCGCACCGGGGCCGGTGGTCTGGGCCTGAGCGCGCCCACCGGCACGGGCTTCAACCCCAGCGCACCGGCAGTGACAGCGGCCCACGGAAGGCCCAGCCGCCGAATCGCACCTCGGCACCGCGCGGCAGGCGCAGCCGGGGCAGCCGCTCGAACACCGCCGGCAGCGCGACCTCGGCAATCAGCGACTTCGACGCCGCCGCGCCGGCGCAGTAGTGCGGGCCGGCGCCGAAGGCGATGTGCGCGCTGCTGTCGGTGCGGTCGAGGTCGAAGCGCTCGGGCTCGTCGAAGAAGGCCTCGTCGCGGTTGGCCGAGCCGAACATGAAGAACACCCGATCCTCGGGCTCCAGCGTCACGCCCTCGACCGTGTAGCGCTGCGCGACGCGGCGTGGGCTCATCGCGATCGGCGAGATCCAGCGCACGTACTCGTCGAACACGCGGCGCCACGGCACCGCGCCGCGTAGCACCCGCGCCAGCTGGTCGGGGTGGGCAAGCAGCGCCCACACCGCGCCGGCGATGGCATCGCGCGGCTCGTTCTGCCCGCCGCTGATGCTGAGCTTGATGTTGGCTCGTACGCTGGCCTCGGGCAGCCCGGCGCGCATCATCACCGACAGCAGGCTCGGATCCGGTGCACGCAGCAGCTCGGGCATGCGCTCGCTGATGCAGGCGTCGATGCCGGCCGTGGCCGCGTGGCAGCGCGCCTCGATCGCAGGGTCGCCAGCGTAGTTGGCGATGCCGTCGATCATCGCCTGCGACCAGGCGTCCATGTCCTGCCAGCGCATGTTGACCAGCCCTGTCAGCGCACGCAGCGCATCGGCCGACACCGGCATCGCATAGGCGGCAATCAAGTCGGCCTGCCGCTGCGGTGCCAGCACGTCGAGCAGGCGCTGCGCGTCGGCGCGGAAGATCGGCTCCCAGTGCGCGCGCACTGGCTGCGGGCCCAGCGCCGCGAGCATCAGCTTGCGCTCGGCGATGTGCTCGGCGCCATCCTTGCGCATCATGTTGTGGCCCATCAGCCGGTTCATCAGCCCCTGCGGCTGGTGCGAACTGAACACCTCGGTCAGCTTCTCCAACTCGACGATATGGGCGCGGCGCGTGAACAGCGTGGCGCCGAGCTGCGGCACGTAGGCGATCGGCTGCTCGCGCCGCATCGCCGCCAGTGCGGGGTAGGGGTCGCGCCAGAAGGCGGCGGGGTCGATCGCTACATGCGGCGCGTTGCTCATGCTTCGGTCCCGGTCGTGAACACGATCGGCATCATCACACTCAGCCGATCACCTCGTCCGCGCGCAGCAGCAGTTCTTGCGAAAACCTCAGCCCGATGCTCCTGGCGGTGTCCCGGTCGAGCGTGAGGATGATGCGCGTCGGCTGCTCGAAGGGAATCTTGCCCACCGTCTGGCCGCGCAGCACCTGATCGGCCATCTGCACCGCGCGTCGCCACATGGCCGCCAGGTCGAGGCCGTAGCCGAACAGGCCGCCGGAGTGCACATAGGCCTGGTGCTGCGAGCCCGAAGGCAGGCGCAGCGTGCGCGCGCGTGCCGCCGTCGACCCGTAGTGCGTAAACATCATCTCGTCGGTGCTGACCAAGAGCACATGCTCGCGTACCGGCGTCAGCGATCGCCACGCAGACTCGATCTCGCCGGCATCGCGCACCGGCAGTGGCAGGTACTCCAGGTCGACCTGCCTCGCGATGCAGCGCGGCCGGGCCATCGCCGCGTCGAATTTCACCTCGGGAACGATGCGGCGATCGAACCGCCCCGCCAGACGCCGTGCACCCGGCGCCACCTGCCGCGCCAGCTCATAGCTGTTGGGGCGGATGTCCTCGAACTGCTGCGACAAGCCGGTCACCTGGCCGCCCGGCCGGCGCAGGCTGGCTGCCAGACCGCTGGCCACCGGATCACCCACGAACCCGACGACCATCGGCACGCGCGACGTGTGCCGCATCAGCGCGCGCACGGCGACTTGGTCCACCGTCAGCGCCGCCGTGGGCTGCAGGGCCACCAGCTCGCGCGCGAGTTCGTCCAGCCGTTCGGGCCGGTTGTCGGCGTAGCGAAACTCCAGCCGCAGGCTGTCGCCCACGCGCCAGCCCAGGCGTGCCAGCTCCTGACGCGTCTGGGTCTCGAAGTCGCCCAGGTTCGCCTTGGCAAAGGACGTCAGCACGACCAGCAGCTTGGAGCCGGCCGGTGCTTGCGCGAGGGCAGGTGCCGCCAGCCAGGCCGGCAACTGCTGCAGCCGCTTGCGTCGCTTCATCAATTCACTCCCCACTGCTGCACGCCTGCAGCGCCCGGACCATGTGCTTGATGGCTGGCCACACCGGTCTCATTGTCACCCTGTACACGGTCAAGTCAGTCGCTGAGGAACTGGCCCCAGACTGTGTTGGCTCCTGCGCTCGCTATCCGGCCGCCGCCAGCGCCCGCCCCGGTGCGACCGCCTTCGAGAGCACCCGCGCGCCGTCGTCCACCTGGCCGTGGCGCAGCCTCAGCAGGTCGTGGATGTAGTTCTGCTTCAGCAGCCATGGCGCCTTCATGCCGCGCTTGGCGAGCCGGTGGGCCGAGCGCCGGATGTAGCCCGAGGAGCAGTCCACCCCGTCCCTCGCCCGCAGCGAGGCGGATGCCTTGCCCGGTGAAGGTGTGGATGGTGTTGGTGGCCACCGCGGCGCGGTCCTTGCGGATGGCGCGGAAGAAGTCGCCGTCGGGCACCAGGCACAGCCGCTGTTCCCACGGGTTTTAGCGCGGGTGGAAGTGGCGCTCGATGTCGAATCCGGGCGGCAGCTGGGGCTTCAGCTGCGAGAGCAGCGGGCGGCGCAGCGCTTCGGCCATGCGGTCGACCGGGAGCCGCGACACGATCCAGGTCGACGAGCGCTGCAGCATCGTCACGTGCGCGGCAGGCGGCGCCAGCAACGGCAGCTGCGTGACGGCGGTGGCACCGATGCCGACGATGACGATGCGTTTGCGCGCGGTGTCCAGGTCCTGTGGCCAGATCAGGTCGAGGCGGGAAGCGCGCGGCTGCAGAAGTGGCCGGCGGTGTACGCCGACCGGTGGCGCCTACTCCGCGCCGCCGTAGTGCGGCTTGCGCTTGTGCAGGAAGGCGTCGATGCCCTCGGCCAGGTCGCCGTTGACCACGGCGAGCACCTGGTTGCGGTCTTCCATGGCGATGACGCTGGGCAGGTCGTTGCCGTCCACCGCCGCCCAGAAACATTCCTTGGTCAGCCGCAGGCCCAGCGGCGCGGTGGCCAGCATGTCGTCCACCAGCGCCTGGCCGGCGGCTTGAAGCTGCTCCGGCGGCACCACCTCGGACACCAGGCCGACGCGCAGTGCGCGCTCGGCATCGATGAAGCGGCCGGTGTACAGCAGCTCGGCCGCCACCGAGCTGCCCACCAGCCTTGGCAGGTGGTAGCTGGCGCCCATCTCGCAGCCTGACAGGCCGATCCTGATGAACGCGCAGTTCATCTTCGTGCCCTCGGCGGCGATGCGCACGTCGCAGCCCAGAGCGATGGAGAAGCCGCCACCGGCCGCATGGCCGTGCAGCAGGCCGATGATCGGCTGCGGGCAGCGCCGCATGCGCATCACCAGGCCGCTGAACTCGCGCTGGCCACGCATCATCGCGTCGGCATCGCTGCCGATCGGCGTGCCGCTGCTGGCCTTCATGTCCAGGCCGGCGCAGAAGGCCCGGCCCGCGCCCTTGAGCACCACCACGCGCACCGCGTGGTTGCGCTCGAGGCCGCCGAAGTAGTCGTTCAGCTCGTGCAGAAGCCGTGGGTTCAGCGTGTTCAGCTGCTCGGGGCGGTTCAGCGTGACCCAGTGCACCGCGCCTTGCGATTCCACGATCAGGTGTTCGTAGGCCATGTCCGTTCCTCGGTTGCGACACCGCAAGGTAGCAGATGGCGCGGGCGGCGTGGCGCGGCGGCCAGGCGCCGGCATGCGGCCCCGCCGTCGCCCGTCGTGGGAGCGCGTGGGCGGATCGGCCTTGCCGGCACGTTGCGGCGCGAGTAGATTCGCGGCGCCGATGAGCGAACAACGTGCACTCCTGCTGACCGACGTGGTCGACAGCACCCAGCTGGCCGAGCGCCTGGGCGATGCCGCCGCAGCCGAACTCAGCGCCGCGCACGACCGCGTGGCGCGCGATTTGCTGCGCGCCTGGCACGGGCGCGAGATCGACAAGACCGACGGCATGCTGATGCTCTTCGACACAGCGGCCGACGCCGTGGGCTGCGTGCGCGCCTACCATGCGGCGCTGGCGGCCTTGCCCGTGCCTCTGAAGGCCCGTGCCGGGCTGCACTTCGGTCCGGTGATCCTGCGCGCGAACCCGGCGCAGGATGTGGCGCATGGCGCCAAGCCGCTCGAAGTGGAGGGCATTGCCAAGCCGATGGCGGCGCGCGTGATGTCGCTGGCGATGGGCGGGCAGACGCTGCTGACCGCCGAGGCGCGCGCGGCGCTGGGCGACACGGCGCTGCGCGTGCAGTCGCACGGCTTCTGGCGCATTAAGGGCATTTCCGAGCCTGTGGAACTGTTCGAGATCGGCGATGAACATGCGCCGTTCGAGCCGCCGCCGGATTCGGCCAAGGTCTATCGCGTGGTGCAGCGCGGCGAGCTGTGGTTGCCGCTGCGCGAGGTCGTGCATGGTCTGCCGGCCGAACGCGATGCCTTCGTCGGCCGTCAGGAGGCGCTGTCCGACCTGGCGCGCCGCTTTGGCCGCGGCGGGCGACTGGTCTCGGTCCTGGGCGTCGGCGGCACGGGCAAGACGCGGCTGGCAACGCGCTTTGCCTGGACCTGGCTCGGCGACTTCCCGGGCGGTGCCTGGTTCTGCGATCTGTCGGGCGCTCGCAACGCGGACGGCATCGTGCAGGCCGTGGCGCAGGCGATGGGCGTGCCGCTGGGCGCCGGTGACCCGGTGCAGCAGCTGGGTCACGCGATCGCCGGACGCGGCGCCTGCCTGCTGGTGCTGGACAATTTCGAGCAGGTGGCGCGGCATGCCGCGCAGACGCTCGGCCGCTGGCTCGACCGTGCGCCTGAGGCCCGTTTCCTGGTGACCACGCGCGAAGTGCTCGGTCTGCCGGGTGAGGAGGCGCTTGCGCTGGCGCCTCTGGTGGCCGACGAAGGTGTCGCTCTGTTCATGCGCCGGGCCTCGGCCGCGCATGGCGGCTTCGCGCCCAGCGACACGGATCGGGCGGCGATCTCGAAGCTCGTCACGCTGCTCGATGGGCTGCCGCTGGCGATCGAGCTGGCCGCGGCCCGCGTGCGCGTGATGTCGCCGTCCCTGCTGCTCTCGCGCATGGACCAGCGCTTTCGCTTGCTGGTCGCTGCCGGGGGGCGCCATGACCGGCAGGCCACGCTGCGCGCCGCCTTCGACTGGTCCTGGGATCTGCTGAGCAGGGCCGAGAAGTCGGCGCTTGCGCAGCTGTCGGTGTTCGAGGGCGGCTTTACGCTGCCCGCGGCCGAGGCCGTGGTCGAGCTTTCGGCCGGCGACGGCAGGCACTGGATGGTCGACGTGCTGCAGTCGCTGATCGACAAGTCGCTGGTTCGCCCGGTCGGCGAGTCGCGCTTCGATCTGCTCGTCAGCGTCAAGGAGTACGCGGCTGAGCACCTTCGTGCCGAGCAGCGATTCGCCGACAGCGGCGTAGCGGCGGAACAGCGGGCTCAGGACAGGCATGGGCTCTACTTTGCCGATGCCGCGCGCAGCGACGGGAGCGGCGCGTCGCCGGTCGAGCTGGAGAACCTCGCGGTGGCCTGCCGCCGTGCCGTGCGCGGTGCCCAGGGCAGGATCGCGGTCGCGACCTTGAGCGCCGCGTGGTCGGTGCTGAAGCACGTCGGGCCTTTCGAGACCGGCTGTGAGCTGGCGCGAAGCGTCGCGCAGATGCCCGGCTTGGACCTTGCAGGCCGCGCCGGCGTCGGGCATATCGAAGGGTGCGCGCTTGAAGCCCTGGGTCAGGTGCACGCGGCCAAGGAACGGCTCGACCAAGCGCTGCAGGATGCGCGAAGGGCCGAGGACGAATCGATCACGGCGCGTGTGCTGAACAGCCTGGGCGCGCTGCACGCCAACCAGGGCAAGCTCGACGACGCGCGGTCGTGCCACGCACAGGCGCTGGCCATTGCGCGCCGGCTTGCCGACTGTGCGGAGGAGTGCGCGTCGCTCAACGGCCTGGGTGCCGTGTGCGTCGACCTCGGGCTGGTGCACGAGGCGCGCGAGCACTTCGAGGCGGCGTTGCAGGCCGCGCGCAATGCCGGCGACCGACGCTGGGAATGCGGCATCCTCGGCAATCTGGGCGGGGCCTCCTTCAATCTCGGCGATGCCGACGCGGCCGAGAGCCAGTTCGCGCAGGCGCTCGTGATCGCTCGCGAGATCGGCAGCCGGATCTGGGAGGGCAGCGCCTTGTGCAATCTGGGTGCGTTGCACCACGCAAGGGCTGGCCTCGAGGCCGCGCTCGCCGAGTCGGAAGCGGCGCTGTCGCTGGCAAGATCCATCGGCCACCTGCGGCTGGAATGCGTCGCTCGCTGCAATCTGGGTCTCGTGAGCTTTGCCCGGCAGGCTTTCGGCGAAGCCGAGAACCACTACCGATTGGCGCTCGATCTGGCTCGCCAATTGAATGACCAGCGTTCCGAGGGTCTGTTCCTCGGCTACCTGGGCCAGGTCCAGGCGCAACTCGGCCAGTTCGATGAGGCACGCGGCAGCTTACGCGATGGCGAGCGGCTGCTCCGTCAGGTTGACGACCGCTTCAGCCTTGGCGTGTTGCTGTGCCATCGTGTCGAGGCCGAGCATCTGGCCGGATCGCACGATGCCGCGCATGCCGCCCACTGTTTGGCCGGCGAAATCGCCACGGACCTGTCCGCACAGGGCGATTCGGAACTTGGCCAGGCACTGGCTCGGGCGGCAGCGCTGCTGGCGCGACCGGGCACGAGCGCGACCAGCGCAGCGCTACGCTGATCTGCCGTCGGGGCAGGCCGGGCCGTCCCGGGCTCAGCCCGGCCCGCGGGCGCTCAGTAGTTGCGGTACCAAGGGTCGAGCGGGCAGCTCAGGCCCTTGCCCGGGTGCTCGACGTTGATCACGTAGGGAAACTCGCCGAAGCCGTCGGCCCGGCGATTCTTGTTGTGAATAGCGAAGCCCTGCAATCGTCCGTCCGGGCTGCTGACGACCCGTCCACCGCCAAACATGCGCATCGGATCGCGGCCGCGCTCGATCGCGATGCCGCCTTCTTCCTTGAAGCGGTAGCCGGCCGGCTGGGCCTCGAGTTGCGTGAGGATCCATAGCGGCCTGGAACCCAGCTCGAATGCCACGTCCGACTGGCCCTCGTCGACGAACACGACTTTGCAGCGCTTCTGATCCAGCTCGATCACCCGGAGCATGATCTTGCAGTCATTGCTGTTCCTGCCCATGCCGCGGCCGGCGCATTTGGGTGCGTCGTCCGGCGGTTTGCCGAACTCATTTTGGAAGTCTGCAGTCGATTGGCAAGCGCCGAGCAGTGCGGCGAGCATGAGCGGGTAGACACAGCGCATGGCCTTCTCCTTGTGCTCGAGTGCCGCGGCAGGTGCTGGGGGACGCGAGGCCTGCAGCAGCAGGCAGGGCCGGTCAGCGGTTGCGCACCCAGGGATCGTGCCGCAGGCAACCCTTGATGTTGACGAAGTAATAGAAGTCGCCGGACTGAAGCCTTTTGTTGTGTATGCGAAATTCGTTGGGCCGCGGACTGTTCTGCACCTCGAACTGGTCGTTGGGCGGTTCGAACTGGATGCCGTTGCTTTCGAACACGAAGCCCGGAGTGACGATCTCCCAGCGCATGTTCACTGCGCCGCTTGCCTCGACCAGTGGCTTGTCCAGGCGGATGCCATCGACGGCGCTGCACTGGTCGACGAAGACCTGGATCGTGCAGACTCCCGGCGTGCAAGGCGCGGCGGCCAGGCCCGGCGGAGGGCCTGGCCGGCCTGCAGGTTGCGCGCAACCGCTCAGGGCAAAGCACATCGGCACCAGCGACAGCGCGAGATGCCGCCAAAGCCGCTTCATCGAAGGATTCGTCATCGTGCAAAAGTCCAGCGGACGTCCCGAGAAAACGCAAGCCACATCCTGATTACGGCACCATCCGGCCGTGCAGGACGGACCCTCACAGACAAGTATCCGCAGCTTGCATCGAACGCGCAACACCTTTGCGGGTTCACGCGTTGCCGCGCCTCCACAACATTGCGGGTGCAGCGAGGGCCCGGCAATGCCCGATACAGTTGCGCCATGACCCGCCCCATCCTCGCCCTCGACGCCGACGGCGTGCTCGTCGACCTGCACATCGGCTATGCGCGTGCCTGGCAGCAGGCCTTCGGTCTGGCGCTGGCCGAGCGCGATCCTCTGGCCTACTGGCCCGCCGACCGCTGGGACACCGAGCGCCTGGACGCCGAGCAGCGGCTGCAGTTGCGCGCGCAGTTCGAACGGCAGGAACTGTGGGAAAGCCTGCCCGCCATCGCCGGGGCGGTCGAGGCCTGCCACCGGCTGCACGACGCCGGCTACGAACTGGTGTGTGTCACGGCGCTGGAGGCGCGCTTCCAGGTGGCGCGCCAGCGCAACCTCAAGGCGCTGGGCTTCCCGATCCGCCGCGTCGTGGCCACCGGCCACGTCGAAGGCGAGCGCAGCCCCAAGGCCGACGCCATTGCCGCGCTGCGGCCGGTGGCCTTCGTCGACGACTACATCGCCTACATGCGCGGCATGCCGACCGAGGTGCACACCGCGCTGGTGCTGCGTGCGCCCAACGGCAGCCCGAACGTCGGCGACGAGCTCAGGCTGGCGCGCTCGGTGCACCAGGACCTGGCCGACTTCGCCGACCACTGGCTGGGCCCGACGCCCGGGCGCTGAGCGCGTTGTCGATGCGGCCGGCGCCGGTCTTCGGCGGCGTGCCTTCGTGCGGCGTGGTGCGAATCATCGTGCTGGCGCCCCGGCCGCCGGCGCGTACTGCTCTGCGGCGCGCTGCAGCCGTCCGGCCACCTGCTCGACCAGGGCCTTCGGTGCCAGCACGCGCACCTGGTCGCCGTGGCGCAGGATGTCCATGCTGAGTTCGGTGCTGTCGGCGTAGGGCAGGCGCAACTGCAGGCTGCCGTCGGCCAGCCAACGGCTGCGCTGCTGGGGGTGCCACTGTTCGGTGGCCACCCACTGCGCTGCTTCGGCGCTGAACTGCAGCACCGCCCACTTGAGCCGGCGACCGGCGAACACGCCGTAACCACCGTCCAGCTCGGCCCGGACCGTGCCCATCGGCACGTTGCTGGCGGCTTGCGGCAACGCACTGGCGTCGCGCACCGCATCCAGCGCAAAGCGGCGAAGGCCCTCGCTGCGGTGGCACCAGGCGTCCAGGTACCAGGTGTTGCGGTAGTGGGTCAGCCGCTGCGGTGACACCTCGCGCCGGCTCTCGCTGCCGCGGCCGCGGCTGAAGTACAGCAGCTCGACGCGCCGCCGTTCCAGCAGCGCGCTGCCGATGAGCTCGAAGAAGCGCGCGTCCACCGGCCGGCGCGCCGCGGCGACGATGTTCACGCGCTGCATCAGCTCGCGCGCCGCCACGTCGTTGCTGCCGAGCATGCCGTGCAGCTTGTCCAGCAGCGGCTGCAGGTGGCGGCCGAGCACCCCTTCGGCCTCCAGCCCCTGGATCAGCTGGTGCATCGTCAGCAGCGCATGGATCTCCTTGTCGCTGAACCACAGTCCGGGCAGCTCGTGGGTCCGTGCGCGTGCGCTGCCGCCGAAGCGGTAGGCGTTGTCCATGCGGTCGTAGACGATCGGCGCGTCCAGCCGCTCGCGCAGGTACTGC
>Ga0316627_100000518_pt1 | contig 10862 bp, 10 predicted proteins | sample OWC_Aug_M2_C1_D1_FD_207653 | JGI IMG/M metagenome (GOLD analysis project Ga0316627, IMG submission 207653) | Wetland soil microbial communities from Old Woman Creek delta, Ohio, United States - OWC_Aug_M2_C1_D1_C | ecosystem: Environmental > Terrestrial > Soil > Wetlands | place: USA: Ohio...
CGTCTGCGAGGAGATGGGCTGCTGGATCGAGCTGAGCGACCCGCGCATCAACAAGGGGCTTCGCTTCAAGGTCGAGGACGGCGTCATCGTGTTTCCGATTTCGGCCAAGGGACGCCAGGCGTCCGCCCAGGGAGCGGTCGAGAGGATCGGCGACGGCGCGAGCGCCACGTACCGCGTGAAGGCCACAGGCGCGGTGGTCTACTAAGGGCCCAGCCGGGCTGATGTCACCGTTTCGTCGCCAGACGTCGGGAGCAGTCGTCTGCCGATCGTGCGGGTCCCTGGTGGGGGTCCGCGACGAGGTCTGCTACACGTGTGGCGCGCGCAACCCCGCGCTCTGGGGCTACGCGCCGCTGCTGCGTTCGTTCGGGCGGGACCTCGGGTTCGTTCCGCTGATTGTCGTCGGGTCGGTCGCCCTCTACGTCATCTCGCTGCTGCTGACGGGGCCGGCGCTGATGGGCCGTGGGCTGTTCACGCTGCTGTCGCCCAGCGCCGAGAGCTTGTTCGTGCTCGGTGCGAGCGGCGCGATTCCGGTCTACCGCTTCGGACGGTGGTGGACCGTCCTGTCGGCCGGCTGGCTCCACGCCGGGCTGCTGCACATCCTCTTCAACATGATGTGGGTTCGTCAGCTGGGTCCGGCGACGGCGGAGCTTTATGGTCCGGGCCGCCTCGTGGTGATTTACACCGTTGGGGCGGTGTCGGGATTCCTGCTGAGCACGTGGGCCGGCTATTACTTGCCGGCGCTTCCGCTGCTGCACGGCGCGCAGTTCACGGTCGGAGCGTCGGCCCCGATCTTCGGCCTGCTCGGGGCGCTCGTGCACTACGGGCGTCGGACGGGCAGTCAGGTCGTCCACGGCCAGGCCGTGACCTATGCGCTGATGCTGTTCTTCTTCGGCCTCGTCATGCCCGGAGTGGACAACTACGCGCACGCCGGCGGTTTCCTTGGAGGTTACCTGGTCGCGCGCTGGCTCGACCCGCTCAAGCCCGAGCGACTCGACCACATCGTGGCGGCGCTCGTGTGCCTCGCGGCGACGGCAGCAGCCATCGCCTTCTCAGTGGTCGACGGCGTGCGTCTCTTCCTGCGGTAGCGGGCCGGGGCAGCCCGGCCGCTCGGCCGTGGAAGTCAGCGCAGCAGGAATCCGTGCCCGATCGCGTCGGCCGGGTCGAGCAGGAACTCGTGTCGACCCGTCACGAACGCTGAGCCCCCAATCTCTGGAACGACCGCCGGATGTGGTCCCACGTGGGTCTCGCCGACGATCCGCCCGCTGAAGCGCGTGCCGAGGATGCTCTCGAAGACGAGCGCCCCCTCAGCCGAGAGTTGCCCTCGCGCCCGGGCCAGTGCGAGCTGCGCGCTCACGCTCGTGCCAGTGGGCGATCGATCGACCTCGCCATCGGCAAAGACGCACACGTTGCGCACGTCGGCGCCCTCGGCATGCGGCGGCCCGGTGAAGACCGTTCCGTACAGGAAGCCGAGCTCCGGGTCCTCGGGGTGCTCGGGCGGAGCCGTGGCCGCCACGGCCTGCTTGATGGCTCTTCCGGCGCTGATCAGTCGCTGGTAGTTGTCTGTCGAGCATCTCAGGCCCACCGACGCGGCGTCGACGAAGGCATAGAAGGCGCCGCCAAACGCCAGGTCGTACCGGACGTCGCCGAGGCCGGCGACGGCCACGACGAGGTCGAGGCCCGCGACGTAGGAGGGCACGTTGTGAAATCGCACGCCGGCCAGGCGACCTCCGTCGAGCACGGCGTACGCGGTCACGGTTCCAGCCGGCGTGTCGATGCGAATCGGCTGGTCGGGACGCAGCAGGCGCACGAGTCCCGTCTGTACGGCGACCGTCACCACGGCAATGATGCCGTGGCCACACATGGTGCTGTAGCCCGCGTTGTGCAGAAAGAGTACGCCGAAGTCGGCGCCCGGGGTGACGGGCGGCGTGATCACGCATCCGTACATGTCGGCGTGGCCGCGCGGTTCCCACATCAGGAATCGGCGGAGGTGATCGAAGCGCTCGCCGAGCGTTCGCCGTTTGGCGAGGATGGTGTCTCCCTCGAGCGCCGGGAAGCCCCCGGTCACGATGCGCAACGGCTCGCCGGCGGTGTGAGCGTCGAGCGTGGTGACGCGGAGCCAGTCGGCGGGCGGGCTCCAGTTGACGAGGGCCGCGACAGGCATCGGCATGCACTCGATGAAACGCCGACTCGTGCCGCGCGTCAAGGGGGATGACATAATGGCCAGGTGACGCGCGCGCTTGCTTCTGAAACCCGCGAGAAGCTCGTACGCCTGGGGGGCAGCCTGGGCCTGCCGGCCACTCGACGGCACGTCTTCCTCTGCTGCGACCAGACGACACCGAAGTGCTGCGACCGCGAACGATCGCTCGTGGCGTGGGACTACCTGAAGCGACGCCTGAAGGAGCTTGGTCTGTCGGAAGCGGGTGGCGTCGCCCGCACGAAGGCCAACTGCCTGCGGCTGTGCGAGCACGGGCCCATCGCCGTCGTCTATCCGGAAGGGACGTGGTACGCGGAGTGCGACCCGCCCCAGCTCGAACGGATCATCCAGGAGCACCTTCTCGGAGGCCGCCCCGTGAAGGACCTGGCGATCGCGAGCCGGCCGCTCGGCGAGCCGCTCGATGGCCCTCCGGCCAGATAGCCCTTCCCTGAAGTCGTCGCGGCCGTCGCCTCAGTGGATCGTGAACGGGGCTTGCAGCTGGAAGGCGGCGATCTCGGCGTCGAACTGGTGGCCGTCGGCCGTGATCATGTGATAGAAGCCGTGCATCGTTCCGTACGGGCTGGAGAGCGGACAGCCGGACGTGTACTCGAACGAGCGGCCGGGCTCGAGCACCGGTTGCTGGCCGACGACGCCCGGACCGCGGACTTCCTCCACGTGCCCGGTGGCATCAGTGATGATCCAATGGCGCGTGACCAACTGCACGGTCTGGTCGCTCTCGTTGGAAATCACGATCGTGTAGAGGAAGAACCACTTGTTGTTGGTCGGCTGGGAGTGTCCGGGCGAGTACTGCGCGTTGACCTGGACACGGATGCCTCGCGTCACGGCCTCTGACGTCGCCATGCCTTCATCTTATCCCAGCGTCCCGGGTCCTTCCGCTGGCCTGTGCGAGACCTGTGTGCACGCCAGGCCGATTCGGTCGGACCGGGACAGCGTGTTCCTGCAGTGCCTGAGAGCCGCGACGGATGATCGTTTTCCGCGGTACCCGCGGTTGCCCGTCTCGAGTTGCCCGGGACACGAGCGGCCCCCGACCGGCGAGGCTCGAAGCGCCACGGGTAGAATGACTCGTTGACGGATCAGGCCCGGACCCCGCTTCCCATGCGCGACCAGACCTTCTCCGATCTCCGGTCGTTCATCGAGCGGCTTCGTCGAGACGCCGACCTCGTCGTGGTCGACGCGCCGGTGGACCCGAACCTCGAGGTGGCCGAGGTACACCGCCGCGTAGTGGCAGCTGGTGGCCCAGCGTTGCTGTTCACCAACGTCAAGGGGGCAGCGTTCCCCGTGGTGACCAACTTGTTCGGGTCGTCGCGGCGGGCGGCGCTCGCGTTTGGGACGCGGCCGCTGGCGTTCATCAAGCGCCTGGTGCACCTGGCCGAGATCCTCCTCCCTCCTACGGCGGCCAAGCTCTGGAGCGCCCGCGACGTGGCGCGCGACGCCCTGCGGATCGGGGCGAAGCGCCGGGCTGGAGGCCCGGTGACCGAGGTCGTGAGCAACGACGTGCGGCTCGACCGACTGCCGGTGTTGACGTGCTGGCCTGAAGACGGGGGGCCGTTCGTGACGCTGCCACTCGTCTACACCGAGCATCCCGAGCGCCCGGGTCACAACCTCGGGATGTATCGCCTGCAGGTCCACGATGCGCGCACGACCGGGATGCACTGGCAGATTGGGAAGGGCGGCGGCTTCCACTACGCGGTGGCAGAAGCCCGTGGTGAGCCGCTGCCGGTCACCGTGTTCCTTGGCGGACCGCCCGCGCTGATCCTTGCGGCGATTGCGCCTCTTCCCGAGAACGTACCCGAGCTCATGCTGGCGTCGCTCATCGCTGGAGAGCGGCTGAAACTGGCCACAGGCGTGGGTCCGCACCCGCTGATCGCCCACGCCGAGTTCGCCCTGATGGGAAGCGTCGCGCCCCACGTTCGCCGGCCCGAGGGGCCCTTCGGCGACCATTACGGCTACTACTCGCTGCGCCACGACTACCCGGTCTTCGAGGTCGACCGCATCGCGCACCGGCGCGATGCCATCTACCCCGCCACGGTCGTTGGGAAGCCGCGCCAGGAGGATTTCTTCATCGGGGACCTGCTGCAGGAGCTGCTTTCGCCGCTGTTCCCGCTCGTGATGCCAGCCGTGGTGGATCTGTGGTCCTACGGTGAGACCGGCTATCACTCGCTGGCCGGTGCGCGGGTGAAGCAGCGCTACAAGCGCGAGGCGATGGCGAGCGCGTTCCGCATCCTCGGCGAGGGGCAGCTGTCGTTGACGAAGTTCCTCCTGGTCACGGACGGCGCGGTCGACCTGAAGGACTTCACGGCGACGCTGGTCTACATTCTCGAGCGGACCAATCCTGAGACCGACCTCTACGTCTTCTCGAACCTCTCGATGGACACGCTCGACTACACGGGGCCGAGCGTCAACGAGGGTTCGAAGGGCGTGTGGCTGGGCGTGGGCGACAAGGTCAGGGATCTCCCGCGGGCCTTTGACGCGGAGCGTCCACCTCACGGGAGTACCGATGTCCGCGTCTTCTGTCCGGGGGTGCTCGTGGTCGGCGCGGCGGCGTACGCCGAGGATTCCGGCGCGCCGGCACGGCTCGCGGCTGACCCCGTCCTGCGCGGGTGGCCGCTCGTCGTGGTGTCCGATGAGCCGCGCCGCGCGGCGGCCAGCGCGACGAACTTCCTGTGGACGACCTTCACAAGGTTCGAGCCCGGTGCCGACATCCACGCCGCTGCGACACGGATCGTCAGGAATCACATCGCCTACACCGCGCCCGTCGTGATCGACGCGCGGATGAAGCCGTGGTATCCGACGGAGGTCACCTGTCGTCCCGATGTCGCCGCGCAGGTTACCCGGCGATGGCGCGAATACTTCCCGTCGCGCGACGTCGAGATGGGCGACAGCGAACGGGGGCATCTGGATTAGGAGTCTTAGGGTTCCATGGTGCTGGGGTTCTGAGGTTTTGGGGAGGGCGGATGTCGACGATGTCGCGGGTCGCGCTGGCGGTGGTCGTGGTGGCGTCTGTCGGCATCGCTCCAGCTGCGCGCCAGCAAGCACCGCCGCCGCAGGCACCGAGTCAGCCGGCCGACCAGCAGCCTGCGCCGCCGACGTTTCGTGTCGAAGCGAACTTCGTGCGGGTCGATGCCTTCGTGACCGAGGACGGCCGGCCGGTGCGCGATCTCGGCATGGCCGACTTCGAGGTCCTCGAGGACGGGGTCCCGCAGGAGGTCGAGACGTTCGAGCGCGTGGACGTCCGAACGAACATCCCACAAGAAGAGCGGGTCGAGCCGCAGACGGCCGCCGAGGGACGAGCGATGGCGAAGGAGCCTCGCAGCCGTGTCTTCGTCCTGTTCCTCGACACCGACCACGCCAGCGTCGACAGCTCCCAGCGGATGCGCACCGCGATCCCGAAGCTGCTCAACGACATCATCGGCCCTGACGACCTGTTCGCCGTGATGGTGCCGGGCATGGCCCCCGAAGACATCACATTTGCGCGGCGCACGCTGGTCATCGAGAACATCCTGGAACGCTACTGGGCGTGGGGACGCCGCCACCGGGTGACCGGCCGTGACGAGATCGAGGAACTCTACGTGTCCTGCTATCCCACCAACAGCCGATGCGAGGAGATCGGGCTCGAGATGATCGATCGGCGACGCGAGCAACGCGTCCTCGAGTCGCTCAGGGCCCTGGTGGGCTACCTGCGGACCGTGCGCGAGGAGCGGAAGGCCATCATCGCGGTGAGCGAGGGCTGGCGGCTCTACCGCCCGGATCGGGTGCTCGTCGAGGGCGTCGGGTGCACGCGACCGTCGTCGACGACGCTCGGGACCAGTCCGCAGGGGCGGCTCGTGCCGGATGCCGATCGGGCGCATGGCGAACTGCCCAGGGGCGATTGCGAACAGGACCGCATTCTGCTGGGGCAGTACGATGGCGACCAGGAATTTCGCGACCTGCTCGACGAGGCGAATCGTTCCAACGCCAGCTTCTACCCAGTCGACCCGCGGGGCCTTCCCGCCTTCGACCGGCCGTTGTCCGATCCGCGAGCGCTCAGGGTCGTGGAGGACATGGCACTGTTGCGCCAGCGCATCGAATCGCTTCAGACCCTGGCCGGGGCCACCGACGGGCTCGCCATCGTGAACAGCAATGACATCGAACGTGGACTCCACCGAATCGTCGACGACCTCACGTCGTACTACCTGCTCGGGTACTACTCTACGAACCCGAAGCTGGACGGTGGCTACCGGAAGATCACTGTCCGCGTGAAGCGTCCCGGCGTGGAGGTGCGCGCGCGTCGCGGCTACCGGGCCGCGACGGAGGCCGAGGTGGCCGCCCGCCGCGAGGCGGAGGTCGAGGCAGCGAGGGTGGACCCCGCCAGGATGGCTCTTGATGCGGCATTCTCGGCCCTCGGGAAGTCGGCCGGAACCCCGCGGATGCAGAGCCTGTCTGGGTGGATTCCAGGAGAGACGGGCCTCTCGGCGGTCTGGATGGTGACCGAACTCGAAGCCGGCTTCGCCAGGCGCCCTGAATGGCAGCAGGGCGGAACGGTCGAGTTGCAGTTGGTCACACCCGGCGGCGACGTGGCGTCGGAGTCGAAGACCGAACTCGCACCAGGCGGTCGCCTCATCGAACAGCAGTTCACGGCGCTCGAACTCGGGCCGGGCGAGTACGTGTTGCGCCTCCGCCTACGCCCGACGGGTGGGGGACTGCCTTACCAGGAGGCCACGCGGTTCTCGGTTCCCGACGACGTCGCCACTCCGGGTTCTCCCCGGTTCCTGCGCCGGGGCCCGTTGACCGCCCACGCGTTCCAGCCGACGGGCGACGTGCGCTTTCGACGCACGGACACGCTCAGAGTGGAGGTCCCGCTCGCGGGCGACGGCGAAACGTCGGTACGCGCAGAGCTCCTGGATCGAAACGGCGGCATCATGACCGTCCCGGTGACGACAGCCGTGAGACGCGATGCGAAGTCCGGCGTCACCTGGGGCACCGCCGACGTGTCGCTGGGGCCGCTGGCGGCGGGCGACTACGCGGTGCGCCTGGTCATGGAACGGGGGCAGACGCGTCACGAGCGGCTGATCGCGTTCAGGGTGGTGCCGTGACCGTCGCCTGCTTGACCGCTTCTACTTGAACGAGCGCGTGAAGAGGTCCGCGATCGCTGCGGCTCCGGCTGCGTTGAGCACGCGCGTTCCGGTGCCCGTGAAATGTGCGTGGCCGATCACGGGCAGGTCGGTGCCCGTGCGTGGACTCCAGAAGGTCTGTCGCCACGTGAACCAGGCGCCCTTCTCCTGGTCGAAGACGTGCAACGGCTTATTGCACAGCTTGGCAAACTCGGCACCCCACCCGGTGCCACCTTTGACGGTGTTGTCGGGGAGGATCGCGCCGACGACGTAGATCTCCTGGCCGTTGTTGATCTGATACCAGATGCTCTGCAGCACTTTCCTCAGCGTGGGGCTGTCGGTGAAGCGACGGCTCATCAGGCGCGAGATATACTCGAGGCTCACGTCCCCGGCGTTCAATTCCTCGTGATTGAGGAACCGCAGGCCACGGTGGCGTGCCGGGGCGTGCCCGTCGAACGTGAAGTTGACTTCCTCAATCCCATGACGTTCCGCGTTGGCGCCGAACTCGCACTCGGCGCCGGCGGCGCCCCCGCTGAACAGGATGAACTCCGATCGAGTCATTGAGGCTCCTTTCGCCAGCCCATCAGTGTATCAGCAGCCGCAGAGCGACGGCTCGGGCGGCGGGGTGGCCACAAGTCCCGAGGTGCGGGTCATCGGCCTCGTCTCCGACACGCACGGCCTGGCTCGCCCTCAGCTCGGCCGTGCGCTGGCCGGCGTCGAGCTCATCCTGCATGCGGGCGACGTGGGCCATCCCCGCGTGCTCGACGAGCTGCTGGCGATTGCACCGGTGCGGGCCGTCCTGGGCAACGTCGACGACCCGCGCAACCCAGCCCTGGCGTCGCTGCTCGAACTCGAAGTGGGAGGTGTCACCATCCACGTGAGTCACGGTCACGAGCTGGGGGCGCCGACACCCGTGCGTCTCGTGGAACGCTACGACGCCGACGTCATCGTCTACGGCCACACCCATCGGCCGCTCGTCGAGCGGATTGGGCGACAACTCGTGATCAATCCCGGGGCCGCCGGGCCGGCACGCTTCCATCTCGTGCCGAGCGTGGCACGGCTCCTGGTTCGCAACGGGCTGGCAGAGGCGGAGCTGGTCGCGCTCGTCTAGCCCGGGGCGGGGAAGAGCCCCCGGCAGCGGCGGCGAGTTCGCGGCTCGCTACGAAGGCCGCTGGGCGATGAGACCGAGGGGCACCGCCCTGAGGCCACGCCAGGCCCGGGTCCGCCCCTCACGGTTGCGCACGAGCAGCTGCGCGGACAGCCCCCCATCGAGCGCGACGGCCGACCGGCATCCGAGCGCCCCCATCACCGCCGCCATCTCGGGATTGGTGAGTCCGAGCGGCAGGAACTCGCCAGCAGAACCCAGCCCCCGGAAGCGGGTCATGGCAAAGAGCAGCCGACCATCTTCGAGCACGCCGAGCCCAAGCCTCGCATCCCGGTGCGTCACATCGAGGCCAGGGCCGGGTTGCCTGAGCGCCTGGGGCACGCGCCCTCCGTCCTCGAGGAGGGTCGGGTACGACTGAAACGCGAAGCGGATGCCTCCAGCCGTGCGGACCTTCGGGATGTCTCGCGTCGGGATCAGCCGCACACGACCGTCCTCGTCGATGACGACCGCGCCCGAGAGTGGACCTCGGCCTGGGGGACGGACCTCCTTGCCGCGCATCACGAGCCAACCCCACGGGGCGATGCCCGAGAACTGTCCGGCGTTCACCGCGAACGACGCCGAGGCAGGCGCGCGGTCGACCGACCAGTCGGGCAGAACGAAGTCTGGCGTCAGCGCGGTTTCGAGGCTGAGGCGGAAGCGCCTGGGATCGAGCCGCGCCACGACCAGCCTGGTCCGGCGACCCTCGCCTGGTGCCGAGAGCTCAGCAAGCCCCAACTCGAGCCCTGGGCCGTAGTCGGACCAGGTGATTGCACGGGCCAGGGCGGTCGCGGTCCCGTTCCACGCGGCGGGCGCTGACGCAGCCGACCACCACCCCACCCACTCGTCGCCGACGCGGACGTGGAGATCGGCCCGTGAAGCCAGCTGCGCGGACGGCGCGGCCAGCAGCGACGCGACGAGTGCGACGAGACCGGTCGCGCGACGCACGCTCGCCTACTTGACTGCAGGCGTGGGCGCTCCCCACGGCGAGCCACTGCCGCAGCCGAGGGCCCGCAACGCGTCCGGGAGTTGCGAACCGCACGAGTCGATCAGCGCGCGGTCGCTGGCGTTGAGCTTCGAGCCGACGATGCCCACGCAGAGGTCCTCCTTCATCTTGGCGTAGTCGACTCTCACCATCTTGGCCGAATCGGCGCCGGCCTGCTCGGCGCGGGTGTTGACGTTCTCAATCACTTGCTCCTCGCTCTGGCGACGCGCCACCTCGGCCTCAGTGAAGGCCTTCATGTCAGCGCCCATGTCGGTCTTGAGCGCCGCGCAGGCGGGCTCGGCCCGGTGCTTGATCACCTTGCGAAGGGCGTCGGCCTGCTCGCTCAGCTTGGCCGCCTTGTCGTCGTCCAGCTCGTCCTCGGCCTGCATCTCGAGACGCTCGAGCTTCGGGTTGTCGGCGTCCTTCAGCATGGCCGCGTCGAGGCAGTCCTTGTACTTCTGCTCTTTTGCCGCGCTCGCCTCGAGGACGCCCATCATGCGTTCCTGTTGGGCCTCGGGGCCGGCCTGGTCCTCGGCTGCGATCCGCGCTCGGAACGCCGCGGCTTCACGGGCGCCTTGCTCGAGGGCCTGGCGTTCGGCCTTGAACGCGTCGATCAGTTGTTTCAGCTGGTCACAGGACGCCAATATCGGCGCGGGCTCCGTCGACGTCGACGAAGGCGCAGACGGCGTAGAGGGCGGGGCCGGCAGCGCGGGGGTCGGAACCTTCGGGACCTTCTTGATGAGCCCGCCGAGTTGGGCGGAGGCTGGGGCCCCAAGGGCGAGCAATCCGAGGACGGCGAGCACGGCAACAGCAGGGCGGCGGCACATGGTAGATCCTCCCTCAACGGCCTAGACACTGTGTTCCAGGAATCGTCATTCTCGCCGGGGAACCACGCGTCGTCAACCGGACTCTACTCACCGTGACGTCTCGGCAGGCGGGCCATCGCATGCGCCAGGAGGGGTGGTCACCGCGGTATAGTTGGAGCACCTGACGAGGCATCCGGAGCATGGAGGTGAGGGTGAGCACGCCTACCAACGCGAGGAACCGGGCTGGACGTCGTGTCCTGACGACGTGCGTGCTCGCTGCGTGGACGGTCGTCGTCGCGCCGGCGGTCACCGGGTCGGAGAGCGGAACGCAGACGCCCGCGCAGGCGACCGCGTCGCAGGCGCGACGCGCGACGAGCGCCGCGCCGAAGGACCATCCCGCAAAGCAGTACACGATTGAACAGTTCCTCGCGACCGAGTCGGTGAGCGGGGCCATCTTCTCGGCTGACGAGAAGCGGCTGCTGTACACGTCGAATCGGTCGGGCGTCCCGAACGTTTACGGTGTGCCAGTGAGCGGGGGAGCCTCCGCGGCGCTCACCACGTCGAACGAGTCCACGTACATCGTGGCGCAGTTTCCCAGGGACGATCGTTTCCTCTACACGAGGGA
>Ga0316627_100000520_pt1 | contig 10851 bp, 11 predicted proteins | sample OWC_Aug_M2_C1_D1_FD_207653 | JGI IMG/M metagenome (GOLD analysis project Ga0316627, IMG submission 207653) | Wetland soil microbial communities from Old Woman Creek delta, Ohio, United States - OWC_Aug_M2_C1_D1_C | ecosystem: Environmental > Terrestrial > Soil > Wetlands | place: USA: Ohio...
TCTGTATTTGAATGTACTTGACCTTCTGAGAAGCCTGAATCCGCATGCTCGCATTGCTGTAATTTCATAAAACTATGAACCCTCCTCTGATTCTTCGTAACTCGCCATTTGTATACACTGATGAATGGCATCTTCAAGAGAGGTTTGTTTTTTCTGATAGGTATTGAGTTCAGCGATCATTCTTTGTAAAAAAATTACTTCTTTATCTGTAAGAGTGATTGTTACTTCCATGAGTCCCTCCATAAGATAGTTTTAATAGCTATTATATTAAACATTAAATTGTCTATAGTTAAATCTTTTTTTATTTCATGACTGTTAGGTTTTATACCTCACGACCACAGTTATTATTCTTTATAATCAAGGTGTTAAAAGTTCCTTCTAACGGCTTTCAAACCGTTTCCCCTTGTTTGCAAGGACTGCATTCTTGGAAAACCGCAAAGACCGGACTGGCTTCATCTCGGGAAATTTCCCTAATCCATACTTCGAATTATTCACCCATTGATAGATTTTTTCTTTTTTTCTATGAGGTTTGAGACTTCTTCGAGAGATAGTATTTCATCTTCTTGGTGCTACGATGAATGCAGAAAGGGTTTGAGCATTTCTACAACTGCCTGAGCTATAGCCTGTATGTCTTCCTGTTCAAGCTGTGTTTTCAATATACTCTGATGCATAGCGGGGCTTCAAGTATTTTCCGTATGCCCAGGCAGGGACCTATCCCCGATCATCTCAAGGTTTACATCCTTACCGTCCTTCCGGAGTACACAGACCTCTCGGTTGTACTTGTCACGGTCCTTGATCTCTATGGAACATCCTGACCCAAGATGAGCTTCTTGAGCTCTCTTGTAGACTCAGCACCATAAGGTTGCCCTTGCCGGTTATCATGAGGGCTCTCAGGAGCATCCATACCATATAAACATCAGATGAAGAACTGGCCACCTTCTATGGGGGAGATGACAGCTGTGTCAACCATCTTTGACGTGAATGACCTTGCCGGTGATAGGGAGAGAGGCTATGGTGGGCAGCAATAACAGGTGATTGGTCCTTACTTTCATGGCAAGATTCTATCATAAATATTCATTGCAATCAGGAACTTCTGATTCACTATGGTTTCGGAAAGGGATACCCTACTTTGGTAGGATTGACCTAATATATATCTGAATTAAAATAGAAGTTAGAAAGAGTGTTGGTTATTGCGATGAAAGATAGAATGCACATTGACGACAGAAGGATCATTGATGACAGGAGAAAACAGTCGACACCCTTGCTGTCCATGCAAACAAATTTCGGTGGCCGAAGAAGGACTATAAGGAGACAAGGGGACAAAAGGAAACATATTTTTTTAGACAACTATGGTCTGCTGCTGTTCATAATACTTTTGCTTCTTTTACTTCTGAGCATAACCGATGCTTATCTGACACTCGCACTGGTAAAAGCTTACAGTGCAACAGAACTCAATCCGATTATGGCTTTTTATTTGGAATACGGCACTATCACTTTCTTCTTGCAAAAATTCTTGTTCACTTCAGTAGCGATCTTTATATTCTGCGTCTTTAATCATTTTGCTGTCGTGAGAGTATCCTTGGCATTGGCAATAATAATTTATCTTGGCGTTGTTCAATATGAACTAAGTATCATGAATAATTTATTCCGATAATAGTATCCGTGCTGAGCTTTCGCGTCAAAGAGGTCTTTCACTGATGAATTTGAACAAAGACTCCTGTCCCATGCTATTGGAGCAAATCTTATTAGCCGTTTTCTAACGGGACAACATCAAACAGGGTAAAATGCCCATAAAACAGTCAAGGGATACAATACACTGAACCCCTTGAAATCCTATATTTATAGGCATTTTGTTTGCTCTGCTTTATTCTCTTAATTTGTATTGCATCTGTCATGGACCGGGAAGCTCAGAAATCAAGCCGCGGAAACCGGTAATCCCGATAGTTCTGACATTTTATCCTGAGACGGCACGTGTCACATACCCTGAGATATTTGAAGCATTCCTCATGCGGACACCAGATCTTTTCTGTATCCTTGTCCTTATGCCCTATCGAGCCTCCGACCGGGATCTTCATGCTTCCTAGTGTACCCGATCCCAGCCCCCTGGTAAAGACCGCTTGCCGGACATTCTCATTGTCCCGGAAAACCGTCGCGCAGGCCGACCTTCGCTGCGCAGTTCGGGCTTGCCGCGGACAGGGAAGATGCTATCTATCTTTGCTGACGCATCCCACCCGAGACACATCGCAAAACAGGAATCTGCAGGTAGAGAGGTATTCCCGTGCAATTTCAATATGCCATCAATATCATATACAATAGATCGCAGCAGGACGAGATATCTGCCGCTAAGGGAGGATTCCGATGGAAACAATACTGAGCGAAGCCGAGGTCCGCATTCTCGGATGTCTTATCGAAAAAGAGATGACCACGCCGGATCACTACCCCCTGTCCCTGAATGCCCTGATCAATGCCTGCAATCAGAAATCAAACCGCAACCCGGTCACTGCCTTTGATGAAGCGACGGTGGAAAAAGGACTCGACAGCCTGCAAGTAAAGGGTTTCACGCAGGTGACACACGCTGCAGGAAGCCGTGTGTCGAAATATCTTCATACGTTTCTGGACAAGTTCGATCTGTCCGGTCAGGAATTGGCAGTGCTCTGCGAACTCCTGCTGAGAGGACCGCAGACGATGGGAGAGCTTCGCGCTCATGCCGAGAGAATCACGGCGATCGAGAACCTCGAAACGGTAGACCGGATACTGCAGACGCTGATGGATCAGATCCCGTCTCTTGTCGTGAGGATGGAACGCGAGCCTGGAAGAAAAGAAAGAAGGTATATGCACCTGCTGTCGGGTGAACCTGTTGCAGGACATATGGAACCTTCACACCCTTCCGAAGAAAAACTGCTGAACGCATATGCAGCCGCTGACAGGATTTCGAAGCTTGAGGAAGAACTCCGGCTGGTACGGGAAGAACTGGAAGGGATAAAGAAGCTTTTTGCGGAGTTCAAGGCGCTGCGCTGAGGCCGGCGTATCGGTCGTTTACCGTTTCAGTATTCTTCTTGCCACGTTGCCGGCGGCAGTTTCCTTTGCTGAGAGTGCGCCAAAGGGACAGACCTCGATACAGCAGTAGCAGCGTATGCATTTGTCATAGTCGAACCTGAGCCCCTGCATCTGCGGTGCAATCGCCTTTGCCGGGCAGTAACGCCAGCATTCTCCGCAATGACGGCAAAGCGATGTCTCACATGCCGGCCGCTGGACGAGATGCTTCCGCATGAACCCCTGCAGCCCCTTTGGACCGAACACCAGGGGGGTCATGGCCGGCAAATGCATATCCCGTACAGCGGGAAGATCTCCCTCGATCGAGATACGTTCAGGCATAAGTCCCATCGTTACCGCCAGCCGGTTCGTAAGCAGCTCATCCTCCTTTATGCCGAGCATTCTGCAGACAACGGCATCGACGGCAAAGGCGTCGTTCGCAGCCATGACAACTCCCAGTTCTCTCGGCACTCCGCCCTTTCCCGGTCCCTGTCCCTCCATCGCAAGGATGCCATCAAGGACAGTGATCGAGGGTCTCACGGCGGCGCAGATCCTGACCAGAAGCTCAGCAAACCTTTCCCTGTCAATGCCTGCCCTCAAATGCCACTCGGGTTTTCGCAAGCCGACAATACAGCCGAACATGTTTTTGACGCCAAGGGTGAGAAGCATCTGGGTATGGGTCTTGAGTTTGGGCAGGTTGATGATAACGTCGGCAGCTATCGCATCAGCAGCTATCTCTATTCTGTTAAACGGAGGGCCTATATCGACCATGCAGGAATTCTTGAACGGCCTGCAAACGGCAGGGATGTCTCTCAGGGCATGGTCTATGCCGCCTTCGCGCATCACCCGCTCAAAGGTTCCCATGGCAGGGCTGTCAGATACCTGCGGCAGGGCGCCCTTTTCATGGACATACTCCACTGCCGCCCTGATGACCAGGGGGTGGGTGATCATCGCCCTGCCAGGGGATGCGGGAGCGAGGAAATTCGGCTTTATCAGAACACGACTGTGCTGCTGTATTCGCCCCTGATCGAGCAAGCTCAGGAGCCCGAACATGAGCGGCTTCAGTTTTTCATAATCATAGGATACGCTTCGGACAAAAACCCTGGATTCTGCTATGTGCTTCGCCACCGCTTCGCAACCGGCATTAGAGGGTCACGACCGGGACCTTGATGGGAAGACGGACAATGAACGTGGTGCCCTTGCCTTCCTCGCTCTCCACGTCAATCCTTCCACCGTGGTCCTGAATGATACGGTAGCTGATCGAGAGACCAAGGCCCGTACCGCTGTCCTTCTTGGTAGAGAAGAACGGTTCAAATATACGGTGTCTGACCTCCTGCGGTATACCCTGACCGGTATCTGCAATACTCGCGAAAATATATTCGCCGACCATCGAGGTCTTTATCGTGAGGAAACCGCCGTGGGGCATGGCATGGACAGCATTCGTAATGATATTCAGAAATACCTGCTTCAGCTGGTCAATGTCACCGATCGTTATGGGAACATTTTCGTATTCTTCCGATATCTTCACCTTGGACATACGTGCCTGTGAAGACGATAAGACAACGACATCTCTAAGCACGTCGTTGATCATCACCTCAGTGAGCTGAAGCGGTTTCTTCCTGGCAAACCCGAGCAGCTGTTTTACGATTTCACGTGCTCGCAGCGCCTCTTTTTCGACGATGTCAAGGCTGTTTCTGATCATTTCCCTGTCATCGTCTTCCCTTGCCAGCTCAGTGAAACCGATGATACTGGTAAGCGGGTTGTTGATCTCATGCGCCACATTGGAAGCAAGTTCTCCGATAGCAGCGAGCTTAGCGGACTGGACCAGCTGCTCCTGGGTCTCCCGCAGCTCTGCCATCTTTTCCTGCAGGTTGCGGTAGAGCTCTGCATTCTCCATTGCAACAGCCATATGGTTTGCAAGGATGATCAGGATCTTTGCATCCTCTTCAACGAAGTTTCCTTCCTTGTTAGAGACGCGGAGTACTCCCAGCATCTTCTCTTTGGTGAGAAGCCATGCAGCCATCATATTGATTTCCCTGTGCGAATCAGGGACGAGAGGTTCGTAATTGCCCGCGTTCGTATCCTCATTGATCACGATCGGCAGTCCGCCGGACATCTGATACAGCTCGACCATCTTGTCAAGGGGATAGTGCATGGTATCCCGATAGCCGTCCGGCAGGGCATGGGCCGCCGTATTGGGCACGAAGGCTTTCCGGGTATCGTCATAAAGGAAGAGGATAACCTGTTTCACCTTCAGGATATCGGCAATGCTCAGGCAGGTCTCCTGAAACGCCTGATCCATCTCGACGATATCGTAAAAATCAAGCGTAACCTTGTAAAGGCCGGACAGCTGATCGATATAGCGGTTCGTCTTGACATGTTCTGCCTGAATGGCTGAGCTCATGGCATTGAAGCTGTCCACCACTTCGCCGAATTCAGTCTCGTCATGATATTCCGTCTTATACCCGAGTTTTCCCGCTGCTATCATGCGAGCGGCTTTCACCAGCTCAATGACCGGACGGGTGATCTGCCGGGTAAGGATCACCGCAATGCCGAGGGCAAGCATAAGGGACCCGACGAGGGTAATGATAAGGATGAATCGGGTCTGGTTGATTGCCTTGACTGCCTCGATGGTCCGCCGCCTCAGCACACTGTCAGCGATCGCGGCCATTTCCTGCGTCTGTGCAAGAAGTGCATCACCGATGCTGACCGCAACCATTTTAAGACGTTCGATCCTCTGCTCATTAGCCGTACTCGTGACCAGATAGCTGATTGCCTCCTTGTATTGCTCCACCATTTCATTGACCTTTACCAGCCTGTCCGTCATTTCCTGTTCGTGATGACAACTCAGGCAATTTTTGACCGATGCGTCCATGGCAGAGACGTTATCCACAATGGTATCCAGTTCCTTGCCGAAAATGGTACCGGTCGCATAAAGGTTCGACTGAACGGTCTGGATGTTAATCACAAAGCTCTGCCTGATGATCTCGATCCTGTGCAGGGTGATGACCGACTCTAGGTCCTGGGTTATCCGGTAGGTATAGAGCATGGTAATGCCCGCCCCGAGGGAAAAAAGCAGAAAGAGCAGAGATAGGGAATATATCAGCCTTTTTCTCATTTATATTTATACGTCTTTAAGGTTATTCCCGCTTTGCGGGCCACCTCATAAAAGGACGCAAAATCATTTTTCTTGGCCTCAATAAACTTCTGCGCCTCGAGCTTCTTGAGAACCGCTATCCCTTCGGGGTCCTTCTCCATGCTGAAGAGGGCAGCTTTTATCCGTGACAGAAGGGTCTGGGAAATATCCTTTCTCAGAAACAGTGTGGTATCGGGGAATTCCTGCGATCTGGCAATGATCATAAGCTCTTCCTGTATGGTAGTGTCCTTCGCGACGAGCAGCTGGAAGATCTTGCTCTTTACGATCCCGACATCAGCCCTCCCGTCGAGAACGGAATAGATGGTCGAGCCATGACTGCCGGTAAAGGAAACCTCCCGGAAGTATGCTTCCGGGTTCGCTATCCCGAACTCCCTGAGATAGGAAAGTGCGTAAAGATATCCGGTCACCGTGGCACGGTCTACAAAGGTTATACGTTTGCCTTTCATGCCTTCAACATCATGAATGCCGCTGTTATTTCGCACAAAGATATAACTTTGTACCGTTGACGATCCGTCCAGATTTACGGCCCTGGCGACCGGCACTGCGTCGATCTTTTCCATGGCAAGCACGCCGGTGAAGACGCCGAAGAATGCCCCGTCCATCTTCCGCGATACGAACCTGTCCATGACATCACCATACCTGCTGAGAACGGTAAACCGCACCGGTGTTTCGATCTTCTTTGAGAGATAGGCCGCAAGCGGCCTGTACCTGTCCATCTGGTTGAAGATATTCTCCTCAGGGATCAGTCCGATAAGGATCCCGTTCTCGCAATATGCCTTCAGCGGCCAGACCATAATAATGGTCATGACAAGGAGAACCGTTATGCAATGCCGTATCTTCACTTTATGAGCCTTGTCGCCTCGGTCACCAGTTCCATCGAAAGTTTCATGCCCAGGGCATTAGCGTCCTTCAGGTTGAAGATAAGCTCTACGTCACTCGCTGCTTCGGATCTGATCTTGTCGGGCGAAATACCGTCAAGGATCTTCTGCACCTTGTCCGCGATCTTTTCTCCCTGCTGGTTCGGATTTGCAGCCAGTGAAACGATTGCACGTGTGTCCGTGCTGAGGAAAAATGATGCATACGGTATTTTCTTTTCCTTTGCATATTCAATGATCTGGCCCATGGCCATATGTGCTATAGAGCTTCCCGTAAGAAGAACGGCATCCATCTTCCTGCCTGCAAGCTTTGCAACTGCATCCTGATGCCGCTTGAGGTTGATACCTTCGATTTTCATCCCGTACTGCGCTGCAAGTTTTGTTAGTTCGCTGAACTGATAAACAGAGTCCTCCTCATACGAGCTATAGACAACGCCAAGGGTGTTGATCTGATTCAATGACCTGAGATAGCGAAGCAGGCTGGATATCGACAGTCTTACATATATGCCCGTGCTGGAGCGCATCTTCAATTCAGGCGTGAGCGGCTCATAGACGGCGGCATACACCATCGGAATCTTTGTCCTTTCCTTGACTACGGCGAGAGCAGCAGGAGCTCCATAGACCACGATCGCATCAACATCCGTGGCGATAAGCTTCCGCGCAGCGTTGCTCAGTGAGATGTCATCGGGGTACGGCTTCTGCACAATGACCTCGGTCTTTGACATAAGGCCAATCTGTCCGAGCCTTGCCATGAAGGCCTTATGAAGGTCCTGGTAATAGGGAATATCACCGGTCATGATCACCCCTATGGTGTTTTCAGCGGCCTGACCATGCACCGGCAATGCGATAAGAACAACCAACAGTGCAGCAACAATAACAGCTAATTCCCCCAGACGCAACGACATTCTTACCCCTATCGCTATATATTTTACATATTGTTTTATATATAGCAGTTTTATATATTCTTGTAAACAAAAGATTTTCAATCATCTGTTCATCTTCGGAGATTGCCGTAAAAAAAAGCAGAGAGGTTCGCCATTGACGAAAAATCATGGACAGGGCGGCAGGCCATAGGTCTCGATGGCTCGCGGATAGCCTTTTGGGGCAAGGGTTGGGAATGAGCAAAGCGGATAGTGATGTTCATGCCCTGTACCAGTATCCTTGAGCACAAGACGCATCTTGACCGGTATTTTTTGAACCTGATAGGTAACCGCCTCCGGGGCTGGCGATGTTACCACTTTTTTGCAGATATCTATCCATAGTATAATGATGCATCCCGTATACATGAGGAGGAAGCCATGAAGATTGAACTTGAGGGAACATTGTTGAAAATGACGCCCGAGAATTCCCGCGAGAAGGAAGAACTGAACCAACTCTGGACCATCATCATTGATTGTGTAAAGGATAACAAGAAGCTGGTACCGGTGGGACAATACATCCCGGGCATGAAGGAAGTCGCAACGTTCAATATCGAGTAGCCACCCGAACTGATTCTGGTGACAGGAAGACGGGTTTCGGTAACCGCCTATGCCGGCTATCGGGGCGAGGAGGAACCACGCTCCTTTATTCTTGACGGCAGAAGAATAGCTGTTATCAGGATCGCGGAGCGGTGGGTGGAGCAGGCTGCTGACAGCGGAAACCGGAGACGTTGCTTCCGTGTAACGGGAAGTGATGAACATACCCGTCTGCTCTGCTGTCACGAGCCGACAAACGACTGGTATCTGGAGTGACCGGCAGCGAACGGAAATCATGGGAGATATTTTTTCTGACAGAATCTCAGATGTACCAAGATCCTTTATCAGAGAGATACTGAAGCTCACCCTGGACGAATCGGTCATCTCCTTTGCAGGGGGCCTTCCCAACCGTGATCTGTTCCCTGTTCAGGAGATCAAAAACGCGACGGACAGGCTGCTGGAAGAGGCGGGGAAGGATGTCCTTCAGTACAGTTCATCTGAAGGATATCTCGGGCTCAGGGAATGGATTGCTGACCGTTACCGGTCAAAAAACGTCATCGTACATCCTGACAATATCCTCATTACCTCCGGGTCACAACAGGGCATGGACCTTCTCGGCAAGACTCTGCTCAATGACGGCGACGACATCATCATTGAGGAACCGGGGTATCTGGGCGCTATCCAGGCCTTCTCCCTGTACCAATCCTCTTTTCACCCTGTACCCGTAAGCGAAGAAGGCATTGATCTTGATGCGTTTCACAACACCATGACCAGGCATTCGGTAAAACTTTTCTACTGCGTTCCGAACTTTCAGAACCCTTCCGGAATCAGCTATAGCGAGGATAATCGCAAGACCATAGCTTCCCTGCTGAAAGGCAGGAGGACCATCCTTATGGAGGACGATCCGTACGGAGAGCTTCGGTTCCTGGGCAAAGAAAGGGCATCCTTTTACCAGCTTATGCCAGAACATACCGTACTGCTTGGCTCCTTTTCAAAGATAGTTGCACCCTCTTTTCGCATAGGGTGGATCGTCGCACATGACAAGATCATGGAGAAACTGGTGATCGCAAAACAGGCGTCAGACCTCCACACCAATTATTTCTGCCAGAGGATCATCCACCGGTATCTGAAGGATAATGATATTGACGGGCACATCAGAAAGATACGGCAGGTCTATGGCAGGCAAAGGGATGCCATGGTAGCGGCAATCCAGGATTATTTCCCCGCTGAAGTCCTCTCTACCCATCCGGAAGGAGGTATGTTCCTCTGGATCACCTTGCCGAAAGGTCTGTCAGCCATGAAGGTCTTCAAGGCAGCGATCAAACAGAAGGTGGCATTCGTCCCCGGCGATCCTTTTTATGTGAATAAAAAAGACGTCAATGCCCTGAGACTGAACTATTCGAGCGTTGATGAGGAGACTATCATGACAGGGATAAAGAGACTCGGCAAAGTTCTCAAAACCATGATCACGGAGAAATGAGTGATACTTCTTGAAGGCTGCCCCTTTTTATGAATGCTGAGATGTATGCCTTACTGTTGTGCACCGATACCATAAAGGTTTGTTCACCCCGTTTCTTGACAACAGCTTTCTTTTGCCATAGCATATGATTAGCGGATCATAGGCATGCATGCCACTGCGATTACACGCGAGGGATCACATGAAAGGAGAGTTTGTTTGGTTTCGTAACGGTAATCGAATCGCCCTTTATGGTGAAGGGGAAAAAAGATGAGATCACTCAAGCCTGTATTAATCATCATTGCACTGGCGATATCCCTCTTGCTCAGCAGCACGGCATCCGCCGGCGGCTACTCAGGAGGCGGAGGCTATAAGGGCGGCTATTACCGGGGTGGGGGGCATTACGGCAGCTACTACCGGGGCGGAACAAGCTTAGCGATCGGCTGGCCATACTGGGGTCCATCGTGGTACTACCCGTCCTATTACTATCCTTACTATGCTCCGGTGGACGAAGTACCGTCGACACCGCCGGTTTATATCGAAAGGTCCGAGCCGGCAGACGATTCCACGCCGTCAGGTATCTGGTATTACTGCCCCGACTCAAAGACGTATTATCCATATGTCATGGAATGTCCGGGCAGCTGGCAGACAGTGCCGGCACAGCCTTCGCCCGAGTCAAGGAGGTAATGCCATGCGTCGCTTGCTTATGTTATCTCTGGTCGTTCTTATGGCTGCACTCTCTGCGTGCGCAACATATCCGACGGGACCCAGCGTCATGTCCCTTCCGGGCACAGGCAAGAGCTTTGAGCAGTTCCGGATAGACGATGCCGTGTGTCGCCAGTTTGCCTTCGAGCAGGTGGGCGGCGTTACCGGCCA
>Ga0316627_100000522_pt1 | contig 10840 bp, 7 predicted proteins | sample OWC_Aug_M2_C1_D1_FD_207653 | JGI IMG/M metagenome (GOLD analysis project Ga0316627, IMG submission 207653) | Wetland soil microbial communities from Old Woman Creek delta, Ohio, United States - OWC_Aug_M2_C1_D1_C | ecosystem: Environmental > Terrestrial > Soil > Wetlands | place: USA: Ohio...
ATGACCGCCAGGAGGCTGGCCTCGATGTTCTCGCCGATGGAGATGACGGCCACGTCCACGTCCTGGACGCCGGCGGTCCGGAGGGCGCGCTCGTCGTTCGCGTCGAGCTGGAGGGCGGAGCGGATGAGATCCGCGTGCCTCTGGACGCGCTCCTCGTTGGCGTCGATGCCGATGACATCCTGGCCCAGCTCCGTCAGCGTGCGGGCCATGGCGGAGCCGAAGCGCCCGAGGCCGATGACCGCGAATGTCTGTTTCTTCATCAGCCGATCAACACCTTTCCCTCCGGGTAGCGCACGCGGGCCGGCGAAGCGAGGCCGGCCAGCGCCACCGCCAGCGTGAGCGGGCCGACGCGGCCCATGAACATCAGGAACATGATGAACCACTTGCCGCCGGTGCCGAAGAAGCCCGACAGGCTGATCACGCTGCCCGGCACGCCCATCGACAGGCCGACGGTGCCGAACGCCGACACGGCCTCGTAGCTCGTGTGCAGCAGGCCCTGGTGCTCGGTCAGCAGCAGCAGGCCGGTGACGAGAACGAGGCCGATGGCCGCCAGCATCGAGAGGGCGAAGGCGCGGCGCACCAGGTCCGGGGACAGGCGGCGCCGGAACATGTTGGTGTCGCGCTCGCCGCGGATCGTGGACCACAGCGCGGCCACGATGACGCCGAACGTCGTCGTCTTGACGCCGCCGCCGGTGCCGCCGGGCGAGGCGCCGATGAACATCAGGCTGATCGTGAGGAAGAGCGCCGGCGACGTCATGTCGCCGATGCTGAGCGTGTTGAAGCCCGCGGTCCGCGGGGTGACGGCCTGGAAGTACGCCGCGAGCAGCTTCTCGCCGACGCCGAGCGGCGCCAGCGTCTTCGGGTTGCCCCACTCGAGCGCCAGGATGGCCAGCGTGCCGGCGGCGAGCAGGCTCCCGGTGACGGCGAGGACCAGCTTCGTGTGGATCGACATGCTCACCGCCGTCCGCTTGCGGAGGCCGAGGAGGCCGGAGAGCACGAAGAACCCGAGGCCGCCGGCGATGATGAGCGTGGTGATGACCAGGTTGATCGTCAGGTCGCCGCGGTACCCCATCAGGTTGTCGCTGAACAGGGAGAAGCCCGCGTTGTTGAAGGCCGACACCGAGTGGAACACGCCGAGCCACAGGCCTCGTGCCCAGCCCGCGTCCTGGGCGAAGCGCACGCCCATGATGAGCGCGCCCAGGCCTTCGATGGCGAACGTCAGCAGCGCCACCGTCCAGGCGAAGCGGAGCAGGCCTTCCATGCTCGTCACGTTGAGGGCGTCGGCCAGCGTCATCCGCTCGTGAACCGAGATCCGGCGGCCGAACGCCACCATGATGAGCGACGAGATGGTCATGTACCCCAGGCCGCCGGCCTGGATGAGCAGCATCAGCACCACCTGCCCGAACGGCGACCAGTAGGCGGGCGTGTCGACGATGATGAGCCCGGTGACGCACACCGCCGACGTCGAGGTGAAGAACGCGTTCATCGGGGAGGCCGCCTGGCCCGGGGCGACGGCGACGGGGAGGCTGAGCAGGATCCCGCCGAGCGCGATGAGTCCGGCGATGTGCATCGACAACAGTTGAGCGGGGGAGAACTCGCGCCTGAGCACGATCGGCGATTCTAGCCGGGATTCGGGGTTCGGGGTTCGGGATTCGGAGGGGGCGCGGCGGCAAGACGTGCCGCGAACCGCTCGGCGCGCCGGACAAACACGCCTCCGGGGTTCTGTCGGCGGCGATGTCGGGCAGCGGACAACCAACGCGGGACCTGGCGTTTTCGCTGCGTTGTGACAGCGGCCGACCGGCGGATTGGCTCGAGGGACCGCGTTGTGGCAAGCCTCGCGCAGCTTGCCATTCCGAATCCCGAATCCCGAATCCCGAATCCCGAATCCCGAATCCCGAGCCCCGAGCCCCGAATCCCGAGCCCCGAGTAGAATGCCCTTATGGATCTCGAACATCGCGTCGTGCTGATCACCGGGCCCCGGCGCATCGGGGCCGAGGTGGCGAAGCGTGTAGCCGCGCGGGGCGCCGACGTGGCGCTCAGCTACAACCAGTCGAGGAACGAGGCCGAAGCCGCGGCCGCCGGGATCCGGGCCACGGGCCGCCGGGCGGTGTGCATCCAGGCTGACCTGTCGAAGGGGCCGGCGTGCCGGCAACTGGTCGACGAGACCGTGCGCCGGCTGGGGCGGCTGGACGTGCTCGTCAACATGGCGTCGCTCTACGCGGCGACGCCGTTCGACGACCTGGACGAAGCGGCGTGGGACCGCGGCCTGGCGGTCGACCTGAAAGCCGCGTTCCTGTGCGCCCGCGCCGCGGTGCCGCACATGCGCGAGGCGGGCGGCGGGCGCATCATCAACGTGGCCGACTGGCTGCCCGCGAGCGGCCGGGCGCGCTACAAGGGGTTCCTGCCGTACTACGTCGCCAAGAGCGGCGTGATCGCCCTCACCGAGGCGCTCGCGCTCGAACTGGCGGGCGACGAGATCCTGGTGAACGCCGTGGCGCCCGGTCCCATCCTCGCGCCGCCCGACACGGAACCCGAGGAGGTGAAAGCCGTCGAGCAGGCCACGCCGCTCGGCCGCTGGGGCGGTGAGGCCGAGATCGTGAAAGCCGTCATCTTCCTCGTCGACACGGATTTCGTGACGGGGGAGGTGATCAGGGTCGATGGCGGGAGACACCTGCGATAGGTAACTAGAGTAGCCAGTAGTCAGTAGTCAGTAGCCACTGGAAATGCGGGTGAACTGAGCGCTGTCATGCCTTGACTGGCATGGCTTCCTGCAGTGCAGTTCAATAGTCAGTAGAACGTCCGGGTGCATCGGTCATCGTGCTGCCCTGCTGACTACTGGCTACTGACTGCTGTCTACTGACATGGTCACGAATCATGGCTCCATATCTCGACTCCCTCCCCAACTCCGGCATCGTCAGGATCCGGGAGCTGATGTACGCCGTGGACCGGCCGTTCCGGCTCGACCAGGGCGACGTGAGCTTCGACGCGCCCGAGACGATGAAGGCCGCGATGCGCGCGGCGATCGACGCGAACCAGACGCACTACCTGCAGACGGCGGGGCTGCCGCGGCTGAAGGCGCTGTTGGCCGCCAAGCTGCGCGCCCGGAACGGCGTGCCGGTCGCCGGCGCCGAGGACGTGCTGGTGACCAACGGCGGCGTGCACGGCATCTACCTCGCCGCCCAGGCGCTGGTGGAACCGGGCGACGAAGTCATCGTGCCGGACCCCGAGTGGCCGCCGGCGACGCTGGCCATGCAGGCGGCGCGCGCCTCGGTGGTGCGGTGCCCGCTGCACGAGCCGCTCGGCTGGCGCCTCGACGTGGACGAACTGGCGTCGAAGATCGGCCCGCGGACCAAGGGCCTCTACCTGAACTCCCCGAACAACCCGACCGGCGGCGTGCTGACCCGCGGCGACCTCGAGCGCATCGCCGGGCTGGCTCGCGCGCACGACCTGTGGGTGATCTCGGACGAAGCCTACGAGGACGTCGTGTACGGCGACGCGCGGCACGTGAGCATCGCCTCGCTGCCCGGCATGTACGAGCGCACCGTGCCGGTGTGCACGCTGAGCAAGACGTACGCCGCCACCGGCGTGCGCGTGGGCTACCTGGCGGCCCGCGACGAGCGCCTGCGGGACCGCATGCAGAAGCTCCTGTTCCTCACGACCAGCAACGTCTCGTCCATCTCGCAGCACGGGGCGATCGGCGCGCTCGAGGGTTCGCAGGCCGTTGTCGAGGCCTACCGGTCGGAGCTGCAGGCGCGGCGGGATCTGTTCTACGCGGGCATCGGCGAAGCGGCCGGGCACGTCTTCAGCGGAGGGCCGCCGGCGGGCGCGTTCTACGCGTTCCTGCGGATCGATCCCTCGTGGACGGCTCCGGCCGCCGCCCCGCCGTCGCGATCGTGGGCGATGGCGGAGTTCCTGATCGGCCGGGGCCGCATCGGCTGCGTGCCCGGCGTGGACTTCGGCCCCACGGGGGAGGGCTACGTGCGGTTCTGTTTCGCGAGAGACAGAAGCGAGTTGCTGGGCGCGCTCGGAGAAATGAGGGCGCTCTTCACTCAGTAGCCAGTAGTCAGTAGCCGGTAGAAATGCCAGTGAGCTGCATGCTGTCCCGCTGCAGTTCGACGCCAACACGGAGTGCGACATGCAATCCTACTGACTACTGGCTACTGGCTACTGACTGGAATCCGCGCGCGCTGCCGCGAATACGCGAGCCGCGAAGTATACAATGTGCGGCATGCCGACGTTTCCCGGCGCGCTCGAGCGCCTTGCGGCCGTTCCCGCCCTCGATTTGTGGGCGCCGCCGTCGCCCGTCCATGATCTCTCGAGGCTGAGCGCCGCGATCGGGGGCGGCCCGCGCCTGGTCGTCAAACGCGACGATGCGATCCCCTTCGGGTTCGGCGGCAACAAGGTCCGCAAGATCGCCATCGTGGCCGCGGCGGCCCTCGCCGAGGGCGCCGACACGCTGCTGAGCGTCGGCGGCGTGCAGTCGAACTCGGCGCGCGCCGTTGCGGCCGTGGCCGCGCGCGCGGGGTTGAAGTGCGTGCTCGTGCTCAACGGCGCGCGGCCGGAGCGCCTGACGGCCAACGCGCTGCTCGACGACCTCCTCGGCGCCGAGGTCCACTTCGTCGGATCGCGGGCCGAGCGCACCCCAACCATGGCGGCGATCGCGGACGGACTGAGGCGCGCGGGCAGCCGGCCGTACGAGATTCCGCTCGGCGCGTCGACGCCGCTGGGCGCGCTGGGGTTCGCCGGCGCCGTCGGCGAAATGGTCCAGCAGGGCATGGTCCCCGACGTCATCGTGCACGCGACCTCATCGGGCGGCACGCAGGCCGGCCTGATCGCGGGCTGCACGCTTCACGGGCTGCCCACCCGCGTGCTCGGGATCAGCGCCGACGACCCCGCCGACTCCATCCGCGCGACCGTGCGCGAGGTCATCGCGGGAATGGGCGGCCTCCTCGGCGTGGACGGCGCCGCGCTGGCGAACGCGCGCGCCATCGAGGTCGACGACACCCACGTGGGCGGAGGCTACGGCGTGCCCTCGCCGGCGTCACGGGAAGCGGCGGGCCTGCTGGCGCGGCACGAGGCGATGTTCGTCGACCACACCTACACGGCCAAGGCGCTCGCCGGGCTGATCCATCACGTTCGCCGGAAGACGTTCGCCCCCGGCCAGACGGTCCTGTTCTGGCACACGGGCGGGCAGGTGGGACTCTTCGCATGACGACACTGACGTTCCTCGGCGCGGCGCAGACGGTGACCGGCTCGAAGTACCTGCTCGAGACGGGCGGGCGGCGCGTCCTCGTCGACTGCGGCCTCTTCCAGGGCCTCAAGGAGCTGCGCGAGCGCAACTGGGAGCCGCTGCCGGTCGACGCGGAGCGCCTCGACGCGGTGATCTTCACGCACGCGCACATCGACCACACGGGGTACCTGCCGCGCCTGGTCAGCCAGGGTTTCAAGGGCCGCGTCTTCTGCACGCCCGGCACGGCGTCGTTGTGCCGCCTCATGCTGCCCGACTCGGGCCGCCTGGCCGAAGACGACGCCCGCGACGCCAACCGCGAGGGCTACACGAAACACGCCCCGGCGCTGCCGCTCTTCACCGAGGAGGACGCGTACCTGGCGCTCACGCACCTGCAGCCGGTCGGCTACGACCGCCCGGTGCCGGTCGCCGGCGCGGGCACGCTGGCGTTCGCCGATGCCGGCCACCTGCTCGGATCGGCCTTCGCGCGGTTCACGCTCGAGGCCGACGGCGGCGGCGACGTGCTCTTCGGCGGCGACCTCGGCCGCTTCAACCGCCCCGTGCTCCCCGATCCGTCCCGGGTCGAGACGGCCGGCGTCCTGCTGCTCGAGTCGACCTACGGTGATCGCCGGCACGAACCGGACGACGGCGGCGCGCGCCTGGCGGAGATCATCACGACGACGATCGAGGCCGGCGGGAAGGTGATCATCCCGGCGTTTGCCGTCGGCCGCGTCGAGGAAGTGATCTACTGGCTGAAGAAACTCGAGGACTCGCGCCGGATCCCCACCGTGCCGGTGTACGTCGACAGCCCGATGGCGGTCGACGCGCTGCGGCACTATGCGAACCACAGCCGCGACCTCGATCCGGACGTGCAGCACGGCCGCGGCCAGACGGGCGCCTTCACCACGCACCGGTTCACCGCGGTCGCCTCGCCGCAGCAGTCGAAGGAAGTCCAGGCGTCCGCCGCGCCGTGCATCGTCGTGTCCGCCAGCGGCATGGCGACCGGCGGGCGCGTGCTGCACCACCTCAGGGCCGCGCTGCCGAGACGCCGCAACACCGTTCTGTTCGTCGGCTACCAGGCCGCGGGCACCCGCGGCCGCCAGCTGCTCGAAGGCGCGCAAACCGTGAAGATCCACGGCCAGCTCGTACCGGTGGCCGCGCGCATCGAGCGGATCGACTCGATGTCGGCCCACGCCGACGCCGACGAGATCATGCAGTGGCTGCGGGGTTTCACGCGGCCGCCGCGGACGACCTACCTCGTGCACGGCGAACCGGCCGCCCAGGCGGCGCTGCAGGCGCGCATCCAGCGCGAGCTCGGCTGGACGGTGCACGTGCCGGAGTACCTGGAGCGGGTGCAGCTGTGAGCGTGCCCGACGGCCGTCCGTACCTCGTCGAGCGCGTGGACGACGCGGCCGTGGTGCAGCTGTACGCGGACGGTTTCAACGAGCTCGCGCCGCGCGAGAAAACGCTCGTCTACCACCTCTCGCGCGCCGCGCTGGCGGGTCGGGACATCTACTACGACCAGCGGTACGCCCCGAGCCTCGACCTGCGCGAGGTGGTGGAGGCCGTGCTCACGCACGCCGGGCACGTCGAGCCCGACACGCTGGCCCGCGTGCATCACTACGCGAAGCTGTTCTGGCTCAACAGCGGGCCGCACAACGGCCAGACGGCCCGGAAGTTCCTGTTGCGCTGCGAGCCGGCGGCGTTCGACGCGGCGGTGCGCGCCGCGGCCAACGACGGGGCGCGCCTGCCCCTGAGACCCGGCGAGACGCTGGACGGCCTGCTCGCGAGGCTCGCGCCGTGCTTCTTCGATCCCGAGGTCGACGCCAGCATCACCAGCAAGACGCCGGCCGAGGGCCGCGACATCCTGACGATGAGCGCGAACAACCTGTACGACGGCGTCAGCCTCGCCGACCTCGAGGGCTTCCGCGAGCGCTACCCGCTGAACTCGCGCCTGGTGAAGCGCGGCGGCGGCCTCGTGGAGGAGGTGTACCGCGTGGGCGGACGGTACAGCCGCGAGATCGAGAAGATCGTCCGGCACCTCGAGGACGCGCGGCCGTACGCGGGGGCCGCGATGGCGGAGGCGCTCGACGCGCTCATCCGCTGCTACCGGACCGGGGAAGCCGCCGACCGCGAGGCCTACGACATCGCGTGGGTGAAGGACAGGGAGTCGCCCGTCGACACCATCAACGGCTTCGTCGAGGTCTACCTCGACGCGCGCAGCGTGAAAGGCGCGTGGGGGGGAATGGTGTTCCACGTGAACCACGCGAAGACCGACGCCATCCGGGCGCTGGCCCGCCACGCGCAGTGGTTCGAGGACCACATGCCTTGGGACCCGAAGTACCGCAAGGCGAACGTCACCGGCGTCAGCGCGAACGCCGTGGACGCCGTCGTCGAAACCGGCGACTCGGGCCCGCTCACGCCCATCGGCGTCAACCTCCCGAACGACGAGCGGGTGCGCGAGCGGTACGGCAGCAAGTCGATCTCGCTGGTGAACGTCATGGAGGCGTACGAACGTTCGCTTCCGGCATCGTACTGGGCCGAGTTCTCCTGGACCCGGGAGGAGGCGGAACGCGCGGCCGCGTGGAGCGGGGAGGCCTCGGAGCTGGCCACGAGCCTGCACGAGGTCATCGGGCACGCCTCGGGGCAGGCCGACCCGGCTCTCGGCACCAGCGCACAGGCGGCGCTGCGGGAGTACTACTCGACCATCGAGGAGACGCGCGCCGACCTTGTCGCGCTCTACTTCGTGACGCATCCGAAGCTGGCCGAGCTGGGCGTCGTGGATGCGGCGCGGCAGGCCGAGATTGCCTGCGCCGAGTACGAGGCCTTCGCCCGCAACGCGCTCGTGCAGCTGCGCCGCGTGCGCGAGGGCACGACCCTCGAGGAAGACCACATGCGCAACCGCCAGCTCGTCGTGCGGTGGCTCATGACGCACACCCAGGCCGTGCGGGAGCGCTGGCGCGACGGCAGGACCTTCTACGTGGTGGCCGACGTCCACGGATTCCACGGCGGCGTCGGGCGCCTGCTGGCCGAGGTGCAGCGGATCAAGAGCCAGGGGGACTTCGCGGCTGCCAGGGCGCTGGTGGACGCGTACGGGACGCACTTCGACCCGGCGCTGCGGGACGAGATCGTGGCGCGCGTCCGGCGCGTCGACCTGCCGTCCTACACGGGCTTCGTCATGCCGCAGCTCGAGCCCGTCCACGGGCCGGACGGGCGGATCGCGAACGTGCGAATCTCGTATCCCCTCGACTTCACCCGCCAGATGCTGGAGTACAGTGGGGTCAGGTCCAGGAATCCAGCATTCAGTTGCGGCCAGGGGCCAGACCCCGGCTAGACCTGGCCCTTCAGCAGAGCAGCATGCTGGATTCCTGGACCTGACCCCATACCAAGATGATAGAACAGCCGCACCGCCCCGAGGGTTTCCTGCCGCGCCACGTCGCGGCGCTCCTCGTGCTGGTGTTCGCCGCCGTGCTCGTCCGCACCGCGTGGATCAGCGACGACGGGCTGATATCCCTGCGGACGGTGATGAACGTCACCCACGGCTACGGGCTGACGTTCAACGTCGGCGAGCGGGTGCAGACGTTCACCCACCCCCTGTGGCTCGCGCTCCTGACGGCCGGCTATCTCGTCGTGCGCAACGTCTACTACGCCACCTTCGCGCTGTCGATCGCCGTGTCCCTGTGGGTGTTCTGGCTGGCGGTGTCGCGGGCGAGGACGACGTGGCAGGCGTGGGTGGCCGCGGCCGCGCTGCTCTCGTCGCGGGCCTTCACCGACTACGCGACGTCCGGGCTCGAGAACCCGCTCGTGAACCTGCTGCTGGCGGCGTTCGTGGGCGTCTGCCTGCGCGAGAACGGGTCGCCAGCCCGCCGACTCGGCGCGCTGTGGGGGCTGGCCTCGCTGGTGTACCTGGCCCGGCCCGACACGGTGCTGCTCGTGGCGCCGCTGCTGATCGCGGCAACGCTCCAGGCCCGCGGCGCCGCCGCCGCGGCCCGGTCCGTGTCCCTCGGCCTGCTGCCGGCCGCGGCGTGGACGGCGTTCGCCGTGGTCTACTACGGCTTCCCCTTCCCGAACACCGCCTACGCCAAGCTGGGCATGGACATCAGCAGGGCCCAGCTGTGGAAGCAGGGCGTCATCTACGTCATCGACGTCTTCGACCGGGACCCGCTCACACCCGTGCTGATCCTGTTCGCGATGGCGATGGCGTGGATGACGGGGCGTGACGCAGAACACCGCGGCGACCGCCGGGCGGCCCGCGCGCTGGCCGCCGGCGTCGCGCTCTACCTCCTCTACGTCGTCTCGATAGGCGGCGACTTCATGTCGGGCCGCTTCTTCGCGGCGCCGTTCTTCGCCGCCGTCCTCATCCTGACGCGCATGGCGGCGGCCGACCGGCGCACGTGGATCGCCGCCGTCTCCGCCTGCGTCGTCCTGGGTGCGGTGTCGGCGCGCATGCCGCTCATGAGCGACAGCCGCTACGACGACCGGGGCGTGAAGCACGGGGGCATCGTCGACGAGCGCGCGTTCTACCTGAAGACGAACTCGCTGGTGTTCGCGAGCATGGTGAAGTTCCAGGAACCCGACTGGAACGTCCGGCGGCCGCCGGGCCCGAACCGCGTGCTGAACACCTGCGGGCTGATGGGCGAGGGCGGCCTCGACTGGGGGCCGCACTATCACCTGCTCGACGAGTGCGCGCTGGCGGACCCGCTGCTGGCGCGGCTGCCGGCGGTGTTCAAGGAGGAGTGGCGGCCCGGCCACTTCCGGCGCACCGTGCCGAAGGGGTACCGCGAGTCCGTGGTGAGCGGCGGCAACGAGATCGCGGACCCGCAGTTGCGCGAGTTCTACGGCCACCTGGCGCGCATCACGCGATCGAAGGCGCTGTGGTCGCGGGAGCGGCTGTCGGCGATCTGGCGCATGAACACGGGCGCGTATGACAGGCTCATCGACCGCGACCGCTACCGCTACGCCGACTTCGTGAAGCCGCTGGCCGCGATGTCGGACGTGAAAGCGCCAGAGACGCCGTGGGACGCGCCGGGCAACGTCGTGCTGACGCAGCCGCTGGCCGTCCGCGTCGACGACCGGCCCGGGCGGCGGTATGCGGACGTGTCGGTCGACTCGAACGACAAGTACGTCCTGATCTTCGTCAAGGGCAACACCGCGGTGGGCCGCGTGGCGATTGAGCCCGTCCCGCCGCACCGCCGGAGGCCGGGGCTGACGTCGTACACGGTGGACATCCCGTCGCGGGCCGAGCGGGGCGGCTTCGACACCGTGCTGGTGGCGCCGGCCGCCGGCGACGACAACTACGCCGTCGGGCACCTGCTCGTCGACGGCAACCCCGCGACCGACGCGGAACTGCTCAAGCGGGTGGGCATCAGGGACGGGCTGATCAAACCAGGCGTCTAGGAGGCGTCGACCCTGAAGGGTCGACCTCCATCTGCAAGTGGAGATCGAGGGTCAGCCTTATCGCGGTCGGCAACGTCGTCGGCAGCAACATCTACAACATCCTGGCCGTGCTGGGCCTCGCTGCGGTCCTGTCCCCGTCCGGGCTCACCGTGGCGCCGGCGGTGCTCGACTTCGATCTACCCGTGATGCTGGCCGTGGCGTGCCTGCCGATCTTCT
>Ga0316627_100000523_pt1 | contig 10830 bp, 12 predicted proteins | sample OWC_Aug_M2_C1_D1_FD_207653 | JGI IMG/M metagenome (GOLD analysis project Ga0316627, IMG submission 207653) | Wetland soil microbial communities from Old Woman Creek delta, Ohio, United States - OWC_Aug_M2_C1_D1_C | ecosystem: Environmental > Terrestrial > Soil > Wetlands | place: USA: Ohio...
AGATTTCACAGTCAGTGTATCGCAAGGATTGCACGAACACCACTGAAACCGGGTCGGTGCAGCGATGAACACAGCCTCACTCACGGGTCCGTCACGACCGGGCGGTCCTGGTGCTGCCCCCGTACCTGCTACCCCGCGCGCACCTCCCGGGGCTGCCCACACAGACGACTCCCTGCGGCAGCGAGGGCGAGCCCGACGGCCAGGACCATGTAGAGGCTGAGCAGGTCGCCGTGGGCAAGAATGAAGGTCGCCGTGACTGGCCCCAGCGCCATGCCCGCGAACCGGGCCGTGTTGATGACGCCGATGGTGCTGCCCCGGCTGCGACCCGCCACCTCGGCGAGAACGAGCGGGAAGACCCCGGCCGCGCATCCGGTCTGGGCCATCCGGATCATGGTGAAGGTCGTGACATCCGTGCCGAGCGCCAACAGGAGCTGACAGGCCGAGGCGCCGCCGGCGGCGAGCAGGATCAGGCGACCGGCGGGATAGCGGCCGGCCAGCCGGCTCCAGCCGTACGATCCGGCGGCCGAAGCCAACCCGTACGCAAACACGATGACGCCCGCGGTGACGAGGCGCTGGGGCTCTGGAGTCCCGAAATCCCGCAGAATCGCCGGCAGGATGCTGGGGAGAAAGACGATGTGCATGGTGGCGACGAGGGAGACTCCCCAGGCCGCCAGGACCTGCCGCCGGGGCACCGCATCGCCGCCCAGCGTTCGCGGGCGGGGCGGAATGCGCGTAAGGGCGAAATGCGAGAAGAGATAGATGCCGAAAAGGATGACCCCCGAGGCAAGGAACGCCCCGCGGAACCCCAACAGCTCCGCGCCCGCCGCCCCCAGGGGCGGACCGAAGATCTGCCCCAACGTCAGGACCGATTGATACGTTCCCAGGCGGCGGGGCAACTGTTCTTCCGAGGAGACCGCCGAGACGATGATGAGTCCGATGGTAGAGATTCCACCCAGGAATCCCTGGACGATCCGAATGGCGAGCAGGAATCGCACGTCGGTGGTGAACGCCATCAACACAACCAGGATCGCGTGGGAGATCAGGCCGCGCTCGAAGAGGGCCTTGGGGCTGTAGCGGTCAGAGAGCCCACCCCAGAACGCCGAGCCGAAGGTGGCGGTCGCCGAGGCGGCGCCCAGGATGAGCCCGGTCCAGCGCAGCGTGGCCGCCTCATCCATGGGGCTGACCGAGCGGATGTAGAAGGGCAGGAACACGAACATGAAATTGAGCGCGAACGCGATGGAAAACTGCGCTGTACTGACGGCCAGGAAATCCCGGCCCCCTTCGCGCGCGCCGGCAGTGTTGCTGAACATGGGCGCTCTTATACCACTCCGGCGCCGGCATGTATAGAGGTGGCGCGGCCGGCGGGGCAGCCCGTCGTACCTTCTCCAGGTTCGACTTGACACGGCTCCGGGGTGTGGGCGATGCTCCGGCAACCGCAACGATCCCAGAGCGGGCCCAGAGCGGGGCGTCTGACCCCGCCCTCCCCGACGCGCGCCCGGCATTGTCGAGAGGAGCTATCCATGCCGCACCGAACCATCGAGGAGTTGATCGTACAGCTGGAGGAGAAGCAGCGGACGGTCTTGGCGGCCGGCGGCCCGGATCGCGTGCAGAAGCAGCATGAGGCGGGCAAGCTCACGGCGCGCGAGCGGCTGGACCGGCTGTTCGATCCGGGCTCATTCGTCGAGCTGGATATGTTCGTCGAACACCGCTGCACGACCTTCGACATGGCCAAAACGACGGCGCCAGGGGACGGCGTGGTCACGGGCTTCGGACAGGTCAACGGCCGACTGGCCTACGCCTTTGCGCAGGACTTCACCGTGATCGGCGGTTCGCTGGGCGAGATGCACGCGGCGAAGATCTGCAAGCTGCAGGACCTGGCCATGAAGATGGGGGCCCCCATCATCGGGATCAACGATTCGGGCGGCGCCCGCATCCAGGAGGGGGTGGATTCCCTCTACGGATATGGCTCGATCTTTTACCGGAACACGCTGGCCTCCGGGGTGATCCCCCAGATTTCCGTCCTGGTGGGACCGAGCGCGGGCGGCGCGGTGTATTCTCCGGCTCTCACTGACTTCGTGTTCATGGCGAAGGGGGCCGCCAAGATGTTCATCACCGGGCCGGACGTGATCAAGGCCGCCATCGGCGAGGAGATCTCCGCCGAGGAGCTGGGCGGCGCCATGACGCACAACCAGCTGTCGGGCAACGCTCACTTTGCGTGCGACACGGAGGAGGAGCTGTTCGAGACGCTGCGCGACCTGCTCTCCTTCCTCCCGCAAAACAACGTGGAGGACCCGCCGCGGACGGACACCGGCGACGATCCCCAGCGGACGGACGACGGGCTGATCCCGCTGGTGCCCACCATCCCCACCAAGCCCTACGACATGCGGGATCTCATCAGCAAGGTGGTGGACCGGGGGGACTTCCTCGAGGTGCACCGGCATTTCGCGCAGAACATCGTGGTCGGCTTTGCGCGGTTGAACGGCCAGCCCATCGGGATCGTGGCCAACCAGCCCCGCATCATGGCGGGCTGCCTGGACATCAACGCCTCGGACAAGGCGGCCCGCTTCGTCCGGTTCTGCGACGCATTCAACATCCCCCTGCTGACCGTGGTGGACGTGCCCGGCTACCTGCCGGGCTCGGCGCAGGAGTTCGGCGGGATCATCCGGCACGGGGCCAAGATGCTGTTCGCCTACTCGGAAGCGACGGTTCCCAAGGTGACGCTCATCGTCCGGAAATCCTACGGCGGGGCCTATCTGGCCATGTGCGCCCGGCACCTGGGAGCCGACGTGGTGATCGCCTGGCCGCAGGCGGAGATCGCGGTGATGGGCCCCGAGGGGGCGGCGAACATCATCTTCCGCAAGGAGATCAAGGACGCTCCGGACCCGGCCGCCAAGCGGCAAGAGAAGATCGACGAGTATCGCCAGAACTTCGCCAACCCGTACCAGGCGGCCAGCCGTGGGTACGTGGACATGGTGATCAATCCCAAGGACACCCGGCCGACGCTGGTGAGCGCCTTTGAAATGGCGGCCACCAAGCGGGAGCAGCGGCCGCGGAAGAAGCACGGAAACATCCCCCTCTGATTCGCCGACGTCTCCACGGAGGTGGCGAGCATGCTGCAAGGATTCTCGGGTGGGGTCATCCTCAGCGTCGTGAACCAGACGATCGTGTTCCTGGTCCTCGGTGGGCTGGCACTCGCAATCGTCCTTGTCCAGAAATTGGTCCACCGATTCGAGTCGCGGGCCGCCGGGCCGGCCATCCGATCGGCGCCCACCCCGCCGCGTGGGCCCGCCCCTCGCCCCCCGGAGCGGAAGCCGCCTGTCGCCGCGCTGGTGGCGGCGGTGCACGCGTTTGCCGGGGCCGCACCGGGGACGTTGCGGCTCGTGGGCGTGACGCGGGTGGGCGCGGGAAGTCCATGGAAGGCAGCGGGCCGGACGGAGGGCCTGGGGATGAACGTTTCGAACGGAGAGCGACTGGAATGATCCGCGCCAGGAGGAGTGTATGAAGACGTATCGCGTGACGGTGGAGGGGCAGACCTACGAAGTGACGGTCGAAGAGGTCACCGCAGCGCCCACATCGAGCGGCGGGGCGCGACCGACCCCGGCCGCGTCGCGGACCCCCGCGCCTGCGCCGCGGGGGAGCGCCCCGTCCCGGCGCCCATGCCCGGTAAGATCCTGGCCGTGAATGTGGTCCCGGGGGACACGGTGGCTGCGGGGGCCGTGCTGCTCATCCTGGAAGCCATGAAGATGGAAAACGACATCCTTGCGCCAGGGGACGGCAAGGTCAAGGCTGTGAAGGTGCAGAACGGGGATACGGTCAACACCGGAGACCTCATGATCGTCCTCGAGTAGGATGGTCCGGCGGTTTGCCAGGAGGCGTCGCGGATGGACGTGCTCGTAAAGACCCTGCAGATCTTCACCCAGAGCGGGTACGCAGCCATGACGTGGGGCAACATCCTCATGCTGCTGGTGGGCGGGACCTTGCTCTATCTCGCCATGGCGAAGGGGTTCGAGCCGCTGCTCCTGCTCCCGATCGCCTTCGGTTCGATCCTCGTCAACCTCCCGCTGTCCGGAATCATGGACGATCATGGGTTTCTTCGCATCCTCTATTTCGGCACCGAGCACGAGATGTTCCCGATCCTGATCTTCATGGGGGTGGGGGCCATGACGGATTTCGGGCCCCTGATCGCGAACCCCAGCACCATCCTGCTGGGAGCGGCGGCCCAGTTAGGCGTCTACGTGGCCATGCTCGGAGCGATCCTGCTGGGCTTTCCGATCACGGCGGCGTCCGCGATCGGGATCATCGGTGGGGCGGACGGGCCGACCTCGATCTACCTGGCCTCCAAGATGGCGCCGGAGTACCTCGGCGCGATTGCCGTCGCCTCGTATTCGTACATGTCGCTGGTGCCCTTGATTCAACCCCCGATCATCAAGCTGCTGACCAAGCCGGCGGATCGCCGGATCATCATGGGGCAAATGCGGCCGGTCTCCCGCGTCGAGAAGATCATCTTTCCCATCGCGACCACGCTGTTGGTGAGTCTCTTGCTTCCCCCGGTGACGGCCCTGCTCGGGGCGCTGATGTTCGGGAATCTGATGCGGGAGTCGCTGGTGGTGAATCGTCTGTCCGACACGGCGCAGAATGCGATGATCAACATCGTCACGATCTGCCTCGGCCTGACCGTCGGCGGGACCATGGGGGCGGAGCAGTTTTTGCAGCCTACCACGCTCAAGATCATCTTCCTCGGCCTGGTGGCATTCGCCTTTGGAACGGCCGGGGGAGTCGTGCTGGGCAACATCATGTGTCGGCTGTCGGGAGGGAAGATCAATCCCATGATCGGCTCGGCCGGTGTGTCGGCGGTGCCCATGGCCGCCCGCGTGGTCCACGTCCTCGGGCAGAAGGAGAATCCGGCGAATTTCCTCCTGATGCACGCCATGGGGCCCAACGTGGCCGGGGTCATCGGCACCGCCGTCGCGGCCGGAGTGTTTCTGGCGCTGTTGCGGTAGTCATAGACGAGGGAGGGTGGACCATGCCGTTTTTCCAGCTGCACGACATCCAAGAGGTTGAACTCTACAACGGCATTCGGATCCGCGCGGTCTACGGCGACAGCCTGTCCGTGTCTATTTTGGAGTTTCCCCCCTTCACGCGGATCCCGCCGCACCGGCACCCGAACGAGCAGATCGGGATCGTCGAGGAGGGGGAGATGGAGTACACCATCGGCGAACATACGATGGTCTGCCGCAAAGGCACGGCCTTCGTCATTCCGCCCAACACCACCCACTCGGCCACGGTGCTCTCGGATACACCGGCCCGCATCGTGGATGTCTTCACGCCGCCGCGCCGGATCACCGAGCAAGAGGGGTTGTGGCGGTCCTGACCCGCGCCGCTGCGGCGGGAGGTCTGAGGCCCTCCGGCGGGCCGCCCCGTCCCTGGCGGGAGGGCAGCGGATGGCCGGGATGGTTGCCGTGAGCCCCCTGCTACTTCTCTTCGCCTTGGCCTTCCTGGTTTCCGTGGACGCGCGCATCCTGGCTCCGGTCCTCCCGTCCATCGCGTCTTCGCTCCAATCGACGCCGGGCACCGTCGGTCTGGCAATGACCAGCTACGCGCTCAGCTACGGAACCGGGCAACTCGCCTATGGGCCGCTCTCGGACCGGTTGGGGAGGATCGCCGTGGTACGCGCGGCCGGCCTCGGCTTCGTCTTCTGTAGCGTCCTGTCGGCCGTGGCGCAGACTCCTGCGCAATTCATCGCCTTTCGGCTCTTGGCGGGCGTTTTCGCCGGGGCGGTGATCCCCCTGACACTGGTGTACATCGGCGACACGGTGGAGTACGCGCGCCGCCAAACCATGATCGGTCGCTTCTCGGTCGTCTCCTCGTTGGCCCTGGCGCTGTCGGCGTCGATCGGAGGAGCGATTGCCCATTTCGTCTCCTGGCGGGTGATGCTCTCCGGGTATGGCCTGTTGGCGCTGCTCCCGGTCGGCCTGATGTGGAGACTCGGGCCGCAACGGCCGCCCACCCCGCCCGCGACCACCGCCCGTTTCGGCGACTTCCTCCGCGACGGCCGCGCCCAGATGGTGTATCTGGCGGTGTTCCTGGAGGGTGCGTTGATGTGGGGCGGCATGACGTATCTCGGCGCCTTCGGCGTCCAGCGGTACGGTCTGGATCAGTTCTCGGTCGGCCTGCTACTGGCCCTCTTTGGTGTGGGCATCATGCTGGGGGGCGCCCTCATGGCGTGGATCCGGCGGCGCTGGTCGGAGAACGGACTGGCCGCAGGCGGGGGCGGCCTCATGGCGGCGGCGTTCCTGCTCCTGGTGCCCCGGTGGGGTGTGGCGGTCTTCGCCGGGAGCCTGTTCGTGATGGGGGTGGGGTTCGTGTGCCTCCATACGACCCTCCAGTTGCGCGGCACGGAAATCAGTCCGGCCGCGCGCGGCAAGGCCTTCGCCCTCTTTGCCTTTAGTCTGTTCGTCGGGATCGCCGCCGGCACGGCGGCGCTCGGCCTGCTGGTCGATGCAGGTCGGTACGAGCTGTTGTTCGTTGTGGCCGGCCTCGGTTTGGTTGCTGTCGGGCTGGCCACGGCCGCCGCCGGTCGTCGCCAACACGGCTGAGTCCGCCCGCCGCACGCTTCGGTCTTGACATGCACCGCCACGCTGAGCCATCCTGCACACCGACTTTCACGGAGACGCGCATGATCCCGCAGCACGTCGCCGCATGCCTCGCTGCCCATGGCCTGCAGGCCATCGAGTTTTCGCCCGGCACCACGGCCACGGCCGAGCTGGCCGCGCGGCAGCTCGGAGTCCAGGTGGGGCAGATCGCCAAGTCGCTGCTGTTCGTCGGAAAGGATGGGCGACTTGCCATGCTGCTCTGCCCCGGCGACCGCAAGGCGTCCTCTGCGAAGCTCAAGGCCGCGCTCGGGGTCAAGACCAGGATGACTCGGCCTGACGAGACGCTCGCCGCCACCGGATTCGAGCCGGGCGGGGTCTGCCCGTTCGGCATCGATGGCAGCATCCTGGTCTTGGTGGACGCCGGGCTCCGTCAATACGCGACGATCTATCCCGCGGCGGGGACGAGCGCCTCGGGGGTCCCGATGACCTTCGACCAGCTCATCGAGATCACGGGCGGGCGGCCAGGGGATTTCACGGTGGCCGGGGGGACGGGCGGGGAGATGGCAGGATGAGTCTAATGATCGGCCTTGGGGACAGACCGCTCACGGTGGCGGTGGCCGGCGCGGGATACATCAGCCAGTTCCACCTCGCCGGCTGGAAGGATCTGCCGCAGGTCGAGGTCGTCGCGGTCTGCGATTCCGTGATCGAAAAGGCTCGGGGCCGTGCGGAGCGGTTCGGCGTGCCGCGGGTGTATGCCGACTTCAGCGAGATGCTGGAGCGCGAGCGACCGGATGCCGTGGACATCGCGACGTCCGTGGCCACGCATGCACCACTCACCCGGATCGCCGCGGATCGCGGTGTTCATGTGATGGTCCAGAAGCCAATGACTCCCACGGTGGGAGAGGGCGAGGCACTGGTCCGGGACGTGGACGGGCGGATCCGGGTCATGGTCCACGAGAACTTCCGGTTCCGGCCGCACTACGTGGCGGTCCAGGATTGGTTGGCGGCGGGTCGGATCGGGGAGATCCGGCACGCCCGCTTGACCGCACGCAGCTCGGGGCTCGCGCCCGTGGCCGGGGGAACGCCCCCGATCCTGGTGCGACAACCGTACCTCCAGGCGTTTCCCCGCCTCCTGATATTCGAGGCACTGATCCACCATCTGGACGTCTTGCGGTCGCTGTTGGGACCGTTGACGGTGACATCGGCGACGTTGTCCAGGATCAATCCCACCCTGACCGGCGAAGACGTGGCGACGATTGAACTGCGCGGGCAGGCCGGCACGGTCGCGGTCCTGGACGGGAATTTCTCGGCGCCCGGCTATCCCGTCGTACCGGTGGACCGACTGGAGATCGTGGGCACGCACGCAACCTTGCTCTACGACGTCACCCGCCTGGGCCTGGTTGGGGTTTCTGAGCCCGCGCTCGCCTTCGACCCGGCCGGAACCTACCAGAAGTGCTTCACCGAGGCCATCCGGCACTTTGTGCGCGGCCTCCGCACCGGCGAGCCATTTGCCACCGAAGCCCGAGACAATCTGGAAGTTCTCCGTTTGGTGGAGGCCTGCTATGCGGCGGCGGGGCGTCCAGGGTTGAGCGCATGACGATTGACCGATTCATCGCCGAGCAGCCGGAGATTCTAGAGGCGATCCTGGCGGAGGTGCCGGGGCAGCTCAGCGTGCTCGGTCCGATCGCCTCCGGCGGCCCCATCTATCTGGTAGGGTCCGGGACCTCCATGAACGCCCTGGTGGCGGTGGAGGCGCTCTTTGACCGCCTGGTCCCCGCGGGCGCGCGCATCCGCGGCCCGCTGGCGTTTCTGGCGGAGATGGACCGGGTGCGCAAGCGGAAAGGGCTTGCGATCATCCTGTCCCAGACCGGGAGCAGCACCACAACGGTGGAGGCGGTCCGGCGCGCCCGGGATCGTGGGATGCGGACGGTGACGCTGACGGCGGTGCGGCACAGCCCCATCGGTCACGTGTCCGACGAGCTGGTCGTCATACCGGTGGGTCCCGAGCCGGTCGGCCCCAAGACCAAAGGTTACACGGCGAGCCTGCTGGCATTGATGCTCCTGGCGCGGTCACTGGCCGGAGAGCGGTTGGAGCCGAACGGCTTCACGACCGACCTCTCTCAGCTCATTGCCTACGCCCGTGGCGCAGTGGCCGAGCTGGCCGAGACGTGCGAGGGTGCCGACTTCTGCATGGCCATGGGACAGGATCGGCACTATGCGACCGCCCTGGAGGGATCCCTGAAGCTCTCGGAGATGAGCGGCGTCGCCGCCGCGGCGTTCGATACCGAGGAAGCCTTCCATGGTCGGTTCCACGGATTAGGGATGTTCAGCGTTGCCCTCTTTGTCGCCGCCACAACCACCCAGCACGAGATGGCTACCACGGGCGCCACGGTCCTGTCCGACCTCGGCGTCAAGGCTCGGATCCTGAACCTGGCAGAGACCCTACCCGGACCGCACGATCTTCCGCTGCCGTGGCCCGCGACGAACCGGTGCCCGGAGCTCGACCTCATCAGCGCCATCGTGCCGTTCCAGCTCCTGGCGTGCGAGCTGGCCAAGCGGAAGGGACTGACGCCGGAACGGATGCGGTATCCGGATCTGTCCCATCGCCTGCGGATCAAGACCGGGTCGGCGCCATGAGCGCCCTGCTCGGCATCGATTTCGGCGGTACTGGGACGCCGTCTCGGCGGCGGATGTCTTTCGGTTGGCGGCGCAGGACGACCGGGCCACCGAGGCGGCGATGGAGGGGGTTGCCCGGAGCCTCGCGCAGGCCTTCGGCATCATGATCAACCTCTTGAACCTGGAAGCGTGTATCATCGGCGCCGCCGCGATGGCGGCTGGCCGGATCGGATCATCGTAGGCGTGGTTGCCGGAGGAGACAAACGAGGCGCCCGTCGCACCGCAGGCGTGTCGCAGGTCATCGGGTGCGCCGGTGGAACGAGAAAAGCATTACACGAGAGGGGGAGACGCCATGCCGTTCTACGATTTGAAGGAAGTTCAGGAGCTTCCGCTGGTCAACGGAATCACGATCAAGGCGATCTACGGGAGCAACGTGTCGGTATCATTCCTGGAGTTCCCCGCCTACTCGACGATTCCCCCGCACGCCCATCCGAATGAGCAAATAGGCATCGTCACCGAAGGGGCGCTGCATTATACCATCAATGGGGAAAGCCGGCTCTGTCCGGCGGGTACGGCGTTCGTCATCCCGCCGAATGCGGTGCATTCCGCCACCGTGGTGTCGGACCAACCCGCGAAGCTGGTCGACATCTTCGCACCGCCGCGGAACATCATGGAGCCGTTGAGATTCACTGGTCGATAGCGCCTCCCTTCGACCAGGAGACGCAACGTTTGCCTGGCAAGCCACCATTCCGTGTATGGTTCTTGTGATTCAATAATTGCTCGGCTATCTGCGACCGGCGGCTGGAACGGGTGGAAACACAACACCCGGCTCTGTGCGAGAGCCGGGTGTTGTGTTCTGCGGCAGACCGCACGTCCGAATCGGCCTCGGGTTATTATCGTTCGCCCGTCTTTCGAGTCAGGTGCGGCCCGAGGCACTGCATCGCCACATCCACGTCCGCGATGAAGCTCGTTCGCACGTTGCCCTCGATGGCCAGTTTGCCCTGGTAGCCCACCTCGTCAAGCATCCCGATGATCGCGCCGAAGTCAAGGGCCCCGAAGCCGGGGAAATGCCGGTTGTTATCCGAGAGGTGGAAGGAGCCAAAGCACGCCTGGTGTGCAGAGATCGCCTGCCTCATATTCGACTCTTCGATGTTCATGTGGAACGTGTCCGGGAGGATCCAAACGAACGGACTACCTGCGCGGCGGGCGATGTCCCAGGTGTCGGCCAGGCTGTGGCCGACCGGCGACTCGTAGCGGTTCACCGCCTCGATGAGCAGGGGAGTCTTGAGCCGGTCGGCGATCGGCGCCAACTCTACCACGGATGCGGCCAAGCGTTCCCGCGCCCCAGGCCCGCTGTCCTGAGGAGCGCCCTTGAGGTACCCGGCGATCACCCCTGCGCCGAACTCGTGTGCGAATTCCAGGAAGCGTATGGTGCGACCGATCGCCTCCTTGCGGCGCGCCTCATCCGACGTCGCCAGCGAGAGGTTAAAGGTCTTGGCGGTGAGACCGGAGGCAAACATCGAGAGAACCAGGCCGAACTCGGCCAGGTAGGCCTTGAGCCGACGGGGCTCCACAGTGTCCGGATCGGAGATGTTCAACTCCACGCCGTCGAACCCTAGCC
>Ga0316627_100000527_pt1 | contig 10807 bp, 7 predicted proteins | sample OWC_Aug_M2_C1_D1_FD_207653 | JGI IMG/M metagenome (GOLD analysis project Ga0316627, IMG submission 207653) | Wetland soil microbial communities from Old Woman Creek delta, Ohio, United States - OWC_Aug_M2_C1_D1_C | ecosystem: Environmental > Terrestrial > Soil > Wetlands | place: USA: Ohio...
GCTCCGGGTCGCCCTCGAGCCAATCGCGGACGATGTAGTGATAGAACTGCTTGCCCCACAACAGTCCGGCATACGCCTGCCGAACGACGCGACGCTCTTCGTCGGAGAGGCCCCGGGGCAGCCGGTGCGCATAGAACTCGTCCGCCTCCCGCATCCGGTCGCGGAACACCCCGTCGAACTCTTCGCGCAGACCGGAGGACTCAGCCACGCCTTGCGCCGTCAATCGGAGCCTCACGCTCACTTCTGCGCCGGCCGGGACGTCCAGTCGGTAGAGCGCGGCGGCCTTCGTCCCGACGGACCTGGGATTCACGGCGTCGGTTTGGCCGCGCACCAGATACTCGTGAAACGCGTCTTTGACGTACGGCGTCCAGTTGTCCGTGCCGAAGAGCAGGCGGGCGTTCGTTTCGTTCTCGGTGAAGAGCCAGCACGGGGGCGCCCCGTGGGGATCCGGCCCCGCGACAAGCGTGTGCCGGCCGAACGTGACGTGGTCGGTGGCAAGCGCCCAGTCCCCCGCAGCCTCGATGCGCGGCTTGATCCAGCACCCCTCGTGCTTGCAGCCCCAGATCCAGGTGTTGCGGTACCACAGGGTCGGCAGGAGGTGCAGCGTCGCGGTCTCCGGGCTCCGGTTGGCGACGGTGATCCGGATCAGCAGGTCGTCCGGCGCGGCCTTCGCGTACTCGGCAAAGACGTCAAAGTAGCGGTTCCCGTCGAAAATGCCGGCGTCGGTCAGCTCGAATTCGGGATCCTGCTTGCCGCGGCGGCGGTTCTCGTCCACGAGCCGCGCGTACGGGAACTCGGCCTGCGGGTATTTGTAGAGCGCCTTCATGTAGGAGTGGGTCGGCGTCGAGTCGAGGTAATAGTAGCACTCCTTCACATCCTCGCCGTGATTCCCCTGTGGGCCCGCCAGGCCGAACAACCGCTCCTTCAGGATCGGGTCGCGCCCGTTCCAGAGGGCCAGCGCGAAGCACAATCGGCACTCGCGGTCGGTGACGCCGAGCAGTCCGTCCTCCCCCCAGCGGTAGGCCCGGCTGCGAGCGTGATCGTGCGGGAAGTAGTCCCAGGCGGTCCCCCACTCCGAATAGTCCTCGCGGACGGTGGCCCACTGGCGCTCCGAGAGATAGGGGCCCCAGCGCTTCCAGTTCGCCTCGCGCTTGGCGTCGGCTGCCAGACGGAGACTTTCAGCGTCGGTGGTCATCGGTCGGCACCCCGCCCCCTCACTGCTCTTCATAGTTCCAGAGCAACCCGCCGTCGGCCACGACGGTGGTTCCGGTGATGTAATCGGCATCGCTGGAGGCCAGGAATGCGGCGACGCCGGCAACGTCGCCGGGCGTGCCCAACCGCTTCAGCGGGATGTTGCCGAGCAGCGCGCGCAGCTTCTCGGGGTCGCCCAGGAGTTTCCTGTTGATCGGCGTTTCGATCGCCCCGGGCGCGACCGAGTTGACCGTGATGCCGAACGGCGCAAGCTCGATGGCCAGGGTGCGAGTCATCATTTTCAAGCCGCCCTTGCTCATGCTGTACGGGGTGAAGTGCGGGAACGGCAACTCCTCGTGCACCGAGCTCGTGTTGATGATCTTGCCCGGACGCTTCGCGGCCAAGAGATGCCGCACGAAGGCCTGGGTGGTGAAGAACACGCCCTTCAGATTGACGTCCATGACGAAGTCGTAGTCGGCTTCGCCGACGTCCCAGAAATCCGCATGCTTCTCGACCCCTGCGTTGTTGACCAGGATATCGAGCGGCCCAAGCCGTGTCACGCCGTCCGCGATCAACCGCTGGGCTTCCGCGACACGGCCCAGGTCCGCCTGGATGGCCACGGTCCGCCTCCCGAGCTTCGCGATTCGCTCCACCACGCCCTGGGCGCCCTCCGGATGACTCCGGAAGTGAACGACCACGTCGGCGCCCTCGGCGGCGAGACGGAGGGCCACTGCCTCGCCGATCCCCTGACTGCTTCCGGTGACCAATGCCGTCTTGCCCGCCAGTCGCATAGTTCCTCTCTCGTGCGGTGGCGGCGGCTCTCGCAGGCGCCCCTCCCCGCATCTGTGGGGTGCTACCTTCCCGCAAGAAGCCTTCCGGGTCAATATCGAACCGCCTGATCCATCGCGCGAAGCCGTCCCCCTGCCGCCGAGGGCGATGTCAGGGCGCGACGCGTCGCGCGGGCCATGGAAATGCTGGAGAGTGTCCGGCTCATCGAGGAGGCCCTGCGGAAGCTCCCCGACGATCCGGCGCGCGCCGAGACGCGAGCTGTTCTATTACCTCGCCTCCGACGGCACCGACACGCCGAACGGGGTCAAGATCCGCACGCCGTCGTCCGTGGACATCCCGTCCATCGAGGCCATGTTCGTCGGCCAGCAACTCGCCGACATGCCGCTCATCCAGGCGTCAGTGGATCCACGCTGTTCGTGTACAGATCGCTTGCCGGCGGGTATCCGCATCCGCCCGCCCTGTACCCCGGCCGCGGTCGCGCACGTGAAATGGAGGGCCGATGGGACAGAGGGCCTTCCCAAAAACAACCGCACGATCGTTTGTCCGCGATCGATCGCTTTAGGACGATCTCGGAATCTTGCGAACGGCCAAACGATGGAAAGGCCACGTAGGCATTTCTCAGCGAATGTCCGGCGGTTTTGCACAATTATGGTGCCGGGGGAACGGACCGCCAAATGAGCAAAAGTCTCTATGCCGTCTGCTCAAGTGGTTTCCGGGGGACGGACCCCTGATGGAAAAGTGGATTACCTCTCTCACCGGCCGATTGTGGATAATCGCTTTACCCATTGCCCGTTGAGCCGACTGAGTGGATCGCAGAACGGAGATCTGTTATGTGGAGAGCGGCATGAGGCGGCATCCCACAGCCGATACCGGATGAATCTCAGCAAAGTCGCCGGAGCTCCACGGCGGCACCGTTGCATTGGACTCGACATCATCATTCCGTGCCCGGTTGAAGCCGACGTGAACAAGAGGCTACCCGATCGTGAGCTGAGACGTCCGATGCCAAGCGCGCGCATGCTCGTCCCGATGGATGAGATGCCCCGCAACGCGAGAGCGGTCTCATTTCTCCCTGTGGACGTGACCGGGGAACTCTCATCGGAGGCTCCCGACGGTAACGTCGGGCCTGCGCCCAGCCTACGCCGAGCCGTTCACTCCTCCTTCACCGCTGTCCCGCCGTGTCCCGCCGTCGCCGCACCGGCGGGCTCAAGGTAGAAGACATCCCGCGTGTCATCATAGGCGAGGAGCTCCGCGTAGCGCCCCCAGTTGATGAGGGTCTCGAGCTGGCGCGCGGCGACCTCCGCCGGGAAGTCGAGCTCCAACGCCGTGTGCGCCACGTCGCGCTCCAGCCGCTTCTCGTGGGTCGCCTGGAGCATGGCCAGGAGCCACCGGAACAGGGGGAGGCGCCGGATCCGCGTGGCGCAGATCTCCTTCCGGGCCAGGATACTGGCCTCGGCGAAGGTCTCTCCGAGTGGGGTGAGAGCGATGTCGCCGCCCGTGACGGTGGCGAAGCCGAGCAACTCGGCCGCCTCGGTGAGCCCGAGCAGGTGGTCGGAGCCCACTCCCAACTCCTCGGCGATCCGGTAGAGGTCGGCCCGATCGCCCGGCCTGGTCGCGACGTGCTCCAACAGCCCGGCGAGGGCCGTGATCGTGGTGTGGGGTAGCGGGCGCTTCTGGCCTGGTTCGCCCGGCGCGCTCCCCATCTCGATGTGCTCGGGCTGCGTCTGCCCCGCCAAGGTGGCATAGACCTTGTCCACCATCTCCAGGAACGCGGGCGCTTTCCGCTGTCGGGGGTGTGGGAGGTTCACTTGCAGCTCGGTCACCACGCGGCCCGGATCCTTTTGCATCACGACGATCCGGTCCGCCATGAAGACCGCCTCTTCGATGTTGTGGGTGACCATGAGGATGGCGCGGGTCGGGATCTTGCCGGTGGTCCACAATTCCAGCAGCTCGCCCCGTAGCGCCTCCGCGCTCAGGACGTCCAGGGCCGAAAAGGGCTCGTCCAGGCACAGGAGCTCCGGGTCCACCGCCATGGCTCGGGCGAACCCCACCTTCTGCCGCATCCCGCCGGACAGTTCCCGCGGGTACGCCCCCTCGAAGCCGTCCAGACCCACCCGGTCGAGGAGATCCAGCGCCCGGGCCGTGCGGAGCGTCGGCGGGAGGCCGCGCGCCTTGAGCGCGATGTCCACATTCCCGAGGACGGTGAGCCACGGGAACAGCGCGAAGGTCTGGAAGACGATGGTGGCGTGCGGGTTGATCCCCCGAAGCGGCTCCCCGCGGTAGAGGACACGCCCCTCTGAGGGCCGCTGCAGCCCGGTGATGATCCGGAGGAGCGTGCTCTTGCCGCAGCCCGAAGGGCCGACCAGCGTCACGAACTCGCCCTCGCGCAAGGCGAGCGTCACGTCCTGGATCGCGAAAAAGGGCCGCTCGCCGCTCGCGTAGACTTGCCCCACGCGCTCGAGGGTCACGAGCTCACCGTTGGTGGCCATACGCCTCACTCCAGCCGGCAGCGGTCTTCGGCATACCGATAGATCCGCCGCCATACAAGTCGGTTGAGGAGGACGACCGTCACGATCATCGCCAGGGTCGCCGCCAAAAGGAGCGGATAGTCGCCCGTCGCCGTCGCCTCGGCGATCAGGCTCCCGATGCCCGACGTACTCAGCACCTGGCCGCCGAACTCCGCTCGCTCGGCGATGATGCTCGCGTTCCAGGCACCCCCGCTCGCCGTGATCGCGCCGGTTACCAGGAACGGGAATACGGCGGGGAGGATCAGTGTCCGCCAGCGGTCCCAGCGCGAGAGCCGCAGCAGGGCGCTGGTGAGCTTCAGGTCCTGCGGGATGGCGGCCGCGCCTGCGATGATATTGAAGAGCAGGTACCACTGCGTCCCCATGAGCATGAGGAGCACGGCGGCCAGATTGGCGCCGCCGGGCAATCGGACGACCGCCAGGAGCAGGATGGGGAACAACGCCGTGGCCGGCACCGAGGCGGTGATCTGGACGAGGGGCTGGACCCAGGCCGCGAGGCGCGGGCTGCTGCCGATGGCCACGCCCAGCGGGACGGTCCACGCGAGGGCCACGGCGAGCGCCACCCCCACCCGCAGGAGTGTCAGCAGGAGCCCGGTCGCGATGGCCGCCCAGGCCGCGAGCGGCACGGCCAGCAGCAGGGCCGCCGCGCGGAGGCCGCCGTAGCCCAGGACCAGGCTCCCGACCGCCGCCAGCCCCCAGCGTGCGGCTGGGGGGGTCGTCTCGCCGAAATGGGTCGGCGAGGGCATGCGGGCGAGGAGCCAGGCGTCCACCCGGCCCAGGACCGGCCCCCAGACCGCGCTCCGCGCCCACGCCACGACGCGCGCCTCCCGGAGGGCCGTCAGGAACCAGGCGCTCGGCGCGCCCTCCCCGTCGACCATCTCGAGCTTGAAGCGATCCGCCCACGCCAGCAGCGGCCGCCAGACAAGCTGGTCCAGCAGGACGATGACGAGCACGAGGGCCCCTACCCCGTGGAGGATCGCCCCCGCGTCGCCCTGGCTCGCCGCCTCTTGGAGATAAGCCCCCAGCCCCGGGAGACGAAAGTCGCGCTGCCCGACATGGAAGATCTCGGCCGCCATGAGGAAGAACCATCCGCCCGCCCAGCTCATGACACTGTTCCAGACGAGGCTGAGGGCCGCGAAGGGGAGTTCGAGGGTCGTGAGGCGGAGCCAGGGTGGGAAGCGAAAGGCGGCACTGGCCTCGCGGAGCTCCATGGGGATGGTCGAGAGCGCCTGGTACCAGGCAAAGGTCAGGTTCCACGCCTGGCTGGTGAAGATCAGGACGATGGCCGCCAGCTCCACGGCCAACCGCTCGGGCAGGATCGCGGTGAGGCTGAGGAGGACCACCGGGAGGAAAGAGAGGATGGGCACGCTCTGCAACACGTCGAGCAACGGCAGCAGGACGTGCTCGGCGCGTCGGTTCCGGGCGGCCAGGTAGCCGTACGGCAAGGTGAAGAGGAGGGAGAGGAGGTAGGCGGCCAGCATGCGGAGGCACGACAGGCCCGCGTACCACGGCAGCGCGCTGGGCGCGAGGGAGATCTCGGGGCCGCGGATGGCCGCGGGAGCTCCCAAGGCCAACCGGACGCCCGCGTAGAGCAAGACGGCAAGCCCGACCACGACTACCGCGTCGGCCCAGGTCGCCGTGCGATGCATCGGGGAGCTCGTGCGAAAGACGTGCTTGGCGCGTGGCATCGCAGTCCCTGGCGCTGTCCGTCCCGACGGGTGCGCCGGGTGGCTAACTCGCGCGGAGCCAGTATAGAGCCGCTGTTCCGCCGACAAAAGCGCCCGCACGATCGCGCACGGCAGGGCGCGGACGGGGGCGTTGGCGACCTGGCCGCACCTGCGGAGTAAGCGGTGGCCCGTCAGCCCGTACGGTAAGATGGGTGGCTTCCGGCACGACGCCGCTAGACGACCGCGCCAAAGAGCCGTCCAACGGCGGCCGTACACCCCATGGCCACCGCACCCCAGAACGCCACGCGCAGGGCCCCGCGGGTGAGCGAGGCGCCGCCCAGGCGAGCTGCGACACCCCCGAGGACGAGGAGGAGCCCCAAGGTCACGGCCACCACGCCCGGCGTCAGAACCCCGGTAGGCAACAGCGCCGCTAGCAGCGCCGGCGGCGCCGCCCCTACCGCAAAGGAGGCCGCAGATGCCACCGCGGCCTGAATCGGGCGAGCCCGTGTTATCTCATGGATGCCGAGCTCGTCCCGGGCATGGGCCCCCAGGGCATCGTGGGCCATCAGTTGATCGGCCACTTGGAGCGCCAGCTCCCGGCTCAGACCCCGGGTGACGTAGAGCCCCGCCAACTCGGCCCGCTCGGCCTCCGGCGCCGTCGCGAGCTCGCCGCGCTCCCGGGCGAGATCCGCCTGCTCGGTGTCCGCTTGGGAGCTGACCGAGACGTACTCACCGGCGGCCATCGACAAGGCACCGGCAGCGAGCCCGGCCACGGCAGCCAGCAGGATCGCTGCGCGGCTCGGCTCGGCCGCCGCCACTCCCACCACCAGGCTGCTCGTGGAAATGAGGCCATCGTTGGCGCCAAGGACGGTGGCACGCAACCAGCCGATCCGCTCGCTACGGTGCAACTCCCGGTGCATGGTTGACCTCGCTATCCTACGTCGTGAATTGGAGGGCTCATCTCTCAACGACGTTTTCGCCCGGTGTCTGCGGCGGATCCGCATAAACCGCATCGGGAACGGCGCCTCATAGCGTGTCCGCCGGGCTGCGCCCACGCCCCCCGCCGCCGTTCAGGACAGGGGTGGAGATCATGGTGGTCCGCACGTCATGGTGCCCGAGCAACTCTTGCCCCGGGCGAATATCGTAACCTCCAGGAGATGCCTGGCAATGGAGTGGCGGTAGGTGCGGCAAGTGGCCCGCGTGAAGAGGCCAGCGGCGCGGACCGCCCCCCCGCACCGGGCGCTGCACCAGGGATTCGTCGATCGGGTGGCGCCCCTCCTCGCCGCTCTGTGGGTTCCGCCACCGCCCTAGCAGCAGCGAGCAGAGCTCTTCGCCACCAGGAGTGGCAACGGATCGGAAGGTACGCCTGACCGCCTTGGCCTGTCAAGCGGACCTGAACGGAGGTTTTGAGGACAGGCATCTGAAGTCATGTGGGACGTCATGTGGGACGTTATAGCCTTATTAACCTTGTTGACTTCGATGTCGATCGCATGCATCGCGGAGAAAGCACGGGTTAACGCGCTGTGAACCCAAGAGTGTGCCGGCGCTGATCGTGTTCTCTTTCCGCGGATTGGCGGCACGTTTCGTAGCGCTTGCTGTACAGCGCCAGTTGCTGGTCTCGGTCTAGGCAGCAATGACCTGCACCTGGAGACCGGGGTGCAGCTTTTCGGCATAACCGACCAGCCGATCCAGGGTGAAGCCCTTGATGCGACCCCGCAGAATGTCGCTGATCCGCGATTCGTCGACGCCAAGCTGTCGGGCAATGTCCTTCTGTAAAAGACCGTGCTCCCGCTGATAGCTCGCGATGAGCTGACAGATCTGATATTTCGCCCGATCGACGCCACTGGCGGATTTCGGGAGGGCGAGGTTTTCGCCCTGGTAGTTCGGATCAGACAATGTTTCCCGGATGCGTGTCGGAATCTTGCTGTCGGGAAACGCGTTCTTCTTCCGAGGCGCCTTCATATGCACTACCTCCGAAAGCAGTTGATCACTCCAAGCACGGGTGACACATCTCGTTGGCACCAGACGAGTCGATACTGCTTTCCGCGATATTCGATCCGATCCAGCAGGTAGAACTGCCATTCGTCGTAGCGCGCTTCGGGCTGGAACTCCTTTCCGTCCAGGCGCCGTACCAATTGCAAGATAAGTTCGTCGTCGATGTCGTGCGTGTTTGATCTCGTAGTGGGGATCAATCACCACTTCCTCGATCGGGCGCCCATTAACCACGAGATGTATCTTGTGGCTTCGGCGTCTCTTCATATCGGAAAGACCATAACTGAAGTTGCCGAATATAGCAAGAGACCGTTAGGCGGGCAGGTTGCGCAAAAGGGCCGGTCGTTCCTCGACTTCGCTCGGGACCCCGAGCCAGGCCGAGGGGCAAGGCGGCGCACCCATCCCTGCAGATGGGTACCCGGCGTGCGGGGTACGGGTCAGATGGACGTGTCTGGCACAGCCGGCTTGGTGCGGCACTGGGGGCCTGACGTATGCGCCAAATCCCTGCGACAGAACGCTAACGATCCGATTACGGTTTGGGGATGGCCAGGTTCTTACGCGCTGCGGCGCTCCATTCGCATAGAGCATTCCTGTCCGACGCCGTGAGCTTGGCCTGCGGATGCATGACGGCATAAATCGGCATCGGCATTTTGCCGCGCTCCACTTGCTCGCAGATCTCCTTCAGTTTCCGGTCCTGCCGCCGCGCGTTGTAGCGGCCCCACTCGGAGAAATTCAATTCTCCACGGCCCTCGTCCACATCGTGCGCGACGAGCCACGACGCGGGGGCGACCCGGCTGTACCAGGGCCACACCGTGCGGTTCGAATGGCAATCCTGACAGGCGCGGGTCAGAATGCCGCTCACGGCGGGCGGGACGGCCATGCTCGCGAAGATGGCTTGTGCCGGATCCTCGGGAGGATTCGCTCCGGTTATTGGGATGAACTGCGCCACGACCAATGCCGCGAGCGCCATCAGCAGCGACCGCGTTCCCCACGCTCGCATCCTCTCCTCCACATCGAACCTGCCGCTACCCCAAACGTTTCAGTTCCTACCACCAAGCCACCAGGACACTGTCGGAACGCATGGGTAATCCGGGCCTTCTGGGTACGAACCACCCCGCAGCGCTGCACAACGGCTTCCCAATGGGATTCCAGCAAGTCCATGCCCCTCGGAATCTTGGGGAGACTTGTCGACTTGGCTTTGGAAAGTCCCGGCCCGTCCCTCGCAACAAGAGGCACCTTGCGTTTCTCTGCACCTTATGTGCAAGAACGCGAGTCGTGAGGAGGGCGAGATCTGTCGGTCTCCCCTTTCGGTCCGCGCGCGATCACCCATCAGTTTGCGCCATCCAGACTTCGACAAACCGAAATGTCTCACGACAAGAAGCACAAGACGCACGAGTGTTTCGATAGGCCCGGTACCTGGCAGCGATAACATCGGAGGCCGTCACCCTCCGGCCATTTCTTTCCACGGCAAAATCAGCCAACCATTCCCCATTACGGCATACGGAGCGGGCGGATTGCCGAATGATGCTGAAATTCGGTGGAATGAGGAGGGTAATTTCCATCCTCAAGGCGATCTACGCGGCCCGCACGCGGACCTGGGCCTCGATCTGCTCCCCTGCTGTGCGGCGAATCCTACGCAGGTCGTAATCGGACTGCAGGTCGAGCCAGGTCTCGGCCGATGTCCCGAGGTACTTGCCGAGCCGGAGCGCGGTATCGGCCGTGATCGACCGCTTTCCGTTCACGATGCCGCTGATCCGGTTGGGCGGAACGCCGATGTCACGCGCGAGGCGATTGATGCTGACCCCGAGGGGACGCATGAACTCTTCTAGGAGGATTTCACCCGGGGGAATCGCGTCGAGCAGCTTCTTGGGTTTGGCCATCACGATCTCCTCAGTGAAAATCCACAATCTCAACGTCGTGGGCATCCCCGTCGATCCAGCGGAAGCACAACGGCCACTGGCCGTTGATTCGGACGCTGTGCTGGCCTTTCCGATCGCCTGTCAGTCCTTCAAGGCGATTGCCCGGCGGAGCCTGGAGGTCACGTAGGGTGCGTGCCCGGTGGAGATAGTACAGCTTTCTGCGCGCCACCCGCTCGATCGCGGTGAAGCGCCGGACCGGGCGATCCTCGAAGAGAGCTCGGGTGTCCTTGGACGCGAAGGATCGGATCACGGCAAGAGCATATGACGGCCAGGGTGTTACGTCAAGCGTACTAGGCCCGGTACCTGGTACCGAGAAGGGGCTAAGTTCCCGTAAAGATTGAGTGGAATTTCAACTTTTTACAAACAAGCTGGACCGGAACGCGGCGCTGCCTGCACTGGGAGCGCCCGGCGAAAGCCTGGTGCCGGGAGCAGGCACCATCGGAGGGGTTAGCAGTCCAAGCCCCTGGGTCCGAACCACCCCCGCAGCGCGGCACAACGGTTTTCCTGGGGGATTCCGCCAACCCCATGCTCGTCGTCGTCTTGTGGCACCTTGGAGGCTTGGCGAGAAAATTGCGCGCTCGATGCTGAGCTTTCCGTGGCCGTTCGCAGGGTAAACGTCAGACTGCCTGGATCGGCGTGCGTGCGTCAGTACTCGGAGGGAAGCTGCCGAAGCTGGGCGTAGGTGAAGACGGGACCGTCGAGGCAGACGTAGGTGTGGCCGATGTTG
>Ga0316627_100000528_pt1 | contig 10803 bp, 9 predicted proteins | sample OWC_Aug_M2_C1_D1_FD_207653 | JGI IMG/M metagenome (GOLD analysis project Ga0316627, IMG submission 207653) | Wetland soil microbial communities from Old Woman Creek delta, Ohio, United States - OWC_Aug_M2_C1_D1_C | ecosystem: Environmental > Terrestrial > Soil > Wetlands | place: USA: Ohio...
TCACGCCCTGCAGCAGGTCGGCGACGACGTAGTGCAGGTTTGCGTCGGCCGCGGGCGGCAGCTTGCAGTTCGCGACGATCGAGTTGACCTGCGCCTCGACGGCGCCGGCCAGGGCTGCGTACTGCGCGTCGGTTTCCTTGCCCGCGTGGATCGCCGGGTGGTCGGCCTCGAACGCTGCGTGGATCGCGGCCATGCCCTTGCGCAGGGAGGCGTCGGTCGGCCACTTCGCGTCGCCGTCGAGCTTCAGGTTGACGATGGCTGCTGTCGTGGAATCGTGCGCATGACTGTGCTCGTCGTGCTGGGCGCGCGCGTCCGCGCCGGCGAGCGAGAGCGCGACGACGGCAAACAACGCGGCGATGAGACTCGGTCGAGTGGTGGTCATCGGTGCGGCTCCAGGCGAGGGGTCATCCAGGACGGCCATCTTACGCGGGCCTCGGCCAGACTCGCCTAATGTGAGCCGAACACGCCTTGCGCCAGTGCGACGACCTTGTCCCAGGCCGCCATGGGGTCGCTGCCCGCCTTCGCCGCGAAATAGATCAGCGTGCCGACGAAGGTCGCCGCGAGCAGCGTGACTAGTTGGCCTAGCAGGATCACCACGCCGTCGCGCTCCGCCATGCCGATGCACAGCAGGATGATGCCGATGGCCGGGGCGGTGTTAGCGAACGGCACGAGCGGCAGCGGTGCCATCAGTGCCACCACGGCAACCACCAGCACGACGCCGTTGACGACGTTCGCGAATGCAGTACCCGTGAGTACCAGGAACCGCGGACGCACGAGGTGCTCGAAGCGGGCGGCTGCATGTGCCGCCCGGTCGAGCACCTGCTGCACCGTCTCGCTCGGGAGCGCGTGGTCGATGAGACGGTCGGGCAACCAGGGCACGCGATTCATCACGACGGCGACACCGATCATCAGCATCGGCAGCCCGAGCGCCGTGCTCATGAAGGGGATGGTCACCGGCAACAGGAACGGCAACGCGAGGATCGCGCAAAACACCAGCAGGCCCTGCTCGCCGACCAGCCCCAGCAGCTCGCGCAGGGTCACCCTGTGGCCCGAGACGGCGGCGCGCGTCGTCTCGAGCGCTGCGGACAGGCGGACTTCGGGGTTGCGGAACTGGACTGCTGTCATGCCGCGTGGCGGACGCTATTGGTGAGGCGCGAAGCAGTACGCATACAGCCACAGCAGCGAGAAGCCGATCGGCAGGATGAGCGGCGTGACGCGCACCAGGGCGTGGACGCGGCCGCCGACCATGCGACCCGACGCGGATCGCCGGTTCCCCACCATGGTCCGCTCGTAGGCCTGTAGCGCGACGACATCCGCCTTCGACAACGGGAACTCAGCCTTGATTCCGGCAACCAGCGCCGCCTGTTCGCGCAGGTAGACATCCTGGGCCCAGGTGGCGGCGTAGATCGAGGTGAAAATCACGACCGACAGGACCATGGCGGCGAGCGGGAGCACCGTGTGGAAGAAGCCCGGCCACAGGAACCCCGCACCCCACGACGTCGCATAGGCGGTGAGCAGGAACGCCTGGGAGGTCACGTACCAGGTCACGCGGCTGGCGATGAGGGTGTTCTCCGCCTGGATGTCCTCGCGCAGTGCCTGCAGCACGTTGGCGAGCGGCACTCGTTCATTGTCCGGCATGGTCTGTGGATCCCACGGAACTGTTGACCCGTATCGCGGCTGCCCGGCGGCGCGCGGCGTCCTAAGCGGCCTCCGCTCGCGTCTCCTCGCCCCTCGTCCACGGCCACCGACCCTCGACCTCGAGCTGCAGCGCCATGCTGAGGAACGTCCGGATGATCACGATCAGGGCGAGTATCAGCACATTCTCCAGCGTCGGGGCCACGACGACCGTCCGGATGATGTCGCCGGCGATCAGGAACTCCAGGCCCAGCAGGATCGCCCGTCCGAGGCCCTGGCGGTAGGAGCGGTACGCGATGTTGAAGTCCGTCTTCAGCCCCAGCAGGAACCTGACCGTCGCAATCGCCGCGCCGATGACGATGATCATCACGCCGAGCGCGTCCACGCAGGTGCCGATCAGCTGCATGACTTCGCGGTAGTAACCCATGGCGCACCTCGCCTGACCCGAGCCGAAACCCGCTCCACGTGGACCCGAAAGGATCGACGGCGGAGGTGCCGTGGCCCTGTGAGTCAGTCTGCGCCACGGGCGCCCGGCCGGGAGTCGTTGATTGCACGGATGGGGGAAGCGGCGCTTCCTGCCTCGCTCTGCAGCTTGGCGGCCATCGCCGCGGTGCGCGGCGATCGTTCAGGATCGAAGTGCAGCGCGTCGATCTGCCCCTTCAGTGCCACTTCGGCCTTGACCATGTGACCCTAGCTGATGGCCGTCTGGCGAAATGGAAGGCGCGGATCCTCCGGTGCGCGGGAAAGTTGCCGGCCGCCAGCACCCGGAAGGCCACGTCATCGTGCAGCTTGGGGGCAATCTTGCGCGAGCGGAACACACGAGTGCGCCAGGTGCCCCTCGGTCAGCCAGTCCGGGATCAGTTCGGGTAGCAGAATCATCTGCCGCGGCTCGTAGGGACGGCAGTTCGCGGGCATGCCGCCAAACCCACCTCATCCCTCAACCGCAGTCAGCGCTTCAGCCTTCTGCCGCCCAGACTCCTAGCCCCGGTCCTGCAGCCACTCGTGCAGTTGTGAGTAAACCTCGGCTCGGCTGAGCAGCTCAAGGTGTCCCATGCCGTACCCCACCCACTGGCGGTCCTTCGGGATCGCAAGCGTGCGCGCGGGCTCGGCGTGCCGCCCGAGCGCACTGTCGAGCGGCACCAGGCCGTCACCGACCAGCCGCTCGGCGAGGACGCTGCGCCGCGCCGCCAGCGTCGCGGCCGCCGCATAGCACTTCACGCGCGGCGGTAGCGGCACGACCTCGTGAGCGCCCGTCGTGATGCTGCCATGGCGCAGGTCGGTGATGCCGGCGCTGCGCATCCTGCCGATGCGGGTGAACGGCGCCGAATACGGGCTCACCTCCAGCATGAAGTCGAGCCAGTGGCCGCCGCGCTCGAGCGGCGAGCCGTGATGCGGCGTACCGAGGAACATGAGCTTGTTGAGGTGCCGGAGCCAGCCGTGCCCGGCCTCGCGGCCGTGATGGCAGGCGCTGCGGGCCAGGAGGCCGCCCATGCTGTGCCCGAGGATCACGAGTTCCTCGACCGGCCAGGGCCAGCTCGAAAGGAGCGTCTCGAGCATCCCGGCGAGGGCACGCCCGTTGTGCCCGATGTGCTGGCCGGTGTTGTAGCGCAGGTAGAGCGGCGTGTACCCGAGCTCCTCGGCGAGCGCCGCGCCGTGATCGTGTCCCTCGCGCGTCCAGTGGCGCTCGTTCAGGCACAGGCCGTGCACCATCACGAGGATGCGGCCGCACGACGCGGAGTGCTCGCTGCCGAGCGCACCCGCCGGGTCGGCAGGATCCAGCGGACGACCGCGATGGCGCAGGCCCATCTCGATCGCGAGCGGATTGCCGGTGCGGACGAGGTAGTCGCCGTAAACGCCGTTCACGGCCGAGACGAAGGCGTCGCGAACCGGCGTGGATTCGCCCTCGGGCAGCAGCGCCACGATCGGCGCGAGGCCGAGGTCGATGCCCCGTCCGATCAGCCGTACGCTGCCATGGACGCGGCGGTACACGAAGCCCGTGATCCCGCGCGTGGCGCCCGGTTCGGCGCGGCCGACCGGAAACGGCAGCACCTGGATGGTCCGGTGCATCTTCTCGACGATCCCGGCGACGCCCGCCGTCGCGTCGAAGGCCATCCGTGCGGCGCCGCGCAAATCCGACAGGTGCGTGCGTGTGGGTCCGGCCATGAGTGTGTCCTCGAGTGTCGCGGCGCGACGGGTCAGGCCGGCGCTTCGCCGGACGGGCGAGTCGCCTCGTCCGTTTCCGCCAGCAGGAAGAACTCCCGGCCGAGGGCGTCGGTCACGCCGGCCAGCTCCGCCTGGATCTCGTCGAGACCCTCGTGCAGGCCGCGCGCGATGAGATCCTCCGCGGTGTCCTCCGCCAGCGAGGCCGCGAGCTTGCGCAGCAGGCCCGAGGCGGCGCGCTTGGCGGTGTGGCCGTATTTGAGGCGCAGCTCGCCGAGGTGCTCGTTCGCCACGAGCACGCTCGCGGCCACGGAGCGCGGGAAGCGCTGGTCGAACACGAGGAACTCGACGACCTTGGGCGGCGACATGCTCTGCGGATTCACGCGCCTGAAGGCATGAAAGCCCGCCGCCGAGCGCAGCACGGTGTTCCACTGTGCCTCGTCGATGGGCGATCCCACGTCGCTCGGCTGCGGCAGCAGCACCTGGTACTTCACATCCACGAGGCGCGTGGTCTGGTCGGCGCGCTCGATGGCGCGCCCGAGCTGGTGGAAATACCAGGACTCGTCGCGGTAGAGCGTCTCGGCCGTGATGCCGCTGTGAGTCTGGCAGGACTCCTTGATGTAGCTGCACAGCCGGTTGAGATTCTCGACCTTGAGGTCGGGCCGGCGCAGCCGGGAGAGTCGGTTGTGGAAGCCGTTCAACTGCACCCACATCTCGGTGGAAATCAGCGGTCGCAGCGCACGCGCGTTCTCGCGCGCCATGCGGACGTTGCTCAGCACCGAGTTCGGGTTCTGGTCGTCCAGGATGTAGTAGTGGAGGACGGCGTCGGCGGTGGGCTTGCGCCCGGTGGCGCGGAAGTTCAGCTCGTCCCCGTACAGGCGCAGCACGGACTCCCAGTCGTGCTCGCCGCGGGCGTTGCGGCTGAAGGTTTCGTTCACGTCGAGGATGCGCGCCGTGCTGTTGGCCCGCTCGACCTGGCGGGCCAGCCAGAAGATGGATTCCGCGTGACGGGCGAGGAGGTTATTCAAGGACCCACGTATCCTTCGAGCCGCCGCCCTGCGAGGAGTTGACGATCAACGAGCCTTTGCGGAGCGCCACGCGGGTGAGCCCGCCGGGCAGCACCCAGGTCGAGCGGCCCGTGACGGCGAAGGGGCGCAGGTCCACGTGCCGGGGCTCGATGCCGCTGCGCGTGACCGTCGGGCACACGGACAGCTGCACCACGGGCTGGCTGATGTAGTTGCCCGGGTCCGCCCGCAGCTTGCCGCGGAACTCCGCCAGCATCTTGCGGCTGGCGTGCGGCCCGATGAGGATGCCGTAGCCGCCCGACTCGCCGACCGGCTTGACCACCAGCTTCTCGAGGTTCGCGAGCGTGAACTCGAGGCCCTCGGACTCGCGGCAGATGTGGGTTTCGACGTTCGGCAGGATCGCCACCTCGTCGAGGTAGTAGCGGATGATGCGCGGCACGTAGGCGTACACGGCCTTGTCGTCGGCCACGCCGGTGCCCACTGCGTTCGCCAGCACGACGTTGCCGAGGCGGTAGGCGCGCATGAGCCCGCGCACCCCCAGCATGCTCTTCGGGTTGAAGGCCTCCGGGTCCAGGAAGTCGTCGTCGATGCGCCGGTAGACGACGTTGACGCGCTGCAGGCCGCGGGTCGTCTTCATGAACACGCGATCATCGCGGACGATGAGATCGCGACCCTCGACCAGCGGCACGCCCATCTCGCGGGCGAGGAACACGTGCTCGAAATAGGCGGAGTTGAAGACGCCCGGCGACAGCAGCACGACCGACGGATCCACGCCGAGGCCCGCGGCGAGCTCAGTGAGCTTGCCGGCCAGCCGCTGTCCGTAGTTCGAGACCGAGCGCACGCCGATGTTGCGCATCAGGTCCGGGAACGCCCGCTGCGTCAGGTGGCGGTTCTCGACCACGTAGGACACGCCCGACGGCGTGCGTGCGTTGTCCTCGAGCACGCAGAAGCGGCCGTCGCCGCCGCGTACGATGTCCACGCCGCAGATGTTGACGTAGTTGCCGAAAGGGACTTTCAGGCCGCGCATCTGGGGCCGGTAGTTGGCGTTGCCGAGCACGAGGTCGGCCGGGACGATCCCGTCGCGCAGGATCTTCTGCTCGTGGTACACGTCCTCGATGAAGCGATTGAGCGCCGTGACCCGCTGGATCACGCCCCGCTCGATCGTGTCCCACTCGGCGGCCGAAAGCACGCGCGGGATGACGTCGAAGGGAAGGATCCGGTCGATCTGCTCGCGGCTCGTGTAGACGGTGAAAGTGACGCCGAGGTTGTAGAGCTCGCGCTCCGCCGCCTGTGCCCGGCGCCGCAACTCCGCCAGGCTCAGCCCGTCGAGCCGCTCGCGCACGGTGCCGGTGTGAGGTGCAGGCTGCTTCGGACCGCCGAAGACCTCGCAGTAGAAGCCGCCGGGGTCGTAGCCTCCCAGCAGGCCCGCGGATGCGCGCTGCGTCATGCCCGTTGCTGCTCCTCGGTCGGCTGGGAGGCGGCCGGCGTCACGTCCACCGCGACCTCGACGCCGTGATCGCCGCCGCCGAAGATTACGCCGTTGATCGGGCTGATGTCCCCGTAGTCGCGGCCCCAGGCCAGCGTGACGTGCTCGTCGCGCACGAACGCGTCGTTGGTGGGGTCGAGGTCCACCCAGCCCGCCTCGGGGCACCACACCGAGACCCAGGCGTGCGAGGCGTCGCTGCCGACCAGCTTCTGCTGGCCCGGTGGGGGGCGGGTCAGGAGGTAGCCGCTCACGTAGCGCGTCGGCAGCGCGAGTGCACGCAGGCAGGCGAGCTCGAGGTGGGCGAAGTCCTGGCAGACGCCGCGTCGCAACCTGAACACCTCGTCCACCGGCGTCGAGACTTCGGTCGCCGTGCTGTCGTAACGGAAATCACGATGGATGCGCCGCGTGAGGTCGAACGCCGCCTCGAGGACGGGCCGCCCCGGGGCAAAGGACTCGCGCGCGTAGGCAGCGAGGTCGGCGGTGGCGCGCGTGTACGGGGAGTCGAACGCGAACTGCAGCGTCGCGATGCCGTCGGGTGACGGACTGCGCTCGAGCTGCCGGAAGATCCGGTCCCAGGGCGTCGTCTGCGACGGCTCGCGCGGCGGCGGCGCTGCGACGTCGATCAGCGACCGCGCCTCGATCGTGAGCTGCTCGTGCTGCTCCTGGATCGTCAGGTAGGTGACCGGATTGCCGAAATAGTCCAGAGCATCGCTGCGCACCGCCGGGGTCGGCGACACCTCGATCGACGATTCGTGCAGCACCTGGTGGTCGCAGCGGCGGGGTGCCAGCCGCAGCACGTGGTGCGAGATAGACACCGGTTGGCTGTACCGGTAGGTCGTGCGGTGCCGGACGTCGTAGCGCATGCGGCTCAGCGGGACCCGAGGCCGGCCGCCGAGATGGACCAGCCATCGTCCGCGTGACTGAAATAGGTGCGCGCGATGTCCGGTGTCAGCCGCGCGAGGTCCTCGGCGACGCCGCCGAGCAGCCCCTTGAGTCCTGGACGGTCGCCGAGCCGGCTTTTGCGGGACAGGCCGTCGATGTCCGCGAGGCGCAGCTCCGCGAGCAGGCCGTGCACGATGCGCTGTGCATTGCTGCCCGCGGGCTCCGCGGCGGAGTGCGGCAGGCGTTCGAGGTGTGCGGCCAGCGCCTCGAGCTGGTAGGCCACCGAGCGCGGGTTGGTCTCGTCGAGCAGCAGCAGGTCCAGCACGGGCGCGAGCTGGGGCGTGAGCAGGTAGCGCGAACGGTAGGTCATGAAGCTGTCGGCGATGTCGAGCACCAGGAACAGGCTGCCGTCGTCCTCCGGGTCCTCCGCGGTCAGCAGGCAGCCGAGCAGCGAGGACGTCTGGGTGCTGCGCTCGACGCGCCGGCCCATGTCGAGGAAGCGCCAGCCGAAGCTGCGCGTCATGTTCTCGGTGCCCATGCCGCTGAAGGCCGCCAGGCGCTGGATGCCCTGGTCGAGCTGGCCGAGCACGCCTGCGACCTGCGATCGTCGCGGCGGGACGGCGAGCCCCGGGCGGCGCGCGAAATCGTCCGGCTGCAGGCCGTGCAGGATGCGCCAGGAATCCCCGGACAGACGCTCGCGGCTGAGCGAAGCCGTTCGGCCGAGATCGCGCAGCGTGCGTCGCAATCCGTAGTCGCGCTCGGCGTCGAACACCAGCTCGCCGAGTTCGCGCTCGAGGCCTGCGCGCACGCCGGCTTTCTGTTCGGCATCGTCCGGCGGCGCAATGCCGGCCTTCGCAAAGGTGGGGCGCAGCACGCGATCGATGGCCAGAAGGTCCTCGCTCGGGCGGTCATCGTCGATCAGGCGCAGGACCGAGGCGCGGACCTGGCGCATGATCGCCTCGGCGCGCTCGACGTTGCGGCCGAGCCAGAACAGGTTGTCGGCGGTACGGCTCGGCAGTTCGCGGCCCGTGCGCCGCAGCTCGACGGCCCCCGTGCGCGTGCGCCGGGGCCGGCTGGCACGCGACGACGTGTCCGACAGGATCCACGTGTCCTTGCCGTCGCCGAACCGTCCGAAGTCGAAGGCTTGCCCGGCATGCGGTGGGCAGAGCCTCGCGAGACCGCCTGGCATCACGGCATAGCCGTCGGCGGATGCCGCGACGAACACCCGCAGCGCGAACGGCACCGGCCGCAGGCCCTGCGGGCCGATCACCGGTACCGTCGAGAGGCGCATCGGCTCGCGGGCGAGATAGGCGAAGCCGCGCTCGGCAATCCGCTCCGCGGGACCGCCCACCTGCCAGGCCTCGGGACCGTCGGGATTCTGGGTGCCGGGCTCGCTGGCGCCGCGATAATAGACGTCCCGCGTTTCCAGCCACTCGAGATTCCGCAGCACGTACTCGCGTGCCTCGTCCTGGCCGCACCACCAGGTCGCGAGCGACGGCAGTTGCAACTCTTCCTGCAGCAATGTCCGGCACAGCCCGGGCAGGAAGGGCATCAGGCCCTCGGTATCCGCGAGCCCGCTGCCGAGCGCGTTCACCACGCTGACCGTGCCGGCGCGCACGGCCTCGACGAGGCCCGGCACGCCGTGCGGCGAGTCGCTGCGCAGCTCGAGCGGGTCGCACGAGGCGGCCTCCACGCGCCGGATGATCACGTCCACCGGACGAAGGCCTTCGAGCGTCTTGAGGTACACGCGGTTGTCGCGCACCGTGAGGTCCGGGCCCTCCGCGAGCACGTAGCCCTGGTAGCGCGCGAGATAGGAATGCGCGAAGTAGCCGGACGTGGTGGGCCCGGCCGTCAGCACGATGATGCGCGGGTCGTCGCGCCCCGTGAGCGCGACGTGGCCGTCGTGCACCGACTGGAAGAAGCCGGCGAGCTGCTGCACGCGGTTGGCGACGAACTCGTCGGGCAGGCAGTTGCGGAGCGCGATGCGGTTCTCGAGGGCATACCCGCCGCCCACCGGGGACTCGCAGCGGTCCTTGAACACCCACCAGCTGCCGTCCGGTGCGCGCCCGACGTCGGCAGCGTAGTAGTGCAGGCGCCGGCCGCTGCTCACCGGCACGCCGTGGCAGGGCCGCAGGAACTGCGGATTACCGAGCACCAGCGGCGCCGGCAGGTGCCCCTCCAGCATCAGGTGCTGCTCGCCGTAGCAGTCCGCGAGCACGGCGTCGAGCAGCCGCGCGCGCTGCACCAGGCCCTTCTCGAGGCGGCGCCAGTCCTCCGCCGAGATCAGCAGCGGCAGCGCGTCGAGTCGCCACGGCCGCTCGGTCGCATCGCCCTGCCCGTAGATGTTGTGGGTGAGCCCGTTCTCGTAGAGGATCCGCTCGACGCGCTTCCAGCGGGCGTCCATTTCCGTGCGGCTCAGCGATCGCAGCGCATCGACGAGCTTCTGCCAGTGAGGCCGGACCTGGCCGTCCGCCGACTTCATCTCGTCGTACGTGCCGGGGACGGGTCGATAGGCGTCGAACAGCGCAGCCAGCGACTGGTCCGTCGGTCCCGGCAGCGGCTCGGTGAGGGGGTTCAAGCGGGGCGATCCTCACCGGGCGCGGCGCGGCGCATGTCGAGCGTCAACGGAAACTCCGGGTTGAGTTCCTCGGCGGGCAGCCGGACGGGACCGGGCGAATGCCCGAGCTCCGAGAACCGCGCCAGTCGTCGGCTTTCCGCCTCGTAGGAATTCACGGGGAACGTCTCGTAGTTGCGACCACCGGGGTGGGCGACATGATACGTGCACCCGCCGAGCGAGCGACCGGACCATCGATCGAGGACCTCGACCACCAGCGGCGCGTGCACCGGGATCTCCGGGTGCAGGCAGCGCGCCGGCTGCCAGGCGCGGAAGCGGACGCCGGCGACGGCCTCGTCGGCGGTCCCGGTGGAGCGCAGCGGCACCCGCCGCCCGTTGCAGGCGACGAGGTGACGCGACTCGGTGAGCCCGCGGACGCGCACCTGCAGTCGCTCGAGCGAAGAGTCCACGTAGCGCGCCGTTCCGCCGACCGAGCCTTCCTCGCCGAGCACGTGCCAGGGCTCCAGGGCCTGGCGCAGCTCGAGCTCTACGCCGCCACGCTCCACGGCGCCGTAGCGCGGGAAGCGGAACTCGAAGTGCGGCGCGAACCAGTCTTCCTGAAGGGCGAAGCCGGCGTCGCGCATGTCGCGCAGCACGTCGCGGAAGTCCTGCCAGACGAAGTGGGGCAGCATGAATCGGTCGTGCAGTGCCGTGCCCCAGCGCACCAGCGGCTGCGAGTAGGGCGTGCGCCAGAACCGCGCGATCAGCGCCCGCAGCAGCAGCTGCTGCGTGAGGCTCATCTGCGCGTGCGGCGGCATCTCGAACGCGCGGAACTCGACGAGGCCGAGGCGCCCGGTGGGGCCGTCGGGCGAGTAGAGCTTGTCGATGCAGATCTCGGTGCGGTGCGTGTTGCCGCTGACGTCGATCAGGATGTTGCGCAGCAGGCGGTCCACCCGCCACGGCGGCACCGGTTCGCCGTCCGCCGGGCGTTCCATCTGCCGGAACGCGATCTCGAGTTCGTAGAGCTGGTCGAGGCGCGCCTCGTCCACGCGCGGCGCCTG
>Ga0316627_100000530_pt1 | contig 10796 bp, 9 predicted proteins | sample OWC_Aug_M2_C1_D1_FD_207653 | JGI IMG/M metagenome (GOLD analysis project Ga0316627, IMG submission 207653) | Wetland soil microbial communities from Old Woman Creek delta, Ohio, United States - OWC_Aug_M2_C1_D1_C | ecosystem: Environmental > Terrestrial > Soil > Wetlands | place: USA: Ohio...
GCTCGCGGCGCGAACCGCCTAGCGTCCCTCGGTCCCACCGGTCGGCGTGCCACGGGCCGCACGGCGGCTGTCGAACCAGACCTTGAGCTCCTCGCGGGTGAGCCGCCCGTCGCCGTCGCGATCGATCCGATCGAACTTGGCCGCAAGCCGCGGCAGGTTGCGCTCGCACTCGGCGCGGCTCAGCGTGCCGTCGCTGTCCGTATCGGCACGCCGGAAGCGCTCGGCGAAACCGTCCGCAGTCGCGGCCTGGCTGCGCGACTTGCCCGTCTGCAGGTGAGCCATCAGCTCTTCGCGCGACACGCTTCCGTCGCGGTTGCGATCGATCACGTCGAATTCGGCCGCGAATCGCGGAAGCGCCTGCCGCATCTCGGCGCGTGAAAGCGTGCCGTCGGCGTCCGCGTCCGCCGCCGCGTAGCGATCGCCCGCAGCCGCAGGCAGCGCAAACACCGCGGCGACAAGGAGCGAGGCACGCGCGAACATGCACCGGAAACGCCACGCCCGGACGGGCGGTTGACCGAAGCTGCGCCGCGTACGGCGCTACAGGCTCCGCGCTACGACGTCGATGCGCGCCGCGCGGATCGCGTTCGCGATGTCGTCCGGATGCGACCGCGCGATCGCCCCGGCGTCCAGGGTGCGCGCGGCCTCAGCGGCCCGACGCAGACGTGCCGGGCCGATCGGGTCGGCACGACCCGCGGCGGCGGCGCATTCGTGCACGACGAGCAGGGACTCGAACCGCGCGGGCCGCCGGAACGCATCGATCTGCTGGAGCAGGTCGACGAGGGCTGCGGCGTCCAGGGCCGCGCCGCGCTCGATCGTCGTCCGCGTCCGCGCGGCCAGCACGGCAAGGTCGCGGCACTCGCCCGGCGCGCGCAGTCGCGCCGACGCTCCGTCAGCGACATCTTCCGCGCCGCCCGCGAACAGCACTGCGTAGCGGACGGGTAGCTCTGCGCCGCGCACCGCCGCCGCGTCGAGCGCCCCGAGCGCGTGCGCCGCGTCGAGCGCGGACCACTCGGGCAGCACGCGTGCGAGCGCGCCGCATTCGGCGAGCACCTCGATCATCCGGCGGGGTGCTGCTTCCATCAGCCCCTTGGCGAACTCCTGCCACACCCGCTCGGAGACCAGCGCATCCACTTCGCCGTTCGCGGCCATTGCGCGCATCAGGGCCATCGTCTCCGGCGCGACGTCGAATCCGAACCGCGCAGCGAAGCGCGCAACGCGCAGGATGCGCACCGGGTCTTCGGCGAAAGCGGGGCTGACGTGCCGCAGCATCCGCGCCTGCAGGTCGCGCGCGCCGCCGAACGGATCGATCACGTTGCCGTGCTCGTCCTTCGCGATAGCGTTGATGGTCAGGTCGCGGCGGGCGAGGTCGTCCTCGAGCGTGACGTCGGGCGTGGCGTGCACCGTGAAGCCCCTGTAGCCGCGGCCGGACTTGCGCTCGGTGCGCGCCAGCGCGTACTCCTCGCGCGTGACCGGGTGGAGGAAGACCGGGAAGTCCTTGCCGACGGGCTTGAAGCCGAGGCGCACCATCTCCTCGGGCGTCGCACCGACCACGACGTAGTCGCGGTCCTTCACCGGAAGCCCGAGCAGCTCGTCGCGGACGGCTCCGCCGACTGCGTACACCCTCATGGTGGGCGACGGACGGCCGCTAGGGTCGTGCCGCGTACGGCTCGTCCTCGGCGACGAACTCGGGCTCGGCGCGCCCCGCAGCTGACCACCCTCGCACTGCGGGTAACGCGAGCACCGCATCCGCATAGCGGCGCGCTACCTGGGGAAGCTCGACCGCATAGGTGGCAAAACGCGTGACGACCGGTGCGTAGTACGCGTCGGCAATGCTGAACCCGCCGAAGAGAAGATCACCGCCCTGCCCGAAGCGCTCGCGGCAGGCGGTCCAGATGTCGACGACGCGATCGATGTCCTTGCGCACGTCCGGGTTCATGCCCTTGCCGGGATAAGCGCCTCGGATGTTCATCGGCATCGCCCCGCGCAGCGCGCGGAATCCCGAGTGCATCTCGGCGCACACCGACCGTGCCACCGCCCGTGCGCGCGCGTCCGTCGGCCAAGCCTGGCGCTCCGGCCAGCGCTCCGCGACGGTCTCGGCGATCGCGAACGTGTCCCAGACCGGCTCGCCGTCGAGCCACAGCACCGGCACCAGCCCGGTCGGCGACCAGCGCGCGATGCCGTCCCGATGCGCGTCGCTACCGAACTTGAGCTGGACCTCGTCGAACTCGATGCCGAGCGTGCGCAGCAGCACCCACGGCCGCATCGACCACGACGAGTAGTTCTTGTTGGCGATGACGAGCGTCGGCCGGCTCACACTTCCCTCGTCTTGCGCCCGGCGTGGTAGCGGAACTCGCTGTAACGCGAGCGCGGCGACAGGCCTTTCAGATAGACCGGCGCGACCGCCTCGAGCGGCGTCGCATGGATGCCGAACGGGAGCTTCGATTCGGAGGTATTCGGGAGCTTCATGGAGTAGTAGTTGTCGCGGCTCATGAGCTTGCCCGGCGCGAGCTCCATGAGCCACGCCTGAAGGTACGAGAGCCGGTCGCCCAGGCCCACGATCGGGCGCGGATGCCCGGACACCTGGCCTGCATAGGCCACCAGCTCGCGCAGCGTGTAGGTCCTCGGCCCGACAAGGTCGTAAGCCTTGCCGTGGCTCTCGTCCTCGTCGAGGGCGCGCACGAATGCTTCCGCAACATCGCCGACGTATACCGGCTGGAACTGCGCGTCCGGGCTGGCCAGGAACAGCACCGGCAGCACGCGCTGCAGGCGCGCGAACAGGTTGAGAAACTGGTCCTCCGGCCCGAACACGACCGACGGCCGGAAGATCGTGGTCGCGAGCTGCGCCCGCGCCGCGACTATCGCGGCCTCGCCGTCGGCCTTGGAGCGCAAGTACTGGCTCGGCGCATCGGCAGCGGCCTTGAGCGCGCTCATGTGCACGAGCCGCGGGACCTTCGCCGCCAGGCATGCGGCCACCAGCCGCTTCGGCAGCTCGACGTGCGCGGCCGCGAAGGCCGGGCCGTAGGGCTGGCCGTTGCGGCTTTGCAGGACGCCGACCAGGTTGATCGCCGCGTCGCAGCGCGCGAGAAGGCGCTCCAGCGTGGCGGGATCCCGAATGTCGGCCTGCACCACGTCGACCGTGGGCAGCATGATGAGGTGCCGCGCGCGTTCGCGCCGGCGCGTGGGCACGACGACTAGGTGCCCGCCGGCGGCGAGCCTGGCGACGAGATGGCGGCCGATGTATCCGGAGCCGCCGAGGACGCAGATCCTGGCCATGGCGAGAAGGAACGGAAAACGCCGGCGCGGGGATCGCGCCGCGAGCGAAGGCTATTCTACCGTTGCCTGGCCGGTGATCGTGGCGGCGTAGCCTTCGCCGCCCTTGCGCGCCGCGACGGTGCCCAGGCGGGCCTTCAGCGGCTTCGGATCGCCGCCATAGAGCGCCGCGTAGTACATGGTGTTGCTCAACACCTTCTTGACGTAGTCGCGCGTCTCGCTGAACGGGATCGTCTCCGCGTAGATCGCGCCCTCGAGCGGCCGGTCCGCTTTCCATTTGCGCGCGCGTCCCGGCCCGGCGTTGTACGCCGCCGCCGCGAGGACCGGGCTGCCGTCGAGCTCGTCGAGCACGTACTTCAGGTAGCTCGTGCCGAGCGCGATGTTCACCTCGATGTCGGTCACGCGCGACGGCGCATAGTCCTTCATGCCCGTCTGGCGCGCGACCCAGCGCGCCGTCGCCGGCATGAGCTGCATCAGGCCGGAGGCGCCGGCGACCGACCGCACGTTGGGGATGAACCGGCTCTCCTGCCGCACGAGCCCGAGCACGTACGGCTCATCGAGGCCCTGGGCGCGCGCCTGCTCGGCGAACACGCCGCGGTACGGCGCGAGGAAGCGCACGTTGAAGTCGTGCGTGCCGACAGTGCGGTCGGCCGTGTTGATCGCGCGATCCCAGATCTCGGCGCGGCGCGCGACCTCGGCGGCCGCGAGCAGCTGCTCGTCGTCCATGCCGCGCAGCGCCCAGTTCCACTCCCGGACCCCTTCGGTGCGCTGGTCGAGCCGCAGCAACGTGAGCCCGCGCTGCAGCCCGGGATTGGCCGCCATCCGGGCGACCTCCTCCGGCGTGAGCGTGTGGCCGCGCGGCGGGATCGCGAACGGCTGGCCGAGCTCCTCGCGCGCGAGCTTGCCGTAGAAGTGATGCTCGCCCGCGAGACGCACGAACAGCGCCTCGGCGGCCTCCTTGTCCCCGGCCACCCGCAACGCGCGGGCCCGCCAGTACGTCCACGCGGGTTCGGTGCGCTGCAACGGGGGCATCTTCTCGATGACCGCGCGAACCGTTGCCCAATTCTCGTCGCGCAGCGCGGCGCGCACCCACCACTCGAGCTGCTCCTCGGACAGTGCCGCCCCGTCGGTCTTCGCGTACCACTCTAGGGCGCCCGGCAGGTGGCGCTTCGCGCCCTGCGTCGCGATCTGTCCCCACACCCACGCCTGATCCTCGGGCGGAAGCCGCTCCTGGAGCTTGCGCGACCAGTAACCGAGCGCGAGCTCCGGGTCGCCGCGCGCGGCGCGGGCGAATGCGTAGAGCAGCAGCTCCCGGTTCATGCGCTTCTTCAGGTCGAGCCTGTCGGAGCGCTCGATGTAGCTCGCGGGCTTCTGGCGGATGCCGTTGAGCGTGCGCTCGTCGGGCGTTTCATTGGCGGGCAGGTAATTGATCGTCCGCTTCGCGGCAGCGACCTGTCCCGCCTCGAGCAGGATCCGCACGCGGTCCCAGACGTGGCGCGTGGTGAGCTTGCCGGCCGCGATCTCCGCCTCGGCGAGCGGCACGCAGCCCTCGGACAGCTCGCGCGGCGCCGTCCATACCCGGCGGAACTCGTCGAGGGCCGGCTGGTCGCCGCGCCGCCAGCGCGCCTGGAGGGAGTAGCAGGCGAGCTCCGGGTCGTCGCCTACAACGGCCGAATACTCCCTTTCGAACCCGTCCCAATCCTGGCGCTTGGCCAGCACCTTCAACCAGTCGCGACGCATCTGATCGGCGATGTAAGTCCCCTGCTGCTTGCTCAGGAAGTCGCGCACATCTGTCGCGGGCGCCTCCTCCAGCTTCATGCGCAGCAGGTAGTACTCGACGTACGCCTCAAGGACATAGCCCTTCAAGTGCGGCGCCTGTTCCGCGACCTTTGTGTACTGCCCGACGCGGAACGCCTCACGCGCGGCAAGAAAGCGGTCGTCCTGGGTGAGCGGCGCAGCCCGCGGTTTGCCGTTCGCCTGCGCGTGCAACGTTGGCGCGGCTGCGACCAGCGCGAGAGCGAGCGTGAGGCAACTGATGCGAAGGCGTACCATCTTGCCTATCTTATTCGCTTAACCCTATGAAACGCATGCAGAATAGCACAGCCCCAAGGGAATGCCCCCACGCTTGGAGCGAAGCGTGACGCCCGACGAAGTCAACGCCTGGCGAAAGTCGCTGCGGACCCGGCTCATCGAAGAACGTAACGCGCTCGACGCGGAAACGCTGACGCGCTTTCGGGAGGCGATCGACCGCCATCTCGGACGCGGGTTTCCCGGGCTCACGCGCGGCGTCCTCGCGTTCTGCTGGCCGTACAAGGGCGAGTACGACGCGCGGTTCCTCGCCCGCACGATGCGCGCAGGGGGCGCGGTGACGGCGCTGCCGGTGGTGGTGGCGCCGAAGTCGCCGCTCGCTTTCCGGGAATGGCATCCCGGGGTCCGGCTCGAGGCCGGCGTGCTCGGAATCCCGTATCCGGTCGGCAGCCGGGACGTCGCGCCCGACGCGGTGGTCGTGCCGCTCGTCGGCTTCGACGACGCGGGGTACCGGCTCGGGTACGGCGGCGGATATTTCGATCGCACGCTCGCGGCACTCGAGCGCAAGCCGGTCGTGATCGGCGTCGCCTATGAAGGCGCGCACCTCGACACGATCCATCCCCAGCCGCATGACATTCCGATGGACTGGATCGTCACGGAGCGCGGCATCTACCGCCGCGACGGGGCCAGGCTCGAGTTCCTCGGCGCACCGCCGGAGGGCGCATCCAGTGCGCTCGCCTCGCCGGTGTGCTACGCGGGCGAGGTCGATCCCAACTATTTCGGAGGCTGACCCCGTCAGGCGAGGAAGAGCCGGTACGCCGGGTTCCGCGACTCGTCGACGTACGGGTAGCCGAGCTTCTGCAGGAACGCGCGGAACGCGCGCATCTCGCGCGGCGGCACCTGCATCCCCACCAGCACGCGGCCGTAGTCGGCGCCGTGGTTGCGATAGTGGAACAGGCTGATGTTCCAGTCCGAGCGCATGCTCGAGAGAAACCGCATCAGCGCCCCCGGCCGCTCCGGGAACTCGAAGCGGTAGAGGAGCTCGTTGTCGGCGCGCGCGGAGTGCCCGCCGACGAGATGGCGGACGTGCAGCTTGGCCATCTCGTTGTCGGAGAGGTCGAGGGTCTTCAGCCCGTGCCGCCGCAGCGTGCGCACGAGCTTCGCGGTCTCGTCGCGGTCGTGCACCTCGACGCCGACGAAGACGTGCGCCTCGACCGGGTCGGCCATGCGGTAGTTGAACTCGGTGATGTTGCGCGAGCCGAGCGTCGCGCAGAACTTCTTGAAGCTGCCCGGACGCTCGGGGATCGAGACGGCGAGGATCGTCTCCCGGTGCTCGCCGACCTCGGCGCGCTCGGCGACGAAGCGCAGGCGGTCGAAGTTGGTGTTGGCGCCGCAGGCGATCGCGATGAGCTTGCGGTCGCGGAGGTGCGTGCGCTCCACGTACCGCTTCGCGCCGGCGATCCCCAGCGCGCCCGCCGGCTCCAGGATCGAGCGCGTGTCCTCGAACACGTCCTTGATCGCGGCGCAGATCTCGTCCGTGTCGACGAGCAGGATGTCGTCCACCAGCTCCCGGGCGATGCGGAAAGTCTCCTTCCCGACCTGCTTCACCGCGACGCCGTCGGCGAAGAGGCCCACGTGCGGCAGCACGACGCGCCGCCCGGCACCGATCGAGCGCTTCATCGCGTCGGAGTCGACCGGCTGGACACCGATCACCTTGATCCCGGGCTGGAGGCGCTTCACGTAGGACGCGATGCCCGAGATCAGCCCGCCGCCGCCGATCGCCACGAAGATGGCGTGGATCGGCCGCGTCGACTGTCGCAGGATCTCCATTCCGATCGTGCCCTGTCCCGCGATGACGTCGGGGTCGTCGAACGGATGGACGAACGCCAGCCGGAGGCGCCGCTCGAGCTTGCGCGCGTGCTCGCGCGCGTCGCTGTAGGAATCGCCCTGGAGGATGACTTCCGCGCCGCGGGCGGCGACCGCCTCGAACTTGATCCGCGGAGTGGTGACGGGCATCACGATCACCGCCCGGCAGCCGAGCTTCTGGGCTGCGAGCGCGACACCCTGCGCGTGATTGCCCGCCGACGCCGCAATCACGCCGCGCTTCAGCACCTGTGCCGGCAGGTTCGCCATCTTGTTGTACGCGCCGCGCAGCTTGAACGAGAACACCGGCTGCATGTCCTCGCGCTTCAGCATCACGCGGTTCCCGAGCCGCGCCGAGAGGTTGGGCGCGAGCTCGAGCGGCGTTTCGATCGCGACGTCGTAGACGCGCGAGTTAAGGATCCGTGGGAGGTAATCGATCGGCATCGGAGGCGCGCTTATCGCAGCGCAGCAAGGGCGCTACTCTAAGCAAAACGGCCGCGTGAAGCAAAAGGTCGCGGCCGCGCGTACAACCAAACGCTGGCCCTGACGGTCGCCTTGCGCCGCGCCGCCGGCGCCAGTAGCGTGGCGGGCTTTCCGCCCCGCTGAAAGTGGACCTCGCTCACCTGATCGGCCCCGAAGCGAGCCTCTGGTCGCTCGCCGTCGCCGCCTTCCTCGCCGCAACCGTGCTGCCGATGAGCTCGGAGGTCGCGCTCTTTGGCGTGCTCAAGCTGCACCCGCACCTATTCTGGCCGGCCATCGCGGTAGCGACCGTGGCGAACACCCTGGGCGGGATGACGTCGTACCTCATCGGGCGTTTCCTCGCCGCGCGGAAACCGCTAAAGCACGTCGAGCAGGTGGAGAAATGGGGGCCCGCCGCGCTGCTGCTCGCGTGGGCGCCGCTCGTCGGCGACGCGCTGTGCGTCGCCGCCGGCTGGCTCAAGCTGAACTGGCTGGCGTCCGCCGCGTTCCAGGCGGCGGGACGCCTTGCGCGCTACCTGCTGGTGGCCCAGGGGGCAGCGCTCTAGAACGGAACTCGGATCAGGAAGCCCGGCCGCGCGTTGCCGACCAGTTGACCTTCGCGCCGCCCTGCGTGGTCGTTGCGCCTTCCATCTTGTCCCCGGCTGCGCGACCGGTGAACTGGCGCTTGACGCCGTTGCCGTCGACGAACGCGAACGTGACGTCGGCACCGCGCAACCGGGTTTCGGTGAGGTTGTAGGACTTGTCGCCGAGACGCGCGGTGCCGGAGATCTTCTGGAAGGTCTGCTTCAGGGCGATCTGCCACTTCTCCTCGCCGTTGCCGGCCGGGACGGAGAGCGCCCAGTTGCCCTGCACCTTCGCCGGCACGATCCACAGGTAGGCGTCGCGGCCCTCGACCGTCGCGGTCTGGTCGGGCTCCCAGTCCTCCATGTTGAAGGCGTGCGCCACGATACGCGTGCCGGGCCGCAGGTCGAGGATCTTCGGCCGCAGCTTGATGTTGAGCGCGGGGAGCAGGTACATCGTGATGACGGTCGCCTTGCTGAAGTCGGTCTCGAAGATGTCCGCCTTGATGAACTTCGCCTTGTCCGACACGCCCGCCTTCTCGGCGGCCTTCACCGAGATCGCGACCATGTCCGGGTTGTACTCGATGCCCAGGGCGTTCGCGCCGAACTTCTGCGCCGCCATGATCACCGTCCGCCCGTCGCCCGAGCCGAGGTCGATGACATAGTCGCGGGCGGTCACGTTCGCCATCCGCAGCATCCGCTCGACGAGCGCCTCGGGCGTCGGCACCCACACGACGTCCTTGCCGGACTGCCCGACCTGCGGCTGGTACTCCTGCGTCCCGTCCTTCTTGTCGGCCGCGGCCTGTGCAAATGCCGGGCCCTGCACCGCCACCAACGACATCGCCGCGACGAACGCGGCTGCGACCTTCCACTGATTGCTCACGTGACGATCTCCTGTGTGTGACTACGCCGCCTGCAGCTTGGCGTACTCCAGCTGCAGCCACTTCATGCCCTGCGGACCGAAATTGATCTGCACGCGCGCATCGGTGCCGCTGCCCTCGGCATTGACGATGACGCCCTGGCCGAATTTCGCGTGCACGACGCTCTGCCCGATGCGGAACGGCAGGCCCGGCGCACCGCCGCCCGGCGCCCTGCGGTAACGGGCGGGCGGCTCCACGGCCTTCCAGGCGCTGTCGTCAACCACCGGCCGGCCGCGCGGCGTGAGCCATTTCATCACGCCCGCCGGAACCTCGTCGAGAAAGCGGCTCGAGACGTTGTACCGCGTCTGCCCGTGCAGCAGGCGCGTCTGGGCGAAGGTGAGGTAGAGCCGCGTCCGCGCGCGGGTGATCGCGACGTACATGAGCCGCCGCTCCTCCTCGAGGCCGTCCTGCTCGGTGACGCTCTGCTCGTGCGGGAAGAGTCCCTCTTCCAGCCCGGTGATGAACACGACGTGGAACTCCAGGCCCTTTGCGGAGTGGACTGTCATGAGCTGTATCGCGTCCATGCCCTCGGCAGCCTGGTTCTCGCCCGACTCGAGGGCCGCATGCGCCAAAAATTGGCCGAGCGGATCGGGCGCGGCCGGCGGGGCGCCTTCGACGGCGTCCGCCGCCGCGGACTGCGCGGCGTAGGCCTCGTCCTGGGTGAACGCCGCGGCAGCGTTCACGAGCTCCTCGAGGTTCTCCACGCGATCGGCGCCGTCGCGCTCGTTCTTGTAGTGGTCGAGGAGGCCGCTCGCGTGGAGCACGTGCTCCACGACCTCGTGCAGCGGCAGGCCCTGCGTGCCCTGCCGGATCGCCTCGACGAGCTTCGCGAACGCCCCGACCGCCGCACCGGCCTTGCCGGCAACGAGCGCAACCGCCTGCCACAGGCTCGTGCCGCCCGCGGCGGCCGCGTCCTGCAGGGCTTCGACCGAGCGCGCGCCGATGCCGCGCGCCGGGAAGTTCACGATCCGCAGCAGTGCGCCGTCGTCGTCCGGGTTGGCGAGCAGGCGCAGATACGCGAGCGCGTGCTTGATCTCCTGGCGCTCGAAGAACCTCAAGCCCCCGTACACGCGGTACGGGATGCCCTGCGTGAAGAGCGCGTGCTCGATCACCCGCGACTGGGCGTTCGAGCGGTAGAGAATCGCGATGTCGCGCCGCGCGAGGCCCTCCCGCAGGAGGTTCTGGACCTCGTCGGCGACGAAGTGCGCCTCGTAGCCGTCCGACTGCGCTTCGTAGACCCGCAGCGGCTCGCCTTCGCCGGCCGCGGTCCAGAGGTTCTTGCCGAGCCGCTTGCGGTTGTGCGAGATGAGCGCGTTCGCGGCGTTCAGGATGTTGCCGTGCGAGCGGTAGTTCTGCTCCAGCCGGATCACGTTCTGAACGTGGAACTCGCGCTCGAGGTCGGCCATGTTGCCGACGTTGGCGCCGCGGAAGGCATAGATCGACTGATCGTCGTCGCCGACGGCGAAGATCGCGTTCTCCTTGCCCGCAAGGAGCTTCAGCCAGCGGTACTGCAGGCGGTTCGTGTCCTGGAACTCGTCGACGAGGATGTGGCGGAAGCGGCTCTGATAGTGCGCGCGCAGGACTTCGTTACGCTGGAGCAGCTCGTAGCAGCGCAGGAGCAGCTCCGGGAAGTCGACCGCACCCTCCTTCTGGCATTGCTCGTCGTACGCAGCGT
>Ga0316627_100000534_pt1 | contig 10777 bp, 7 predicted proteins | sample OWC_Aug_M2_C1_D1_FD_207653 | JGI IMG/M metagenome (GOLD analysis project Ga0316627, IMG submission 207653) | Wetland soil microbial communities from Old Woman Creek delta, Ohio, United States - OWC_Aug_M2_C1_D1_C | ecosystem: Environmental > Terrestrial > Soil > Wetlands | place: USA: Ohio...
ATGACGCGTGCGAACTGGGGTTCCTTCACCTCGGCCTTCTTGCCGGTGATGAGGGCAACAGCCTCTGCCCCCTTTGCCCCGGCAGGGATGCAGAGAGCAGGAGAGACATCCGGGTTATTGACCACCGCCTCTGCATACTGCTCACATCCGGCATAGCCGCATGCACCGCAATGCGCATGGGCAAGTACGTCCTTCACCTTTTCGACTCTGGGGTCGATCTGTACCGCGAACCTCTTTGCCGCAATGGCAAGTCCTGCGCCGAAGACTACACCGAGGCCGGCAAGAAATGCCAGCGTCCATTTAACCAAGGGGACGATATCGACCTTCTCCTTGGCCTCAATACCGCCGCCAACACCGGCAAAGGCAAAAGAGACAAAGAGAAGGATCATAAAGACGGCGGTCAAGCCGGTCCTTTTCATGTTCAGTCCGGTAGACATCATTTCTGCTCCTTAATTATTAGTGTCGGTGCTTGGTCTCATCAGCACATCGTTACTTCTGACCAACTATGTTTTTTAAAGTACATACTATATTTATAGTGTAATTAATCCGGAAAATCCTGTAAAGGCCAGTGCGATCAGGCCGGTTATCACGAATGCCATGGGCAGTCCCTTAAACGCAACGGGCACATCGGCAAGTTCAAGCTTCTCCCGGATGCTAGCCATGATTATCAGCGCCAGGGCAAAGCCAAGGCCGGAGCCTAATCCAAAGGCAAGGCTCTGAATAAAAGTGTATTTTTCTCCTGCATTCACGAGCGGCACGGCAAGGATGATGCAATTGGTCGATATCAGGGCGAGGTAAATGCCGAGCTTGTAGTAAAGACCTGGGGAAACCTTCCTCATTATGGTATCTGATGCCTGGACCAGTCCGGCTATGATTCCGATGAAGACAATGATCTCAAGGAACGTTATCTCAAGCGGGATCATCACCTTGGTAAAGACCACCCAGCTCACTGCTGCGCTGATCATCATGACCGCAGTGAATGTTATGCTCATACCAACAGCCGTCTCCATCTTCTTTGATACGCCGAAGAAAATGCAGAGACCAAGGAATCGCGTGAAGACAAAATTATTAATGAGTGACGCTGATATGATCAGCTCGAAGAGTTTTGTGAATTCGCTGTTCATCTCTATTCCCCCTTAGTGCGAAGCGTGGGCGGCCTTTTTCATATACCGCGCATCGATCCAGTTGAACAACGCCATCAGAATACCGACCGCAAGGAACCCGCCTGCAGGCAGAACCATTATCAGGACAGGTTTTGTATTGATGAAGGTAAAAACATGCTGGGTCGCCAGTCCGGTGGGAACGGTCAGCGTTCCCTTGCCGACCAGCTCCCTGAAGAAGCTGATCACCGTAAGCGCGAACAAAAACCCGACACCCATGCCGAGACCATCTGCCATGGAAGGCATAAAACTGTTCTTGCTCGCGAACATCTCTGCCCTTGCCAGGATCGATGCAAAAGCAACGATCAGTGCAATATAGAGACCTACCTTGGCATAAACATCCGGGACGAAAGCAGCCATCATCATCTGGGTTATGGTGACCCACCCTGAAATGACGAGCATGAAAATCGGCAGCCTTACCTTGGGCTGTATGATCTTTCTCATCAGGGAGATGGTGAGGTTCACCATCGTCTGGACAAACAGCACTGCCAGTCCCATAAATATTCCGTTCTTCAGATTGTTTGTAACAGCAATCGAAGGGCAGAGGCTCAGTGCAAGCTTGAAGATCGTGTTCTCCTTTATGATACCGTTTAAAAAGAGTTCCTTGAGACTAGTTGTGCTGGGGCTGGACATCCTTATTGCCTCCTTCCTTGACCGTTTTGATCAGAAATGCGACACCGTTTTTCACGGCATCTTCGGAAACCGCGCGGGTCGAGATCGTAGCGCCCGAAATCGCCTGGATATACTCCTTTGTCTCTGTCTTGAGCACCTTCAGGTGATCAATGTCTTTGCCCGTGAACTGATCCTTGAAGTAATCAAGCTCTATCTCGTCTCCCAGACCCGGCGTTTCGCCGTGTCCGAGAATATTAATTTTCTGGACAATGAAGTCCTTGTCTACGGCGACGAAGGTATTGATATAACTCGAGTATCCCTTGCCGAACGACTGGACCACATAACCGACCGTTTCACCATTCTTCTTGGCCTCGAAGTATTTGGCATGCTTGTCATGGATCGTCCAGTCCCCGAGTTTCGTAAAGTCAGCGCCGGGGATCAGGAGTTTCAGGGCATCCTGTTCAGCTTTTTCATTGTTCTTGAATATTTTGGGCGATGCATTCGCATAGACAAAGGCAAGGATGAACCCGCCGATGAGATAGACAACAACGAGGTTTAGGGTTATCTTGAAAATGTCCTTGCTGGTCATTACCTGGCCTCCTTTACCTTTGGCTGCTTAACGGCGCCGAAGACCTTTGCCTTGAAGCCGCGGTCGATCAGGGGGGCAAAGCAGTTCATGATGAGTATTGCAAACATGACACCTTCGGGGAAGCCGCCCTTGAGCCTGATGATCATGGTAAGGAATCCGCAGCCAATGCCGAAGAGGATCTGGCCATTCCTCACGGAAGGAGACGTCACATAATCGGTTGCCATGAACCAGGCGCCGAGCATCATGCCGCCGCTGATCAGATGGACGATCGGGTCTCCCTGGAACAGCCCTTCCTTGCCGCCGAAGATCCATGCCATGAGCGCCGCAGTGGCAAGGAATGATGCCGGGATATGCCAGGAGATGTATTTCTTGTACAGGAGGAAAAGACCGCCGATCAGGATGGCAATCGCCGAAGTTTCACCGATCGATCCCGCACGGTTGCCGCTCAGGAGATGCACATAGAGGTTCACCTTGTCGCCAAAGACCTCTATCAGTTTGGTAAGCCCTTCTTCTTTTAATATTCCGAGAGGTGTCGCGGTGGTCTTCGCGTCCATGGCAAGGAAAGCCGCGGTCGGTTCATTCCAGATGGTCATGGCCTTTGGCCAGGATATAAGGGCAAAGGCCCTGCCGATAAGTGCAGGATTAAAGACGTTGAACCCGAGACCGCCAAAAAGCTGTTTGGTTATGACGATCGCCACGAACGATGCGATGACAGGGACATGCACGGTGAACGGCGAGAATGACCAGAGGGATGCGGGCATGTTCATGCCAAGGAGCAGCCCGGTAAGAAAGCCGCTGCCATCGCTCAGCACAGACTTTTTCTCCACCATCTTCATATACCACTGCTCGAAGACCATACAGCTGATAATGCTGAGAGATGTAATAAAGAGTGCTTTGAGACCGAAGAAGTAGACACCGGCAAGGAATGCGGGCATGAGGGCAATGCTCACGGTCCACATAATGCGGCTTGTGGTCTCATCGCTCTTTACATGGGGACTTACGGATACGATCAACTGTTCTTTTTTCGTTGACTCCATCTATCCTCTCCTTACGGCTTAACCATGGATTTCGCTAATCTTACCAGCTGCACGATCGGCCTCTTCGAGGGGCAGACAAAGGCACAGGACCCGCACTCAAAGCAGTCGAACAGGTTGTATTCCTTTGCTTCTTCATAGAACCCTTTTTCCGAGAGCACGCTCAGCATCGACGGCATGAGACCCATGGGGCAGATATCAATGCACCTGCTGCAACGGATACAGGGACCAAACTCTTCGCCATGGGCCACAATCTCTTCCGGCATGACCAGGATGCCCGAGGTCCCCTTGGTGACGGCAACATCAAGAGATGAAAGGGCAAATCCCATCATGGGACCGCCTGAGATGACCTTTCCCACGCCCTTTGAGAAGCCGCCGCACGCATCGATAAGGTCTCCGACCTTGGTGCCGACCCTGACCATGAGGTTCTTCGGCTGGCTGATGCCTTCTCCGGTAACCGTGACGACCCTTTCGATAAGGGGTTTGCCATAACGGGCGGCTTCGAAGATGGCGAGTGCTGTACCCACGTTCTGGCACACGACGCCGACATCCATCGGCAGCGCCCGCGGAGGCACTTCGCGGCCGAGGACCGCCTTGATCAGCATCTTCTCTGCGCCCTGGGGATATTTCACCTCACAAGTGATGACGCTGATACCGGCGTCGCCAGCAGCTGCCTCTTTCATCTTTGCTATGGCATCGGGCTTATTATCCTCTATCCCTATATATCCCTTCTGTACGCCCAGGATCTTCATCAGGACCTTAAGGCCTTCGACCACCTCTTTTGGTTTTTCGAGCATAAGACGGTAATCGGCTGTAAGATACGGCTCGCACTCTGCACCGTTGATGAGGACCGCATCAATGGTCTTTTCTTTTGGCGGTGAGAGCTTCACCGAGGTCGGAAAGGCCGCCCCTCCCATGCCGACAATGCCGGCTGCCTTCACTTTTTCCTTGAGCTCCTCAGGAGAAAGGCTCATATAGTCAGGGTTATCCTTGAGCACTGTCCACTCTTCTTTCCCGTCATTTTCTATAACGACAGAGTTGATCATCCTTCCCATGGCATTCGGAAACTCGCCGATCGCTACCACTTTGCCGGAGACTGAGCTGTGTACCGGGGAAGAGACAAAGGCAGACGGTTCACCGACAACCTGTCCCTTCCTGACTTCCTGTCCGATCGTGACAACAGGATTACAGGGTGCGCCGATATGCTGACTGAGAGGAATAATGATCATTTTCGGGGCTTTTGCATCAGTGATGGGGGAATTCGCGGCTAATTCTTTCTTATCAGACGGATGTATCCCGCCTTTAAATGTTGCTGTGCCCATTAGAAAGATTCCTCCTTGGGATTTTGGAAGACCTAAAAAAACACTATGTGATACCATGCCGGAGCCAACTCTGTCAAGCCACGGCTTATCTGTTCATTACAAAGACTTATGTCTTGCCAACATGATGGCGTGATAGCGTATTCTTTACCTGCCCCGTGCAAAAAGACAACGTTGCGCTGTTGCCGGGTAATTCTGCCGCAGGTATTGTGCGGAGATCCCGTCTAAGGTCTTTCTTCGCACCATGTGCGTGCATTCTGGAACATTTTGAGCCATGGGGACGCATGAAGCTCCTTCTTCCATGTTTCCGGCATGTAACCCCACTGCCAGGTAAGGAACACGCGTTCCGGATGCGGCATGATGGCGAGATGCCTCCCGTCAGGAGAGCACAAGGCAGCGATGCCCTCAGGGGATCCGTTCGGGTTGAACGGATAGCGCTCGGTCGGGTTCCCGTCATCGTCCGCGTAGCGTGCAGGAGCAAGCCCTTCCTGAAGCACCTTTTCCCTGACAGCGCTGTCCGGGAAATATGCCCGTCCCTCGCCATGGGCAACCCAGATGCCAAGCACAGAATTTTCCATCCCTTTCAGCATGATCGAGGGGCTTTCAAGGATCGCAAGGGAAGAAAATCTGGACTCGAACCTCCCGGATATATTATGGATGAACCGGGGCTGGTTCCTGTTGTCAATGCCCTGCCACGGGACCCATCCAAGAAGCGCTGACAGCTGACAGCCATTGCAAACACCGAGACTGAACGTGTCAGGGCGATGATAAAAGGTCTGGAACTGCTGCCAGATCTGCTTGTTATGCCGTATAACGCCTGCCCAACCCTTTGCCGAGTCGAGCACATCTGCATAGCTGAAACCGCCGACAAATACGACCCCCCGGAATGCGTCAAGATTTGTCCGCTGTTCTAGGAAGTCGGTTATGGTAAGGTCCCAGGTGTCAAAGCCGGCCTGGAAGAATGCAGATGTCATTTCCCGGTCGCCATTGCTTCCTTCTTCACGGATGATAGCGACTTTCGGCTTCCAGCTGCTTCCCATGATCTCTTCAGGAGTTTTCTCCGGGATGAAGGAAATCCTGAAGGACTGACCTTTTCTTTTGAAGATCGTCTTCTTCTCTGATTCAACAGATACGGGATTTCTCTGAAGCCTGTCGAGCTGATAGCTCGTCTCCTCCCAGATGCCTCTGAGCAGCCGCATATCTTCTGCGAGAACCGGCCTGTTATTGACCGACACTATGACCTTCTTTTGTCGCGTGGTCCTTCCGATGTGCTGATACGGGAGCCCCCGCTCTTCCAGGATCTTCCTGATCTGCCTTTCATGCCTCTTGCGGTACTCGACCACCAGGCCGATTTCTTCAGCAAAGAGGGTCTTCACTGCATCGCTCTTCGAACGTATGTCTACCTGCAGCCCGCAATTCCCTGCGAACGCCATTTCGAGAAGGGTGGTTATAAGACCACCGTCACTCCTGTCGTGGCCGGAAAGGATCAGATCCCTGTCAATGCATTCCTGTATCGCATGAAACCCGTTCCTGAGCAGGGCAAGATCATCAACATCAGGAGAATCATTGCCGACCTGTCCAAAGCACTGTGCAAGTGCGGATCCTCCGGTCCTGGCTTTTCCGCCGGAAAGGTCTATGTAGAGAAGCCTGCTTTTCCCCGGCTGCTTGATGTCAGGGGTTATCACCCTGGTTATGTCAGGGCAGGTTGCATAGGCAGATATGACAAGCGTCCCCGGTGACTTGACGGTCTCGGTATCTTCCCCGGGTCCTGTCACCTTTGCCGCCATAGAAAGACTGTCTTTGCCGCCGTCCACGGCAATGCCGAGTCCGATCATGATATCCCGCATCGCCATGGCCGCATCATAGAGGTCTGCGCCCTCACCGGGAAGCTTTGGCGCCCACATCCAGTTCCCTGAACATTTGATGTCCTCAAGGCTGCTTATGCGGGCCCACAGGATATTCGTCACCGCCTCTGCCACAGCCATCCTCGCCATCGCCGCAGGGTCAATCAGCCCCTTCAGCGGCTGTTCGCCTATGGAGACCGCTGCACCGGTAATGCCGAAATGGCTCTGCGCTATGACTGCCACATCAGCAACCGTGAGCTGGAGCGGCCCGGCGCACTGCTGCTGCGCGATCAGGCCGGTGACCGACCTGTCAACCTTGTTCGCAAGGAACCGCTTTGATCCTACTGACAGCAGCCTGAGCATGCGCTCGAGGACCTGGCGCACGGTAATTCCCGAGGGAAGTTCAAGAGGGCTCCTTTGCCGCTTTACCCGGTCAAGGGTAAATGTCTTCTGCGGCATGCTGCCGAGCACCTTTTCAAGACGGAGATTGACCGGGGTGCTACCGTCAGTCTCGTCATGCAGCACGATATAGCCGTCACCCGTGATCTCCCCGATAAACGCACAGGGGACCTTTTCCCTCCTGCAGAGGGCCAGGAACTGGTCTTTGCTGTCAGGCCGTATAAGCAGAGCGTTCTGTTCCTGGTATTCTGCGCCCCAGATCTCGAGCACGGAGAGGGTGTTGTCGCCCAGCTGGATCCCCCTGACCTCGATCTTTGCACCTGCGGGATAGATGATCTCCTTGACGACATTGCAGTTTCCGCCCGCTCCCTGGTCATGGATGCTGACGATGGGATTCCCCTCGCCAAGCTCAACGCAAGTGCGGATCACCCGGTTCATCTTCTGCTCCATCTCGGCGTCTCCCCGCTGTACCGCATTGAAGTCGAGTTCTGCAACGTTCTGGCCCTGGATCATGCTCGATGCAGCGCCGCCTCCCATGCCGATTCGGTAGGCGGGTCCACCCACCTTGGTGACCAGCATCCCTGTTTCCGGTTCGTTCTTTTCCGTATGCATCGCATCCATCTGTCCGACACCGCCGGTGAACATGATCGGTTTCAGCCATTCCCGCCGCTCGCCGTCAGGCAGCCTGAGGCCAAAGGAGCGGGTAAAGCCCTGTATCAATGGTTCACCAAACTTGTTGCCATAGTCTGATGCTCCGTTGCTCGCTTCGATCTCTATGGTAAGAGGTGAGGCAAGGTTTGTCGGATATGCAAAGGACAGGTCTTCCCATGGCAGTTCATACCCCGGTATCCTCAGGTTGCCGACACAGTATGCTGCAGTTCCTGCAATGACAAGGGAACCCCTGCCGGTCGCCTGGACATCGCGTATCCTCCCCCCGGTTCCGGTCTCTGCACCAGGAAACGGAGCAACACCGGACGGGAAGTTATGGGTCTCTGCCGTGAAAATGATGTCATACAGGAAGCGCGCTCTGCGGAATCCGGAGGCATGACCCGGCTTCACCGGCACGATCGTTTCGATCTCATATCCCCTGATCGCGCTTGAGTTATCCCTGAATGCAATGACACTGTTGCCGGGCTTCGCCTCAAGCGTCTGCCTGATGACCTCCATCAGATTGCCCGGCATCTCCCTGCCATCAATGACCAGTCTGCCCCGGAAGAACCAGTGGCGGGAGTGTTCGCTGTTGGACTGGCTCAGGTCAAAGCATTCGACATTGGTCGGGTTCCTGCCGATATCCCTCACAAAAAGGTTGAAGTAGTAATCAATATCCCAGTCATCAAGCCCGAGCCCCATCTCCCGGTTGATCTTCTCGAGTGCTTTCTTTCCTTCCTCGATCAGCGGTACAGAAAAGACCGTCTCCGGCGCCACTCCTGTTTCGAATGATCCGAGCCTTTCGGGATAGACGCATTCCGTCATGCGGTCATAGAGCCCGAGAGAAAAATCCTGCAGGTGACCGGCATCGAGCTTTGCTGAAGACCGGATGCGATACCGCCGCGAACGCTCGATCCTCGCAATTTTGGCAAGGCCGCAGGAATGACAGACAGAGACGGCGTTCGTGGACCATGCGGTCGTAAAACTCATGCGGGGACCTACCTCGACAACATAGTCCATGGTTCGGGTGCCGGAGGCTGCCGCCAGGAAGCTCGTTTCAGAAAACTTTTCCGGCTCGAATGTCTCGCTCAGCAGCCAGGTGAGGAGCTGTGATTCATCAGCATCGAGGGGATGTAACACGTCCACATAGAAACAGAACTCGGTCTCTATGTCCCGTATCGCACCGGAGATGTGTTTCTTCGCCGAGGCAAGAAGATCTTTTTCCTTTGCCGGTGATACAGCAGGCGTCTTGTACCTATAGATCATGGGCATACCGGATATCTCTCAGGCTTTGCCGAAGACCCGCGTAAATATATAATCAACATTCCTGAAATACTGCTTCAGTTCAAAGATCCTGTCCAGTTCTCCTGCCGAAAGGAACTTCTTCACATCCCTGTCCTTTGCGAGAAGGCCCTTGAAGGGCTTTCTGGTCTTCCAGCTCATCATGGCGTTCTTCTGGACCAGCGCGTATGCATCTTCCCTGGTCATGCCTTTCTCGGTCAGCCTGATGAGAACATTCTGGGAATTGTAGAGGCCATAGCTCCTGTTCAGATTCTCCCGCATGCGCTCCGGATAGACCTGGAGGCCTGAGAGAATGCCGGTCAGCCTGTTGAGCATATAGTCTACGAGAATCGTGCTGTCAGGGATGATCACCCGTTCAACCGATGAATGAGATATGTCCCGCTCATGCCAAAGCGCCACATTTTCCATCCCTGCAAGGGCATTCGCCCTCACGACCCGCGCGAGGCCCGAGAGGTTTTCGCAGCCCACAGGGTTGCGTTTATGCGGCATTGCCGATGATCCCTTCTGGCCTTTTGCAAAAGGCTCTTCCGCCTCGAGCACCTCGGTCCTCTGCAGATGCCGTATCTCGACCGCGATCTTTTCTATCGAGGCTGCAAGGATCGCAAGCACGGAAAGATACTCTGCATGGCGGTCCCTCTGTACAACCTGGGTCGCGATCGGCTCAGGTCTGAGGCCGAGTTTCCTGCATACCTTCTCCTCGATGGTAACGGGTATGTTCGAAAACGTGCCTACCGCTCCGGAGAACTTGCCGATGCTTACGGTCTTCCGGGCCGCTTCCATCCGCTGAAGATTTCTTTTCGCCTCCTCGAACCAGAGCGCGAACTTGAGGCCAAAGGTCATGGGCTCGGCATGCACGCCATGGCTTCTGCCGATGCATGCGGTGTTCCGGTACCGGAATGCCTGCTCCCTGAGAACGCCCATTAGCTTCTTGAGCTCCTGTATGATGATGCCTGCAGCCTCTTTCATCAGCAGGCATTGGGCAGTATCGACAATGTCAGAAGAAGTCAGCCCTTTATGGATATAGCGCGACTCCGGACCGACCTTCTCGGCAACCGAGGTAAGAAAAGCAATGACATCATGCTTCACCACAGCCTCTATCTCGTCAATGCGGGCAACATCAAACCCGGCCTTTTCCCTGATCAGGGCAAGTGCGCTTTTCGGTATCTTACCGAGTTCTGCCCAGGCCTCGCATACCGCGACCTCCACATCGAGCCATTTCTGGAACCTGTTCTGCGGCTCCCAGAGTTTTCCCATCTCCCTGCGCGTATATCGTTCGATCATAAATAATTACCCCTTCGGTTTCTCAGTCTGATGCTTTTTCGTACTCGTCAAATACAGTTTTGAAGGCCTGTATTTTACCAATATCGGGGATATAATGAAAACCATAGATATGCTCAACTGCTACTTCAAAAGGATCGGCTTCCCGCTTAGAGTATTCAGCATCTGAACAAGCCGTGACTTTCGTTTGTTCGTCTCGGTCAAATTTGCCAGATACACTGCCCAGTCAGCGGCCTTGCCGACACTGTCCAGGGCTTTGCGGGTCTTCCCGAGGTACGTCACAGCCTCGCCGTAGGCCCCGACATTGGTCCGGGCAATAAGCTCCTCAGCCAGCTTCTTCCAGATGGCAATCGCCCTGTTTGGATATGCATGAGCAACGGCGGTCGCCACTTCGTCGTCAAGATGCGTCTCCGGCCATTTTGTTCTCTGCTTGTGAAAATCGTACCATCGGATCACGTCATCAACGCGCCGCTCTTTAATGGCGATATCGATCAGGATATCCGTAAACGGTGGTTTTCCTCTCCCGGCCTTTTCGGTTTTCTCAAAACCGGTGTCGGGCAGGGGCCAGTCCGCCTTTCCGACGGGCACATCG
>Ga0316627_100000535_pt1 | contig 10755 bp, 12 predicted proteins | sample OWC_Aug_M2_C1_D1_FD_207653 | JGI IMG/M metagenome (GOLD analysis project Ga0316627, IMG submission 207653) | Wetland soil microbial communities from Old Woman Creek delta, Ohio, United States - OWC_Aug_M2_C1_D1_C | ecosystem: Environmental > Terrestrial > Soil > Wetlands | place: USA: Ohio...
TTAGATATCGTGGCAAAAAAGGCCTAAGAAATGTGAAACGCCGGCCGGACTATCTTAATGGCATGCCTTGCACCTGCTGCGCACCCTGTGCCGTTGTGCGGCACCTTGACAATTCTTCTCGACTGAACTTATGCTTTATAAGACTCCCTTGGGGGGATGGAAGAAGGATCAGGATTTCGGAGGAGCAAGATGGTTGTTTCCAGGATGCAGTTTGAAAGGGAGTTGTGATGGAAGCTCAGAGGATTTACCTCGATTTCAATGCCAGTACCCCGATTGCTCCCGAAGTGGCTGAAGCGATGAGGCCATTTCTCTCGGAGCACTTTGGAAATCCCTCCAGCCAGCATTGGGCAGGGATTCCGGCTAAAGAAGCTGTTGGGCATGCACGGCAACAGGTAGCGGAGCTTCTCCAATGCTCTCCGGGTGAGATTGTCTTTACCAGCGGTGGAAGTGAGTCCAACAACCATGCCATCAAAGGGGTTTTCTTTGCCTTGAGGGAAAAGGGGACTCATGTCATCACCACGCAAATCGAGCACCCGGCTGTAATCAATCCCTGTCGATTTCTTGAGAAATTTGGGGCAGAAGTAACGTTTGTTCCCGTGGATCGACATGGGGAAGTGGACCCTCAAGACATTCAAAAAGCCATCACTCCGAGAACGATTCTGATCACGGTGATGCACGCGAATAACGAAGTTGGAACCATCCAACCGATTGAAGAGATCTCGAAGATTGCAAGGGAGCGCGGCATCGTCTTCCACACGGATGCAGCTCAATCCGTCGGGAAGATTGTTACAAAGGTTGATGATTTAACAGTAGATCTATTGTCCATAGCCGGTCACAAAGTCTATGCACCCAAGGGAATAGGGGCGTTATATATCCGTAAGGGGACACCGATTGAACCGCTCATCCATGGGGCTGGCCATGAATTAGGCAGGAGGGCTGGGACCGAGAATGTTCTTCTCATTGTAGGACTCGGGAAAGCGTGCGAGGTCGCAAAGAGATATGTGGATGACGATAGAATTTACACCATGAGGGACCGCTTCTGGAAACTTCTTCAAGATAATTTTGGAGAGAAAGTGGTTCTCAATGGTCATCCCCTCCATCGCCTCCCAAATACCCTTAACGTCAGCTTTGTTGGAAAAGCAGGAGGAGAAATCTTAGCCCGATTGGACGGAGTGGCCGCGTCTACAGGAGCCGCATGCCATTCCGGCTCGGTGGAACTCTCTCCGGTTCTGAAGGCAATGGGAATTACTCCTGAGGTGGGGATGGGTGCCATCCGATTCAGCCTGGGTCGGACAACAACAATCCAAGAGCTGGAAAGAGTAGTCGGTCTCCTTAAAAACTCCCCTCTTCTCTCTTAACCCAATAATACTCTTACTCTTCACACCTTGAACCAGCGGCGCTGGAGACCATAGTAAAGAATCAGTCCTGCCAGATAAGCCACACCCATATTCCACATGGCCGTGCCGGCCGTTACGAGGAGAACGAAAAGGTACTGTTTTTTTAGTTTGATGTCACGAACAACCAGAGCCAGTTCCACTCCAGCGAAAAAAAGGATCACCCCCAGAATGGGTCGAGGAAAGAGTTGAAAAAGGAAGGCTACCGAATCGCTCAAAAAAAGCCCTATCAGAAGGATGATCAAACCCAGAATGACCAAAGCCCCTCCTGTCCTTGCACCGAATCGAATATGACCGGCCATGCCTCCTGCCCCATGACACATGGGAACGCCACCAATGAAAGTACTGATCAAGTTCATAACTCCGTGGTCGATTGAAATTGTTTTGGCTTTCACCTTGCGATCAGGAAAGTATTCATTGTTTTCGGCGACCGTCCCAATAATGGCGTTGCCTAGTGTCAGAGGAGCCTGTGGAAGTCCTAAAATGACGAAACCAGCAAGAAGGTCTTGCCATGATATTCGTCCAAACGTCAACTCAGGAAATCGAAAACGAATAGAGAGATCGGAGAGACCCTGGAACAACTCCGGTTTTTGAATAAAAGCCATAGCGATCCCATATGCCAGAAGGCACAACATGGCTGGAAAACGCCTGCTATCCAGAAGGAGGAGGGTAATGATCACCCCTCCGACGGCAATCCAAGGGGCCCCTTTCATCATGCTCAATCCTTCTACGACGAAACTCAACCCCAATCCGAGCATAATGCCTCGAACGACAGGTTTGGTAGTTATTTTCTCGATCCAGGTGATCGCTCCTGTGAATCCCATCAGAAGCCAGAAAAGACCTGTAAAAATCCCCGATCCCCAGATCATGCCTGGAGTAATGGACCCGGGATGGGCGATTGCCATCCCCCCAATTGCCTTCATGGGTTGAATAGGTACCGGGGTCCTGAAATAAAGTCCAACAAAAATTTTGAAGATGCCAAAGGCGACAAGAATACCCAAAGGGTCCATCTTATTGAGCGTTATGTAGCCCACGACAAAAGGGATCAGCGTCCCCAGGTCGCCAAAGGCCCCGGCAAATTCCATTTTGTTGTAGTCATTCCCCCACAATCGCATTGACGATTTACCCTCCTTTACAGAGAAAGTTAAAGCAGACTTGTCATTCAAGGGATATCTTCATCGCTATTCGAGAATCTCCTTCTTTCTGACCGATTTCATACTCCGCATGCACTCCACAGCGTATTCGCATGCTTCGAATGCTTCCTTCCTATGAGATGAGGCAACTGCCACCATGAGGATCAAGTCGCCCAGGTCAAGTCTGCCTATCCTCCGGCACAGGGCAATGTCCTGTATTTCCCACTTGGTCAGGATTTCGTTGGCTATATTCGATAATTCTCTCTCTGATGCATTTATGTCCGCTTCATATTCGATTGAAACAACCTTCCGACCGTTCGAATTAGGACGGACGATGCCAAGATGCGTCACGACTGATCCGGAGGAGTCAGTTTTCAAACTGTCGAGCAAGAGTTGAGGAGAGACCAAAACTTCAGTAACTTTTACCATGCCAAACTCCTTACATAATGTTTTATTTAGTTAGGAGTCCTTCGAATTTCTGCTTAAATCTTTTTTCTACGATTCCTTGAAGGTCCTTTATAAGAGAATCCACTTCCCCGATGAATTCCTTCCCTTTCGGTGTCAATTGCGCCCCACCATCTTTTCCGCCAAGTCTTGTATCCAATATCTTGAACCCCGCCCTTCGTTCGATCTTCTTAATCGCTCCCCAGGCATGCCGGTAAGACATCCCAAATTCCTCAGCTGCCCGCTGGATGGAACCTAACCGATCAACAGCCAGAAATAGTGCCGTTTTACCTCCTCCAAGCACCACTTCTCCCTTGTTTTCGATCCAAAATTTTGCTTTGATTTCCATAAAATCTCCCTGAACAAATTTTGCTTATAATATGTTAACAAAAGCATACTGCATGATATGCTAATAAAAGCATATTGTCAAGATAAACCTCTTTTTTCTGAAAGGGTGACGTCATATTTGAGGGAAACTATATCGGGTCTCGATAATATTGAAACGAATTAAAAGAGGAAACCATAGATAAAGATGGAAAGCAATCCACCCGCCAGGAGGATGTAAGGAAGACTGATCTTCTTATAAATGGCAAAGAAAGCCGCTGCGGCCATGAGAATCCTTGGAATATCGACAAGGGAGGTCTTTCCAAAATTGAAGAGTACCAAGGCCAACATTCCAATGAATGATCCAAGAACAGCCTGCTCCATCATCCGGACCTTTTCGACTCCCCGCAACCGGTCGTGATAAGGAATCAGAAGAACCAGGATGAAAAAGGAAGGGAAGAAGACTCCAAGTGTGGCCATGAATGCTCCCAAAAGACCCGATATCTTGTAACCGACGAAAGTGGCTGTAATCAGAATTGGACCCGGAGTAACCTGACCCAGTGCAATCCCGTCCAAAAACTCTTTGGTATTCAGCCAGTGAAGTCGGTCTACCATCTCATATTGGATCAAAGGAATGGCCGTGAACCCGCCGCCGAAGGCCAGGGCGCCGATCTTGGACAGGCCAAGAGAGAGCGCAGTAACTCTTGGATCGATGAGATAAGAGAACAAAAGCAACACGCAGATAAACGCAGCCAGAAGAACGACAGTAAGGTATTCTTTTTCTTTTCTCCCTTCCATGAGGGCCTTTCCGGGAGGGCCGGCTTTCATGGTGGGGGTCTTAGGATGCAGCAGAAGGCCGGCCACAGCAGCGAAGACAAAAATCAGAACAAAGTTCAACTGAAAAAAGAAAGCAAAGAAAGATAAAACCGCGATGAGAATCACCTTCCAGTCTCTAAGAATGGGTCTGCCGAAGGTGATGCAGGCATTGAGGATGATGGCTACCACAAGGGCCCCCAGTCCCTTAAAGAGGGCCTGTGTGAACCAGAGGGTATGAAATTTGAAATAGATGGCGGAAAGAATCAGGATTGCGATAAATGCCGGCAGGACAAAAGCCACCGCCGCAGTGAGGGCCCCCCAGATTCCCCTGACCCGATACCCGATATAAGTGACAATCTGGACCATGGTCGCCCCCGGGATCAACTGGCAGAGGGCCACCCCGCGCATAAACTCCCCCTCTTTCACCCAGGCGTATCGATTTACAGCCGCTTCCTTAATATGAGCGATCATCGCCGGGCCGCCATAGGCTGTGGCTCCGAGTTTAAGAACTTTTAGAAATAGGGAGGTCAGAGAAGGCATTCGCACCTCCAGAAATAGCACATCGTTCTGAGATATAACATTCCTCTAAATTCGCTCTGCTTGCTCGGCTTCCTCATCACAGCTGTCGCAATATCTCGGCGGGTTTCATTCTTGCCGTGCGTTTTCCCATTACATAACTCGCCATGCCGCCTGCAACAAGAGACAATGCCAGAGAAACCGTGGTTAGCCCGGCGGACACGCTTACCGGAAGCCGGACGGTTTGGGCGGCTGCTGCCGTATCTTTGGCGAAGGCAGGCAAAAGATTCAGCTCCCAGGAGGTTGATACGGGAATGGAGAGGAAACCCAGAAGATAAGAGAAGAAGTATCCCATCAGGATTCCCAAGACCCCTCCGAGAAGGGATTGTAAGAAGACCTCACCCATCAGCTGTTTTTGAACATCCCTCTCGGTCCAGCCAACCGCCTTCAGAATGCCAATCTCCCGGGATCGCTCAACAAGATTGGAAAGCATGGCCTTGACGATCAGAAAAACAGCGCCTCCAAGGGCAATGATGGAAACGATGAAAGAGAACTGGTCAGAAATCTTCGAGACGCCTCCCATCAGCTCAAGAGATGAATCGGAACTTGCGACTGAAACGCCATTGAGCTGCCTGGCAATGCTTGTTTTTACTTGGCTGAGAAGAGAGGGGTTCTTCAGGCGAAGATAGACAATGTTCACCCCATTTGAATCTCCACCAACCAAGGTTTGAGCATCAGAAAGAGGCATATATATATTCGCTGAGGCGATCTGGGATCCTTCTCTGATCTCCAGGAGCCCTACAACGCTGAAGGGACGGCCATTGATCTCTACTGTGCCCCCTATCTGGGTGTGATGGAACTTGGCATAGTGTTTTTCGAAAACCACTTCCCCTTCCTTCTGGGGAAAACGCCCCTCTTTGAGCCACTCCTTCACCTTGACCGGTCCCAGACTCGGTTGTGTAAGGTCCACACCCATAATCGTCCGGAATCCCCCTTTATCAAACTCCCAGAGAAGGAGTGAAGAAGCCATCGAATCGACACCTTCAATCGTTTTGAGCTTTTCCAGATCCTGGGCAGGAAGAAGTTGATTCGAAAAAGGTAGGCGTATGCCACGCATGGATGCCGGGGGTTGGCCTGAATCCACAGCCCGCTTTTCCGGCCGTTGCACAACAATGTCGGCGCCGAGGTTCTTGAAGGGCAGGCTCACCGCTTTCTGATAAGCCGTTGACACGGCATTGATGGATACGAAAAGGGCAATTCCGATTCCGATGCCCAGGATATTTACCAGGGTACGATTATGGTGATGGCGAAGTTCTTTCAGCACGTAGCTGTAGTTCATGATGTCCTCACTTTAAGAATCAATTTTCGAACACAAAAAATCAAAAGAATCACCGAAAAATCCCCCTTCATCCCCCTTTTTCTAAGGGGGAAAACGTGGTCTCCTCCCTTTGTAAAGGGAGGTCTGGAGGGATTTTTAAAACGCTAAAGTGTTACCTTCACTTCTTATTTGTTATTTGATTAAGGGCCTCCCGGAGATCTTCGATGGTCCACTTCCCCTGGAAAGCGGCGGGACCTGAACCTGTTGGAAAGCCGACAAACTTTATCTCCTTACCATTTACTGGAATGGCGAACTTGCCGTCCAGCCAGATGACCAGGGGGACATGCTGGGTTACCCTTTTTTTGGCCATGAACTGTTCCCCCTCTTTGGTCTCGAAGTCATACCAGGAAACGGCGACTTTGCTCCCGTACTGTGAGAAAACCTTTTTGATCTGCTCCAGCGAATCCAGAAGCGGGCCGTGGTTCATGTAAAGGACTTCAACCTTGACCTCTTTCGCTGCAAAAACTGTAAAAGGAACAGAAAATAGAGCCAGGATTACCAAACAGGATAAAATGATCTTTTTCATGACATTATCTCTCCATCTTTCATTCGGATGAGCCGGTTGGCTGTTTTAGCAAGTTCATCTTCATGGGTGACCATTAAAATAGCCACCCCCTCTTCCTTATGCAATTTGTTCAAAATGCCCATAATGGCCTCACCGGTGCTTGAATCGAGGTTTCCAGTGGGTTCGTCAGCAAAGATAATTTTGGGGTTATTGATCAACGCCCTGGCAATGGCTACCCGCTGCTTCTCTCCTCCTGAGAGGGTCGAAGGCAGGTGCTCGATCCGGTGCCCCAACTCCATCTTGCCAAGCAGTTCCGTTGCACGCTTGCGACGCTCTTCGCTGGTCATTTTAATGGGAAAAAGAGGAAGGGCCACGTTTTCCCATGCGGAGAGGGTCGGGATAAGATTGAAAGACTGAAAAATGAACCCGACGTTGTCCCGTCGGAACAAAGCCAGCTCGTCCTCGGATGAAGTGGTAATCTCCCTTCCGTCAAGATTTACCCTTCCTTTGGTAGGCTTTTCCAGTCCTGAGAGAAGGGAGAGAAGGGTTGTCTTGCCACAGCCCGATTTTCCCACGAGGCAGACAAATTCGCTTTCGTTCACAGCCAGCGAAACCCCCTTGACTACTTCAAGATCACCATATTTCTTGCTTAGATCCGTACCTGATAAAATAGTCGATTTAGTCATGTCTTAATACCTCCGAGGGTTTGATTTTTGAAATATGTCTGCCCAGCAACCCCCCTGTCATTCCTCCTATGATGATTGATAAGAGGATAGCAAAGAAAGCCAGGTTCCAGGGGACATGGACGGGAAGCCGCAGGGTCTTGAAAATCTGATCTCCCCCTCCGGGAAGAAAGTGCGGATTTGGACTCATCTCCCACGGGATAGGGATATTGACCTTCATGAAACTTAAACCGAACGAGGCCACAAGGGCGATCAAAAGTCCCAGAATACCTGCCATGAAACATTGGATGACCGACTCTGACATTAGTTGAGAAACCACGTTGCGATTGGTCCAGCCGACTGCTTTGAGAACCCCGATCTCTCTGGCCCGCTCGGCAATGTTTCCTGCCATGGTCTTAAAAGCGATCAGGACAGCCACAATGATTGCGATCAGAGAGGCTGCCAGTGTGAATTTATCCGAAAGGGCAAAGAGGCTGCCGAGAAGCTTCAAGAAGGAGTCCGGCGTAGCCACCGTGGCCTTATTGCCAAGGATAGTTTTCATCTCGGAGGCCAGGCCGGTGATCTTTTCCTGGTCTGCCTTAATAAAGAGGAGGTTCACGTCGCCCGGTGCGTAAGGAGAAACAGACTGCAATCCTTTCGACGAGGCGGCCAGGTCCTCTGCCTCTTTCAGTGGTAGGTACACATTTGCTACAGCGATTTTAGCTGCACGGGAGGCATCTATAATACCCACGACAGGAAATTTGTCATCGGCCACCGATATGGTGTCATTCAGTTTGATCCCAAATTGCCGGGCATAGGCCTGCTCAACAATGGCCTCTGGTTTGCCGTCTTCGAGGAACCTTCCCTCTGTGACGGAAGAACGAAGAAGACTCGGTCCGATGGAGTTTTCTTTTTCAATCCCCAGGACGATCCAGGCCCGGTTCGGGTCAAAAACCCAGAGCAGCAGGCCAGTGCCTATTCCTCTTACGCCGGGAAGTTTTCGGATCTTCTCAACTTCCTCCTTTCGGATCGTCACGGCCGAACAGGGAAAGACCGCTCCTGCCAAGTCCTTGGGAACATCCCCGGATCGCTGAACCGTTATGTCAGCCCCGATTTCTTTGAGAGGGACTTGAGCTGCCTGACGGTAAGCCAGGGAGAGAGAGTTGAGGACGATGAGAAGGGCGATTCCGATCGAGAGCCCGAGAATTGACATCAGTGTCCTTCGTCTCTGGTAATAGAGTTCTTTCGCCATGTAACGTAGATTCATTACTTACCTCCATTTGTGGACAGTGGACTTTGTCCACGGGTCATGCTCTGACGCATAAGATCGAAGAAACGTTGTTGCTGGTCGGCACCGAGGATCTTCTTTAACTCCTTGATATGCGTGATGACTTCTTTTTGAATCTCATCCTGAATACCAGCCATCTCTTTCCGCAGATTTTCTATACTGACGGGATCACTGTCTTCTTGAAGGAGAGTCACGAGAATCTTCTTCTTCGTCTCCATGAGAGCTTCCAATTCCGCAAGTCGCGCATGAAACTTTTGAGCTAATGGCTCCATCTTTGACAATTGAATCTTTGAAAGGCCAAGGGACTGATAGAGATGACTATCGCCCGGCGACATGGGGCAGGGTGCTGTAGAGGAAGTGGAAGCGTTAACGTAATAATGGTATCCCATGGAGACGAAAACCCCTGCGTTGATTGCTAATGACAGAACCAAAACAACTGTCAGCCACCTAGATTTCATCTGGACTCATCCTCCTTATAACTCACCATCTGGAGATATCCGTGTGCGAGCGTGCCAGGGGGGGCGGGATCGAAGACCTTCAAGGAATCAAAAAGCGCCTCCTGTGAATTGGTCGGTCGCTCAGGCTGAAACGGCAAGAAATCACGCCGGACCATAATATTTCCGAGATAGGCGCCAGCCAGGATTCCAATGGCCAACAGGATTGAAGCGATAGCCGGGGTCCGCAATATCGGGAAAACCCATTGAAGACCCGGGAATAAACTTCGTTCACGGGGTTCCCTAATTTTCCTGATGACTTGCGGGTAAAACCATGGATTCGGATGGATTTCTTTCAATCCTTCCAGGGTTTGCCAGACTCGCTCAAGCTGAGCAAACTGCTCACGGCAGGTCCGGCAGCTCAGGAGATGACCCCTAACCTCTTCTATCTCACGCGGTTCAAGTTCCTTGTCTTGATAAGCCGAAAGTTTCTTTTGGACGCTATGGCATTTCATCATAAAATCCAATCAAAAATATGTGTCTCTAATTAATTTAAACAACTCTCGAACCAAAAACCTGCGGTCATTTCTGAGAAAGTTTTATATCAATTTAGCCTTTCGCCCTTGATCCCCCTGAAGCTGTGAAGAAATTGGTTTGGTGCCGTTTCACGTCATTCCGGCCCCGATTTTCATCAGGATAAACTCCAGCCGTCATCGAGTGTTTCCAATGGGTTACAAATACTCTGGACCCCGGTTTTCACCGGGGAGACGAATACAGTGAGATTATTTCACAGCTTCCATTTTTCTAAAGGGGAAACCTAATCTCCTCCCTTTGCAAAAGGGAGGTTGGAGGGATTTTCAAAACGCTAAGGTGTTACAAGTTTTTCAATTTTTCTTGAAGGGTTCTTTTGGCCCGGGCGAGCAAGGATTCAACGGCAGAGACCGAACATCCAATGATCTGCGCAATCTCCGCATAAGAAAGGTCATCGTATCTTTTCAGGATCAGTGCCATTCGCTGGTTCTCGGGCAGGCTCTGAAGCGCATCGGAGATTTGGCGGCTGCGCTCCTTTTCGAGAAGATGGTCTTCAGCCGAGGGCGCACGATCGGCAAGAGTCTCCTCAAGAGTGTGTTCACCATCTTCATCGGAGCGATGAAATTGAAACCATCTCCTGCGCCGGGAGGATTTCAGCTCATTAAAACAAAGATTGGCCGTGATACGATAGAGCCAGGTTGTAAATTTGGCATCGGGTTTATAGGTTTTGGCTGATTGCCAAACCCGTATAAACACTTCCTGGGCCAGGTCTTTTGCCTGCGTCCTGTCCCCAATGAAACGATAAATAAGGTTCAAAACAGAAGTCTGGTGGCGGTTCACCAGGATTTCAAAGGCACCCTCATCCCCCTCGGCAATCCTGGCCATTAAATCTTCACTTGGTATTTGCTTATCCATAGACTGAGAGAAGTTTGCAACTGGATAGGAAGGCCGGGTAACCTGAATCAGAAATAATACCTCACCCTTAATTCCACTCTGTAGTCGCTCGGTTTTTCGCCGAAGTCGGTGCCTTTCTGTCCGACCAGAGCCGTCCCTTTCAGCCGGAACTCCCAATTGGTAAAACCAGTGTAGAGGAGTTCCGGGGAAATCTGAAAACTTCCGTCATCGAGATTCATGATCGTCGTGATACCAGGCGTAAAGTATAGGATATTAAAAGGCTCTTTCTGTGTCACCCGGAGATAGAGATAATCTTGCATCGCGTTGGGGCGCCCATAATTGCCTTCGGTCACGCTCGCCGCTTTCCTCAACATGGAATCGTTGCCATTTAATAGAAATGCGTCGTAACCCCTGTCGATGATGGTAAAGTAGTCTT
>Ga0316627_100000537_pt1 | contig 10753 bp, 8 predicted proteins | sample OWC_Aug_M2_C1_D1_FD_207653 | JGI IMG/M metagenome (GOLD analysis project Ga0316627, IMG submission 207653) | Wetland soil microbial communities from Old Woman Creek delta, Ohio, United States - OWC_Aug_M2_C1_D1_C | ecosystem: Environmental > Terrestrial > Soil > Wetlands | place: USA: Ohio...
CGATAGTCGACGGGCCGCTGGCCTCCGCCGTCTGGAAACTGGCCTGGCCCACGATGCTGCAGAACGTCGTCGCGGGTCTGCAGGGGATCATCGACCACGCGATGGTCGGCCACTACGTCGGCTACACGTCGAACGCCGCCATCGGCGTGAGCTGGCAGATCTTCCTCGTCGTCATCGTCTTCATCGCCTCGCTGTACGCCGGGATGGGCGTGCTCGTGGCCCGCTTCTCCGGCGCCGGCGAGCCCGAGAAGGTCAACCGCGTCGTCCAGCAGGCCTTCATCACGTCGGTGGGGCTCTCGGGCATCCTCGCGGTCACGGGGTACGTGCTCTCGCCCTACCTGCTCGACGTGGTCCGCGCGGCTCCCGAGGTGAAGGCGGCCGCCCTGCCGTTCCTGCGGACGATGTTCGTCGGCAACCTCGGCATGCTGATCTTCTTCATGATTGGAGGGGCGTTCCGCGCGGCGGGCGACGCGCGGACGCCGCTGCGACTCGGCATCGCCGCCACCGTGCTCAACGCGGCGTTCAACGTCCTGCTCATCCCGCGGTTCGGGACCTTCGGCGCGGCGCTGGGCACGGTGACGGCGAATCTCATCGTCGCCGGCATCGGCAACGCGATGGTGCTGTCGGGCAAGTACGTCGTGCGCGTGCCGCGGCCGCTCAGCGTCGCACCCGACTGGGCCATCATCCGCTCCATCTTCAAGTTCGGCCTGCCCGCAGGCCTGCAGGGCATCGCGATGAACGTGGCCGGAGTGCTCCTGCTCCGCTTTATCGGGTCGCTCGAGCGCAGCGCGGCCGCGCAGGCCGCGTACGCCGTCGGCTACACGGAGCTGTTCTCGTTGATCACGTGGACGTCGGTGGGCCTGATGAGCGCCGCCGCCACGATCGCAGGCCAGAACCTCGGCGCCGGGAAGCCCGAACGGAGCGTCGAGGGCGCCAGGGTCGCGTCGCGCATCGGCCTCGGCGTGGCCGCCGTGGTCGGGCTCGCGTTCGTCGCGGTGCCGTCATCGCTGCTCGGCGTGTTCGGCATGCGCGACCAGCATGTGCTCGACATCGGCACCCAGCTGCTGCGGTACCTCAGCGTGTCGGGCTTCTTCGTGACCGTCGCCCTCGTCTACAACGGCGCGCTCCAGGGCTCCGGCGACACGAAGGGCCCCTTCTACATCTCCCTCGTCAGCCAGATCGTGGTGCCGTTGGGCTACTGCGCCGTGATGGACGCCGCGCACGGCCTGCGCGCGCCGGACATCTGGACCGCCATCGTGATCGGGCACGTGCTGCGGTGCACGTTGGGTGTCCTGCGCTTCCGCCAGGGCAGGTGGCGCCAGATCAAGGTGGATATCGAAGCGCCGCGAGCAACCTCCTGAAGTCCGCGGGCGGGTCGGCCGTGAGCGTCACCGGCTGACCGGTGGCGGGATGGCGAAAGCCGAGGCGCCACGCGTGGAGCGCCTGCCGATCGATGCGGGGCAGGCCCTGCACGGTCGGCGAGCCGAACCGGTACTGGCGCTCGCCGAGCAGCGGATGCCCGCGCAGACCGGCCTGCACGCGGATCTGATTGCGCTTGCCCGTCACGAGCGACACGCGCACCAGCGCGGCGGCCTCGAACTGCTCCACCACCTCGTACCGGGCCACGGCTTCCCGGGCGCGCGCATCGGTGGCGTGCGCCTTCCGCTGGCGAAGCCGGGACGCGTCCCACGCCAACCGGTCCGTCCAGGTCCCGCTGGCCGGCGTGACCACGCCTTCCAGCACGGCCTGGTACACGCGCGACGGCGTGCGGCGCTCGAACTGGTCCTTGAGCGCATCGCGGGCCTCGGCGGTGCGGGCGAAGAGCACCAGGCCGCTCGTGTCGCGGTCAATCCGGTGCACCACGTGGAGCGCGGCGCGCGGCGCGTGCCGGAGGTGATGGCACAGGAGATCGAGCAGCGTCACCTCCTTCCCGCCGCGGCCGGGCAGGGGCTCGACCAGCAGTCCCGCCGGCTTGTCGGCGACGATGAACGCCGCGTCGTCGGCAACGATGCGGAGCCGGTCACGGGCGTCGGCAGCGGCGCGGTCGGCGGGCGTCGCCGATCCCGGGCGGTCCATCCAGACGCCGACGCGCTCGCCGGGCGCCAGCCGGTGCGCCGCCTCACCCGGGCCGACGCCGGCGCCGCCGAGGAAGACCTTGCCGCGTTCGAGCCACGCCGCGGCCCGGCGTCGCGACCCGGCGCCGGCGTGGCGCGCCAGCCAGAGGTCGAGCCGCATCCCGGCGGCATCCGCGGCAATGACCCACTCCTGCATCCGGACGTCTCGTGGTACTGTGGCAGCGGATGAGCAGCATACCATCGCGCGCCGCGGCGTGGTCGGTGCACGCGTTCACGGCCAGCGGCGCCGTCATGGGCCTCGCCGCCCTCGACGCGACGGTGCAGGGCGACTACCGGACGGCCTTCCTCTGGATGATCGCGGCGACGGCGGTGGACGGGCTGGACGGCTGGCTCGCCCGCCTGGCCCGCGTCGGAGAACACGCGCCCGGTCTCGACGGCCAGCGCCTCGACGATCTCGTCGACTACCTGACCTACGTGGTGGCGCCCGCGTTCCTCGTGCTGCGTGCGGGTCTGCTGCCGGCGGCGCTGGACTGGACGATCGCCGCCGCCATGCTCCTCTCCAGCGCGTACGGCTTCAGCCGGACCGACGCCAAGACGCCGGACCATTTCTTCACCGGCTTCCCGTCCTACTGGAACGTCGTCGCCCTCTACCTGTACGTGCTCGGCTTGAGCCCGGCCGTGAACGCCGCCGTCGTGCTGGTCCTGGTCGCCCTCGTCTTCGTGCCGATCGGCTACGTGTACCCGTCGCGGATGAGGACCTGGCGCGCGCCCACCCTCGTGCTCGGCTCGGTGTGGGCCGCGCTGATGGTCGGCGTCACGTGGCTGCTGCCGGTCGTGACGCTTCCGCTCGTCTTCGTGTCGCTCGGATTCCCGCTCTACTACGTTGTCTTGTCCCTCGTGCTGCACGCGCGGCGCGGCGCCGTTCGCGCCTGACCCAGGAGAACCCCGATGGCCCAGAAGTCGCCGCAGACCCTCGAGAACCACGCCCGCATCCTCCCCGCATATCACTACGTGGCCTTTCCGCTGTTCGCCGTCAACTTCTTCTTCACGCTGTACCAGGCGGTTACCGCGTTCAGCTGGGCGAACCTCGTGGCCTTCGGCGTGGCGCTGGGGCTCATCCTGCTGTTCTTCCTCGCCCGCGTCATGGTGCTCACCGTCCAGGATCGCGTCATCCGGCTCGAAGAGACCCTGCGCATGCGCGCGCTGTTGCCGGCCGACCTGCTGCCGCGGATCGGCGAGTTCAGCGTGAAGCAGCTGGTGGCGCTCCGGTTCGCGTCCGACGCCGAGCTGCCGGAGCTGGCGCGCAAGGTGCTCGACGGACCCATCACCGATCAGAAGACTGTCAAGAAGCTGGTGCGCGAGTGGCGCGCCGACCTCCAGCGCGCCTGAGCGCCCCTCACGCCGATGACGCTCGATGCGATCCGGCGCGAGCAGTTTCCCGTGCTCGCAGAGAAGACGTTCCTCGACGCCGCCTGCGCCAGCCTCGCGCCGCAAGTCGCGGTCGACGCCATCACGGCGTTGCTGCGGGACGTGCAGACCTACCCCGAGCGGTCGGCCACGGCGTTTCACATCCGGCTCGACGCCGCGCGCGACGCCGCCCGGCCCGCGGCCGCACGGCTGATCGGCGCCCGCCCGGAGGACATCGCGCTCGTCGAGAACACGTCACACGGCCTCGCCGTCGCGGCCGCCGCGATCCCGTGCGAGCCGGGCGACAACATCCTCGTGCCCGAGCTGGAGTACCTGCAGGTGCCGCTGCCCTGGCGGCAGCACCCTTCGCCTCCCGCGCCCGAGATCCGGCTCGTGGCCCATGCCGGCGGGGCGCTGCCGGTGGACGGGTTCGCCGCAGCGGCCGACGGGCGGACGCGCGCCGTGGTGATGAGCTCGGTCCAGTGGTCCAACGGCTTCAGAGCCGACCTCGACGCCATCGGCGCGTTCTGCCGCGAGCGCCGGCTGTGGTTCGTCGTCGACGGCATCCAGCAGCTCGGGGCGTTCCCGATCGATGTCGGTCGCACGCCGATCGACGTGCTCGTCACCGGCGGCCACAAGTGGTTGAACGCCCCGTTCGGCGCCGGCTTCATGTACATCAATCCGGCCGCGCGTGACCGCCTCAAGCCGCCCGTCGCCGGCTATCTTTCGGTGAACCCGCCGCCCGGCGGCTGGGCCGAGTACTTCCGCACGCCGTCGATCACGCCGCTGCAGCCGGTGAGCTTCACGCCCGACGCGCGGCGGTACGAAACGGGCGGCACCGGCAACTACCCGGGCATGGCGGGCCTGGAGGCCTCCCTTGGCCTCATCAACGGCCTCGGCCCCGAGGTGATCGCCCGGCACATCCTGGGCCTTACGGATCTGCTGATCGACGGGCTGCAGAGGCTGCCCGTCCGCCTCGTCACGCCGCCCGCGCGCGAACACCGGTCCGGCATCGTGACGTTCACGCTGGATGACGTGGCCCGGGAGGCGGCGCTCGTCGAGCGCCTGCTGGACGCCCGCGTGCTGGTGTCGCACCGCTACACGTCGGGCGTCGGCGGCGTGCGCGTCTCCTGCCACTTCTTCAACGCGGCAGACGACGTGGCGGCATTGCTGGACGTGACGGGGGCGTGGCTCAGCGCGTCCGCGCCAGCTCGGTGACGAGGTCGTTCCAGCCGCGCGCCCAGTGGTCGGGGGCGAGCCGGCGCGACTCCTCTTCGGGGAAGGCGAAGTAGTTGTAGCCCTGGGGCGATTTCGATCCGGGCGGTGAGGCGAACGTGACGTCCTCGACGCGCGCCCAGCCCTTCCCGCCCGCCATCTGCACGTAGCGCTCTCCGCCCCCGCGCAGGGCCACGGGATCGGTCGCCATGCAGCCGAGGTCGTCGTAGAGCCGGGCCGTGCCGTCGGACCGCGCCAGCTGGGCGGCGGCATCGAGGCTCGCGATGACGCTCCTGCACTTCGCGCACGTCGAGCGCCCGAGCTCGACCGGGTGCGGTCCGGGGACGCTCTGGGCGCATCCGGCGGCTGCGAGGGCCGCCACCACGGCCGCGAGCAGGGTCCTGTGCGTCACGGGTTCTACGTTAGTGCAGCCGGGGCCCCCGATCAATCGCCTCGAAGGCGAACGCCATCCCGGAAGCGGCCCTCGCTGGCGCCGGCCGCGCGGGCGTTGTACCCTTAGTGATTCATTGGACGTGCCCATGTCGACGAACTTCGACCGGATTGAGCAGGAGGCGCTCGAGGCGCTGGCGGCCGCGGCCGATTCCGCGGCGCTCGAGCGGTGGCGCATCGCCTGCCTCGGGCGCAGCGCGCCCGTGATGGCCGCGCTCGGGACCCTCGGGTCGCTGCCCAAGGAGGAGCGCAAGGCCTTCGGCCAGCGCGGCAACCAGGTGAAGCAGGCCCTCGAGCGGGCCTACGAGGAGGCCGCTGAACGGATCGGGCGGGCCGAGCTGGCCCGGGCGCTCGAGGCGGGCGCCATCGACGTGACGGCTCCCGGCCGCCGCCGCGGGCGGGGAAGGCTGCATCCCGCCACGCAGACCCTGCGGCGGATCTACGCGATCTTCGCGGAGATGGGGTTCCAGATCTACCGCTCGCGCGACGTCGAGACCGACGACCTCAACTTCGGCCTGCTGAACATCCCGCCCCACCACCCGGCGCGCGACATGTGGGACACCTTCTACACGACGACGCCGAACGTGATCCTGCGCACGCACACGTCGCCCGGGCAGATTCACGTCATGCGCGAACGATGCCCGGAGCCGATCCGCGTCATCCTGCCCGGGATGTGCTACCGCTACGAGCAGATCACGGCGCGCAGCGAGATCCAGTTCTACCAGGTGGAGGGTCTCGCCGTGGGGCGCCGCATCACGATGGCCGACCTCAAGGGCACGCTGACGGCCTTCGCGCACGCGCTGTTCGGGCCGAAGGTCCGCACGCGGTTCCGCGCGGATCACTTCCCGTTCACGGAGCCGTCAGCCGAAATGGACGTCGAGTGTTTCGTCTGCGACGGCCGGGGATGCCCGGTGTGCAAGCAGAACGGCTGGCTCGAGATCCTGGGCTGCGGGATGGTCCACCCGACGGTCCTGCAGAACGGCGGCTACGACCCCCGTGAGTTCTCGGGCTTCGCCTTCGGCATGGGCCCGCAGCGCATCACGATGCTGATGCACAAGATCGACGACATCCGGTACTTCTTCGCCAACGACGTCCGGTTCCTGGAGCAGTTCTGAGATGCGCGTTCCCCTGACCTGGCTGCGCGACTACGTCGCCATTACCGACACGCCCGAGGAGCTCGCCTCCCGCCTGACGTTCGCCGGGCTCGAGGTCGAGGACATCGAGTTCGTGGGCCTCGCACCGGCGAGCCGGCCGGTTGCGGGCCTGCCGGCCGCGGGCCGCAGCGGCCCCGCGGCGAACGGCCTCGCCTGGGATCCGGCCGCCATCGTCATCGCGCGGATTCTCGAGGTGACGCCGCACCCCAATGCGGATCGCCTGACGCTCCTGCGCGTGGACGACGGCTCCGGCACGGAGCAGATCGTGCTGACCGGGGCACCCAACCTGTTCCACCTCAAGGGCGCCGGCCCGCTGCCGAAGCCCCTCAAGATCGTGTACGCGCGGGAGGGGGCGGTGCTCTTCGACGGGCACAAGCCCGGGCGCGAGGTGATGACGCTCAAGCGGGCCAGGATCCGCGGCGTGGAGTCGGCGTCGATGGCGTGCTCCGAGAAGGAGCTCGGCATCTCGGACGACCACGAGGGCATCATCATCCTCGACGACGACGCGCCGGTGGGCGCGGCGGCGGCCGACTACATGGGCGACGCCGTGTTCGAGGTGAAGATCAACCCGAACATGGCGCGCAACGCCTGCATGCTGGGCATCGCGAGGGAGATTGCCGCGCTGACGGGCGCGCCACTGCAGCCGCCCGCCCTGAGCGTCACGCTGACAGGCGCGCCCATCGCCGGGCGCGTCGGCATCGAGATCCGCGAGCCGGAGTTGAATCCCCGGTTCGTGCTGGGCCTCATCGAAGGCGCCCGCGTCGCGCCGAGCCCGTACTGGGTGCAGCGCCGATTGCGCCTGGCCGGCACGCGGCCGATCAGCAACATCGTCGACGCGACCAACTACGTGATGTTCGAGCTCGGCGAGCCGCTCCACGCCTTCGACTGGGACGTGCTCGTGCGCCGGGCCGGAGCGAAGCGGCCGACGATCATCACACGGCGGGCCCAGCCGGACGAGACCGTCAGGACGCTGGACGGCGTCGACCGGAAGCTGGACCCGTTCACCGTCCTGGTCTGCGACGAGCAGGGGCCGCTGTCCATCGCGGGCGTCATGGGCGGCGCCGAGTCGGAGGTCGCCGAGCACACGGTGAACGTCCTGCTGGAAGGCGCCGCGTGGGATTTCATCAGCGTCAGAAGGACCGTGAAGGCGCAGAACCTGCCGTCGGAAGCCTCCTACCGCTTCTCGCGGGGCGTGCACCCGAACCTCGCCGAGAAGGGCGTCGTGCGGGCGCTCGAGCTGATGCGCCAGTGGACGGGCGGCACCGTGGCCCGGGGCCTCGCCGACAGCTATCCCGGTCGCGCCGAGCCGGTCGTCGTCGAGATCACGCCGGCCGACGTCGAACGGCAGCTGGGAGTGCGGATCCCGCTGGACGAGATCGTGCGCATCCTCAGGGCGCTGAAGTTCGGATGCGAGATCGCGGGTGATCGCACCGACCCGCAGACGATCATCCGCGCCACGGCCCCCGACCACCGCCTCGACATCGGCACCGGCGTGATTGGACGCGCCGACATCGTCGAAGAGGTGGCTCGGGTCTACGGCTACGGGCGCATCCCGGAGACGCTCCTGGCGGAAGTGCTGCCGCCGCCCCACGCGAACCGGGACCTCGATCTCGAGGAACGCGTGCGCGACGTGCTCGCGGGCGTCGGACTCCAGGAAGTGGTCACGTACAGCCTGACGTCGCCCGACCGCGAGGCGAAGCTGCGCGCCGTCTCCGATCCCGAGGGCGCCGCCGAGGTGCCCTACGTCCGGCTCGCCAACCCCATCGTCGTCGATCGCGTCGTGATGCGGCGGACGCTGCTGGCGGGCATCATCGAGGCCGCGGCGGCGAACAGCCGCCATGCCGATCGCCTGGCGTTCTTCGAAGTCGGCAACGTGTTCGTACCCAGATGGGGCCAGCCGTTACCCGACGAGCCCAGGCGCGTGGCGGTGCTCCTGTCGGGCGCACGTTCGCCGCAGGGTTGGCAGCCGGCCGACCGCGCGCCGATGGACTTCTTCGACGTGAAGGGCGTCGTCGAGGACGTGATGGAAGCCCTTGCCATCGGAGGCGCGAGCTTCGAGCCGGGCGAGCACGAGACGTTGCGCCCGGGGCGGACGGCGAGGGTCCTCGTCGACGGCAGTCCGGTCGGCTGGATTGGCGAGCTGCATCCCGCCGTCGCCGAACGGTTCGACCTCAAGGGGCCGGGCGTGGTCGTCGCCGAACTCGAACTGGACCCGATCCTCGTCAAGGCCCCGGATCGGAATCCCACCCGGCCGGTGCCGGTGTACCCGCCGGTCCGGGAGGACCTGGCGTTCGTGCTCGATCGCGCGGTCCCCGTCGCGCGCGTGCTCGAGGTCATCAGGGCGGCGGGAGGACCGATGCTGGCCGGCGCGGTGTTGTTCGACGAGTACACCGGCGAGCAGGCCGGCGAGGGCAAGCGCAGCCTCGCCTTCAGCCTCACCTATCAGGCGCCGGACCGCACGCTCTCGGACACCGACGCGCGGAGGATCCGCGAACGCGTCGCGAAGGCGCTGACGGAGGAGCTCGGGGCGGTGCTCAGGGCGTAGGGCGCCGCCTACAGCGACCGTGGCGACGAGCCTCGGGAGGGCCTGGGCAGTTCCTCTTTCGGCGGCTCCGGCGTGAAGTCTTCGCCAGGATTGACGAACTGATCCAATTCAAAGCGGTGCTGCTTGTCGTACAGCTGCCGGTACCGGCCACCGAGGGCCAGCAACTGGGCGTGGGTGCCCCGCTCGACGATCTCGCCGGCCTCCAGCACGAGGATCTGGTCGGCGCTCTGGATGGTCGAGAGCCGGTGGGCGATCACGAACGTGGTGCGGCCCCTCCGAAGCGCCTTCAGGCCGTCCTGGATGTACGCCTCGCTCTCGCTGTCGAGGCTTGACGTGGCCTCGTCGAGGATGAGGATCCGCGGATCGGCCAGCAGCGCGCGCGCGATGGCCACCCGCTGGCGCTGGCCGCCCGACAGCCGGACGCCGCGCTCCCCCACCACGGTGTCGTACTGCTCCGGGAAGCCCTGAACGAACTCGTCGCAGTGCGCGATGCGGCTCACGGCCTGGATCTCGTCGCGCGTGGCGCCGGGCCTCGCGTACGCGATGTTCTCCGCCACGGTCCCGTCGAAGAGGAAGTTGTCCTGCAGCACGATGCCCAGGTGGCTGCGGTAGTCGCGCAGCCGCACGTCGCGCAGGTCGCGACCGTCGACGACCACGCGCCCGGACTTCGGCCGGTTGAAGGTCATGATCAGCGAGATGAGCGTGCTCTTGCCCGACCCGCTCGATCCGACCAGCGCCGTGGTCGTGCCTGCAGGGGCGTGGAACGAGACGCCCTTGAGCACCGGGACGCCCGGGTTGTACTCGAACTCCACGGCCTCGAACCGGACGTCGCCCTCGAGATCCGTCAGCGCGGCGCGCGTTTCGTCCTCCTGATCCTCCGTCGCCATCTGCCGCAGTTCGCGGATGCGGTCGAGGCCGGCGAACGCCTCGCTGATTTGCGTCCCGATGGAGGCGATGCTCACGACAGGCGCCACGGTCATGGCCGTGAAGAAGAGGTACATGATGAAGTCGCCGAGGGTCATCTGCCCCGACAGGATCGAGCGGCCGCCCACCATGATCATCACGACGCCCACGAGGCCGACGATGACGGTGGCGCTGGCCGTCGTGGCGGAGATGCCGGTGATCGTCTTGCGGATGTTGTCGAACAGCCGGTAGACGCCGCGCGAGAAGATCGCCTGCTCGCGGTCCTCCGCGACGTAGGCCTTGACGACCCGCACGCCGCCGAGTGACTGCGCGAGGCGGCCGGTGATCTGGGCCTGGATCTCCCCGCGTTCGCGGAAGATCGGCCGCAGGCGCCTGAACGCGTAGGCCATGCCGCCGCCGAAGAGCACGAGGACCAGCAGCGTGATCGTGGTCAGGCGCCAGTTCAGCCAGAACAGCACCCCGAGCGCGAGACCGCCCTCGACGAACCCGCCGGTCAACTGCACGAGGCCGGTGCCGATGAGGTTCCGGATGCCCTCCGCGTCGTTCATGATGCGCGAGATGAGCTGGCCCGTCTGCGTCGTGTCGAAGTAGCGGACCGGGAGGCGCATGACGTGGTCGTTGACGTTCTTGCGCATCTCGGCGATGGCCCGCTGCGCGGCCACGCTCAGGATCTGCGACAGCGAGAACGACGTGACGGCCTGGACGATCGTGGCGCCCGCCGCGGCCAGCGCCAGCGTGGGCAGCAGGTCGGCCCGGCCCTTGCCGATGACGTCGTCGACCAGGAACTTCGACGTCGCCGGGAGCACGAGGCCCACGACCCTGTTGACGAGCATCAGGCCCAGGCCGAGCCCGAGCCTCGCGCGATGCGCCCAGACGAGGCCGCGCGCCTCCTCCCAGACCGCCGAGAACCTGACCCGCCGCTTTTCAGCCATGGGACTACGGTATCAGACTCGGAACTCGGGATTCGGGATTCGGGACTCGGG
>Ga0316627_100000538_pt1 | contig 10743 bp, 12 predicted proteins | sample OWC_Aug_M2_C1_D1_FD_207653 | JGI IMG/M metagenome (GOLD analysis project Ga0316627, IMG submission 207653) | Wetland soil microbial communities from Old Woman Creek delta, Ohio, United States - OWC_Aug_M2_C1_D1_C | ecosystem: Environmental > Terrestrial > Soil > Wetlands | place: USA: Ohio...
CGGCGGGAAAAATTCATATAATGTAGTGGCTCGCCGCGGCGCCGGTATATTCCACACCCATCAGGCTGATGTCGTCGTCGGGCCGCACGCCTTTCAAGAAGGCTTGAACCTCCGCGTGCAGGCCGCCCACGAGCTCCTCCACCGGACGGCGCCCGAACTCCCGCAGGATTTTGTAAAACGTGTCCCTGCCGAAGGGCCGGCCGTCGCGACCGCGATTCTCCGTGAGACCGTCGGTGTAGAGGATGATTTTGTCTCCCGGCCCCAGCCGAAGCTCTTTCTGGCCGTAGGAAAGGTCTGAACCGAAACCGATGACCGGACCGCGGTAGTCCAATGTCTCCAGGTCCCCGCCGGCGCGCAGCAGCACCGGGGGCGGATGCCCGGCGCCGCCGTAGGTGAGACCCCCCCGGCGGATGTCGATGCTCATGCAGACCATGCTGAAATAGCTGTCGAAGCGTTCAAACGGAAACGCCTCCTTGATGTGATTGAGCACGGTCTCCGGAGAGACCAGCTGGCAGCCGCCCCCCAGCAGGCCGCGCGGCCCTGCGAGAAACTGGGAGACCGCCACTGAAATCAGCGCCGCCGGCACTCCGTGCCCGCAGACATCCAGCATGTAAAGCCCCACCTGGTTCTCGTCCACCCGCTGGAGATTGAAGATGTCCCCGCCGATGCGCTCGCAGGGGTCGAACTTCCAGGCCACCCGCAGATTCGGAATGGAGGGGTTTCCCTCGGGGAGCAGGCTGCGCTGAATGGCCGCTGCGGCCTTGAGGTCCTCATCGATCATCGCCTGCTTGCGCTGGAGCTCGATCGTCTGGCGCTCGATGTCCGACACGTCATAGATGATGACGAGGATCATCGTGCGGGCCTGGTAAACAATGCGTCGCGTGGTAAACCGCAGGTATTTTTGGACCGCCCGCCCCTTAATGTAGAAAATGCGGTCGAGGGGCTTGCGGTCCACCGGCGCATCGGCAATCAACGTCTGGATGAGCGAGTGCCGCAAGACACAGGCGGCGCAAGCCGAGGTTTCGCCGCAGGGCTTGTTTTCCTTCACGGCATTGACACATCCGCTGACCTCGCCGAAGGTCCTGATGGTCGGAACGACGGCGGCGCTGTCGAAAAGATTGAGGAACGAATCGTTGAACTGGTGGATCCGGAAATCTTCGTCGGCAATCAGAACCGCCGCCCCCATGTTGTCGAGGATGTAGTTGAGGAACTCATTGGATTCCCGAAGGTCTTGGAGATTGACTGTCATAAGGCGTCTTTCGCTGTCAGGCTATTCGCCCGGTAATCAAATAGGCCCACCTTCAAACTCTCACGCAGAGGCGGGCACCCCGCTCCGCCTTACCCGAACAAGCGGCGGCGTATTTGATAGCCGGTTCAATAAGCGGATCTTAGCCAAGAATCAAGCCGGCCGCCTTGATTTGAGTCAAATCATCCTTACTGTCGGTCCACTGCGCCGCGTGCGGCGCCTTAAAACCGATCGGCGAGGAGCACATGACATGAACGCACCGCTCAAGGACGAGCAACTGCTCACGATTGTCAAGAATGTGGTCGAGCAGAACGGCTGCCGGCTGATAGACATTGACTTCGACACACACACCCTCAACATCGAGGGCCCCGATGAAGCTCAGGCGCGCTGCGCCCTGGCACTGGAGGAAGTGTTGGGTTAGGCCTTTACTTCGCAAACACCTTTTTCAAAAGGTTCGTCGTGCGGGCGGCGGGGTTGGTCCGGATCTTCGCCTCCTCCTGCCCGACCTTCAAAAAAAGGCCGTCCAGGGACTTCCCGGTCACGTAGCTGTCCAGATCGAGGGAGTCCATCTTGCCGAAAGGCACCATCGAGGTGTAGCGGTCGGTCAGCGCCTTGTAGGAGCGGGTCACCCCCGCCTGGTTCATGCTGTCGGCGACGACGGGCTTGAAAGCGTCGGTGAGCTGAGGGGTGGTCTTGGCCTTGAAATAGTCCGTGGCGGCGGTGTTGCCCCCGTTCAGAATTTTCTGAGTGTCCTCAAAGGTCATCTTCTTCACGGCATCTTCGAAAATGGGCCTGGCTTTGGGGGCTGCCTGCTCGGCCGCCCGGTTCATGCTCAGGATCAAATCGTCCACCTCTTTTTGATAGCCCGCCTTCTTGAGCACCTCTGCCGCCGTCTGCAATTTCTGCGGCAGCAGAATCTTGACCGCCGCATCCCCGAAATATCCGTCCGACTTCGAAAGCGTCTGCACCGCGTTGCCGGTCCCGACGGCGAGGGCCTCTTTAAGCCCGGCCGCCACATCCCCCGCCCCGGAGTCCGAACCACCGGCCGCCGTCCCCATGGCGCCCTTGATCGCGCCTTTGACATCTTGGGAAAGGGCCGTCGAGGCCGTCAGAAAAAGGAAAGCCACAACCAATAACAAAGCGGTTTTTTTCATGGACACTCTCCTTGCGCGTTTAGGTTTGTTTGGAGCGTGGATCAATTTAATCAGGGAACGAGGAGTGTGCAAGGCGGCCGGGGCCGGAGCCATCTACGGCAATGGGTGTGTCCTCGATCGGTAGTTGCGCCAAGCACGTACGGGGATCACCATGGCGTAGAAAGGGAAGGTGTAGAGGGCGGCCACCGTGGGCTCGAGCGGGGAGAAGAACTGGGCGCTGAAGACGATGACCAGGATGTAGTTCATGATCCAGAGACTGATGCCGCTGGCCAGTTGGTCCGGAAGCGTCCACCGCCATGCCACCAGGATGCCGGCCGCTATGGAGATGGCTCCTATCAGGAAAGCGGCGGATATGGAGGTCATGAGGATCAGGATGTTCTGGCGAAAGAAATCGGCGAATTTCGAGAAAATTCCCAGGTTGGTCATAGCGAAGAGGATCAGGGAGAGCGGGTACTGTTTGCCCCGGATGAGGTCCACGGCTCGGGGGGCCGCCTTTTTCAGCACCTCCGCAGCGGCCAAAGGGATGAATACCACCATGACGAGAAGCCGCATCATGTCGAGCAGGGGGATCTCCATGGAATGGCCGAAAAGAAATGCCACCAGCGGCGGCAAGGTGAAGGGGACCAGCAAAGAGGAGGCCACCACCACGACAAGGACCAGGGCCATGTTGGCCTGGAGCAAGTTGGCGAAAAAGGGGGCAACAGCGCCAGTAGATATCCCGGCCAGCAGCAGAGCCGACAGGCTGTAGGCCGGCCAGATCAGCCGGAACAGCAGCGTGACCGCAACCGGGAAAAGGATCATGCGGAAGAGCAAGAACCAGGCGATTCGCCGAGGAAACTGCCGGGCGGTATCCCAGATCTGGGAAATGCGGATCGAGAGAAAGCTCAGGAAGAGCAGAAGCATCATGAACACCACGGGATAGGGCTGAAGCGGCGCGCAGACCCCCGGTGCAAGGACGCCGATGAGCAATGAGCCGAAGCTGACGGCCAGCAGCAGAAAATCCCGCGGGCTGAACATAAACACAATCCTTCTTTCAATATTTTAGACCGCATTTCTGTCGGATTTTTCTATATCAAACTTTATTCTTGACATATATCCGTTTTGTAGTAAAGCTACAACAATATTTATAAAAGCTGTTAGAAACGTTTTTTTGTAGAAAAACTACTATGACCGACACCCTCGCCCTCATCCGCAGCTGCATCGACTCGCTCAGGAACTCCGAAAAAAAGGTGGCCAAGTGCGTTCTCGGCGACCCGGGGGCGGTCATCACCGCCTCCATCACCGAACTTGCCGAAAAGGCGGGCACCAGCGAGCCCACCGTTATTCGGTTTTGCCGCCGATTGGGGCTGGGCGGCTACATGGAGCTGCGCCTGAACCTGGCCCGCGACCTGCCCTCCGCCCAGTACATCTTCGAGAACGTCGCCGCCACGGACTCGCTGGCGGAAATCGCCGGTAAGATCCTCAACGCCCACCGCGAGGCCATCGCCAACACTCTCAACAAGCTCAATCTCGACGATCTGGAGGCGGCCGTGACGGCGCTGCGGTCGGCCCGGCGCATCGAGTTCTACGGCATGGGCGGCTCCGCCATCGTGGCCCGGGACGCCCACCACAAGTTCTTTCGCCTGGGCATTCCCAGCGTGGCCTACGACGACCCCCACATGCAGGTCATGTCCGCGGCCCTGCTATGCCCCGAGGACGTCGTCGTGGCCGTCTCCCACACGGGCTCCACCAAAGACATCATCGAAAGCGCCAAAGTGGCCCGCAAGGCGGGCGCCAAGATCATCGGCATCTTGGGCAGCGAAAACTCGCCTCTTTCGAAGGTTTGCGATATCGCCCTTTCGGTGTTTTCCCGGGAAGCTGCGCTGCGCCTGGCACCTATGACGTCGCGTCTCGTGCAACTCGCGGTAGTCGACGTGCTTTTCGTTGCGGTCGCCATGATGGATTTCAGCGCCACCAAGGAGCGGCTGGACAAGGTCAAACGTTCTCTGGTGGAAAAGCGCTATTGAGCGGGGCGGGCGGAAATCAACCGACCCGAGAGAAAAAGGATGGGGTCCATGCTTGAGAGGTTCGACCGGTTTTTCGTCCGGGCCAACCAGTTCCTCATCGGCGTGATGATGCTGGTGATGTTCATCCTGGTTTTCGTAAACGTGGTGGGGCGCTATGGGTTCAACGTCTCCTATGCCCCGGCCGAGGAGATATCCACCTTTCTCATGATCTGGGTGGCTTACCTGGGAGCAGGCCTCGCCCTGCGCGAAGGCCGCCACGCCGCCATCGACATGTTCCAGGACCGGCTGCCGGTCCATCTGCGCCGTCCGCTGCGCGCCCTGCTCGGGGTGCTCATCCTGGTCTTCTTCGGGGTGCTGGCCTGGCTTGGTGTCCGGATGTCGATCTTCGGCTGGTCTCAGGAGACCATCGCCACCCAGATCCCCACAGGCATCCCTTACCTGGCCATTCCCCTGGGGGCCCTGATCTTTTGCATGCACCTGGTCTTGACCTTCAAGGACTGGATGGACCGGCGCTGGGAGGAAGTCGTTATCCCCGACGAGACCGCCGGCGTGGAGGAGAAAGCCGCATGAGCGCGATCTTGTTCGGCGTTTTTTTCGCCGGTCTTTTCGTGGGGCTGCCCGTGTCCATAAGCATGGGTCTTTCCGGCATGGCCGCGGTGCTGGCCGACGGGCGTTTCATGGGCATGGTGGTCCCCCAGTACCTCTTCAACGGCATCAGCTCCTTTCCCCTGATGGCGGTGCCCTTCTTCATCCTGGCAGCCGAAATCATGTCGGCGAGCGGCCTGACCAACTCTCTGATGAAGTTCGCAAACGATCTCGTGGGGCACATCCGCGGCGGCCTGGGCCACGTCAACGTGCTGATGAGCATGCTTTTTGCCGGGGTGAGCGGCTCGGCCCTGGCGGATGCCGCCGGCCCCGGCGCCATCGAGATGAGCATGATGCGCAAAGCCGGCTACGATGCCCCATACGCGGGGGCCCTGAGCGCGGCCACCGCCACCATCGGCCCCATCATCCCTCCCAGCATCCTCATGGTGATCTACGCCATCTCGGACAGCCGCGTCACCGTGGGCGGCCTGTTCCTGGCGGGGGTGGCGCCGGGCATCCTGCTGGGGCTGGCGCTTGCCGGGGTGAATCACTGGGTCTCGATCAAGCGCGGCTATCTTTTCCGAAGCAAGCGTCCGACTCTCTTGGGCCTGGCCAGGAGTTTCTGGCACGCCCTGCCGGCCATGCTGCTGCCGTTCATCATCATGTTCGGGATCCTCGCCGGCATCTTCACCCCCACCGAAGCGGCGGCCGTGGCCGTGGCCTATGCGCTGGTGGTCGGCCTTTTCATCACCGGCGGTCTGAAGTGGAGCAGTATCCTGCCCGTTTTCATCCGCGCCGGGATCATGACCTCGGCCGTGCTGTTGATCGTGTCCATGGCCTCGATCTTCTCATGGCTGCTCACCATCCTGCAGATCCCCCAGGCGCTGGCCGCCCGCATCGCCGGGATCACCACGAACCCCGCCTTGGTGCTGATCCTGGTCGCCATTCTGGTCTTTCTGTGCGGCATGGTCATCGACACGCTGCCCGCCCTGATCATCCTGGTCCCGGTGCTGGGGCCGCTCGTGGACAAATTCGGCTTCGACCCGCTGCACTTCGCCATGGCGGTGGTCCTGAACCTCGCCGTCGGCCTGGTGACCCCGCCCGTCGGCCCGGTGCTCTTCGTCATCAGCACGGTGGGCCGGGTCCGGTTCGAGGACCTGGCCAAAGCCGTGATGCCGCTGATTCTGGCGGAAATCCTTGTTCTGGCCGCCGTGATCGCCTTTCCCCCCATCAGCACTGCCGTTCCGAGATGGTTCGGCTTCACCCGTTAACGTCAACCCAAAGGAGGATGCGAGATGAAAACGTCGAAATTGCTTTTGATTTTGGCCCTGATTGTTTCGGTTCTGCCGGGCATCGCCTTGGCGCAGACCAAGGTGATCAAGTACGCCCACTTCCAGCCCGCCAAGCTCGACCAGCCCAAGCAGGCGGCGGCCTTGGCTTTCAAGAACTACGTCGAAGCCGCCTCCAAGGGCTCCCTCAAGGTCGAGGTCTACCCGGCGAGCCAGCTCGGCAACGACAGCGCCACTATGGAAGGCCTCAAGATGGGCACCATCGAGATGGCGGTGGTGCACGACGGCCCCATCTCGGCCGTGTACAAGCCGTTCATGGTGTACGCCATCCCTTATCTCTTCGACGACCAGGTCATGGCCTGGACCGTGGTGGACGGTCCTTTCGGCAAGGAGATGGCCGATGACATGACCAAGAAGACCGGAATCCGGCTGTTCGCGCTGGCGGACAACGGGATCCGGCACTTCACCAACAGCAAGCGGCCCATCAAGAGCCCGGACGACATGAAGGGCCTCAAGATGCGCGTCATGACCGGCCCCATCTGGACCAAGCTGGTGGAGCCCCTGGGTGCGAGCCCCTCGCCGGTGCCCTGGACCGAGCTGCCGGCCGCTTTGCAGCAAGGGGTCGTCGACGGGCAGGAGAACGGCGTTACCAACATCCTGGCCGCCAGTCTCTACCAGAGCCAGAAGTACATCACCTTGGACGGCCACGTTTACAGCTGGCACGCTTATATGATGAACGACCGGTTCTACAACTCCCTCACCCCCGAGCAGCAGAAGATCGTACTCAAGGGTGTCGACATCGCCAAAGTCATCCACCGCGGCATGACGGCGGCTCAGGACCTGAACGCCCCCGCCATTCTCGGCACGCTCGGCATGGAGGTCACCGCCCTGTCGGCCGACCAGGTGGCGGCCTTCCGCACCAAGTCCCAACCGCCGGTCAAAGCCTGGGTCGAGGAGCAGATCGGAAAAGAGTGGGTGGACAAGCTGTTCGCCCAGATCGACAACTACCGGAAAGCCAAATAGCCCTGGTGAACGGGATAAGCGACGGGAGCGGCATCTGTGCGCGACAGCGAGGACCATCGCGTCTGGAAGCCGCTCCCACACCAAGCAAGACCCGGACCTAAACTCATGGAGACAAAGATGTACGCAAAGGCCATCATTGACGGTTTCAAGAAAGTCTCCACCGCCTCGGTGTCGGATGCGGTGGACAAGATCGCTAAAACGCGCGGGTTCATGGACCCCGCGATCAAGCCTCGGATCAACGAAAAGAAAATCGTCGGCCCGGCCGTCACCATCCTGGAGGGGCCCACCACCGAAGCCTTGCCGCCCAAACATGCGCTGGACGCCATCGACGAGTCGCCGGAGGGCAGCGTCATCGTCATCGCCATCAATGCCGAGACCCACGTGGCGGTGTGGGGCGGCTTGATGACGGCCGGAGCGGAGGTCAACGGCCATGCCGGAGCGATCCTGGACGGCGGGGTGCGGGATGTGGCCGAGATCCGCCGCGATTCCGGTTTTCAGGTGTTCGCCCGCAGCGTCTGCCCGTCGACCACCGTGGGGCGGTTCAAGACGCTCGCCTCCAACGTTCCGGTGACCTGCGGCGGCGTCAACGTGAACCCGGGAGATCTCATCGTGGCCGACCTGGACGGGGTCGTCGTGGTGCCGAAGGAGCACGTGGACGCCGTTCTGAAGATGGCGACCGAGATCGAGGTCCGGGAGGCCGAGCAAGCGCGGCTGATCCGCGAGACCAAGTCCCTGCGGGAAGGCCTCGCCAAATACGGCCGAATTTAAGGAGGGGCTGCATGCAACCGGACATCATCGCCATCGGCGAGCCCATGCTCGAGTTCAACGCAGAGGAGGAGGGCTCCCTTTCGGAGGTGGGGCGCTTCGTGGTGGGCTGGGGCGGCGACACGTCCAATTTCTGCATCGCCGCCAGCCGCGCCGGCGGCCGGGTGGGATACCTGACGCGCCTGGGAGACGACGAATTCGGCGAAAGCTTCCTCAGGCTCTGGCAGCGGGAGGGCATCGACACCCGCCGCATCGTGAAAGACGCCGCCGCCTTCACCGCCGCCTACTTCATCTCCCGCAAGGGCGGTCAGCACCATTTCACCTATTTCCGGCGTGATTCCGCCGCCAGCCGCATGACGCCGGGCTTTCTGCCCGGAGACTACATCACGGGTGCCAAGCTGCTGCATGTCTCGGGCATCAGCCAGGCCATCAGCCAAAGCGCCTGCGACACGGTCTTTGCCGCGATGGCCATGGCCAGGGCCGCCGGCCGGCTGGTTTCCTGCGACCCCAATTTCCGGCCCAAGCTCTGGCCGCTGGATCGGGCGCGGGCGGTCATCCACGAAACCTGCCGCCAGGCGGACCTGATCTTTCCCAGCCTGGACGACGCGCGCCAGTTGACGGGCCTTGCAGCACCGGAGGCGATCGCCAAGTTTTACCTCGGGCTGGGGCCGAAGGTGGTGGTGATCAAGCTGGGAGCCGAGGGCGCTCTGCTCGCCACGGCCGACGGCCTGCGCACCTTTCCACCCTACCAGGTCGACTCCATCGACATGTCCGGGGCAGGGGACACCTTCGACGGGGCGTTTGTGGCGGGCTACCTCGCAGGGCGGCCGGTTCAGGAGTGCATGCAGTTTGCGAACGCGGCGGCGGCCCTTACCACGACCGGGCTGGGCTGCGTCACCCCCGTCCCGCGGCGCGACGCGATCGAGGCGCTCATGGCCCGTCAGCCGCAGAGCTGAACAGGCGGGAGGACGCCATGCCCCACTACACCGTCGTGGTCGTCAGCCTCGGCTACGAGTCCTACGCAATCGAACGCGGGATCCTCAAGGCGGTCGACGCCGAGCTCGTTCTGCCGCCCCGGGACTGTCTTACGGAAAACGAGGTGATCGCCGCCGCCCGCGAGGCCGACGCGATTCTGGTGCGTGAGGCGCCTGTCAGCGGCCGCGTGCTCGACGCCCTTCCGCGCTGCAAGGCGATTGTCCGCTACGGCGTGGGCGTCGACAACATCGATCTCGAACACGCCCGGAAGCGCCGGGTCTATGTCGCGAACATTCCGGGCTACGGCACCGAGGAGGTGTCGGACCACGCGGCGGCCCTGCTGCTATCCTGCATCCGCCGCCTGCGCACGCGCGACGACAACCTGCGTCAGGGACGCTTCGAGACCGACATCCAGGAGCCCATCTTCCGAACCACCGGCAAGACGCTGGGCCTCATCGGCTACGGACAAATCGGCAGAGCCCTGCACCGTAAGTGGAAGGGGTTTCTCCCGCAGCGGGTCCTCGTGTTCGACCCGTATGCACAACCGGAGGTGATCGGGGAGAACGGGGCGGAGACAGTAGAGCTGGACACGCTTTTCACGGAGTCCGATTACATCTCCTTGCACGCGCCTTTGACGCCCCAGACCCGACACATCATCAACGCGGCGAACTTGGGGAAGATGAAGCCAACCGCCATCCTCGTCAACACCGCCCGCGGGGATTTGATCGACGAGAAGGCACTCGCCAAAGCCCTCAGCGAGGGCCGGGTCGCGGCCGCAGGCCTGGACGTGTTCGAGCAGGAGCCGCTCAGCCTCGATCATCCTCTCATCCGCCTGCCGAACGTTGTTCTCAGCGGCCACGTGGGCTGGTATTCAAAAGATGCGGTCAGAGAGCTTCAAACCCGGGGGGCCCAGGAGATCGTGCGGGTGCTTTCCGGCGGCGTTCCGCAATGCTGGGTTAACCGCTGGTGACACGAGCGCGGCGGCGCCCCTGCCGATGCCGGGAAGATAGGAGTAATCCGTGGACAAGCAGAAGGTAATGGCGAACCTGGCACGAGTCGGCGTGGTGCCCGTGGTCCGGGCGGAATCCGCCGACAACGTGGTGCGCGCCGTGGAGGCGCTGGTGGAAGGCGGCATCCCCGTGGCCGAGATCACGATGACAGTGCCGGGGGCCGTCACGGTCATCCAGCGCTGTGCCGTCCATTTCGGAGACCGGATCACCCTCGGGGCCGGCAGCGTGACCGGCGCCGGCATGTGCAGCGAGGTCATCGACGCCGGCTGCGTTTTCGTGGTGACTCCGGTTTTGAATCCGGCGGTCATTGCGGTCTGCAACGACCGCGGCGTTTGCGTCGTAGCCGGCGCCCTGACGCCCACCGAAATATTCACGGCCTGGGAAGCCGGCGCCGATGTGGTCAAGGTGTTCCCGGCCAAGGCCATGGGCGGCGCGGCCTACCTGCGCATGGTGCACGAACCTCTGCCGCAGATTACGCTGACGCCCACCGGCGGCGTCACCCTTGAGACCCTCGCCGATTACTTCAAGGCGGGGGCGCCCTTCGTGGGCGCGGGCGGCGACCTGGTGGACAAAAAGGCCGTCGCTTCCGGCGACACACGTGCGATCACGGAGAGGGCCCGGCAGTACGTGGCCGCCATCCGCGCCGCCCGCGGTTATTAATCGTCTCGAAATAGCAACGTCGTGCCGGAC
>Ga0316627_100000539_pt1 | contig 10725 bp, 11 predicted proteins | sample OWC_Aug_M2_C1_D1_FD_207653 | JGI IMG/M metagenome (GOLD analysis project Ga0316627, IMG submission 207653) | Wetland soil microbial communities from Old Woman Creek delta, Ohio, United States - OWC_Aug_M2_C1_D1_C | ecosystem: Environmental > Terrestrial > Soil > Wetlands | place: USA: Ohio...
CGGGCCGAGTCGATCGGCCAGATCCGAGAGGGTCATCTGTTTCACCTCGATCCTGGTGGGCCACGGCAGCCCCAGGACGCGGCGCGTTCCTGTCCTCGAATCAGTCCTGAACTGGACGTAGATCTCGTTGCTGATGAAGGCGTAGCCCGGTTCGGCGCGGCTGGCCGGCGCGTCCTCCACCCGCAGGAACGCGATTTCGTCGATCGCCTTCAGCGCCTCCAGGAGGACTCCGGTGAACGCGCCCTCCCCGCCCCAGCCGGCCGAGTCGATCTGCATGGGGCCCATGATACCGCCCCGCTGCCCTCGGGGTCAGACCCGCGTCCGACGATGCTACCGCAGCAGGGCGAGCAGGTCCTGCGGCTGGTCGAGGAACCACTCCCGGCCGTCGAGCGCGGCAGGATCGACCCTGACGAAGCCGAAGCCGTATCGGGCCAGACAGATCCGGACGCCGCCGGCCCGCGCCGTCGCGAGATCCACCTCCGAGTCCCCCACGAGGACGGTCCGCTTCGCCGTGGCGCGGTGCTGCTTCATGAGCCAGCGCAGGCCTTCCGGGTCTGGCTTGCGGGCGAACGGCCCGTCACCGAAGATCATGTGCGCGAAGAACCCGTCCAGGCCGCAGTGCACCAGCACCTTGCGCCCCGAGTCCTCCGGCTTGTTCGTGAGCAGCGCCATCGCGTGGGTATCGGTCAGGGCGCGCAGCGTGTCCGCGACGCCGGGATACGCGCGCGTGGTCTTGAACATGTGCTTGTCGTAGAGCGCGAGGAACTGCTCGAGCGCCCCGGGCGGCGGCTCCACCCGCCCCGCGCGGGCCATCACGCGCTCGACCAGCACCGCGGCGCCCTCCCCCACCATCCGGCACACCGTCTCGTCGTCGAACCGCGCGCCGCCATGGGCCTCGGAGAGATCCGACGCGGCTTCGGCGAGGTCGTGGATCGAATCCACGAGGGTGCCGTCGAGATCGAAGACCAGGAGCATGGGCCGTCCGGGCTGGCGCTACGCGCCGCTGTAGGTCGCCCAGGACGTCGGGGTCTCCCAGACCTTGACGGACTCCACCAGCAGGCCCTGGGACCGGGCGTAGTCGAAGATGATCTTCGCGATGTTCTCGACGGTCGGGTTGCTGTCGACGACGAACACCGGCTCGCCCATCTGCTGGAGGGGCTTCACGAGCGGGTCGTCGTGGCGGAGGATCATCTTGTGGTCGATCGTCTCGTCCACCCACGTCTTGATGAGGCGCTTGATGTCGCTGAAGTCGCACACCATGCAGCGGCTGTCGAGCTCGCCGCTCCTGACGGTGATCTCCGCGACGGCGTTGTGCCCGTGCGGGTGCTTGCAGATCCCGTCGTAGTCGAGCAGGCGGTGCCCGTAACAGAAATCAATGCGTTTCGTCACGGAGTACATGGGTTTATTCTACTGCCGATGGGCGCAACTTCCGAAGCCGTCGCGGTGCTCTGTTCGGGCGGGCTCGACAGCGTGGTGCTCGTCGCCCACGAGGCGCAGGCCGGCGACGTCCAGCCCATCTACGTCTCGGTCGGCCTCGCGTGGGAGCCGGCCGAGCGGGCGGTGCTCTCACGCCTCGCCGGCACGCCGGCGTTCGGCGCCCGCGTCCGTCCCCTGGCGGCCCTCGACATGACCATGCGGGACGTGTATCCGCTGTCGCACTGGGCCATGCGGGGCACGCCGCCGGCATACGACACGCCGGATGAGGACGTGTACCTCGCCGGCCGCAACGTGGTGCTCCTGTCGAAGGCCGCGGTCTACTGCGCGGGCGTGGGCATTCACCGCATCGCCATCGGCCCGCTCGCGGGGAACCCGTTCCCCGATGCCACGCCGGCGTTCTTCAAGGCGATGTCGAACGCCCTGTCGCTGGGCCTCGACCACGACATCAGCGTGGCGGCGCCCTTCTCGGCCCTGCACAAGGCGGACGTGGTGAAGCTGGGCGTGACGCTGGGCGTGCCGCTCGAGCTGTCGCTCTCCTGCATGAACCCGCGCGGAGGCGTGCACTGCGGGCTGTGCAGCAAGTGCCGCGAGCGGCGCGACGCGTTCCACGAGGCAGGCGTCGCCGACCCGACGGTGTATGCCTCGCCCTCGCCGCGGTAGCGCCCGCGTCTACCAGACCTTCACGGTGATCGAGCCGGAGCCCGACCTGACCTTGACGGGCCTGCCGCCCGACCCGATCTTCCCGCGGAACGAGCGGCGTTCGTGCTCCTCGCCTCCGCCCGCGTCGGCGGCCTGCCCGGCGGTCGCGTCGATCTGCACCCGCCCGTCGGCGCACTGGGCATCCAGGTCCGCGTTCAAGCCCTCGGGCAGTTCCAGCCGGATGCCGCCGTCACCCGTCGTGATGTTCCAGTCCGACTCGACCGCGCTGCCCGCGCGGGCGGCGACGTCGACGGAACCGTCCCTGGTCTCGAGGTCGAGCCCCCTGAGGATGCCGTCCGCGCGAACACTGCCGTCTCCCGTGCTGATTCTGGCGCTGCCCTCGATGTGCCGGGCATCCACCGCGCCGTCGCCCGTCCGGATGACGACGTCGCCCTTCACGTCTTCGACGCGCACGCTGCCGTCGTCCGTGTCGAGGTCGATCTTGCCGCTCACCCGCCGGACCGTGATCGCTCCGTCACCGCTGCGCGCCACCACGGCCGTCGTCTGGGGGACCGACACGACGAGGCGTGCGCCGGGCGAACTCCGGAACCCGGTTGTGGCGAGCGGGGACGGCTTCGGCACGTCGACGGTGATCCTGCTGCCGTCCTGCGCCGCCTTGACCTGGATCTTGTCGACCGTCGCCTGGTCGGGTCCGCGCTTTTCGACCTCGACGAGCACCTCGTTCCGGTCCCAGCCCCGCACCTCGATGTTGCCGTCGAAGGTCGAGAGCTCCAGCTGCGCCGGGCCGCTGACGGTGAAGGTCTTCTCCTCGCGAACGCTGTACTCGGCGGCGCCGATGCTGATGTCGCACGCGGCCAGCGCCACGGCGGCGGCCACGAAGCCCGCACACTGCACGACGACCGGGGCCGACTTGTGCATACGCCTCCCTCCGCCTCTTTACTACGAGGCGCGCCGGCCGGAAGTTGCGGCGCCGGGCCCGCCGGGCCAGTCGAGGTTCGCGTCGAGCTTGCGCCCGTCGAGGGGAAGGGGGACGACCGCGCCCGCCCGCGTGCCGCCGCCCGCGCCGGAACTCCGGAACAGCCTGCGGTCGAGCCGTGCGAGCAGCCTCGCGAGCTGCCGTTCGTCGGGTGCGTTCAGGACGAGCACGCCGGCGGTGCGCGACGGCGGAAAGCGGCGGTCGTCGAGGTAGTCGTGATCCAGCGACACGAGGGTGCGGCGCATGTCGCCCGCCCTCCGAAAGTGCTCGTCGTCGGTCGCGCGGCGGAGCTCCGCGTGCTCCATCACGGAGAACACGTCCCACGCGAGGCGCTCGCGCATGAAGGACACGGTGCCCGCGGGGACGTTGGCATCGGCGTAGACGCGCGGGCGATCGGCGCGGCGTTCGGCAAGCGCGGCCAGTTCGTGGGAGAGAGAACCCATGCCTATCCGGACGCCTGTTTCCCGCGCGCCTGACGAAGCAGGTCCGCCACCAGGTCCGCGCGCCTGTGCAGGAGCTCCTTGCGCGGGCGCCGGCCGTTCGGGGAGCCGACGGCGTACTCGCAGAAGAGCGGGAAGGCGATCGTCGAGTCGCAGTAGCTCACCACCGTGTCGGGCAGGACGCCCGGGTTCACCTTGCCCCAGCTGACGGCCTCGGACGGCGTGGCGCCCGACAGGCCGCCCCACACGACCTGGTCCGTCGTGAACTGGATGAAGTAGTCGTTGCCGCCCTTCGGGATGCCGTACACCTCCCAGAGGGTGGGCTGGCCCTGCAGGTAGAAGTTCTTCGGCGATCCCCCGCCGAGGATCACGCACCCGTTCTTCTCGCCGGCCAGGATGATGGCGCAGACCTCGTTCACGTCCCGGTTCGGGTCGATCACCGTGCGGCCGCCGTTCATCAGTTCGTGGTAGGCCACGTTCATGCCGATCGAGCTGTCGCCTGGCGACGAGGTGTAGATCGGGACGCCGCACGCCGCGGCGCGCGCCACCACCGAGTGCTCCTCGCAGCCGGGGAATCTCTCCATGAGGTCGAGCCCGAGCGCGTGGTGCAGGTCGGCGGAGGATAGGGGCCCGCTCAAGGCCTCGTCCTTCCGCACGAGGAAGTCGCGGATGTACGCATCGGTCTGGAGCAGCACGTCGGCCGGGAAGAGCACGTCGTAGATGCGGATGACGCCCTTCTCGTACAGGTCGCGGTCGTCGAGGAACGGCGTGCCCCGGTGCAGGGTGAAGTTCAGGGCGTAGTGCAGGTCGTGGTACAGGTTCGCGCCCGTGCTGATCACGAAATCCACGAGGCCGCGCTCCATCAGCTCGATCATGCAGCCGCCCAGGCCGGCCGGCGTCAGCGCCCCGGCCACGGTCAGGCCGATGGTCGTGTCGTGCCCGGGCGCGAGCATCTTGTCGGCGAAAATGTGGCAGGCTTCGGAGAGCCGGGCCGCGTTGAACGCCTGGAACCCCTCGTCTATCAGCCGCCGCAGGTCGGGACTGCCCGTGGGCCGGTAGTAGCGGATCGGCTTGCCGCTCAGGTACGAGGCCTTGTCGTGTCGGGGCGAGCCCGGGGCGCGATGTGGCACGGCGGTCCTCCGTCGACGGGCGCACGACGCGTGCGCCGACGGGTAGCTTACAACGAATCTCGCGGCGATTCAGGCCTCCCGCGATTCCCTGCTTGACAGCGCGTGGCGGCGGGGTGAAGGTAGCAGCCATGGATCCTGTCAGCCTGGGCGCGGTCGCGGCCGTGGTGCTCTTCATCGCCCTGCTCGGCGCGATCGCCGTCGTCGTGATCAAGGGACGCCCGTTCTCGGACGGGGACGTGTTCCGGGCGAGCCGGCTCAGCCCGGGCAACCGGCTGCTGCCCACACAGGTGAAGGTGTCCCCCACGAGCGTCGTCCATTACACGCCGCAGTGGGTGGGCAGGTTCGAGCAGTCGATTCACATGGCGCACGTGGCGTCGGTGACCATCGACACCCATCTCGTGTTCTCGGACGTCCTCATCGAAACGACCGGCGGCGCCTCGTCGATCCACTGCCGGGGCCACTACAAGTCGGATGCCGTCCGGATGAAGCAGCTCATCGAGCAGTACCAGACGGCCTACTACCGCAACGCGCACCCGGCGTAGAGAGCGCCCGGTTTCCGGCCGGCGGCCCGGCGGCCCCCGGTCTCCTGTCACGTTGACGCCGATCCGCTGATAAGATCGGTGGCCGCCCCCAGCTCCAGCGATGCCGAAGCCGACTCCCGCTCGCCTGGTGATCGTGATTGCCGCAGCCGCGATCGCGGCCGTCGCGGCGGAGATCTGGCTGAGGCCGTCCGCGTCGTTCTTCTTCTCGCCGCTGCTCGTGTCGGGCCTCGCCCTGGCCTTCGCGTACCTCGCCCACGCCCGCGACCGCGCGTCCGGGGAGGCTCGCGCGCAGGAGATCGAGCGGTCGTCGGCGCTGCAGATGGCCACGGTCGAGGCCCTGGCGCTCGCGATCGACGCGCGCGGCCGGTCGTCCAGGTCGTCGCTGCAGCGCGAGCAGCGCCACGCCGGCGCCCTCGCCCGGGCATTCGGCCTGCCGGCCGACGAGGTGGAGTGCGTCAGGACGGCGGCCCTGCTGCACGACGTCGGCAACCTGGCCGTGCCGGACCACATCCTGACCAAGCGCGGTCCGCTCACCGAGGACGAGCGCACCAAGATGCGGACGCACGCGGACGTCGGGGCTGCCATCATCGAGCAGGTGCCGTTCCCGAAGCCGGTCGCCGCGCTGATCCGCAGCCACCACGAGCGGTGGGACGGCAACGGCTACCCCGACGGCCTGCAAGGCTCCGAGATCCCGATCGGGGCCCGCATCCTGGCGGTGGTGGACTACTTCGCCGCCATCACCTCCGACCGCGCGTTCAACACGGCCATGCCGGCCGACGAGGCCGTCAACGTGCTGTGGCAGGAGGCCGGCAACGCGCTCGACCCGGCGGTGGTGTCGCGTTACGTCAACCTGCTGCCCTCCCTGCGGGAAGCCGACGAGCGGGCCAGGCTGGCGGACCCGTGCGGTGCCGGGGCCCCGCGCGCCAGCGAGGGCGGGGCGCTCCTGGCCGGCGGCGGCTCGCGTCCGACGCCCCCGTCGGCGGTCCTCGACGGCATCGGAGGAGCCAGCCAGGAACTCGGCGCGTTGTACGAGATGTCCGAGGCCGTGAGCACGAGCCTCGGGGTGTCGGACACCATGTCGGCCCTTGCGTCGAAGCTGGACCGCCTGGTCCCGTTCACCACGGTGGCGCTGTTCCTGCACGATCCGGTCAACAACGTGTCGCGCTGCCGGTTCGCGGCCGGTTCCGGGCACAAGGCGTTCTCGGGGATGATCGTCGGCGACGGCGAGGGCCTGGTTGGCGCCGCCATCGCCACCCGCGAGTGCATCACGAACGGTGATCCGTCCGCCGACCTCGACCTGCGGCGGGCGGACCTGGCCGACGCGGGCCTGACGTCGGCGCTGGTCTGCCCGCTCGTCCTCGGCGGCACGGTGAGGGGCGCCCTGGCGCTCTACCACACCGTGCCCCACGGCTTCACCGACGAGCACCGCCGTCTCGTGAGCCGCGTGTCGGGGCAGATTGCCGCCGTCATCAACAATGCCGTTGTCTTCGAGCAGACCCGCGAAGACGCGGTGACCGACCCGCTGACGGGCCTCCCGAACACGCGGTTCCTGTATTCCCAGGCGGGGCGCGAACTGGCCCGCGCGGCGCGCCTGAAGTCGTCGGTCACGCTGATGCTGCTCGACCTCGACAACCTGAAGCCAATCAACGACACCTTCGGCCATCAGGCCGGCAACCGCGCGCTGTGCGCGGTGGCGTCCGTGCTGCGCGGCGCCATCCGGCCGTACGACATCTGCGTCCGGTACGGAGGCGACGAGTTCATCATCCTGCTCTCGGATTTCGGCGCCGACATGGCCGAAGCCAAGCGGCTGGAGCTTCAGAAGGCCCTCGAGAGCACGCCGTTCAGCGTGGGCGACCTGCTGCGCGTGCGCCTCACCATCAGCATCGGCACGGCGGTGTTTCCAGTCGACGGCGACTCGTACGAGGCCCTGCTGCAGGTCGCCGACACGCGCATGTACGAGGACAAGGCGGCGCGGAAGCTCCGGCAAGCCGAGCGCGCAGTCCAGCGGAATGGCGCACGGGCACAGTGACCGTTCACGTGTTTCCCGTTCGCGAGGCCGCCCGGGAGACGCCGCGCGCCATCCTGTTGAGGCTCGACGCCTCGGGCGTGCCGTTCACGTTCTCGGCGGGACAGGCGGCCCTGGTGGGACAGGCGGGGCGAGCCCCGCGCAGGCCGTACTCGATTGCCAGCTCGCCCGAGGAGGTGCGCCGGAACGGGTTGCTCACGTTCCTGGTGGAGGTCGGCCCTGATGGGCAGTCGGCGCCCAATCTGGGCGATGTCGGCGCCGGCAGCCGCGTCGCGGTCGAGGGTCCTGTCGGCGGGTTCGTGCTGCCCCGCCGGCTTCCCCGCGAGCTGCTGTTCGTGGCAGGCGGCACCGGGATCGCGCCGCTCCGCTCGATGATCGTCTCCGCGCTGGCCAGGCCGGCCCCGCCTTCGATCTCGCTGATCTACAGCGCCCGCAGCCCCGCCGAGTTCGCCTTCGCCGGCGACTGGCGGCGGCTGTCCCGCCAGGGACGAGTCCGGCTGTGCGTGACGGCGACGCGCGAGGCGGGTCCCGCGTGGCGGGGCAGACGGGGACGGATTCGGCAGGCCTGGATCGACGCGTTCGTGAAGCGCCGCGCCCCGCTGTGCTACCTGTGCGGGCCGGAGCCGTTCGTGGCCAGGATGATCGACATGCTGCGGGAAGCGGGTGTCCCCGCACGCAGGATCAGGCGGGAAGAATACAGGTAGGAGGTAGTCAGTAGCCAGTAGCCAGTAGTCAGTAGGAATGCCTGTCTCGCTGCGAATCAGCGTCACACCGAGACGCTGTCTTTCTACTGGCTACTGACTACTGACTACTGAATTCTGTTTCGCTGCCGCGTCAGAATCCCATCACGTGATACCCCGAATCCACCATCAGGACTTCGCCGGTGATGCCTGAGCTTTCGGGGCCGAGCAGGAAGCGGCCGGTCTCGCCCACCTCTTCCAGTTCGGTGTTGCGGCGCAGGGGAGCGCGCTCGCGATAGACCTGCAGGATGCCGCCGAAACCCGAGATGCCGGACGCGGCCAGCGTCTTGATCGGGCCGGCGGAAATCGCGTTCACCCGGATGCTCTGCGGGCCGAGGCCGTCGGCCAGATAGCGCACGCTCGCCTCGAGCGCCGCCTTTGCCACGCCCATGACGTTGTAGTTCGTGAAGACGCGGTCGGCCCCGAGATACGTCAGCGTGACGATCGAGCCGCCGCCGCCCGCCGCCATCAGCGGCGCGGCGCCGCGCGACAGGGCGACGAGTGAATAGGCGCTGACGTCGAGCGAGACGCGGAACCCCTCGCGGCTGGTCTCGACGAACGGCCGCGACAGCTCCTCGCGCGGGGCGAACGCGGTGCCGTGCAGCATGAAGTCCAGCCGGCCGAACTCGCGGGCAATCGCCTGGAAGACCTCGGCGATCTGCATGTCGGAGGTGACGTCGCACGGCAGCAGCAGGGGCCGATCCAGTTCCGCCGCGAGCTCCTGGACGTTCTCCAGGAGGCGTTCGCCCTGGTACGTGAGCGCGAGCCGCGCCCCGTCGCGCGCCACGGCTTTCGCGATGGCCCATGCGATCGATCGTTTGTTGGCGACGCCCGTGATGAGGCCGCAGGTGCCGTGCAGGTTGGCCATGGAACCCGGAGTCAGTGCTTCTTGGGGCCGCGTCCGAAGCCGTGGCGAGGCTGGCGAGGGCCCGGAGGGTTCCCGTGACCGCCGTGAGCGCCCTGCCCGCCGCGCGGCGCGCCGAAGCCTCCGCGCCCGCCCTGGGGGCCGTGGCCCCCGTGGCCGCTCCGCTGACCCTGCCCGCCGCGCGGAGGCCCGAGGGTGTTGCCGTTGGGCTCGCCTTGCCCGTGACGCCCCTGTCCGAACCCGCCTTTGCCGCGCTGATGCTGGCCGCCGCCCTGTCCGTGGCGGAAGGGCTTCCCGAAGCGGTGGCCGTGGCCCGGCGCGGCGGCGCGGTGCATCGTGAACTCGGGAATCGGCCGCGCCGGCGCGTCGCTTTCGACACGGGGCAGCGTGGCGCGAATCAGGCGCCGGTGCAGGCTGATCTCGGCGTGCGGCGACGGAGGCTGGCTCTCGGAACCCGCCTCCGCGGGCGGGTCGTGCGGCTCCTCGGCCTCCGCGGTCACGGCGGCCGCCGGAACCGGCTCATCGACGCCGGGCGCCTCGTCGGCCCCGGCTGGAGCCGCGCCCGCTTCGCGCGCCGCTGCAAGCGCCGGCGGCCCGGCGGCGAGTTTTTTCCTGCGGCTCGCGGGCACTTTGCCGCCCTTGTACTCGTGCTCGGCGTCGCACGTGGTACACCGGACCTGGCGGATGTCGTCGCCGACGAGCGCCACGACGGCATGGTTGCTCAGCCGCCGCTCGCGCGGACAGTAGTCATCGACGAGATCACCAACCCGAAGCTGGCGCGGATGCATGCACAGTCCCTCGAAAACGCTTGGTGGGATGACGTTGGCGCAGGACGCCCGATCCTACGAGCGGCGGCGATACCCGTGCGCGCGGCGGGTTCGGGCCGCCGCACCGGGGTGTCGAAGCCGTCTCCAGCAAAGCCCCGGAATCAGGGGCAACCGCCGCCTGCAACTCCACCTCGAGGCCCACGGTCCCGACGCGGGGCGGGCCACGAGAAGCGACGATCGTCGGCATCGTGGCCCATGGCCAAGGCCGCGGCTGACCTCAGCGCGCCCCGATGATGCCGCCCCCATCATAACGCCCTTCCGCGCAAGGCCAAAGCACAGAGTGGGCACGGGTTACGAAATCGCTTCTACGTGAGCCGGCCCGCGAGCCAGCCGCGCACCTCGTCGAGGGCCGCGCTGACGGCCTCCGGGTGCGTCGACTGGGGGGTCCGTTTCGCCGCCACCGACGCGCCGGCGCGAATCGCGTCCGCCACGTCAGGACCGATGCGGTCGCTGAAGGCCCGCCACTCGTCGAGGCCGAGCGACGTGAAGTCGCGGCCTTCCGCCATCAGTTTCCGCACGATTGCGCCGACAACCGCGTGGGCGTCGCGGAACGCCACGCCCTTCGCCACGAGGTAGTCGGCGACATCGGTGGCGAGCAGCAACCCTGACGCGGCGGCTTCCGCCCGGGCGGCGTTCAGCGTGAGCCCCCCGGCCACCGCCGTGCAGGCATCGAGCGACGCGGCCAGCGTGGCCTCGGCTTCGAACACCGCTTCCTTGTCCTCCTGCAGGTCCCGGTTGTACCCGCCGGGCAGCCCTTTCATCGTCACGAGCCACCCCGCAAGCCGCCCGAGCACCCGGCCCGACTTCCCCCGCGCGAGTTCGAGGGGGTCGGGGTTCTTCTTCTGCGGCATCAGGCTGCTGCCGGTGGCGAACCGATCCGGAAGGTCGAAGAACCCGAATTCCTCCGACGTGAAGAGGATGAGGTCCTCGGCGAGGCGGCTGAGGTGCACCATGGCGAGCGAGCACGCGTAGAGGAAGCTCGCCACGAAGTCGCGGTCGGACGAGGCGTCGAGGCTGTTGAGGACCGTGCGCGAGAAGCCAAGACGTTCCGCGAGGAACGCGGTGTCTACGGCACAGGTCGT
>Ga0316627_100000540_pt1 | contig 10724 bp, 11 predicted proteins | sample OWC_Aug_M2_C1_D1_FD_207653 | JGI IMG/M metagenome (GOLD analysis project Ga0316627, IMG submission 207653) | Wetland soil microbial communities from Old Woman Creek delta, Ohio, United States - OWC_Aug_M2_C1_D1_C | ecosystem: Environmental > Terrestrial > Soil > Wetlands | place: USA: Ohio...
CATATGATGAAGAGCACTTTCTGCCTCTGAGCTGCGCTCTGAGGCTTTCTGATCGTGCGCTCCCGTTCTTCAAGGGCCGAGATCTTTTTTTCCGTCTCGCGTGCAAGAGCTTCAGCCTTATCGGGTACGCCGACGGTGGCGCCGACCTGACGGATGCCTGCGGGCAGTTCCGTTATGCGCCGTGACCTCAGTGTGAACGTGCGCACGTTCATGCTGCGAAGCCGTTCTTCAAATGCCTTGGGATTTCCGTCGATCGAGAAAAGCACAATATCAGGGTTGAGCGACACCACAGCTTCAAGCGAGGGGTTCGACATCCCGCCGACCGTTGGTTTCAGTTTTGTCCCCTCAGGGTAGTCACAGAAGCTTGAAACAGCAATCACCCTGTCTTCTGCACCAAGCGCAAAGAGTATCTCCGTGACGTTAGGCGCAAGGGAAATGATTCGCTTCGGTATCTCAGCGAACGAGACACCGAACAACGATACGAAGACAGTTATCGTTAGGGGGAAAAATGCAATCAGGCGTGTGAACCTCTTTTTCCCAGGACCGGATATGCTCACCATAGCTCCTTTTAAAAATAAAAAATCCCCGGGACGAGCGGTCCCGAGGATTGCACCCTGTTTTACTTCATCCTCACCTTCCTCCACGGAAAGGGCATGCAGTGATCAGTTTCAGCACTCAGTGTCAGTATTTTTCTGATTACTTGTCACTGGTAACTGATTACGGCCGTTTACAGGCAGGTCTTCTGGCTCCCCTGACTGCTGCCAGCCTTCCCATTCAATCCGGAACAGTGGCTCACTACCGGCAACAATGCTTACTCTGATCGCTCAGAGTCAGGAATACAGCGGCGGGACCGCTCCTGGTTTTCACAGGATTCCCTATTAGGCCTTGCGGCACCTGTACTATGTAGTTTCCAGAAAAAGTATGCAAAAATCAATGTAAATTTCCTGTTGCTATTATTTCATCATGATTGCGACATGCGTATGGCCGTATTGAACTGCTGTATTGAACTGCTTTCAATCTGCGTGATAAGATAGGAACATGCCGCTTTATACCTACGAGGCCATTGATTCTTCCGGCAAGAAAGTCAAGGAAACGATTTCTTCCAATGACGAGGATACACTTAAGTCAACCCTCAGGGGCATGGGTCTTGTGCCGCTCAGTATCAGGATAAGCGCGGCAAGGGAAAGCTCTTTTTTCCAGAGGATATCAAGCGAGGATATCCTGATCTTTACCCAGGAGCTCGGCAATCTGCTTGACTCGGGTCTTCCCATTGACCGTGCTCTCTTCGTCCTCTCCGAGCATTCAGAGAAGAAGGCCCTGCGGGCGATCATAAAGGAGGTATATATCGATATCCAGAAGGGAAATACCCTGTCGAGTGCCATGGGAAAACATAAGGTCTTCCCCCGGTTATACATTAACATGATCAGGGCAGGTGAGGCTGGCGGTATTCTCGAGGTCGTGATCAAGAGGCTGGTTGTATTTCTTGAAACGACCTTGACCTTCAAGAAGGAGATCGTATCCGCACTCATATATCCCATTCTCCTGACGGTTGTCGGCGGCCTCGCCGTGACCGTACTTATGCTCTATGTCATTCCGAACTTTTCGAAGATCTTCTCTGACATGGGACAGACACTCCCTTTGCCGACCATGATCCTGATCAAGGTGAGCAGCCTTTTTGCAGATTACTGGTGGGCCTTTCTCGGCGGCCTTGTCAGTTTCGCCGTGCTGATCAGAGTATATGCGAGAACTGCTGAGGGTAAAAGCTATATCGACAACCTGAAGCTGAAAGTTCCCGTCCTGAAAAAACTGAGCATGAAGTTCATTATTGCAAGGTTTTCCCGTACGTTCGGCACGCTGCTCCAGAGCGGGGTCCCGATCCTCGAGGCCATACGCGTATCGAGGGACGTTATCGACAACGATGTCATAGCGCAGAAACTGAGTGTGCTGGAAGATGGCGTGAGCAAGGGAAAGGGTATTTCAGTTCCCTTGCGGGAGAGCGGCGTTTTCCCTGCAATCTTCAACCAGATGGTGACCGTGGGGGAGGAAGCGGGAAGACTTGAGGATACTTTTCTCCTCATTGCCGACAGGTTTGAGGCTGATACCCGGAATCTGATCAAACGCTTTGTGAGCCTCTTTGAGCCGGTACTCATCCTGCTTATGGGGCTCGTGGTAGGGCTGATCGTTATATCCATGCTCATGGGGATCTTCAGTATCAACGAGATACCGATTTGAGATGCACAGGTACGGAACAAAGGAGGAATAGATGGGACATAAACGGATAGAAAGTCGTTTCAAAAACAGAAAAGGTTTTACGCTTATCGAACTTCTTGTTGTTATGGTGATCCTTGGCATGCTTGCTGCCCTCGTGGGTCCGCAGATATTCGGAAAGGTAGGAAAGGGAAAGCAGTCTGCTGCGCGGACCCAGATCGAGATGCTCGGTCAGGCCCTTGACAGCTATCGGCTTGATGTCGGCAAATACCCTTCAACGTCCGAGGGGCTGAACGCATTAGTAACGAATCCCGGGGCACAGGGCTGGGACGGTCCTTATCTGAAAAAAGCCCTGCCAAACGACCCCTGGATGAAGCCTTATCAGTACCAGTCTCCCGGCTCGCACGGAGACTATGACCTGTTCTCTTATGGCGCAGACGGAGCTGCTGGCGGAGAAGGTGAGAACAAAGACGTCAACAGCTGGGAATAACAACGGCGTTACGCTCCTCGAGCTTCTCGTTGTCCTTTTCATTATCGGGCTGGCTACTGCCATGGTGATTTTTTCTGCCGGCCGGATGCGTGACAACTCTGTTTTCAGAGAGGAAGCGCGAAAAATATACCTTACGGCAAAACATGCCAGGGAGGTCGCCATTCTTGAGCGACAAGATGTGGCCCTCAAGATCGATGAGGAGGGAAACCGTTATTGGCTGGACTACGGCGGTGACAAGACCTCGGAAATGCATGCTGTACCGAAGAAATATCCTCTTTCAGGCAAGGACCTCTATTTTTTCCCGAAAGGCAACAGCTCTGGCGGACTCATTGAGATCAGGAATGAAAAGGGGCAGAAATATGCGATTACGGTCGACCAGGTCCTCGGTACTTCTTCGATCAAACGGCTTTAGCCTGATGGAGGTCATGGTTGCCCTTGCGATCATGTCAGTCTCTCTGGTGGCGGTCTTTCAGTTGTATTCCCTTGCCCTTCGTTCGATAAAAAAAGCTGATGATTATACCAATGCTGTTCTCTATGCCAGGTCGACCATGGATGAGGCCTATGCAATCGCAGACCCCGCGGAAGCTTCGGGAGCAAAGGACATAGGGGAGGCGTTTAAGGTTACCAAGGACGTTGTACTGCTGTCCTCATCCGAAGACGGAAAGACAAAGCTTTATGAGATCACGGTTACGGTCAGCTGGTCTCCGTCGGGCAATCTCAAGATCAAAGGGCTTCGGTGCATAATTGAATCTAAAGAATAGGAGAGGATTTACGCTTGTCGAGCTTCTTATCGCGATCACGCTTTCGATCGTTATTTTTATCATCCTTCTTGCGGCCATGCGTCTCGGATACAAGTCACAGGCAACCGGAACGGAGCGGAGCGAGCAGGCGCAGAAAGTGCGTATTCTTTGCGACAGGATCGCCTGGCTGTTGAGGGGGACATATCCTTTTTATATCAAGAAGATAGATCAGCAGAAACTTTTTTTTGAGGGAAAGTCTGACCAGGCAGGCTTTGTTACCTCAAGCGTCGATGCATATGGTTCAGGACCGGAGGACCAGGGAGGGCTTAAGTGGGTCTCGATCTTTACGGACAGGGAAGGTCTCAAGATACGGGAGAAGGTCTATTTTCTTGAAGATGTGTTTGACGACAGCGGAGGAAAGATCTATCTGCTGGATCCTGATGTGAACAAAATAGCGTTTGAATATCTTGATATTCCTGAAGGAGAAACGCAGGGCAGCTGGGTTTCTGAATGGGACCCGGAGGATAAGGAGACGCTCCCGGCAGCAGTGAAGGTGCAGATGACCATGGAACGCGGGGGGAAGAAGATCGAACTTCCCGAGCTGATCGTGAGGATTACCGCACAGAGAAAAACAGAGGGATAGCCTTCCCTACTTTATCTTTGCGCCTTCTTCAACGTCTTTTTCCGGCATAAGAATCACGGGAATCCCGTCAGCTCCGGTCGCAGCGAGCAGCATTCCCTGCGATTCGACGCCCATGAGTTTCGCGGGCTGAAGATTCGTAACAACAACAATCTTTCTGCCGATGAGGTTTTCGGGCGCATAGGTTTTGCCTATCCCTGCAACAATCTGCCTCATGCCGCCGGTATCGACCTGAAGGCAGAGCAGCTTCTCGGATTTCGAGACTCTTTCAGCGCTTATCACTTTGCCGATCCTGAGCTCTGCCTTCGCAAAATCCTGTAGAGAGATAAGATTGGTCTCTTCTTTTTTTTCTCCCTGCGCTTCAGTCCCTGTAACTACCTCTCTGGTCATCTTTTTTTCCTTTTCTATCCTTGGGAAGAGCTGTTCACCCTTCGAGGTCTTTATGGCATAGTCGGGGATCCATTCAATCTCAAAGATCTGCGGAAATTCGCCGTTTCCTGCCCTGCTCTGTCCGGTTTCTTCGATCAACGAGCTCAGACCCAGTTGAGTCCAGATCTTCTCGGCGGTCTGAGGGATAAAGGGATAGAGGGACAGAGCAGTCAGTCTAAGGGTATTCCAAAGATCAAACATCACCTCGGCAAGTCGGGAGGGCTTGTTTTTAGCCAATTTCCATGGTTCGGTCTGGGCAATATGATTGTTTGCAGCCCTGACCATCTCCCAGACATGATCAAGGATAATATGGAACTGCAGGCGCGACCAGGCGTCCCGGCGATGGGCCGCGGTAAAACCGGCGATGCACTGCCGCGCAAGATTGCTCTCCAGGCGGCCATACGGCACGGTTTTCTCGATGGAGCCGCTAAAATACTTGTCAGCCATGGTTATGAATCTGCTCAAAAGATTCCCCAGATCATTGGCCAGGTCAGTATTAATACGATTTACCAGCGCATGTTCGGAGAAGTCGCCGTCAAGGCCAAAGGGCACATCCCTGAAGAGAAAATACCTGAAGGCATCTACTCCATATCTGTCAGCCATGGCGTTTGGATCAATAACATTGCCGAGTGACTTTGACATCTTCTTTCCCTCGATCGTCCACCAGCCATGGGCAAAGATATTGCCCGGCAGAGGAAAGTTCAAGGCCATGAGCATGGTCGACCAGTAGACTGCATGGGTGGTGAGAATATCCTTGCCGACGATGTGGTGCTGTGCGGGCCACCAGAAATCACCCTTGCCGGCCATCTCTGCATCCGGGGCAAGGTATCGTGTAGCGGAAAAGTAGTTCACCAGTGCGTCGAACCATACATAGGTGACGAAGGCATCGTCGAACGGCAGGGATATCCCCCATGCAAGCCGCTGTTTTGGCCTCGAGATGCAGAGATCACCGAGAACGTTGTTTTTGAGGAAGCCGAGCACTTCATTCCGTCTGGTCTCCGGTAGTAGATATGTCGGGTTTTTTTCTATATAGGAGATAAGGGGTTCCTGGTATCGTGACATGAGAAAGAAATAGTTTTCCTCCCGGATCTGTTCAACGGGCCTTCCGCAGTCTGGGCAGTTTCCGCTTACCAGGTCTTTTTCCGTCCAAAACCGTTCATCCGGTGTGCAGTACCAGCCGGCATAGGAGCGCTTTTCGATTTCGCCTTTGTCCCAGAGCATCTGGAGAATTCCCTGGACGGTCTTCACATGGTTCTCATCTGTCGTCCGGATGAAGGCGTCGTTCGTTATGTTCAGACGATTCCAGATCGCCTTGAAATTCTCTACGAGAAGATCGGCATGCTCTTTCGGCGAGCGTCCTTTTTCTGCTGCGGCCTTTTCCACCTTCTGGCCATGCTCGTCGGTGCCGGTAAGGAAAAAAACATCATAGCCGATCAGCCGGTAGTATCGTGCGAGGATATCTGCCGCTATGGTCGTATACGCGTGCCCAATGTGCGGGATATCATTTACATAATATATTGGCGTTGTAACATAGAACCTTTTATTCATTTTTTTGTGGCTTCTTTCGGTGTCTTCTTCTCCGTCTTCTTTTATGCGGATGCCCCGGCTTCTGCTCGTCTTTTTTCAATACCGGCACGGCACCAGGAACTGCAGTTTCTCCTGATACCATGCCTTCCGGCCCAGCGGCTTCACCTTCTATCAGGTCAACCGTCTCATCCTGTCTTTCGGATACCAATTCTTCCCTTTCCTCTTTTGTCTCCTGTACGGAAGAACCGTCATGATATTCGTATCCAAGGCAGCACATCAGCCTGCCGCAGGAGCCGGAAAGTTTCCCGGTGTTCAGGGTCAGGTCCTGCTGCTTTGCCATCTTGATCGATATGGGTTCGAATGTGGTAAGAAAGACCTTGCAGCAAAGCTCCTTGCCGCACAGGCCGAAGCCGCCGACAAGCTTAGCCTTGTCCCGTACCCCGATCTGGCGCATCTCAATACGTGTCTTGAAGCGTGCAGCGAGGTCCTTGACAAGTTCCCTGAAGTCTATCCTGCCGTCTGCGGTAAAATAAAAGACAACCCTCTTTTTGTCGAGCGTAGCTTCGGCCCTCACCAGCTTCATGGGAAGACCTCGAGCCATGATCCTTTCATAACAGAAGCTCTTCGCCTCATTCTCGAACTTTTCGTTCGCGGTCTTCTGTCTGAGATCATCATCTGTTACGAGGCGAAGCACTTTTTTCAGTTCTTTCGGGGAACTCTCTGCAGCGTGAGGAGGCTCGACGACTGCACCGATGCTCAGACCGAACTCAGACTCGATAACAACCTTGTCGCCTTTCCGCAGGGCAAGATCTCCGGCATCGAAGTCATATATCTTTCCGCAGCTCTTAAATCGAATTCCGACTATGTCAGGCACGCTCCGGGACCAATTCCTTTCTGAGCAGGGATGCAGTATAGTTCCATGTAAGCGACTTGTTCAGATTGAAGAGCAACATGGCCTTGACGAAGCTCAGTTCCTTATAGATCTCTATTATACCCTTTAGTTCTAAAGATTTTTCCAGCCTTGCCAGATTTTCGGCGATGTCCATATTTATGAGGAGGGTCTGCTCGCCGGTTATTTTGAGTACGGCAAGATCTCTCATGAACAACAGTGCAAGGTCGAACCATTTTTCAACTTCTTCACGCGAAGACCAACTGTCCTTTTCTGAGCGCAGCATGGACTTCAGGAGATCGACAAACCGGTCCCGCTCTTCCTTCACGTCGCCGGTGACTGCGAGCCCTGGTCGTCCCAGCGAGAGGCGGACTGCCTGTTCAATATCATGGGCAGCAATCTTCCCGTCAAGTATTTGCCTGCAGGAATCGAGCGAGAGGGGGTGAAAGGCTATCGTAGAACAGCGCGAACGGATAGTCGGAAGAAGCCGGTCCGGGCGGGAGGAAATAAGAATAATCAGACTGTCCTCCGGAGGCTCCTCAAGCGTCTTGAGGAAGGTATTTGCCGCCGCCTGGTTCATGGTATCGGCATCGTCGACAATCACTACCTTCTTCATGCCTTCATATGGTCTGAATGAAAGGGCCTCTTCTATCGTTCGTATCTCATCGATTTTTATAAGCCCTTCCTGAGGCGAAATGACTATGATGTCGGGATGGGAGCCTGCGGCTATCTTGAGGCACGGCTCGCACGTGTCACACGCGTCATAGCCGGCTGCCAGCAAGGATTGGGGTGCGACAGACATGAAACTCGCCTGAGTACCGTCAGCTGCGCCGGACATGCTCAGGCAATTTACGGCCTTTGCGAAATTGATCGCTGCCATCTTTTTGCCGATCCCGGATTCGCCGCAGAAGAGATAGGAGCTGGCGAGCCGCTTCCTCTTGAGGATGCCCTGGAGTATCCCGATTGCCTTTTCCTGCCCTATGACGTCATTCAGTGCCATGCGCCCTGTCCCGTGGAGGCCTTAATTCTACTGATCATTTCTCCTGTAATAATAGCCTTCCCCGCTCCTTCAGGAACGGGGCAAGAGCTTCCTTTACTGCTTCGTGCACAGCTTCGATGCTTTCGGAGCATGGGATGAGGCGTATCCGTTCGGGTTCCGCAGCCGCGATTTCATGGAAACCCCTCCTGACCTTTTGATGGAATGCCACATCCTCACGTTCGAGTCGGTCATTCTTTTTCATCTCCTTGTTCCTGCGCAACCCGGTCTCCACGTCAACGTCCAGAATCACGGTCAGGTCCGGCCTCATGCAGCCCGTTGCAACTGCGTCGAGGGCATCGATGACCTGCCGGTCTATCCCCCTTCCATACCCCTGGTATGCGAGGGTGGAATCGCTGAAGCGGTCCGAAATGACAATATCTCCTCTGGTAAGTGCTGGGGCGATAACCTCTTTAATATGCTGTACCCGCGCAGCATTGTACAGGAGCAACTCCGTAACCTGGTCCATTTCCCTGCTATCAAGGGAAAGAAGAAGTTCGCGGATCTTGAGGCTGATCGGCGTGCCTCCGGGTTCGGCGGTCTGCACAACCGTGTATCCCCTGCTTCTCAGATAGGCTGCAAGGAGCCGGGCCTGAGTAGACTTGCCGGTTCCCTCTATGCCTTCGAGTGACAGAAAGAAACCTGTCATGCCATCTCCTCTTTCATCCGTATGAGGAGCTGGAAAATCTTTACTGCCTCATCGACGCTTCTTGATCCTGTTCCGCAGGCAGGGGTAAGGAGCATACGGGAAAGCAGCAGATCACGGGGGATGTGCTCTGACAGCTTGCGAACCCCCTGCTGGAAACGATCCCGGAGCGAATCCGGATTTTCCCCCATGATCGCATCCGATGTCGGCACAATACCCCAGGCAAAAAAGCCGCCCTGTTCGAGGAAATTCCTGCATTCTTCATGGTATAGCGCAAGTGTATCAAGGTAATCATAGGCGTCAAAGTTAACGATATCGGCTCCACTTTGCATGACCATGGGCCAGTCAGCGTTACCGCAACAGTGAATGCCCGCAATCCCTCCCTCAGCCTTGATCGTTGCTGCCACTTCGCGGAGGAGTCTGAGGGTCTCTTCAGAGCTTACACCAAGGTAGCTCGAGCTCCCGAGAGCCGAAAGGATCGGCTCATCAACGAAGATGACGACCTTTTCCGCATGCTGTTTCAGCATGTCTATCTGCCAGCGTGTCTTGGCCTGGAGGAGCATCAGCGATATCTCACGGAATTCTTCATCAAAGTACAGCGCCTTTCCGCTAACATCCTTGAGTCCGAGTGAAAAGGTGAGCGGACCTGTTACCTGTCCCTTAAGGTATGCGAAGCGTCTGCCCTTGATCATCCTGAGCAGGGCATGCAGACCCTGAGCATGATCTTCAGATATGGCGATCCTGCTATCGACTGTGCAGCTCTCGTAGAACCGGTCAAGTTCATCCGAACCGTTCCGGTCGACCCATACCATCTGTTTCTCTGTATCCATCCTGAGGAAAGGAAGTCCCTCGGCATATTGAGGGATCATGAATTCTTTGAAGGAAATACGGGGAAATTGGGGCCAGAACGGGATATCAAAGGAACTGAGCACAAGCCTGCAGCCGTCAGTAACGCTGTGGTGGGGAAGGCTGCCAATGCCTGTTGTGGTGAATGGTTCAAACATCTTTGAATGATACCCTATCGGAGAGCAACGTTTCAAAGACTTTTTGCCCCGGTGAAGTATAATAAGGCATGCAACGTATATTTGTCATTGCGCTGACCCTTCTCCCGTCACTGGCTATGGCATTCATGCCCGCTGACGATATCTCCGAGCTTCAGAAGGCAACTGCCGGATGGGATGTCGGTGAAAGAATAGCATTTTGGGCAGAACAATTCATTGATGTCCCGTATGATACCGACCCTTTGGGGGACTATGTGCGTAAGAACCTTATTGTTGCTGACGAACGTGTCGATTGCATGTATCTTACCTTCAGGTCCGTTGAACTTGCACTGGGAAAGAACCCGTCTGATGCAGAAGCCCTCGCGCTCGAGAAGCGTTTTCACCGGGAAGGAGTTGTTGAGGACGGGAAAGTGGTAAACTATGAAGACCGTTTCCGGTTCGGTGAGGACATGATAGAAAGCGGCAAATGGGGCAGGGAGGTCACGTCTGAGCTTGGACACATCGATACTGTGCAGGGAAAAGAGTGTGGAGAACGCGTCTCCATGATACCCAAAAAGGATACCCTGACGGTGCTCGCCGGGCTCAAGAACGGCGATATCGTATTTTTTGTGAAGAACCCTGAAATGAGGGTGGCAGGCGAGATCATCGGACATATAGGTATCATCAAGCGTGAGCAAGAAACGGTCTATCTTATAAGCGCTTTTGGACAGAAGAACAAGGGAGGGAAGGTGAAGAAGTCTCTCTTTTCAGCGTACAGCGCAGAAATGCCGTTTGTCGGGATAAAGGTGACCCGGCTGGAATAACCGAAGGTTTTCCAGAATTCGGCAATGTCGTATGCACCCGATCGGGCTGATTATTTGTTCCTCCTCTGATGTTTGGTCTTCCTGAGCAGCTTTTTGTGCTTATGCTTGCTCATCTTTTTTTTGCGCCACTTGACAACGCTTCCCACAGACTCACCTCCTTCAGTTATGGTTAGTATCTATCTCATGATCGGCTGGCAAAAGGAATGCACTTATGCAGAGTCAGCCGGCTATTTCCGGCTGGCCGCGTGCTTTCTGTATTCCCCTGCCTGATCAATGAATGCTTCAAGCTGTATTTCAGTAGTAAGAGATTCCGTT
>Ga0316627_100000541_pt1 | contig 10721 bp, 7 predicted proteins | sample OWC_Aug_M2_C1_D1_FD_207653 | JGI IMG/M metagenome (GOLD analysis project Ga0316627, IMG submission 207653) | Wetland soil microbial communities from Old Woman Creek delta, Ohio, United States - OWC_Aug_M2_C1_D1_C | ecosystem: Environmental > Terrestrial > Soil > Wetlands | place: USA: Ohio...
ATATGAACTCTCTGGTGTCACGAATTTTACGAGTTCGACTTTATTAAACTGGTGCTGTCTTATGAGCCCCCTTGTGTCCTTTCCGTATGATCCTGCCTCGCGCCGGAAACACGGGGTGTATGCGGTATAGAACAGTGGCAGATTATCTTCCTTCAGTATCTCGTCACGATGGATGTTGGTGACGGGGACCTCTGCAGTGGGGATGAGATAAAGTTCAGGATCAGCAATCCTGAAGAGCTCCATTTCGAATTTCGGGAGCTGGCCCGTGCCGGTCATACTCTCACGGTTTACCAAAATCGGTGGAAAAACCTCTGTATATCCTTTTGAGGTATTCAGATCCAGCATAAAGTTCATGAGCGCCCGCTCCAGTCTGGCGCCCGCTCCCCTCATTAATGCAAAACGGGCGCCTGCTATCTTTGCCGCCCTGTCAAAGTCGATGATTCCCAGCATCTCGGCAATGTCCCAGTGGTTAAGAGGAGGAAAGCCCAGGTCTTTGGGCTCACTCCATGTACGCACCACCTTGTTTTCAGTTTCGTCCTTTCCCACAGGGACTGATTCGTGAGGGATGTTGGGGATGTTTAAGAGGAAAGCCGTTGCTTTTTCATCAAGGGCAAGAAGCTGAGCGTCGAGTCCCTTGATTTTTTCAGATACAGATTTCATGTTATCAGAAATAAGGTTAATAAATGCTTTCTCGCTTGTTACTTCGTTATACAATGCAGATAAACGATCTTGAGGAAGAATACCTTTGAGTAGGTTTACTAGAGAACTTCTTTTTTCCTCCATTGCCTTCGATATTTCTTCAACAACTTTTCTCTTGTGTTTACCTATCTCCTCAGATATAAGATTCCTTACATTGCGGAGTTTTTCCGACTCTTTGAGAAGTGCTCTTCTTTCTTCTTCATCCTTTAGGAAGTCGTCGATGGCCAATGGATAGTTCCTCTTTTTAAGGGCCTCCGTGACCTTGTCCACATTCTCTCTCACAAAGCGTATGTCCAGCATCGCTACTCCTTCAGAAAAGGTTCTTTCATTAGCTATAATAGACTACTTTTGAAACTAATGGAAGTCAAAAACGGGTAGGATTATCCTCGGCGAAGCAGGGACGCCCCATTCAGAAGTTTTAAATGCGACAACTGCATATTGAAAGTTTGATTTCGAGGCTTAAATGGAAAACAGGAAGGTTAGTCGAACAGACGACTTCGTTGTCTGTTACGTAAGATTTAGAATGAGGTTTGCCAATACTTCAAGGTGTCGCTCAAAACTTCTTCATCTGGCATCCCTGCTTGCATGATGTTCATTTGTGAGTGAGACATGAATAAACTTAGGCTCATCTACAGGATATTATACAAGGCCCTCGGTCCCCAGCACTGGTGGCCCGGGGATACTCCCTTAGAGGTCGCGGTGGGCGCAATCCTCACCCAGAACACAAACTGGGGCAATGTGGAAAAGGCCATTACTCACCTTAAGGCTGCACATGTCTTATCCGCAAGAAAGATGCATGAGATGCCGGTGAATACACTTGCTGCATTCATCAGGCCGGCAGGGTATTTCAATATCAAGGCAAAGAGGCTAAAGTCGTTCATGCAATTTTTTTGCGAGCAGTATGGGGGAAGCATGAAGAGAATGGGAAAGGAGGATGCCGCTGTTCTGAGGGAACAACTTCTTTCGGTTCATGGCATCGGGCCCGAGACCGCAGACTCAATTCTGCTTTATGCCCTTGAAAAACCCGTATTCGTCATCGACGCCTATACAAAAAGGATCCTTTCGAGGCACGGCATAATAGGTCACGATGAGCCCTACTCACATTTTCAGGAACTCTTCCATTTGTCCCTGAAAAGAGATGTAAGGCTTTATAATGAGTATCATGCACTTTTTGTTGCGACGGGAAAGTTTTTTTGTAAACCGAACCCTCTTTGTGCGGAATGTCCGCTTCATCCGGTTGATGCCCAGAAAACCACGCTACACAAATCATCGAGAAGTTCCAGAGGGAACAGAAAAACCCTGAGAGTTGTCTAATATATGGACAGAAATAGACATGCGGGAATGGATGAAGATGATGAAGCGGTCTCCCGGTGTAAGCAAGGAGATCTCAATGCCTACGAGGAATTGGTGGACAAATACCAGAAAAAGATGCTGAATATCTCGTACAGGATGGTCGGGAGCTATGAAGATGCCTGTGAGATTGTACAGGATGCGTTTGTCTCCGCGTATAAGGGCATCAGGGGGTTTGAGGGAAAATCTCGGTTCTCCACATGGCTTTATACGATTGTGGTCAATCTCTCCAGAAACAGGCTTAAACAGCTCAGAACCCGGAGCCATCATGAAGGACTTTCCATGGACGAGCCAGTTCTTAGAGAGGATGGCATATTGCACCTGGAGGTTGCATCAGACGATCCACCTGTCGATGAGCGACTTGAGCAGAAGGAACTGCAGCGAAAAGTGCAGGATTGTGTGAGGGCCCTTGATGAAGAATACAGGGAGGTGGTTGTCCTGAGGGATATCAATGGCTTTTCCTATGGTGAGATTCGGGATATGCTCAGGATTCCTGAAGGTACGGTGAAGTCACGTCTTTCCAGGGCAAGAGAAGCATTGAAGGACTGTCTGAAGAAAGTCTTGGGGGAATTGTAAATGGAATGCATGAAAATCCAGGAGAAACTTTCCGAGTATATCGATGACATCCTTTCACCTCAGGAAAAGGTGACTATGGATGAACATCTCAAGTCGTGCGGGGAATGTGCAACAGCTCTTGCTGACCTGAAAAAAACGGTTGAGCGTATGAAAAACCTTGAATCTCCTGAACCTCCTGCGTGGATGACTCAAAAAATCATGGCGAGAGTTCGTGCAGAAGCCCAGCCCAGCAAAGGTCTGTTCCAAAGACTATTCCTTCCTCTCTACATAAAGCTGCCGGTCGGTGCCATTGCAACCGTCGCCATAGCGCTAACAACGCTCTATATTTTCAGGACAATTGAGCCTGAGATCAAGCTTGCAAAGGCACCGACTGAAGAGGCTACGCCTCAAATTTCCTCCAGGGAAGACCACTCTCCTCAAAAAGGAATTGAAGCGGAGAAGGCGCTACCCATATCGCCCGAGGGGAGATTTGACGAAAAGAAGCTAATGCCCCCCAAGCCGGCTGAGCAACCTGTCCCATCAAGAAGATTCAAATTCGCCGAAGGCGAAGTTTCAGCTCCCAAAGCCCCTGAACCGATGAAACAGGCTGAATTGTCGCAGGAGCAAAGAGCCGCTGCCCTGGCTTCAGGAAAGGATGTCTCGGCTCCTTCAGTCGGCGCTCTCACAAAGGAGGAGGCAAAGAGTGAAGCTGCCCCTGCCGCTCCGAAATTGAAGGCAATGGCTGAGGAGAGAAAAGAGAGCATTGGGGTTACTGTTCACGTTAAAGATGTTGGTTCTGCGCAAAAAGAGACCGAGAGGCATATTTCAGAGCTTGGCGGTAAGGTTGTCAAGAAAGAATCCTATGAGAATAAGTACGTCCTCACAGCAGAGATTGACTCTGGAAAATTGAAGGGATTCCTTGAAAGATTGAAGTCTGTGGGACGGGTGGAAGAGAAGGATATCGATTTTGAAGGTGCAAAGGGAGAGGTCGGGATAAGGATAGAAATTGCAAAAAAGCTGGGACAACAATAGCAGCTTCTTCCTGGAATCCGCGTTTTTCTATGTTCTTCTTATTGTTTGAAATAATACCGGAAATAGACAGTTTTCTCTTGACTCTAATCTGAGCGGCAAGGTATAAAACAGAGCTCGCACCGGGGAAATGGGGCACCATAAAGGAGGGGACTTTATGTCATCAAATTTATTACCAGAAAAGCATTTCACACACTACACATGATGATGTAAGGTATGTATAGCAGCCTCAGGCGATGACGTGAACATTACAAATAAGAGGAGGAAGTATGGAAAAAGATTTTGGGGTAAACATTGGCGAAGCATTTCGAAAAAACATCAAGAGGGCAGTCATTACAATCGCCATCATCGTTGTCCTATTCTTTTTTTTGGGCGGTCTTAATCCTTTTGTTGTTGTGGGGGCTGGCGAACGTGGAGTTGTGCTGAACTTTGGGGCTGTGCAGGGAGATGTTCTCGGCGAAGGATTGCACTTAAGGGTTCCCATCATGCAAAGAATTGTGAAGATGGATATAAAAATCCATAAGGCACAAACGGACGCAGATTCTGTATCGAAAGACCTGCAGGACACGAAGTCGACCATCGCCGTTAACTACCATCTACTCCCAGATAAGGTAAACAAGATTTATCAGGAGATAGGCACGGAGTTCAAAGAACGCATCATAGACCCCGCGGTCCAAGAGGTGGTCAAGGCTATTACGGCTAACTACACCGCTGTTGAACTCATCACTCAGCGTGAGAAAGTTCGTGGGGCAATCAAAGACCTTCTAAGGCAGAGGCTCCTCACCTACAATATAATCGTTGATGACTTTGCTATCGTTAATTTCAAATTTTCTAATGTATTTGAGCAGGCTATTGAAGCAAAACAGACTGCCGAACAGCTTGCACTAAAAGCTCAAAGGGATTTGGAGCGTATCAAGATAGAAGCTGAGCAAAAAATAGCTTCAGCAAAGGCTGAAGCAGAGTCGCTTAGGCTTCAGAAAGAGAATGTCACACCTCAGCTCATTCAGTTAAGAAGAATAGAAGCATCCATAAAAGCAATAGATAAATGGGATGGACATCTTCCGCGGTTTACGGGAAGTGCTATACCGTTTATCGATGCCAAAAGCCTTGAGGGGGAAAAATAGGAGTTCCCGATAAAGAAAGAAAGCAGTATAATGGACGCCGTTTGAAAATATCCCTGTGAACTAAGACTGAGAAGGATTTCGATCAGCAATATGCAGGGAGGCTTCCTTCCTGAAGTCCACGCTAGAGCCATGACATTTCTGTGTCTCAGGTACACTCGTAACCAACTCCCACTTAAGTAATTCTTTTTCCAGATTCGGGAACTTTTTTCTCGCCTCCTTTGTCTAAATAACCAGGAAAACATCAAAGGAGGGTTTATCATGAAAGCAAAGTATTTTTCCGCAGTACTCGCAGTTTTGTTCTTGTGCTTCGGTCTTGCCTCTGTGGCTGCTCCGGAAAAGGACAGCAAACCAGCTGCTTTTTCGACAGGGCTCGAAGACCAGATAGGCGTTGCCGTCACGATCTATAACGTGAACCTTGGCCTTGTGAAGGATCAAAGGAGCCTGAAGCTTTCAAAAGGGATGGGCGAGCTGAAGTTTATGGATGTGGCGTCGCAGATAATTCCCACGAGTGTCCATATAAAGTCCCTCGTGAATGCTGACAGCCTGCAGATCCTGGAACAGAATTATGAATATGATTTACTGAATCCCCAGAAGCTCATGGACAAGTACGTGGGCAAGGAAGTGAAGCTCTATTACAAAAACCCATATACCGAAAGAGAAGAGATCGTGACTGCCACCCTTCTTTCGAACAATGGAGGACCGATATTCAGGATCGGCGATGAGATCACCTTCGGCCATCCCGGAAGGATCATATTCCCTGGCGTACCTGAGAGTCTTATTTCGAAACCGACCCTTGTCTGGCTCCTGGAGAACAGCCTCTCTTCGCTGCAAAAAGTTGAAGCTTCATACCTCACGAACGGGATTAACTGGAGGTCCGACTATGTCGTAACATTGAATGACAAGGATGACAGGGCTGACCTCTCCGGATGGGTCACCATTGACAACAGAAGCGGCACAACCTACAGGGAAGCAAAGATCAAGCTTGTCGCAGGTGATGTAAACAGGGCAAAGGATGAGATGGAGTACAAGAAGGGAATGATGAGAGCTGCTGAGGCAGCGGCAAAGCCCGCGGCGCAGTTCAAGGAAGAGGAGTTCTTTGAATACCACATCTACACCTTACAGAGACAGGCAACGATCAAGGACAACCAGACCAAACAGATTAGCCTTGTGAACGCTGATGGAGTTAAGGTGAAGAAAGAACTCGTTTACTACGGCGCCCAATACTACTACCGGTCAAGCTACGGGGAAAAGATCTCAAACCAGAAAGTCGGCGTTTTCGTAGAGATAGCGAACACAAAGGACCATAACCTCGGAATTCCTTTGCCCAAAGGCACGGTGAGAGTATACAAGAAAGACAGCGAGGGGAGCCTACAGTTTGTCGGTGAGGACTCCATCGACCATACGCCGAAGGATGAAAAGGTGAGGATAAAACTCGGCGACGCCTTTGACGTGGTGGGCACGAGGAAGCAGACGGATTGGAAGAAGATTGCCGCAGACACGTATGAAGCTGCCTTTGAGATATCACTCAGGAACCACAAGAAAGAGAACGTTGTCGTGAAAGTGATTGAGCCGATTCCCGGAGACTGGGTGATGCTCAGTTCTTCGCATGAGTATAAGAAAACAGAGGCATTTACCGCAGAATTTAATATTCCTGTTGAAAAGGACAAGGAGGCAAAGCTCACTTACAGGGTGAGGATGAGGTTTTAGAGGGGTTTCATCACGTTTGTGAGGGCAGTGTTCCCAGAAAAGGGGGAACACTGCCCAACCACTGAATGCTACCCGGAGATTTTCCATATGAGTTCAAAATTGCAGATAATCACCACCGGTTCCCCGGAATTATTTTTCATGATCTGCTGCTTATCATCTATTGCCAGAAGGAGATCGTTCACCCTTAACGATGATCCGTCAAACCCGTGCAGCTTTAACTTTCTTTTCACTGCATCAAGGAAGTCTTGGCATTGTTCTTCACTGATGATCGTGGTGTAGAGGGCCTTTGAGAGATCTACCGGGGTGTAGAGCGCCTCTTCATGTTCGGCAACCCACTGATCAGGACCGTTGTAGTAGCCACGAATAGTGATATAGTTGTGGTTCTCCTGAAGCACGGGGTTTCCTTCGGGATCAAGGATATTCTTGTGGGATTCGTACTTTCTGAGATCAGTAGATGCCTCCACCTTGGTGGTTCCGGTCATGTAGATGGCCCTTACGTAGACAGTGGGGATACCGAGTTGGGTAAGGGTATGGGCGATGGCAAATTCTTCAAATGGACTGTTGATACCGTATTGACGGACGTTGGGGTCTCGGGACCCTTCTTCATCTCCCATGGGCATTTCGCCAACCCGTGATGTTTCCCATACGAGGTGAATGTTGTCCTTTGTGATCGTATAGAAGACCTCTTTGGTGTGAGATAATCTGAGGGCCGGGGTCTTTCTCCAACGTTCAGGGAGAAAATAATCGAACAGATGTGCGTTCCTTCCCACTACCCAGAGGCGGCCACCGGTACTCTCCGCATGTCCGTATAGGTAGGGCACGCCAAAGATTTCCATATGGGACAAATGAGCTGGGAGGGGGGTCGGGTCAAAACGGTGGCGCTGGTCATCCAGATAGGAATGTCTCCTGGAAGACTTCACTGCATCGTCATGTTCAGGGGTCCGGAGCAGCAATTCGTAATCAATGATTGAGTATCTCCCCTCGTGGATACACTGATACAGCATATCAACCTGTGTATCAGGAGCATTTCTCCCCTGAGTCATGCCTATTGCTACGATGTGTTCTGTATCAGCTTCGCTGATGATAATATGCTCAGGTTTCATGTCAGCCATCAGGTAACCCTTCTTCTGCATATCCGCAAGGGCCTTATAATTAATTTTCTTAAGATGAGTAACCAGTTCATCGTGGTTGATATCTATGTGTGCAAAAACTTCCATAAGATTGTGACCCTTTATCCATTCATAGATGAGCTTATACTGTTTTAAAATATCAATATCAATGCCCGGGTGCTTGGCCCTTATACGGTTGATCCTCGCCCGTGACCTTCCGCTCTGCCAGGCCTGCATCTTTTCAGGGGGCACATAGATTGCCATGGGCAGCTGGGTATTCATCCTCGTTTCCCTGGGTCCGTAGAGGTTATCCAAGAGTTCCGTGACCAGGGAGAACTCCTCCCAGGGGCTGTTGAACTCAGCATCACAAAATTCCTGAAGGGTATGGGTATCGATAGGCACATCTTCGCCCACACGACAGTTCTTTACGACCAGATCAAGGCTCTTGCCATGTACCTCTTTCGTGGGTATCTTGTAGACCGAGCTGGTACCGATAAGACGGAGCTTATTGGCATTGAACCAGTCTTTTTCATACCAGTTCTCTATTTCAAAATGCTCATGGAAGGGTTCGGCATGGCGCGTGAGATAAAGATCTCCGCCGTCACTGGTCTTAGAATGGACATACACGACGCCCAATACATTGACCAGCGTCTTTTTTGATGTTGTGGTTTCCATGTCGGTTAAAGCCGCATATACAATCCGGTCAGCCGGGTTTATCCAAGACGCTTCTTGAGATCCTTGAGCTGGTTCTTCATCCTTTCCGGCAAACGGCTGCCTAAGGACGCGAAATGGGCCTCAATATCCGGGATCTCCGCTTTCCAGTCAGGGGTGTTGACAGTCATCAGCTCTTTCATCTCCTCGGGAGATATGGTGAGGCCTGAGAGGTCGAGGTCTCCTTCCTGGGGCAGTAACCCAATGGGAGATTTCTGAGCTCCCACCTTCCCGTCAACGCGCTCACATATCCATTTCAATACCCTGCTGTTATCGCTGAAGCCGGGCCAGAGGAATTTCCCGTCCTGATTCTTTCTGAACCAGTTCACATAAAAGATCCTTGGGGCCTTGCTGCCGAGCTTTTCGCCCATGGTGAGCCAGTGCTGGAAATAGTCACCCATGTGATATGCGCAGAATGGTTTCATGGCAAAAGGGTCCCTTCTCAGGTTGCCCACCGCACCGATGTTGGCAGAAGTAGTTTCAGAGGCCGCAGTGGCGCCGAGGAAGACGCCGTGCTCCCAGGAGAAGGCCTCATAGACCAGCGGCACAACGCTACCGCGCCGTCCGCCGAAAATGAAGATATCAATGGGGACACCCTCGGGGTTTTCCCAATCCTTGCAGATAACCGGGCATTGGGATGCGGGTGCCGTGAAGCGCGCATTGGGATGGGCCGCGTCTGTTTTGCTGTTCGGGGTCCAGTCCCGGCCCTTCCAGTCAACCAGGTGTGAAGGTAATTCGTCACTCATCCCCTCCCACCAGATGTCTCCGTCATCAGTGAGGGCGCAGTTCGTAAAGATAACATTTTCTCTGACCGTATCCATTGCCACGGGATTTGTGTCATAGGACGTTCCGGGGGCAACGCCGAAGAATCCGCTTTCGGGATTGATGGCGTGCAGGCGTCCGCCTGGACCGATCTTCATCCATGCAATATCGTCGCCGATGCATTCACATTTCCAGCCTTTGAGGGACGGCCGCATCATGGCCAGGTTGGTCTTTCCGCACGCTGACGGAAAGGCTGCGGCGATGTGATACTGCCTCCCTTCCGGATTCGTGAGGCGCAGGATGAGCATATGCTCTGCCATCCAGGCTTCCCTCCTTGCCATGGCAGAGGCTATACGAAGGGCCAGGCACTTCTTGCCGAGGAGTGCGTTGCCGCCATATCCGGATCCATAGGACCAGATCAGATTCTCCTCGGGGAAATGGCTTATGTACTTTTTCTCAATGGGGGCGCAAGGCCATTGCACATCTTTCCGTCCTTTCTCCAAAGGCGCACCGACCGAATGGAGGCAGGGGATGAACTCTCCCTCAGCGCCCATGAGTTCCAAAACCCTTGAACTGACGCGGGTCATCATATGCATATTGACGACCACATAGGGACTATCGGTAATTTCGACTCCTATTTTTGACATAGGAGAACCTATCGGCCCCATGGAAAAAGGAATCACATACATGGTGCGCCCCTTCATACAGGCCTTGTACAGACCTCTCATCGTCTCCTTGAGCGCAACCGGATCGACCCAGTTGTTCGTAGGCCCTGCTTCATCCTGTAATGAGGTGGAGATAAAGGTGCGATCCTCTACGCGCGCCACATCGCTGGGATCAGACCGAAAAAGATAGCTTTTGGGCCGTTTCTTGAGGGGGGTGGCACTGCCGCTGGCTATCAATTTTTCCATCATGAGGTGGTATTCTTCTGCGGATCCGTTGCACACATAGATTGTGTCAGGCTGACACATTGCCGCTACTTCGGAAATCCAGATGTTGAGTCTCTTGTTCCTTACCGTCGTATCCATGTATCCTTCTCCCTTACAAGAGTTATTTGCGTCAAGGTGGCAAACTCACGAAGTTAAATTCGGCAAAAAGGAGAATATGCTAAAAACCCATTTGCCTCGTTTTCGCTTGCGATACACACAAGAATTACGTTATCAGTAAATTATACGAATTACCCTGTGAAAAAATCTACGCATGGCGTATGGGGACTTCTAAGGGGAACAGGCGTGTCAGCGCGCAACCTGTTTTAACGTATTCTCCTGCCAGGCTACCACTTTCCCAGTCCCATGGCTTCCCTCACAAGTTCCATGGTTTCCTGAACAACCTTTCTTGCCTTCCCGGTCCCTTTTCTTAAGACCTCATAGACGATTTCCGGATTATGGAGGAGTTCGTTACGTTTTTCCCAAATGGGTTCCATAACCGCAAACACGTTTCTTATGAGAATCTTCTTGCAGTCGATGCAGCCTATGCCTGCGGTCCGGCATCCGTGGGCAACGTGTTCCTGTTCCTCCTTTGAGGAAAATATTTTATGGAGGTGATACACGGGGGAGAGTTCAGGGTCTCCCACGTCTGTTCTCCTCTTGCGCGCCGGGTCCGTTATCATTGTCTTCAGTTTCTGCTCCACGACATCGGGAGGATCGGAAAGGTACACGGCATTGTCGTAGCTCTT
>Ga0316627_100000543_pt1 | contig 10696 bp, 9 predicted proteins | sample OWC_Aug_M2_C1_D1_FD_207653 | JGI IMG/M metagenome (GOLD analysis project Ga0316627, IMG submission 207653) | Wetland soil microbial communities from Old Woman Creek delta, Ohio, United States - OWC_Aug_M2_C1_D1_C | ecosystem: Environmental > Terrestrial > Soil > Wetlands | place: USA: Ohio...
GCCAGCTCAACCGACCGACAGCGACGCCAGCACCGCCAGCCACAGCGGCAGGCTGAACGCGCACAGCAGCGTCGACAGGGTCACCAGCCCGGCGACGAAGTCACCCTGGCCGCCCATGCGCACGGCAAGCACGTAGGCCGATGGCGCGGTGGGCATGGCGGCAAAGGCCACCAGGATCACGGCCTGCGCCGCCGGCAGTGCCAGCGCCAGGCACAGGCCGATGGCTAGCAGCGGCAGCAGCACGTGGCGGATGCCGAGCAGTGCGGCCGCCAGGCCCGGCGAGTCCTTCAGCCCGCCCAGCTTGAGCCCCGCGCCCACCGCCATCAACCCCAGCGGCAGCGCCGCCAGGCCGATGCGCTGCAGCGCCGCGGCCGCCGCGTCGGGAAAACGCAGGCCGGCCAGGTTGGCCAGCAGGCCGGCGACGGTGCTGACGATCAGCGGATTGCGCGCGATCTCGCGCAGGTAGCCGTGGCCGCCATCACGCGCCAGCGGCCACACCGCGGCCACGTTGCACAACGGCACGCACAGCGCGATCAGCAGAGCCACCCAGGCCAGGCCCTGCGGCCCGGCCAGGCGCTCGGCCAGCGCCAGCGCGATGAAGGAATTGAAGCGGAAGGCAGTCTGCGCGCCCGACGCGTGCAGCCGCGCATCGACGCCTGGAGCCAGGCGCAGCGCATAGGCCAGCACGATGCCGGCCGACACCACCGCCAGGCCCGAGCCGGCCAGTCCGAGCGTGGCGCCGGGCTGCAGCGGCGACTTCAGGATCGAGTTGAACAGCAGCACCGGGAATAGCAGGTAGTACACCAGCCGTTCGACGCCGTCCCAGACGCTGCGGCCCAGACCGGTCCAGCGGCAGAGCACGAAGCCGCACAGGATCAGCAGGAAGTCGGGGACCAGCACCAGCGCATGCGACATGCGCCGAGTGTGCCAGTGCACTTGGGGAGGGTTCGTCTACCATTGTTGCAGTGGAGGATCGCTCCCCGGGCCGAGTGCCGCGAGGGCGCAGCGAAAATGAAGGATTTGCCCTGCATCGTGATGGCGGTGACCGTCTGGGCCTACTGGGCCTGCGTCGGTGCAATGATCGTGCGCGTGCGCCGGCGCACGCGCAAGCTGTCGGGCATCGTGCCGAGCCAGCGGCTCGAGCAGCTGATGTGGTTCGTCTGGGTGCCGCTGGTGGCCGCGTGGATGCTGCTGCCCTACCTCGCCGCCGGGTCACAGACCGTGCCGTGGCGTCTGCCGGCACTGGCCCGCGAGCTGCCGATGCTGCCGTTGCGCTGGGCGGCGGCGGCCGTGGGCCTGGCCTGCCTGGGCCTGAGCATCCACTGCTGGCTGCGCATGGGCCGCAACTGGCGCATGGCCGTCGCGCCCGACCAGGCCACCGATCTGGTGACCACCGGCCTGTATGGCCTGGTGCGCCACCCGATCTACGCGTTGAGCAGCCTGCTGATGCTGTGCACGCTGGTGGTCGTGCCCACCGTGCCGGTGCTGCTGATGGCCGTGATCCATATCGGCATGATGCTGGCCAAGGCGCTCAACGAGGAGCGCTTCCTCGTCGGGCGGCACGGTGCCGTGTACCTGCGCTACATGCAGCGCACCGGCCGTTTCGTGCCGCGCCTGCGCGCCGGACGGGTGGAGCGCGATGGCGATTGATGACCTGCTGACCGCCCGGCCGCTGCCGGGGGCCGCTGCGCTGTCTCGGCAGCCGCCGTCTCGCCCGGACACGGCGCTGGCCGCGGTGGCGGCGCCGTGGTCGCACTTCAACTTCTTCCAGCGCATGATGCTGCGTTGGCGCGACCTGCATCCCTACAACCCGGTGCATGTGGTGCGCGTGCCGGTGGCGCTGGATGCCGAGCGGCTGCGCGCGGCCATCGCCACGTGCCTGGAGTCGACCGGCCTGACCGGCCTGGCCGTGGACCGTGCGCGCTGGCGCTACCGCTACGAGGGCGGGCCGGCCCAGGTGGACCTGAGCGTGCTGCCGGGTGGCGATGATGTGCCGGGCCTGCTGGCGCGCACGATCGAGAGCGAATTCAACCGGCCCTTCGAGCCGGCCGCGCACGAGCAGCCGTTCCGCTTCATCGCCATCGACGAGGGCGGGTCCTTCCACCTGCTGCTGGTGTACGACCATTACGTAGCCGGCGGCGACTCGATCGTGCGGCTGCTGACCCGCCTGGCCTGTGCGATGGCCAGGCCCGAGCACAACGCGCCGCCGCTGCGGCTGGGCAGCGCTTCGGCCGGCTACCGCCGTACCTTGCTGAGCCACCCCGGCTGGGTGCTGCGATCGCTGCTCGACCTGCCGCGCACCGTGGCCGACGCGCGCCGTGCCTGGCGCGTGCCCCATGCCCGCGTCGAGGACGGCAGCAACGCCTACCTCGGCGTGCAGCTCGATGCGGCGCGCACGGCGGCGCTGCGCGCTGCCGCGCGGGCCTGGGGCGTGACCTCGAACGATCTGCTGACGGCCTGCCTGATGCGGGCGTTGTCGCCGCTGGCCGCCAGGCGACGCGGCGCGCCGCGCCGCCAGCATCTGGCGCTGGCCTCGATCCTGAACATGCGCCGCGACCAGCGCCCCGATGCACGCGATGCATTGCCGCCGTTCCTGGCCGCGTTCCGCGTCTCGCACGCGGTGCCCGAGGGCATCGGGCTGCAGCAGCTGGCACAGGCCGTGCAACAGCAGAGCTCGCGCATCAAGCGCAACCGCCTGTACCTGCACAGCCTGCTCGGGCTGGGCCTGTCGGCCCTGCTATGGCCTTGGCTGTCGCCGCTGCAGCGCCAGAGCTTCTACCCGAAGCACTTCGCGGTCTGGGCCGGCATCACCTCGCTCGACGTCGACCTGCTGTGGAGCGAGTCGGAGCGTGCGGCCACCGCCGGACTCGACTACCTGCGAGCCGTGCCGACCGGGCCGCTGTGCCCGCTGGTGCTGGCCGTCACGCGCGTGCACGACCAGCTGCGCCTGGGTTTTGCGTTCCGCACCAGCGCCTTCAGCCGCGAGGCCGTGGAGTCTCTGGCGGCGGCGATGCTGCGTCAGGCCGACGAACTGCCGGCCGGGCCGACGCCGTGAGCCGGCGGCTGCGCGGGGCGGCGCTGGCGCTGGTGCTGGCATTGGCCGGCTGCGCCAGTGCGCCGGTGGCCGAGCGCAGTCCGCCGGCCGTGGCCGGCCCGGTGACCGGCCCGCAGGCGGTGCTCGGCGCGATGGCGCTGGACGCGCACACCGAGGCACGGCTGCTGGCGCTGGACCCCGAGCGGGTGTCCGACAGCGACGTGCGCCAGGTGCTGGCCCAGGGCCCGACGCCGCGCATCATCGCGCTGCACGGCGGCATCTACCCGGTGCACCTGCTGATGGAGTCGTTCACCCGTTTCCTGGTCGGCATGGGCTATCCGGTGCACAAGCTCAAGCATCCCGGCGACGGCCGGCTGTCGCACAGCCCTTACGAGAACAGCCTGCAGATCGCCGGACTCGTCGCTTGGTACTACGAGCACGAGGGCCTGATGCCGATGATGGTGGGCCACAGCCAGGGCGGCATCCAGCTGGTGAAGGTGCTGCACGACCTGGCCGGCGACGGCGTTGCATCGATCGCCGTGTGGAACCCGCGCAGCGACACCGCCGAGCCCAGGGTGACGATCGTCGATCCGTTGACCGGCGCCGAGCGCCCGGTCGTCGGGCTGCGCATCGGCTATGCGTCGGTGGTCGGCTCGGGCGGTGCCGCGCTGATGCTGCCGAACCAGTGGAGCATGGTGCGGCGGCTGCGCTCGATCCCGGACACGGTGGACGATTTCACCGGCTATGCGCTGGCGGTGGACCTGGTGGCCTGGGACATGCCGGGCGCCGGCACCCGCTACCAGGCCCGGGGGACGGCCCGGGTGCGCAACGTCGAGCTGCCGACGGCCTATTCGCATGTCTTCGTCGTCCAGACCTCGCACCTGGCGCGCGATGCCGCCATGCGCGAGTGGATCAACGCCTACCGGCCCGGACAGGTGCCGCCGCTGCCGGCCCAGGCCCAGGCCACCGACAACAGCCTGTGGGCGGCCGACGTGTGGTTCCACATCAAGAAGCAATGGGTTCTGGAAGCGCAGAAGGCCCTGCGGGCGCGGCGCGAACTGGCGCAGCGGCAGGCGGCGCGGCAGCCGACGCTGCCGCTGGCCGGCGCCGAAGCCTCGCAATGAGCGTCGTGCGCCCTGCGTCAACCCTGAGAAGCGCCGGGCCCGACCTTTGCCACAATCTGCGCCACATCCCGCACGCTCCCCGGAGAACCCGACCATGTCGCTGAAATTGCTGAAGACGGCCCTGGCCGCGGCGGCCCTCGCGCCCACGCTGGCCCTGGCCCAGGCTTTCCCGAGCAAGCCGATCCGGCTGATCGTGCCCTTTGCGCCGGGCGGCACCACCGACATCGTCGCGCGCATCGTCGCCCCCGGCTTGGCCAAGGAACTGGGCCAGCAGGTGCTGGTCGAGAACAAGGCCGGCGGCGGCGGTTCGATCGGCGCGCTGGAGATGATCAAGGCCCCGCCCGACGGCCACGTGCTCGGCATGGCCACGGTGTCGACCACCGCCGCCAACCCGGCCATCAACGCCAAGATCGGCTACAACCCGCTGGTCGACTTCGTGCCGGTGATCAACATCGCGGCCACGCCGAACGTCATCGCCGTGCACCCGAGCTTTCCGGCGAAGGACTACAAGAGCTTCATCGACCTGCTGAAGAAGAATCCGGGCAAGTTCAGCTATGCCAGCTCCGGCACTGGCGGAATCGGCCACCTGCAGACCGAACTGTTCAAGAGCCTGTCGGGCACCTTCATCGCCCACATCCCGTACCGCGGCGCCGGCCCGGCGCTGAACGACACCGTGGCCGGCCAGGTGCCGATCATCTTCGACAACATGCCGTCGGCGCTGCCCTTCATCAAGGACGGCCGGCTGGTGCCGATCGTCGTCGCCGCGCCGCAGCGCCTGGCGGTGCTGCCCAACGTGCCGACCTTCAAGGAAGTCGGCTTGGAGCCGGTGAACCGCATGGCCTACTACGGCATCCTGGCGCCCAAGGGCACGCCGAAGGAGGTGGTGGACAAGATCAATGCCGCCACGCTGAAGGTGCTGCAGGACCCGGCCGTGCGCAAGCGCATCGAGGACACCGGCTCGCTGATCATCGGCAACACGCCGGCGGAGTTTGCAGCGCAGATCGCCGCCGAGTTCAACGTCTACAAGGACGTGGTGGTCAAGCAGAAGCTCGTGCTCGAATAGGCGCGGGCCGCATGCGCCGGGGAGGCCGCCTCGAGGGGACTTCGGCATCGATGGCCGACAGCGCATCGCAGATCGACCGCTTCATCGATGCGCTTTGGATCGAGGACGGCCTGTCCGCGCAGACGCTGGCCGCCTACCGCCGCGACCTGAAACTGTTCGCGCAGTGGCTGCAGGCCGAACAGGGCCGCAGCCTGCAGGACACGCGCGAGTCGGACCTGCTGGCCTACATGGCGGCGCGCCACGATGCCAGCCGGGCGACCACCGCCAACCGGCGGCTGAGCGTGTTCAGGCGCTTTTGCCGCTGGGCCCTGCGCGAGCGGCTCATCGACGCCGACCCGACGCTCAGGCTGGCGCCCGCGCGCATGCCGCTGCGCGTGCCCAGGACGCTGAGCGAGGCGCAGGTCGAGGCCCTGCTGGCCGCCCCGGACAGCGACACGCCGCTGGGCCTGCGCGACCGCACGATGCTCGAGCTGATGTACGCCAGCGGTCTGCGCGTCAGCGAACTGGTGACGCTGAAGACGGTGTACCTGAGCCTGGACGAGGGGGCGCTGCGTGTCACCGGCAAGGGCGCGAAGGAGCGGCTGGTGCCTTTTGGCGCCGAAGCCCATGCCTGGGTGAGGCGCTACCTGGCCGAGGCTCGCGCCGCGATCCTGAAAGGCCAGGCCAGCGACGCGCTGTTCGTCACCGGCCGCGGCGGGCCGATGACGCGGCAGATGTTCTGGAAGTTGATCAAGGCCCATGCGCGCGCCGCCGGCATCGACGCGCCGCTGAGCCCGCACACGCTGCGCCATGCCTTCGCCACTCACCTGCTGAACCACGGCGCCGACCTGCGCGCGGTGCAGATGCTGCTGGGCCATGCCGACATCTCCACCACGACCATCTACACGCACGTGGCGCGCGAGCGTTTGCGCGCACTGCACGCGCGGCACCATCCGCGCGGTTGAGGCGCCGCGACGCGGTCGCCGTTTCGCCGAGCTGCCGGCAGGGCGGCGTCCGCGGGCTCGATCAGGGCCGCAATGCCAGGCCCGCCGGCAGGTGCTTCCAGGGCAGCGCGGCCGGGTTGGCGGCCATCGGGCCCGGCGCCACCGCCACCAGGATGTGCGAGGCGATCGGCGCGAAGGCGGCGCGGAAATGCACCGAGCTCTTGTTCACCAGCAGTTTCATGCGTTCGGGTTCGACGCCGAGAAAGCGGAACAGGTCCAGGTCGAGCATCTGGCACTGGCCGCTGACGACGTTGACGCGGATGCCGTCGATCTCCAGCCCCGCACTCAAGCCCAGGTGCGCGGTGCCCCCTGCGGTCATCGGGCCGTGCATCGGCACCACGCCGTCGCTCAGGGACAGCACCTTGACGCGGCCGCGCACCGGCGGGTCGCTGAGCTGGCCGTCGAAGCAGCGCACCGCCTTGCCCAGCGCGAGATCCAGTTCGGCGCCCATGCCGGCCTCGTGCGCGATGCGCGCTGCCGCGGGGTCGAACAGCAGGCCCAGCGCCACCTGGCCGGGATGGCGCCGTCCGGCGCCGGCGGCACGCAGCGCATGCAGCATGCCGGTGGTGTTGCTGTCGGCGCCGGCGCCGGGGTTGTCCTGCGTGTCGGCAATGACCACCGGCTTGTCACTGGCCTCGGCCAGCGCCAGTGCGCGCTGCACCGCATCGGCCGGGCTCAGCAGGTCCAGCGCCCAGTCGGGACGCAGCTCGATGACCTCGTGCGCGACGTGCTGCACCGCCCGGTGCACGGTCTCGGCATCGGCGCCATGGCCGAAGACCACCGGGCCGCATTCGTCGAAGTCGGCCGCGGGGAAGCCCATCGCGAAGCTCAGGCGCACGCCGCTGCGTTCGTCCAGTTCGGCCAGGCGCTCGTATACGCCACCGGCCGGCTGCATCATCGTGCACTGCGCGTTCAGCGGCAGCAGGAAGGGCAGGCGCACGTGCTGCGTGGCCCACGGCCGGCCGTGGTTCCACAGTTCGGCCAGCAGTGCGGCGCAGCGCGCACCGGTGTCGGCGCCGTCGACGTGCGGGTAGGTGCGGTAGGCGCTCATCGCGCTGGCATACCGCAGCATGCGCTGCGTGACGTTGGCGTGCAGGTCCAGGCTGGACACCAGCGGCATCGTCGGGCCGATCACCGCGCGCAGGCGCTGCAGCAGCTCGCCCTCGGCATCGTCCACGTGCTCGGCCACCGCGGCGCCGTGCAGGTCGAGGTAGACGGCATCGAAACCGCCGCGCCCGGCGTCGGCGACGATCTGCGCGGCGATGCGCTCGAAGGCCTCGCGCGTGACATGCGCCGACGGGCTGGCGCCGGCCCAGGCCGAGGGCAGCAGCGTCCAGCCGCGGGCACGCGCGGCGCGAATGAATCCGCCCATCGGCAGGCTGGTGCAGCCCAGGCTCTCGAGCATGTCCTGCCCGGTGCTGAAGGCCGGGAAGGCCGAGCCGCTTTCGAATGCCGGCCAGTCGGCCTTGCTCGGGGCGAAGGTGTTGGTCTCGTGCTGGAAGCCGGCGACGAAGATGCGCATGGGGGCCTGGGTTAGGAGGAGAAAGGGGTCAGGGGGCGATGCTACCGAGCGCCGCCAGTTCGGCCTCGTCGAAACCCGCCGCGCGCCGCGCCGCCAGGTTGAAGGGCCCGCGTGGCCGCGGTGCTTGGTGGCGTTCGGCCAGCTCGGCGTAGGTGCTCAACGGATCCAGGCCGCGCTGCGCGCACAGCCAGCGGTACCAGTGGTTGCCCACCGCCACGTGGCCGATCTCGTCGCGCAGGATCAGGTCCAGGATCTCGCCGCCCCGCACATCGCCGGCAGCCAGCAGCTTGGCCTTGACGGCGGGTGACGCGTCCAGGCCGCGCGCTTCCAGCGTGCGCGGCACCAGCGCCAGCCGCGCCAGCAGGTCGCAGCGCGTGCGCTCGGCCATCTGCCACAGCCCGTCGTGGGCGTCGAAGTCACCGTAGCGGTGGCCTAGTGTCGCCAGATGGTCGCGCAGCAGTTCGAAATGCAGTGCCTCTTCACGCGCGATGCCCAGCCACTGCGCGTAGAACGCGTCCGGCAACCCGGGGAAGCGCCAGACGATGTCCAGCGCCAGGTCGATGGCATTGAGCTCGATGTGCGCCAGCGCATGCAGCAGCGCGGCACGGCCCTCGCGCGTGTGCACCGAGCGCGGCTTCAGCTGCGTGTGCGGCACCAGCGCCGGGCGCGGCGGCCGGCCGGGGATGCCGGGCGGCGCGTCGATGGCCTCGGCCGCACCGGCTTCGGCCCAGGGGTCGAGCGCGCGCACGCCGCGGGCCTTGTCGTCCGCATCGCGGCAACGCAGCCATTGCAGGGCCTGGGGGCGGGTGGGGGTCTGCACGCGCGGATGGTAGGCGCAATGCGCAGCTGCGCCGCGTGGCCTCCGATCAGGCGAACACCGCCACCACCTGATGGCCGTAGGCCGCCAGTTCGCCGCCCGGCGCCCACAGGCGCGCGGCCTGGTTGACATAGCCGCCATCGACCATCAGCGACTCGTTGTCGGCCCGCCACCAGCCGTCGGGCGGGCCGGGCTCGACCGGCCGCAGTTCCAGCGCCCAGGTGACCGAACTGTTGGCGCCGGGCCGTGTCAGGTGGCCGACCACCGGCGTCGGCGACAGGTCGCCGAGCAGCACGGTCTGCAGTTCGGCGGACACGCTGGCGGCTTCGTCCGGATTCAGGCGCATGTGGATGCAGCTGGTGTAGCCGCTGCCGCCGCTGAAGGGCACCGCGCCTTCGGCCCAGCGCATGTCGAAGTGCGCCAGGAAGGCCGGCGCGCCGCGCGGGCGCGGCGGCGGCACCGGTAGGGCGTCGGCCTCGTGCGGCGGCGCCGGGCGCTGCGGCCGGCGCGGCGGCAAGGCCGAGGCCCGGTCGGCGCTGAACACGCCCAGCAGCAGCGCGGCGACCTGGCCCTGCTGCTGCACGCGGGCCAGCACCTGGCCGACGTTGCGGCCCTGGCGCAGCAGCTCCACACCGATCTCCACCTCGCCCGGTCCGATCGGCCCGACGAAGCAGGTCTGCAGTGCCCGCAGGCCGACATCCGCCGGCCAGGCGGCGCCGGCCCGGTCGCGCATGGCCACCACGGCCAGCGCCGCGATCAGTCCGCCGTAGCAGGTGCGGCCCTGCAGCCAGTCCTCGGTGATCGCAAAGCGCACCGCGCCGTTGCCGCTGCGGCGTTGTCCGGCCAGGGTGGAGAAGCGGCTGAGTGCGGTCATGGGCGGGGTCCGTGGGTCCGCCGCCGATTATTCCGAGCGCCCCCGCCAGCGCTTGTTGCCGAGGCGACAGCGCAGCGCAATGGCATGATTCGCGCTCGCGTTCCGGGCAGGGCGTTTCGCCGCTGCCGGAACCGGCACGGAGCCTTAGATCCATGGACCAGCGCGTCAGTCAAGTCCTGTCCCCTAACCCCTTGCTCGAGGAGTGGGACGGGCCCCACGGCCTGCCGCCCTTCGGCTCGATCCGCAGCGAGCATTTCGTGCCGGCGCTGCAGGTGGCGATGCAGGCCCATCGTGACGAGCTCGACGCCATCGCGGCCCAGGCCGAGCCGCCCGGCTTCGACAACACCATCGCCGCCTTCGACCGCTGCGCGCGGCAGCTGGCGCGCATCGAATCGGTGTTCTACAACCTCACGGCGTCGCAGACCTCGCCGCAGCTGCAGGCGGTGCAGCGCGAGATGGCGGCGCCGATGGCGGCGCACTACAACGCGGTGTTCATGCATGCCGGGCTGTTCGCGCGCGTCGATGCGCTGCATGCGCGGCGCGACACGCTGGCGCTGACGCCCGAGCAGCGCCGGCTGCTGGAGCGCACGCACCTGGACTTCGTGCGTTCCGGCGCCCGGCTCGCGCCCGAGGCGCAGGCGCGCTATGCACAGGTGATGGAGCGGCTGGCCGAGGCGACCACGCAGTTCGCGCAGAACGTGCTGCACGACGAGGCCTCGTACCAGCTGCTGCTGCAGGGCGAGGCTGACCTGGCCGGCCTGCCCGGCTTCGTGCGCGACGCGGCGCGCCAGGCAGCCAGCGAGCGCGGCCTGGCCGACGGCCACGTGATCACGCTGTCGCGCTCGCTGATCGTGCCCTTCCTGAGCTTCTCCGAACGGCGCGACCTGCGCGAGCAGGCCTGGCGCGCCTGGGTCGGCCGCGGCGAGCATGCGGGCGAGCACGACAACCGGCCGGTGGCGCGCGCCATCCTCGAGCTGCGTGCCGAGCAGGCCGCGCTGCACGGTCATGCCAGCTATGCCGATTACGCGCTCACCGACACCATGGCCGGCACGCGCGACGCGGTGCACAAGCTGCTCGACGAGGTCTGGCCGCGTGCGCTGGCGGCGCTGGCGCGCGAACGCGAGGAGCTGGAGCAGGTGATGCGCGAGCACGGGCCTGGGTCCGCCACGCATGCCATCGAAGCCTGGGACTGGCGCTACTGGGCCGAGAAGGTGCGCCAGCAGCGCTATGCGCTCGACGACGCGCAGATCAAGCCCTACTTCCCGCTGCCGCGCGTCGT
>Ga0316627_100000546_pt1 | contig 10681 bp, 12 predicted proteins | sample OWC_Aug_M2_C1_D1_FD_207653 | JGI IMG/M metagenome (GOLD analysis project Ga0316627, IMG submission 207653) | Wetland soil microbial communities from Old Woman Creek delta, Ohio, United States - OWC_Aug_M2_C1_D1_C | ecosystem: Environmental > Terrestrial > Soil > Wetlands | place: USA: Ohio...
TCGACCGAGTGAAGCTTGAGAACGACATCCTTCTGGCTTGGCTGCCGAAGGACGAAGCATAACGAAAGGATGAGCATGAAACGCAGAGTGACGATGTTCCGCAAAGAGAAGACGTTCGCCGTTCCAGGCGTGGCGCTGGCAGGACAGCCGATCGTATATGTCGGCATGGAGTGCCCGGTGCCGATGAACGGCGGTGGGTACGTGGGCGAGATGGAGCTGGTCGCGAACGGGACGGCCATCCTAATTCGCAAGGTGGACGCCAAGGGAGCGCCCCTGCGCAACTTCGGCACGCTGTCGAACGACAAGGGCAAGACCGCTAGGTTCGAGGGCGACTGGACGATCTTCCCGCTGTCCAAGACGCTCGGGTGCGTTGGCGAGGATGTGCCGGAGCAGCCGGCGGCGAAGCACGGCGAGAAGTGCCTGGAGCCTGGGAAGGACGTGATCGTGGATGGCCTCAAATCGGTCGACCCGACGATCGCCAAGCCGATTGCGGCGCAGCCCAAGGGTAAGTGATGGTCTTCACGGGCACGCTCGATAACGCCGACGGGGTGAGCATCCGCAAGGAGCATGGGCGGGCTTGGTACGCGTTCAACATCTGGAAGCACGACCCGGTCTACGACGTCAGCGAGATGGAGATCGCGTTCAGCCGAAACCTTCTCAACGAGGTGCAAGCCGTCGGGATGGTCGGACACAAGAAGTGCACTGTGCGCGTGACCATCGAGGTGCTGTGATGGCAAAGAAGATCGAAATCACGGCAAGCGACGAGCTGATCGAGCAGATTCGCGTCTCGATGAAGCGAGACATGGACAACTGGTCTTCATCGGTCGCCGACGCGAAGCTGCGAGTCGATACGCTCAAGGCAGACCTGGAATCCGTCAAGGCGCAGCTTGAGACGGCGAAGGCAAAGGCCAAGGAATCCAAGGACGCATACGAGTCGGCGTTCCCGCCGGATCCGCAACAGTAGCCAACGAAAGGAACATGACCATGGGATGCAAAGGCAAAGGCAGCGCCCCCAAAGGCGGGGGCAAGAAGAAGTAGCATGGCATCACTCGCGCAGCCGCTCCAACCGCTACTCACCGCCGGGGACTTGCTCCGTCGGGTTGGGTCGGCTGCGCGCATTTCCCCCGTGGTTCCTGGTGACAGCTTCGCCAAGCAGTGGAGCTACATCGACTTCGCGGGCCGCTTCGCCACGGTGAAGTGCAGCCGGCGCGCTGGGAAGACCTACGGCCATGTCCTGCGCACGATCAAGGGGTGCCAGACGACGCCGGGATACCGCGTGCTCTACATCAACCTCACCGCGACGAACGCGGACCAGCAGTATTTCAAGCGACTGTGCGCGGAGCTGAAGCGCAGGAACATCGACTACCGCGCGGACAACTCCATGTTGATGACCTATTGGCGCAACGGCAGTTTCGTGCGCGCCATGGGTTGCGACAACATCGGCGAGGTCAAGACCAAGCTCGGCGACTACTGGGACGAGGTGATCGTCGACGAGATGCAGAGCTACGCCGACGAGGTCTTGCACGAGTTGATCGACCGCGCTGCCATCCCGACGCTCACTGATCGTCGAGGTCGCCTCATCTGTAGCGGAACACCAGCGGTCACGAAGGCCGGGCGCTGGTACAAGATGTACACGCGCGACAACTTCGCTCACTTCTTCTGGACCTTGTTCGACAACACCAGTCCAGGATTCTGCAATGAGCTGGATCCGATCTTGGAAGCATACGCGGTTCGCGGCATCAAGCAGACGGATGCCATCTTTCGGCGGGAGATGCTGGGCGAGGACTGCACAGACCCGGACGCAGTCGTGTTTAAGTACGAATCGCCTAGGAACGACCTGCTCTTCCCGCCGTCGTCCAGCCGCTGGGAGTGCGACGGGTTCTTTGAGACGTCCGTCCCAGAACCCGACCACCCGGCGTGGCGGCACGTGATGGGGGTGGACCTTGGCTTCAGTGATCACGATGCGATCGTTGTGCTCGGCTGGCGCGACGACGATCCGGAACATCGACTCTACGAACGCTGGACCTGGCAGAAGAATCACCTCGACTACCTGGCGCTGGCCGCCGTGTTCGAGAAGGCGTGCGAGCGGTGGCAGCCACAGGAGATCTGCGCGGACACCGGAGGTCACGGCGCGCGCAAGATCGTCGAGTCGCTGCGGTCGGTGTTCAACGTCTACAAGTTCGCATTCAAGCCGGCGTCGGTGCTCGACTCCATCTCGCTTGTTAACGACGAGTTCCGCACCGGACGCTTGCTCGTTGACCCCGACGGGCTGGTAGCCCACGACGCTCTGCTGGTCGTGTGGAAGCCCGACAAGCACGAGGTCGAGATCAGCGACACCTTCCACAGCGACGTGATGGCGGCGCTCCGCTACGCGCACTCGGTGGCACATCACTACGAGTCCGCGGCGGTACCGCCCGAGGAAAACGACGATGAACGAACCGACAAAGCATCAAGACTCGAACGATTCGCCCGACAAGACGAGCAGCGAAGACTTCGCGAACGCGACCCCTACGGCCCCTACGGAGGCAGACGCCGTGCCGCCTGACATTCTGGCCGAGGTCGAGGCGGCCGAGAAGGAAGCGGAGGCTGCGGTCGTCGTTCCGGTGGACGCCCCCGTCCCGTCGGAGTTGCCACGCGGACCCGGTCGTCCACCAAAGGGCAAGTGCGCCGACTGCGGAAAGCCCCTGGCCCGCGGGCGGGTGTGCCCGTGCGTGCTCGAGCGCCTCGAGCAGCGTCAGCCGTCCCGTCCGGCGTGGGAGCCACTCCCGATCGAGGACCTGCGCCAGCGATTGGAGCTTCTCACTCAAGCCGACGTCGAGTCCTACGAAGACGGCCAGCTCAAGATCCAACGTAACACCAGCTCACGCGGAATGCGCGTCGTCCGCGGTGAGCGCACAAGCTCCGACGGCAGCAAATGGTAGGCAGCCATGGACTTTCCACGACCAAACAACAATGACCCGGTCAGCTTTCTCGATGACCCTCGACGGGCCGAGGACTTCTTGGACTCGTGCAAGCTCGGCATGGGCTCGGACCAGACCATGTCGAAGTTCTACATGCAGCTCCGCTACGCGCGGCCGTCCTCGGACCTCGGAGGGAGTGATGTCGACACGCGCTTTCTCGACGGGTTCCTGGCCATCTGCGAGCAGGTCGGATACAACCAATCTCTCGAGGTGACCGACGCCTGTACGGCGCAGATCTGCCAGAGGCTGCGCCCGCGCGTGCAGCCGGTGGCCGCTAAGCCCGACATCGGCCGCATGTGCACGCTGCTCAACCGGCTGCAGGACGGCGTGATCGACACCTGCGATTTCCTGGCCGAGGCCACGACCGCATGGGAGGACACGTACTGTTGCCCGTGCGGGTTCGTTCTGTTCGAGACCGACGAGCAGACTCATGAGATTCGCGCGCGCAGGACCGACCCGCTGGGCTGGTTCTGGATGCGCGACGAGGGACGAAACCCAATCCACCTGTGCTACGAGGAATGGGTCTCCAAGGTCGTGCTGTGCGAGCAATACCCCGAGTTCGAAGAACAGATCATGCGATCCACCGGGGAAGGACCCCGGTCAATCGCGGGCGTGGACCCTCCTGCTTCCACTACCGATGGGCTCGCCCGCGTGGTGCACGTGTGGCGTCGGAAGGTCGGAGCGAAGCAGGGGAAGAAGATCGTCTCGGTGAACCGAACCGTGCTCAATGGCGAGAACTCCGGGAACAAGAAAGAGAACAGCGACCGACAGGGAGCGCCTTGGCCGTACGATTTCTTCCCCGTCGCCGTGTTCCGCAATCGCTGGGACAACAAGGGCTTCGGCGGCATCCCCATGCTCCGATACATCGCTCCCCACCACATCGCGATCAACAAGCTGGCCCGAACCGCCGACGAGAGCTTCAAGGGCGCGATTCCGCTCATCATGAGCCACAAGAACTCCAAGATCAACGAGCTGTCCGATGTCCCGTACCAGATCGCCAAGTGGGACGGGCAGCACAGGCCCGAGGTGATTGCGGTCAACCCTGTGAGCGAGCAACTCCTTCGGCGCATCGACTATCACGACGCCAAGTCGTACGCGCTGGCCGGGATCAACAAATCAGTTGCCGCTGGCCAGGCCCCCAAGGGCGTGGTGGCAGCGGTGGCCATGCGCGAGATCATCCAGCTCGCCGCCGCTCGTGCGAGCGAGTACCAGAAGCGCTGGGAAAGCGGGTGGGATCAAGCCGGCCACATCATCGTCGCACTGGCCAACGAGCTCAAGCGCGTGCACATCAAGGGCAAGGGGCAAGCGAATGAAGAGCTGATGACCGAGATCGACACGAGCGCGATCAAGCTTGATCGCAACGACTACCGTATCCGCTACGGCGTGACGTCCGCCCTCTCAAAGAGCATCCCAGGGCTGCTCGAAGACCTGACAGCGTTCAAGGACCTCGGGTTCATCACGCCGGTCCAGATGGCGCTCGCCATCGGCGACAAGGTGCCCGACCTGCAGGCCGAGATCGACGCGCAGACGGCCCCCTACCGGCTCGCCCAGAAGATGGTCCAGGACGCTCTCGACAACGGGAAGATCCCGGTGCCTCCCTCGAAGATGCAAGGACAAGAGGGGCTCGATGCAATCGTGGTCATGGGCCAGAAGGCATGGTGCGCGGCGCAGATCAACCCTGACCGCTACTCCACCGAGAACCTCGAGGCGCTTCGCCGTCTCATGCGGGCCGCCGTGGCGAAGAAGGGTGCTCCTCAGGTCGCCCTCCCGCGCGTCCAGCCGGCCGAGCCGATGGCGCCAGATGCGCTCGTCGGAGTTGGTACGCCAGCCCTCCCAGGATCGGGAGGGATCATCGCCAGAAACAAGTACGAGGCCGCGTCGATCGGCCTGCAACTACCCCAGCTTCCGCCGCAACAGCCGTAAAGGAGACCAATGGCCACAGAGCAAGCAGCAACCGCAGCCGTCACCGTCGTCGCTCCAGCCGCGCCAGCGGCAGTCGATACGCCCGTCACCCAGGTGGAGATCGGCTCCCAGCCGTCCGCCGACGCAGCCACCGCTGACACGTCGACCTCCGACCTCGCCGCCGCCGTGGCCGAACACGCGGCCAAACTCGATGGCATGAAGGAGAGGACGGACGCCGCCACGCCTGCAGCCGACCAGAGCGCCAAGCCAGACGCAGAGCAGCCGGCAGCGGAAGGCGACGCGAAGGAAGGATCAGCCAAGACAGGGGAGGCGAAGGATCCAAAGGCGCCGGAGAAGAAGCCCGAGGACGACAAGCCGAAGGATGAAGCGGCGGCCACGATCGCCAAGTACATCCGACAGAACGAGAAGGCCATCGCGCGTGAGAAGGAGGCCAAGGACAAGCTCGCCCAGCTCGACAAGGATCGCTCGGACATCGCTGCCGAACGGCAGGAGACCACCCGAATCAAGGCCATCGTGTCCAACCTAGCCGACCTGGCGGCCCGGCGTCCGGCCGAGGCCATCGAGCAGCTGTTGGGTACGCAGGCGTTGGTCGACGAGAACTCGACCCTCATCACCGACCTCATCGAGTACGTCAATGAGCGCCGCAGCGGCCAGCCGGCCGTTTCCCCAGAGGACAGAATCTCCGCCGAGGTCAAGCGCCAAGTCGAGGCCGAGAGGAAGGCCGCCGAGGACGCGGCTGCAAAGGCGAAGACGGACGGCGAGGCCGCCCGCAAGACGAAGCGGGAACAGGCGTTCGCTTCCTACCTGACAGGCCTGGCCGAAGAGTTCAACCTCAACGCGGACAAGTACCCATTCCTTCAGGACGAGCCAATCACCAAGGCGGAATATCCGCAAATCGACCGATTCAATCAGGAGTATTTCGACAAAAACCGAAAGCTGCCAACTGGAGACGAAATACTGTCACACTTCAATGGCATGCGGGAGCAACGTGCCCTGGCTGGTGTTGCGTTTTTGCGAAAGACCGGGAAAATACCCGGAGAAAACCCGGCACGCCCTGCGACCCAGCAGAGGACGACGTCGCCAATGGTGGCTCCTGCCACAGTTGATTCGCGTGGAATGCCCACTGTGCGAACAGGAGAGCGGACACTTGCCGAAGAGCGCGATGAGATCGCCAGACAACTAGATGCTAAACTGAGTGCTCAACTTCGTCGTTGACAGTCTCTATAACGTGTGTTTAGCTATTAACATAGCTGGAAACCATAGCCGCCTGTCACCTGAAGCGGCGTTGAATATCAAGAGCACGCCCTAAAGGGCAGTGACATTCAACCATCAGGTGACACATGGGTCTCACACTTACGGCAATCCAACCAGCAATCAAAGAACACTACCTCAACAGCACCATCGAGAAGGTGTTTTTCAAGTCCAGCAAGGACGTGAACCCTCTCATGGCCGCCATGGAGACGGTCAAGGACACCGGTGAAGGCTTCGGCAAGAAGCTCGTTGTTCGCTTCGCCACCGGCACCGGCACCTCGGGCGGCGTGGACTACACGAAGGTCCTCGCCAAGGCGCAGGGGAGCACGAGCGGAAGCGCCGGCATCTACAACAACTGGGAAGTTCAGCCGATCGTGATGGACGCCATCGCGCGATGGGACCGCGACGCCATGGATGCGACTCTCGGGCGCAGCGCAGGCGAGACGTTCAAGGCGGCATCGACCGAGATGGACCTCAAGATCGAGTTCATCCGCCGGCAGCTCGCCGGCTACTGCTTCGGCAACGGATACGGCAAGCTCGCCGTGATCGACTCTGTCGACTCCACGGGATTCACCGTCGGAACCGATGAGGTCAACCGATTCCAGAAGGGAATGAACGTGAGCGCGTCGGCCACCGAGGCGGGCGCCACGATCAACAGCGACGCGTCCCTGTTGGTCAGCGGTATCGACCCCGGGACCGGAAAGGTCTACACCGCGACGGATCCGACCGCCGCGTCTCCGACCGCGTGGGCCGCTGGACAGTACGTGTTCCACTACCTCGATCGTCAGGCTGCTGCCATCGCCAACTACTCGGAAGTCGATCTTCCGTGGGGCATGGACGCTTGGCTTCCTGGACCGACCGTCGTCGACGCTACCACGTTCTGTGGCAATACCCGCAACGGCGACCACACTCTGGCCGGCCTGCTCTACGACGCCTCCAACAAGGAGGCCGAGGGCGCGTTCCTGGGGGCCCTGCGCATGCTGTTCACCACCGGCATGACGAAGGCGGACGGGATCATTTGCAACTCTGAGGACTACGACGCCTTCATCGCCGACAAGGACAAGAGCAAGACAGTGCAGATCAGCCTGGGCAAGTACGAGCTCGGCTTCGACGGCTTCAACGTCCATTCGCTGGCCGGCACCGTCCCCGTCATTCCGGACGCGTTCTGCCCCAAGGGAACTTTCTACGCCGGCCCGTTCAAAAATCGTGCTCTCGCTCCCCGTCTAGTCTACTGCAACGACCTCGTGCAGATCGACGACAAGGACGGACTCATGTTCCGCAAGAACGGCCGGGCGTACGAGGCCGATCTCTACTTCCGCGGAAACATCGTCCTCATCGCCCCGGGCAGCTTCGTGCGCGCAACCGGGCTCGTCATCTCGTAGTCGCTACCGAGGACTGGGGCGGGCTCGTTCCCGCCCCGGCCCCCGGACCTGACAAAGGAAAAACACCATGATGCCAGACAGAATCGGCGGCAGACCAGGCGGCGACAAGCCGGCACTGTCCGTGACCGTCATCAGGGCAAAGCCCGACGGGATGCCCGATCGAATCGGAGGCCCTCCAGGTGCTCGAGACGACAGCGAAGACACCGGAGACGTCACCGCCCAAGAGACCCAGCGCGATTTGGCCAAGGCCATTATCGCCAATCTGACCGCAGTCAAACCCAACGCCGACCGGCTAGCAGATGATCTGTTCGCCTTCTTCCGCTCGGCTCAGACCGAAACCGGCACCGAACCCGGCGAAGAGAATACCGAAGAGGAGGGCAACTAGCCATGGCACGGACACACCTTACCCGAAGAGCTGACATCGACAGAATCAAGAGCAACCGGCCGGCCGGCGATCGAATCATCGCCAAGCTGGACGAGCATGACCACGCGCTTGACGTCTTGGAGGCGGGAGGGTCTACCATCCTGTCCGAGATCCATCACGTGGATGGAGCCAGCACCGGAGATGTTGCAAACCTTGCGGCATTCACGGTCAATAACGACGGCGTTGTCCACACCGCGGGAAAGCGGATCTTGCTCAAGGACCAAACCACCGTTGAGCAGAACGGCATCTATGTCGTCGGAGCCGTCACCGGAGGAACTGCGCCGCTCACTCGGGCAACCGACTGGGACGCCGCTGCCGAGATCAAGGTCAACACCATCGTCGCGGTTGCGGCTGGCACTGCCAACGCTACCACGTATTGGCAGATCGCCGGGGATTTCCCGATGGTTGTCGGGACAGCGCACCAGCACTTCGTGCAGGTGCTGAACAAGACCCAACTTGCCACCTACCTGGCTCTCACGACCCAGGCCGGCTTGATCGGGAGCGACGCCGCAGGATACAGCGCAGCGACGGTCAAGCTCCAGCTCGCAGAAGTCAAGGCCATCGCCGACGCTAGCGTGGGCGCCATCAAGCGGACCGTGACCGTCGCCGAAACGTCGCTGACGGGCACGTCGCAAGCGGTGAATATCGGGGCCATCCTGCCCACGAACGCATGCGTTTTCATGCATGAGATCGTGGTCAACACACAGGGCGTGCTGGCGGGCAACGACCTGACGATCACCGTTGGCGGAACAACCGCGAACGCGATCGTCGCGTCGACTGACCTCGATGCTCTTGCCCCAGGGAAGTACCAGGGGACGCTAGGAGTGCACCCGCGCGGCTCTTTCTCGGGAGAACAGCTCGTGGCCACGTTCGCCGCGTCCGACCTTGCCAGCCTCAGCGCTGGCAACTGGACCATCAACGTCTGGTACTTCGTCCTCGCGTAACCGGAGCACGGGCAGATGGCGGCGCTGTCTGAAGCAAACGCGGTCATTCGGGTGCTGGACGCCATTGGGCGCGTCTCTGGTGACACCCAGTTCCCATCGACGGTCATCATCCGAAAGCTCGACGACGTGTATCGCCGCCTACGTCGCCGGCTCTCGGCCGAGTTCCCGACGATTTACGAGAAGGTCAGCTCGAACATCGTCTCTACCACGGGGCTTCTCCCCAAGCCCTCGGACTGCGAGAGCATCCGCGTGGTGGAAAAGCAGAGCGGTGGGAACTGGTACCCGATCTCGGTCGCCCCTTCGCTCAACCGCAGCACCGTCGCCGGGGTCTCGTTCTACGAGATTGGAGCGAACCTCCAAGTGGTCCCACCTTCGTGCGCAGGGGGCACCTACCGCATCTTCTACATCGCCGCCCCGGCCGCCACAGTCACGACCTACGACGTCCCCGACGGGCTGGAAGGGATCATCATCGAGGAAACCGCAGCGATGGGACGCCAGCGCCACAACGAGCTCGAGCAGGTCGGCTACCACCTTAAGGAAGCCGAGCGCATCTGGGATGAAGCCTACATGGGCCTCTGGCACCGCTACGGTTCGCACGGGCGAAGCGGATTGAATCAGACGAGGGCGTGATGGAGTTCACCTACCCAAAGCGGCCACCGAGCACCCTGCAAGAGCTTTGGCAGGCTGACGTCGATCTTCTCCCACAGCTTCAGCGGCGAGTGATCAGGGACTACACGATCGGAACGGCGGAAACTGCGGTGGCTCACGGGCTAGGGTTCGCCCCCCTGAGCGCGCATCCGATCGCTCACTCGGATGTCAGGGTGTGGAGAACGAAGGCTCCTGACGCCAAGCATGTCTTTCTTGCAGCCAGCGCCGCCTGCGTCTGCGACATCGAGATCATCTCATGATCCGCGACACGAAATACTTCCGCTTCGGCCCGGTTCGACAAGAGCGCGGGGCCAAGCACGTTCGGCACAGTGACTTGCTCGAGGCGGTAAACGTCTCGCAGGCGGCGAAGGCCGGCGTGTACGCCAAGCGATACGGGTTCTCCCGCACGGCCAAGACCTACTCTGGCGGCTCTCTCGGTGGTACTCCGGTCTGCGTGATCCAGGCCGAATACGGCGCCTCGCTCATGCGCGACTCTGGAGATCAACTGTGGGCCAGCTCATCGTCCGGGACAGAGTGGCTCTACCGAGGGAAGCGGAAGAGCATCTGGCCGGAAACGCAGACGGTGCTTGCCAGGCGCTACACGACCCCTCGGCCGTTCTCCTGTGTCGTCGGAACGCGTGTCTGGGTGTTCGCCATCGGCACCAGCGCCTACGACCTAACGATCGTCAACACCACTACCGGGTCTGTTGAGACGCCTCCGGTGAGCGTGACGGCGACGAACATCCTCAACGCCTCGGCCGTGTACGACGGGACCAATGTCTGGGTATTCTGGGTTGACGGCGGAAGCAATGGCACAATTCGCTGTCACAAATTCGTCGTGGCAACCCCGACTGTTGCGCCGACGGCCACCACCTACTACACATTCCCGGCAAACGCGGCTGACCCGGTGATCGGTGGCAGCTACAATCTTACAACCTTGGCACTGCAATGCGTACAGGCCAAATACTTGGCCACGGCAAACAAGGTCTACGTCGCCGCCTCCGGAGGTCGCTACAGTGCTCCCAATTACTACCGGGGGGCGGTCACCACATACCTGAATGCTGCCAACGGAACGGCGGCTTCCTCGGGGCTTCTCCTGGCCTATTTCGGGGCAGCTGGAAATGGGCATACCGTGGGCCCTCTGTGCAT
>Ga0316627_100000547_pt1 | contig 10681 bp, 8 predicted proteins | sample OWC_Aug_M2_C1_D1_FD_207653 | JGI IMG/M metagenome (GOLD analysis project Ga0316627, IMG submission 207653) | Wetland soil microbial communities from Old Woman Creek delta, Ohio, United States - OWC_Aug_M2_C1_D1_C | ecosystem: Environmental > Terrestrial > Soil > Wetlands | place: USA: Ohio...
TCGACACCGAAACGACCGTCACCGAGATCGAGAACGTCCGGAAGGAGCTGGCCGGGCTGAGGGAGACGTTGACCGAGGCGGCGGCGATCAAAAGGGCCGCCAAGCTCTCGGAGAAGATCGAATATTTCTGCAAGCAGAACAACATCCTCCGGCCTTGAGACCGTGAGACCCCAGCTCCTCGGAAAGCCCGCCCACGCCGGTCGCGTGGTTCGCCGCCTCGAACGGGGGCGGATCGAAGCCGTGGTCGAAAGGACCGCCGCGGGATACCTCGTATCCGGAACGGTCTCGGGCCGGCCGGGCCGCGTCGAGGTCTTCCGGGCGCCCGCGCCTGCCGCGTTCCTGCTGAACAACTGGCAATCCTGGGGCCCGACGGAGCGGGCCACGCCGTCGTCCCGCTACCCCGAGCTCGAGGCCATCGTCCGGGACTATAGCCCGTATCTCTTTTCGCCGCTCCCCGACGAGCTCCTGAAGGGCCCCGTGAGCGACTACTTCGTCGCCTGGGACGGCGGATCGGCCGGTTTCCTGACGTCGCGCGTCGGGCACCCGTTCTTTACGATCGAGGGGGGTGAGATCGTCGGCCGGGTCGACTATTTCGACGCCTCGTTCGAAACGCCGGTCGCCCTCGAGCCGCTGGCCGTCCTCGACGGGGGCGCCGTCGAGGACGTGCTCGATGGCTACGCCCGGCTGGTCAAGCGGGCCAACCACGTCCGGATCAATCCCTGGGATCCCGTCGGCTGGTGCAGCTGGTATCATTACTTCGGCCGCCTCGGATGGCCGGACGTCCTCGAGAACCTCGAGGTCGCGGCCCGGGACCGGCGGGCCTTCCCGTTCGAGGTCTTCCAGGTCGATGACGGCTACGAGACCGATATCGGCGACTGGATGACGGCTAAGACGGGATATCCGGGTCTGGCCGGGCTGGCCAAGGCCATCACGGGAAAGGGTTACCGGGCCGGGATCTGGACGGCTCCGTTCAGCGCCGCGGAGACGTCGGAGCTCTTCGCCCGGCACCCCGGCTGGATGGTCGCGGAGGGCGGCAGGCCCAAGCCGTGCTACCGGGGCTGGAGCAAGACGATCTACGCCCTCGACACGACCCACCCCGAGGTCAAGGCCTGGCTTCACGAGACCTTCGCGGCGCTGCGGCAAGCGGGCTTCTCGTATCTCAAGATCGATTTCCTGTTCGCCGCGGCCATGCCCGGAGCGAGGCACAAGCGGGTCACCCCCATCCAGGCCTATCGGGACGGATTGAGAACGATCCGCGGGGCGGCAGGCATGGACTTCGTTCTGGCCTGCGGAGCGCCGCTTCTGCCATCGGCAGGGCTCGTCGACGGGATGCGCATCGGCGAGGACACGGCGCCTTACTGGAAATCCAAGCCGTCCGCTTTCCAGGGCCCGAACGCCTACTTCGCGCTCAGGAACGCCCTGACGCGCCAATTCATGCACCGGGCTTTCTGGCTCAACGACCCGGACTGCCTGCTCCTGCGCGGCACGGAGACCGAGCTCACGAAAAGCGAGAGGGAGCTTTACGCTTTGGCCGCGGGGTCGCTCGACAACATGGTCGTCGTGAGCGACAAACTGTCTCTGCTGGGGCCGGATGAGAAAGCTCTGCTTCGCCGGGCCCTGAGCCTGCGGGGCGGCCGGAGCCGGGTCACCGGGCTCCTGAAGGGCGAGGGCTACACGATCGAGGTCCGGGGCGGCCCGGCGGGGGGGACGCGCTACGGCGTCAATCTGTCCGACAGGGAGATCGTCGTCGAGGGGGTCGCCGTGGGACCGCGGTCAGGGGGTTTTCTGAGATAAAAAGCCCCCTTTTGCTAAAACCTCACCTTTTTGGTGTCCTTGGACCGCACCTTCCTGTTCCCGCGTCTAGAAACATAGCCCATCCTCGGGAGGTGTCAATGGGTTTCGGCCGGATGTCCCATAATGTCAGAACATGTCACATCGGCGGGCCGGGGAAGCCTCACATGCCGACCCCCTCTGGGGGTTTGACCCCCTCTTTCTCCGGGTGTAACCTTTTTGCCAAAGGGCGGTAATTACCCATGAACACCGAAGAACCGACGCGAGGGAAGACCGGACGCATGTCACCGACGGACAACGACCTCATGGAACAGGTCCGGGACGGCCGGGTCGAGAAGCTGGCCGTCCTTTTCGAGAGATATCAGACCATGCTCTACAACTTTTTCCTCCGCCTGACGGGCAACCGGGCCGCGAGCGAAGACCTCGTCCAGGAGGTCTTCATGCGCGTCCTGAAGTACCGGGCGGGGTACATGGGCGACAGCCGATTCAACGTCTGGCTCTTCCAGATCGCCCGCAATACCCACATTGACCATCTGCGGAAGCAGAAGGCGGCCCTCCCGCTCGACGAGCAGTTCGAAGAGACGCCGAGCCGGGAGCCGCGGCCCGACTCCGCCTACGAAGCCGGCCAGGAGGCCGAGCTCGTCCGCCGGGCCCTCGACCGCCTCCCGGCCCCGAAACGGGAGATCCTGGTCCTCTTCCGCTTCCAGAACCTCAAGCTCCGGGAGATCGCCGAGCTCACGGGCACCCAGGTGGGTACGGTCAAAGCCCAAGTCCACCGGGCCCTCAAGGACCTCAGCCGGATCTACCTCGAGCTTCAAGGAGGGAGAGCGTCATGACCTGCGACAAGACCCAGGAAAAATTCGCCGATTATCTGACCGGGGACCTCGACGAGGCCGGCCGCGCCGACGTGCAGGGGCACATCCTCGCCTGCCCCGCCTGCCGCGAGGACCTCGAGGACCTGACCGTCATCTGGGCCAAGCTCGGCGTCCTGCCCGAAGAGCAGCCGGGCGGCGGACTGCGCCACCGCTTCTACACGATGCTCGAGGAGTACAAGGGCGGGCTCGAGGCGGAGAAGAAGGCGGCCCGGCTGGAAAGCGGACGCGGCTGGAGAGCCTGGTTCACGTTCCAGCGCCCCGCGTTCGCCGCGTCGTTCTCGGCTTTCCTCCTTCTCGCCGGCGCCGCGGCGGGCTGGTTCGCCGGCGGCGGAAGCGAGATGAAGCGCGCCGGCCTCTCGCGCGAGGTCCAGGACATGCGCCAGCAATACGCCCTCTCGCTCCTGAACCAGCCCTCGGCGACAGAGCGTATCCAGGGCGTCAGCTACAGCGCCGCCGTCAAGAACCCGAGCGGCACGACCCTGGCCGCCCTGTTCAACGCGGTCGACAGCGATCCCAATCCTAACGTCCGGCTGGCCGCCGTGGACGCCCTGTATCTCTTCCGGGACCGTCCCGGGGTCCGCGAGAGCCTGGTCAAGTCCCTGTCCGTCCAGACCTATCCCCTCGTCCAGGTCGCCCTCATCGATTTCCTGGTCGAGGTGCGGGAGGCCCGGGCGGCCGATGCCCTCAAGAGCCTCATCGAGGGCGGCGACCTCACGCCGGAGGTCAAGTCGCACGCCGAGCAGGGCCTGAAGCAGATCGCCATATGAGGTCTCCCATGAAGAAGACGATGACCATGATCGCGCTGGCCGTCGCTGTCGCCGCGGCCGCGCTCACCCTGACGGCCGTTGCCGCCGCGCAGAAGAGCTGGGACGGCCGCCACGGCATGGAACCCTTCCAAACCGAGACCGTCGCCAGGACCCTGAGGTTCGCCGATCCGGCCAAGCCCGGCGAGGTCGTCGTCGACAACCTCTCCGGCCCGATCAAGGTCGAAGCCCACGCCGGGCGCGACGTCGTCCTCGAGGCGAAAAAGACCGTCTATGCCCGCGACGAGGCCCGGGCCCGCAAGGCCGAAGCCGAGGTCAAGCTCGATATCGCCGAGAAGGGCCAGACGATCGAGGCCTACGTCGACGGCCCGTTCCGCGAAAGCGACGATCCCGGGGCCCGGCGGCGAGTCCAGATGCGCCGCGACCCGGGCTACATGGTCCATTACGCGTTCACCCTCAAGGTCCCGGCCCGGACGGATCTCGTCCTGGCCACGGTCCTCGACGGCGACATCGAGGTCCGCGGGATCGAAGGTACGTTCGACGTCCGCAACGTCGTGGGCCGGGTCCGCCTCGTCGACGCGGGCGGCGCCGGCGAAGCCTCGTCCGTCAGCGCCGGGGTGACCGTCGACTTCCGGCGCCCGCCGGCCGGGCCGTGCCTTTTCAAGTCGGTCAGCGGGGACGTCGAGGTGAACCTCCCCGACCGGCCCTCGGCCGACTTCCGGATCAAGACCATGAACGGGGAGGTCTACTCCGACTTCGAAGTCGCCTACCTCGCCAACACGCCGCCGGTCCGGGAAGAGCGCCGGGAGGAGGGCGGCCGCTTCGTCTACCGGAGCGATCGCGGATACGGGGTCCGTGTCGGACAGGGCGGCCCCGAGATCAAGCTCGAAACCCTGACCGGCGACATCCTGATCGCCAAGAGATCGAAATCAACGTCCTGACAAGGACAAGGAGGAGAATATGAACATGAACAAGACCACGAACAAGGGAATCGCGAGGATCGCGGTCCTGGCGCTTCTCGCGGCCGGGACTTGCGGTTGGGCCGCCGCCCAGGCCAAGCAGGAGCCCCCTGACCGGGCGGTCGTCCCCCTGACGAGCCCCGGCAAACCGGCCAAGATCGAGGTCTCCGTCATGCGCGGCAGCATCACGGTCAAGGCCTACGAGGGCAAGGACATCGTCGTCGAGGCCCGGACGCGGGAGAAGGCGCTGTCCAATTATCTGGCCCAAGCCTACACCACCGGCCTTAACTACGCCGTCGCCGCGCCTCCCGTGACCCCGGCCCCCCCGGGCGCCCAGGTCTCCGCGACCGCACCTGCCCCCGCGCCGAGGAGAAGGGCCGGCGAGCTCGACGAGAAACAACAGAAAGAGATCGAAGAGCACCTGGCCCGGACCCTGGCCGACCAGGAGGTGCTGGCCAAGAAGATCACGGGCTACGCCAGGGCCGTTGACCTCTACGACGAGTACCTCCAGGACTCGAAGACACAGCGCGAGGAAAAGGCCAAGAAGATCGCCGGCATGAAGCAGCTCACGGGGACGACGTCGGGCCTCGAGATCGAGGAGCAGGACAACGTCGTCGAGATCCGCACCGAATCCTGGAAGGCGGCGACCGACCTCGTCATCCAGGTGCCGGTCGCGACCTCGCTCGAGATCCGCTCGTCCATGGACGGCGCCGTCGTCGTCGAAGGGGTCAGCGGCGAGATCGACATCAACAACATCAACGGCCCGGTGACATTGCGGAACGTCTCGGGCAACATGCTCGTCCATACGGTCAACGGCGACATCGAGGCCGTCCTGACGCGCGACGCCCGGGTAGCCACCGACAAGCCGCTGTCGTTCAGCTCGATGAGCGGCGACATCGACATCACCCTCCCGGCCGACGTCAAGGCCAACCTGAAGATGAAGACCGACCAGGGCGAGGTCTACACCGATTTCGACATCGACATGACCCGCCAGCCGACGCGGACCGAGGCGGCCGAGAAGACCGAGGCGGGCAAGTTCCGCATCTCCTTCGACAAGTCCCTCCTGGGGCTCGTCAACGGCGGCGGACGGGAGATCTCCTTCAACACCTTCAGCGGAGACATCTACATCCGCAAGAGGAAGTAGCCTACCGCGTCACTTCGATCGTCCAGGGGCGGCCGCTCGGCCGCCATCCGACGGAAGCGAACGCACGTGAGCGGACGGCAGAAGTCCGGTGGAGATACACGAAGCCGGACTTCTGCGAAATATCTGACAAGAGTTCTTTGACTGGGCTTCAGTTCGCGTTCGCGCGCTTCCTGTTCCAGTAGAGATAGGCCGGGACGCCGAGGGCGATGAGGGCCAGGCTGGCGAACGAGTTCCAGAAGCTCTTGACGATCGTGTTGACCAGGACGAACAGCGCCGCCAGGACGAAGATCGCCGGCGTCACCGGGTAACCCCAGGTCTTGTACGGCCGCGGCAGGTCGGGACGCCTCTTCCGCAGGATGAAGACGCCCAGCACGGCCAGGCCCAGGAAGATCCAGGCCCCGAAGACGGCGAACTTGAGGAGCTCCTCGAACTTCCCGCCCGGGCCGAGGCTGAGGACGATGCTCCACGCGCCGACGATGAGGAGGGCGACGTGGGGTGTCCGGAACTTCGGGTGGACCTCGGCCATCTTGCGGAAGAAGAGCCCGTCCTTGGCGATGGCGTAATAGACCCGCGGCCCGGTCAGGACGTGGCCGTTGGCCGCGCCCAGGATCGAGAACAGGATGATGAAAGCGACGATGGAGGCGCCGACCGGGCCGACCGCCGCGTTCATGGCCGCGGCCGCGATCCGGTCGGAGCCGGCCATCTCGGGCGCGGGTACGGCGTAGAGATAGGCGACATTGGCCAGGATGTAGAGGATCGTCACCAGCCCGCAGCCGGCGATGAGGCCGAGGGGGATCGTCCGGGACGGGTTCTTGGTCTCGCCGGCGTTGAACGTGGAGATCTCAAAGCCCTTGTAGGCCCAGAGGGCCGCCACGAGGGCCAACCCGAACTGCCCGACCAGGTCGCCGCCGAGGCCGGAAGGCTTGGGCGTCACCAGGTTTCCCCAGTCGCCACGGGCGAACAGGAAGACGACGGCGATGATCCCCGAGAGGGCGGCGAACTTGAGCACCGTCAGGACGTTCTGCAGAAAGGCGCCCTGCCGGACGCCGACGTAATTGATGGCGACGAGGAGGAGGATGAACAATACGGCGGCGACCTTCTGGCCCACCGGCGAGAGCGGGATGAAGTAGGGCAGGTATTTCGTGCTGAAGGCCAGCGACAGCGTGGCGATGGTCCCCGAGTCGATGACGAGCAGCAGCGCCCAGCCGAACAGGAACCCGACAAGCGGGCCGTAGACTTCGCGGAGGTAGACGTAGATCCCGCCGGTCTCCGAGGAGAAGGCCGCGGCCAGCTCCGCGAGTGACAGGGCGCCGAACATGCAGGCGATGCCGCCCACCACCCAGACGGCCAGCATGACGAGCGGCGCCTTCACCCCGGCGGCCACGGTGGCCGGGACGATGAAGATGCCCGAGCCGATCATGGTGCCGACGACGATGGCGGTGATGCTGCCGGCGCCGAGACAGCGGACGAAGCCGGGCTGGGCGGGGCCGCCGGACGGGGCCGGACCTGGGGATGTTCTCGGTTCGTGGTTGGTCATGCGGCTATCTTATGCGGGGGGGGCCCCGATGGCAACCCCCCGGTTGACAGGCCGGGACAGCCGGTATAATTTGGGGACAGGCCGGACATCTCCGGCCGGGAGGGACAAACGCCATGGCCGCCAGAAACCGCCGTTTGGGATTCGTTGTCGTCCTCGTCTCTATGTTCACGGTCCTCTTCCTGGTCAACCGCCGCGTGCGGCAGACGGTCGAGCCCGCCGACCTCATCCTCGTCAACGGCAAGATCGTCACGGTCGACGAGCGCGCCCCCGCCGCCGCCTGGCTCGCCGTCCGCGGCGACCGCATCACCGCCCTCGGTTCCGAGCCGAAGGGCTACGCCCGCTATGTCGGCGACGCCACCGAGATCGTCGAGCTCGGCGGGGCCTTGACCGTCCCCGGCCTCATCGAGAGCCACGGCCACTTCACCGGCCTCGGCCAGTCGAAAACGATCCTCGACCTGACCGCGGCCCGCTCTTGGGAGGAGATCGTCGCCCTCGTCGCCGAAGCCGCCAAGGCGGCCAAGCCCGGCGAATGGATCCGCGGCCGGGGCTGGCACCAGGACAAGTGGGACCGCGCGCCCGAGCCCAACGTCAACGGCCTGCCCGTCCATGACGCCTTGAGCAAGGTCACGCCCGGCAATCCCGTCCTGCTCACCCACGCCAGCGGCCATTCGTCCCTGACCAACGCCAAGGCCATGGAGCTCTCGAAGATCACGCCCGCGACGACGAACCCCGACGGCGGAGAGATCATCCGCGACGCCAAGGGCCGAGCCATCGGCGCCTTCCTCGAGACGGCCCAGAGCCTGGTCCGCTACGAGGCCGGGCACTATACGCCCGAGGAGGCCGCCGCTCTCACCCGCAAGCTGGTCGAGCTCGCCTCCCGCGAGTGCCTGGTCCACGGCGTCACGACCTTCCACGACGCCGGGACCATGTTCGGCACGGTCGACATCTACAAGAAGATGGCCGAGGAGGGGACCCTGCCCGTCCGCCTCTACGTCATGCTCAGCGCCGGGAGCAAGGTCCTGTCCGAGCGCGGCGCGGCCTACCGGATGATCGGCGCCGTCGACAACCACCTGACCGTCCGGACCATCAAGCGGCTCGTCGACGGCGCGCTCGGAGCCCGCGGCGCCTGGCTCCTCGAACCCTACGCCGACCTGCCGTCGTCGACCGGCCTCAACACGGAGTCCCTCGAGGAGATGCGGGCCACGGCCAAGTTCGCCATCGAGAACGGCTTCCAGGTCGCGACCCACGCTATCGGCGACCGCGGCAACCGCGAGACGCTCGACATCTACGAGGAGGCCTTCAAGGCCCACCCCGACAAGGCCGACCTGCGCTGGAGGATCGAGCACGCCCAGCACCTCAGCCTCGACGACATCCCGCGCTTCGGCCGGTTGGGCGTCCTGGCGGCCATGCAGGGCATCCACTGCACCTCCGACGCCCCCTGGGTGTACAAGCGGCTCGGCCCGAAGCGGGCCGAAGAGGGCGCCTACGTCTGGCGCAAGCTCATGGCTTCGGGCGCCTCAATCTCGAACGGCACGGACGTGCCGGTCGAGCCCATCGATCCCATGGCCTGCTTCTACGCCACGGTCACCCGCAAGCTCAAGGACGGGACGACCTTCTTCCCCGATCAGAAGATGACCCGCGAGGAAGCCCTCCGCTCCTACACCATCAACGGCGCCTACGCCGGCTTCGAGGAGGGGACCAAGGGCTCCCTGACGCCCGGCAAGCTCGCCGACATCATCGTGCTCTCCCGGGACATTCTGACCTGCCCCGAGGACGACATCCCCGGGACGGAGGTCCTCTACACCATCATCGGCGGCAAGGTCCTCTATAAGAAAGGCGGCTGACCCGGACGGAGAGTATAATATACCCATGTCCAAGAATGCGTTCATGCTCATGACCATAGCCGGCCTCGTCCTCGGGCTGGCCGTTGCGCCTTCCGTCTGGGCCCAGCCGGAGAGGACGGAGCGCCCCCTCGGCCTCTACATCGACATCGGCTACATCAACCTCAACGAGCCGCCGCACTGGCTCGCGCTCGGCCCCGAGCTCGAATGGCGATTGGCCAAACCCCTCACGATCAACCCGGACGTCGCGCTCTGGATCCAGGATTCCTTCCGAAGCTCCATCAGGGTCATCCCCGGGATCACGATGAACCTCCGGTTCAACCGCGTCTTCGTCGGCGGCGGCCTCGCCTACAGGGTCCCGGAGTGGGCCGTCGAGACCGACAGCAAGATCGTCCCGAAGCTCCAGGCCGGCCTCCTGATGGGCCCCGCCAGGCTCGCGCTGACGGTCCATCTGCCGGGCGGCGACAACGACATCATCTGGGGCTTGACGATCGCGACGCGGATCGGACGGCCGGGGTCGCGGGAGCCGGACTAGAGCGCGGCCAGGCGCCGGCGGGCGTCGGCGAGCTCCGGGTGGGACGGGTCGGCGTCCTTCCAGTATTCCAGGAACTTCTTGTACTCGACGGCGGCGCCGGCCCTGTCGCCCTTCTCCTCGAGGACGCAACCCAGCCGGTAATGGTAGAGCGGGGAGATCATCCAGCGGACCTGGTTCGACGGATCGATCGTCATGAGCTTCCGGTATTCCGCCGCGGCCGCGTCCAGGTCACCCTTCTTCCAATAGGCCCGGGCCAGGACGTCCTTGAGCCAAGGCATGTTGTAGACCGGGACCGTGTCGAAACCCATTCTCGGAAGGTCGAGAGGGACGATCTCGAGCCCGAAGGAGATCGCGCGCTCGACGTCGTTCGCGGCCAGCGCCGATTCGGCCCGCAGCAGCCGGGAGAAGAGCGTCGCCTGGGGCGCATCGGCGGGATCGACCCGGGAAAGCCAAGGCTCCATCTCGGCCGCGTGTCGGGCCGCGTCGGCGGGCTTGTTCCTGACGAGATCGATCAACCCTTGGAAAAAGAGCCCGCCAACCTCGTCGATCGCGGAATGACCTGAGCCGCTCATCTTGATCTGGTCGAAGTAACGCTGCATCGCCACGCCCGCGGCGTCGAGCTCCCCCCGGTCACGAAGGATGAAGGCCGTGATTAAATCCACGTTCGCCGCGGCCAGGGCCTCGCCCGCGGCTTCGGCCTGTTTCCGGATCTCCGCGAAGCGGGACAGGGACGCCTCCCACCGGCCGAGGGAGTAATCCAGAAAGGCCCTCAGCCAGACGCCGACCGAACGGGCCGACGGGGACGGGGCCCGCCTGTCGAGCTCGTCGAGCCAATGATAGGCCGCGGGGTAATCCTCCCGGAGACAGGCGACGTACAGGAGGCTCGCGTACTCGAAGAAGAAATCCGGCTTCAACTCCAGGGCCTTGCGGAACATTTCCTCCGCCGACGCCAGCCGGCCCATCCGGATGTAGGTCTCTCCGATCGAGTCGAGCGGATTGGCGTCGCCGGGGTTGAGCTCCGCGTAGCGTGCGAACAGGCGGAGGGCTTCGTTGAAGTCACCCATCATGGCGTATGAATAAGCTAGCTGGTTGACGGCGAAGCCGAAGTCCGGATCCAGGGCGACGGCCCGTTCCAAAACGGCGACCGCCTCGGTGTACTCCCGGCGCCTTTGATGGAGCCGTCCCAGATCGAAGAGAGCGTATTTTTCGTCCGAGTACTTCCGGACGATCTCGCG
>Ga0316627_100000548_pt1 | contig 10673 bp, 9 predicted proteins | sample OWC_Aug_M2_C1_D1_FD_207653 | JGI IMG/M metagenome (GOLD analysis project Ga0316627, IMG submission 207653) | Wetland soil microbial communities from Old Woman Creek delta, Ohio, United States - OWC_Aug_M2_C1_D1_C | ecosystem: Environmental > Terrestrial > Soil > Wetlands | place: USA: Ohio...
GTGTCTCCCACATCGGCGGTCGCGGTCAACGGCCCAGACGCGTCGGCCTACCTTTCCTGACAAATGGCCACCGCATGGGACTTGATCCCGCCGCGCCTCCGGGGTAGAGTTACCCGCCTGAGTCGCGACGCGCCGAGAAACACTCACCAGACCCCGGAGGACACATGCCGCAGAACGATGCCCCTCGGCAGTTCGTGCGCTGGGCCGCCGAGCAAGGCGTGGCGACACTCGTCGTCGATCGCCCGCCGCTGAATCCCCTCTCTCATCAGACCAAGACAGAGCTACTGGCGTGCCTGGACGAGATCGCCGCCGATCCGGCCGTCCGCTGCCTGATCCTGCATGGCGCCGGCGGGCGGGCGTTCTCCGTGGGGGCCGACATCAAAGAGTTCCCGGGCATGGTGGCCCGGCGCGGCGTGCGCGACCATGCCGTCCAGGAGCACACCCTATACAACCGCATCGATTTCTTCCCGATCCCCACCATCGCCGCCATCGAGGGCCACTGCCTGGGCGGCGGCCTGGAGTTAGCGTTGGCGTGCGACCTCCGGGTCGCCAGCGAGGTTTCCCGCCTGGGCCTTCCGGAGGTCAATCTGGGCGTGTTTCCCGGCGGGGGCGGGACGGAGCGGCTCCCGCGTTTGATCGGCGAGTCCCGCGCCCGCGAACTGATCTACACCGGCGAGCCGGTGGATGCACGTGAGGCCTGGCGTCTTGGGCTGGTGAATCGCGTGGCCCCGGCCGGCCAGGCCTTGGCCGCAGCGCAGGAGGTCGGCCGGACCATCGCCGGACATCCGGGGGTGACGCTGCGCACGGTGAAGTCCGTCATGGACCGCGGTCTGTGCATGGATCTCCTGGAGGCCCAGCAGGTCTCGATCGATGCCATCAGCGAGTTGTTCGAATCCGAAGCGGTCCGCGCCGGCGTGCAAGCATTCCTGGAAAAACGGCCGGCTAAGAGGCAACCAGAAGGGCAGCGCTGATCGACTCCGCGCCCGGCCACACCGTTGGCCGGCCGCCGAGCGGTCCGCGGGGCCCATGATGAGCACTTCACGTCCATAAAGGTGACACCATGCGGATCCTCTACGCATCATCCGAGGTCGCCCCCTTCGCCAAGACCGGAGGCCTGGCCGATGTGGCCGGCGCGCTGCCCAAGGCCCTCAAGGCACTCGGCCACGACATCCGGGTCGTCATGCCGAAGTATCGGATGGTGGATGCCGCCGCCCACGGGCTCCGGCGAACCGGCGTGGCCTTCCCGATCCCCGTGGCCGGTCGCGTCGAAACGGCGACCGTGTGGGAAGGGGCCATCGGCGCCGTACCGGCCTACCTCATCCAACACGACGGGTACTTCGATCGGGATGGGCTGTACCAGGTCGCCGGAGAGGATCATCCGGACAATGCCGCGCGCTTCGCCTTCTTCTCGCGCGCCGTCCTGGGGTTGGGGCGGGCCGCCGGCTTCCAACCGGATATCTACCATTGTAACGACTGGCAGACCGGACTCGTCCCTACCTATCTTCGGACCACCTTTCAGGGGACGCCGGATTTCCGCGCCGCCGGGACGCTCTTCACCGTACACAATTTGGGATACCACGGCCTGTTCGCCCCCGCTGCCCTGGTCGCCGCCAACCTCGGCCGAGAGGTCTTCAACCCCTTCGGTGTGGAGTTCTACGGCAAGGTGAACTACCTGAAGGCAGGGTTGGTCTTCTGCGACCTGATCAACACCGTCAGCCGCAAGTACAGCCAGGAGATCCAGACGGAGGAGTTTGGTCACGGTCTGGACGGCGTGCTCCGCGGCCGCGCGAAGGACGTGCACGGAATCCTGAACGGCATCGACTACGACGAGTGGCACCCCGCGCATGATCCGCTGATCGCGGCCCGCTTTTCCCGCGAGGACCTCGCCGGGAAGGCGATGTGCAAGGCGGACCTGCAGCGGCTGGTCGGTCTGCCTGAACGCCCGGATGTCCCGCTCCTGGCGATCATCTCTCGCCTGGCGGTGCAGAAGGGTCTGGATCTCGTCGCCGAGGCGCTGGATGAGATCCTGGCGCTGGACGCGCAGTTCGTCCTCTTGGGGAACGGGGAGCCCGAACTCCACGAGGCCTTCGAGGCCGCCAAGGCGCGCCACCCGTCTCGCATCGGCCTAACGCTCGGGTTCGACGTGGCCCTCTCCCACAAGATCGAGGCCGGCGCCGACATCTTCCTGATGCCGTCCCGGTACGAACCGTGCGGCCTCAACCAGATGTACAGCCTGGCGTACGGGACGATCCCCGTCGTCCGGGCCACCGGCGGGCTGGACGACACCATCGAGCCGTTCGACCCCGAGACGGGCACCGGGAACGGATTCAAGTTCGCCGAGCCCACCGCGGAAGCCCTGCTCGCCACGATCCGCCAGGCCGCGACTGTATACCGCCAGCCCGAGCGGTGGCGTCGACTGGTCGCGAATGCCATGGCCTGCGACTTCTCCTGGGGCCGGTCCGCCAAGGAATACGAAGCGCTGTACCAGGAGATCGCCCGCCGCCGCTCCACCAGGGGCGGTTAGGAGCCGTTACGAAATTACTTGGCCATTTTGTAATTTCGTTACGGCTCCTTATGCCGTTTCCAGAATGTCTCCGGTCAAGTTATTCTTTGACAACGGAGTAAGCGGGGCGACCCCACGAGGCAGAAGCACCGCCACGGACGATGGCTGCAAGAGATCTCTGCCTGTCCGGTCGAGTTGACCTTCGCCCTGAAATTCTTGATCCACTGTCGTCATCTGTGCGATTATTCTGCGCAGAGGGGCCGCATCGGGGGCCCCTTCGATTGCCGCGCGGCAGTCTTCGATTATGGAACCCCCCCAAACCGAACGGAGCGCAAACGCCATGGTCAAGCAACTGATCATCTCCCCCGCCGAGGTCCGACAGACGGACACCCTCACCCTCGGCACCATCCCGGTCAACCACTACCGCCGCACCCTCGCCGACGAACTGGCGACGGGCGTACTCACCCCGGCGGACGCCCTCCGGCTCTATCGCGACATGGTCCTCATCCGCGAGTTCGAGACCATGCTGGACGAGATCAAGCGGCAGGGAAAGTACCGCGACGTCGCGTACGTTCACCAGGGCCCCGCCCACCTTTCGATCGGGCAGGAAGCCGCCGCCGTGGGCGAGGCATTCCTCCTGACGGTGGACGATCACATCTTCGGTAGCCACCGGAGTCACGGCGAGATCCTGGCCAAGGGCCTGGCGGCCATCCACCAACTGAACGAGACGGATCTCCAGCGGATCATGGAGTCCTATCTCGGCGGAGACACGCTCCGGGTGGTGGAAAAGGAGCCCGCACGCGACGGGAAGGAGCGGGCGATCCACTATTTGCTCTACGGCCTGCTGGCGGAGATCTTCGCTCGCGCCACCGGCTTCAACCGGGGCCTGGGCGGCTCCATGCACGCCTTCTTCCCTCCCTTCGGGATCTATCCCAACAACGCCATCGTGGGCGGCAGCGGAGACATCGCGGTGGGCTCGGCGCTGGCGAAGAAGACGCAGCGGCAGCCCGGGATCACGATTGCCAACATCGGAGACGCATCGGCCGGCTGCGGCCCGGTCTGGGAAGGGATGCACTTCGCGACCATGGGGCAGTACTGGACCTTGTGGGAGCCGGCCTACCGGGGCGGCCTGCCCATCATCTTCGCCTTCATGAACAACTTCTACGGGATGGGCGGCCAGACCCGAGGCGAGACGATGGGGTTCGAACGCCTCTCCACCATCGCCGCCGGCCTGAACCGATGGAACTTCCACGCTGAGACGGTGGACGGGAACAACCCGCTGGCGGTGATCGACGCCATCCGCCGGAAGAAAGAGGTCCTGGCCAAGGGCGAAGGCCCGGTTCTGCTGGACATCATCACCTACCGACAGAGCGGCCACTCTCCCAGTGATGCCAGCTCGTACCGAACCCGGGAAGAGCTCGACGCCTGGAAGGCCGTGGACGCCATTCAGGAGTTCAAGCGGCAGATCCTGGCGGCTCAGGCGGCCCCCGAGACGGCACTGGACGCGATCGTGGCTTCCGCCGGCGAGCAGATCCGCATGGCGTGCCGGTTGGCGAGCAACCTCACGATCTCCCCGCGCCTGACGGGACCGGCCATCGCCGAGGTGACGTTCCCCCAGGCGTCGACCGAACCTCTGCCGGCGCTCCCCCCGGACGCGGTGCGGAAGCCGCAGGCCGAGAACAGCCGGGTCCAGCAGATCGCCAAGAAGCGTCGCTCCGGCCTCGACCCCACCACCGGCGAACGCCTCTCCGAATCCAAGGCCGTCTCGTTCCGCGACGCCATCTTCGAAGCCGTCATCCACCGCGCCTACCATGACCCCCGACTGGTCATCTACGGCGAGGAAAACCGGGACTGGGACGGCGCCTTTGCCGTGTACCGCGGCTTGACCGAGAGCCTTCCGTATCACCGGCTCTTCAACGCGCCCATTTCCGAAGGCGCGATCGTCGGCACGGCCGTCGGTTGCGCCATGGAAGGGGGACGGCCCCTGGTCGAATTGATGTACTGCGACTTCCTGGGGCGGGCGGGCGACGAGATCTTCAATCAACTCTCCAAGTGGCAAGCCATGTCCGCGGGGGTCCTCCGGATGCCCGTGGTACTCCGCGTCAGCGTCGGCAGCAAGTACGGCGCCCAGCATTCGCAAGACTGGAGCGCCATGACAGCCCACATTCCCGGCCTCCAGGTGGTGTTCCCGGCCACCCCCTACGATGCCAAAGGCCTCATGACTGCCGCATTGGCGGGGACCGACCCGGTGGTCTTCTTCGAGAGCCAGCGGCTCTACGGCATCACTGAATGGTTCCAGCCGGAGGTGCCGGCCGACCCGTACACCGTTCCCCTCGGCGTGCCGGATGTCAAGCGCCCCGGCACCGACCTCACCATCCTCACCGTCGGCTCGACGCTGTACCGGGCCGTCGAGGCCGCCGACCGACTCCAGAAGGAGTTTGGCCTGTCGGCCGAACTCCTCGATGCCCGGAGTCTGGTGCCGTTCGACTACGCCCCCGTGCTGGAGTCCGTCAAGAAAACCGGCCGGATCCTGCTCGCTTCCGACGCCTGCACGCGAGGAAGCTATCTCCACACCCTGGCGACCACCATCCAGGAGCTGGCGTTCCACGATCTGGACGCCCCGGTGGTCGTGGTGGGCGCGCAGAACTGGATCACGCCGGCAGCCGAGCAGGAAGACCTCTTCTTCCCGCAGCCGAGCTGGCTCTTGGATGCCGTCCACACCCAGCTCCGGCCCCTCCCCGGGTATCGGCCGACGACCGACTGCTCGCCCGCGGCGCGACTGCGGGCCGCACGTGAGGGGGTCTGAGAGCATTGCTGATTGCAGACTGTCGATTGCCGATTGAAAAGCTCGATTCACCGAACGGTGTGCGAACCGACGGACAGTGCCCGGAGGAGATACTGACGAACCCATTTTCGCGCAGGCTGCTCAAAAGGGCCCAGATGCAAGGCGGCAAACACAAGGCCGAGTGAGGCGTACTTCAGGTACGCCGCAACGAGCGCCTAAGCGAGCCAACGAAGCAGATGGGCCTTTTTCAGCAGCCTGCCAAGGAGACAAGAGCATGGCCGGACGACTGGCAGGAAAGGTGGCGATCGTCACGGGTGGTGCCTCGGGAATCGGTGAGGCGACCTGCCGCCTGTTCGTGCGGGAAGGCGTCCGTGGGCTTGTCCTCGCGGACATCAGCGACGCCGGCGGCACAGCCATCGAGGCAGAGCTGCGGAACACCGGAGCCGACGTCCTCTACCAGCACCTCGACGTCAGCCAGGAGACGCAGTGGGTCGAGACGATGAAGACCGTGGACGGCCGCTGGGGGCGCCTGGACATCCTGGTGAACAATGCCGGCCGGGGCGGCGTCCTCATCCGGCCACCCGTGGAGCACACCACCGAAGAGGCGATGGATGTCTCCTTCGCCATCAACGGCAAGGGGCCCCTCTTCGGCATGAAGCACGCCATTCCGCTCATGCGGAGAACGGGCGGGGGCTCCATTGTCAACGTGGTGTCTATCTACACCATGATCGGGGACGTGCTGGCCACCGCCTACGCGGCGGGCAAGGGGGCCACGCGGGCCCTCACCAAGATGGCCGCGGTCCAGTACGCCAAGGAGAAGATCCGGGTCAACAGCGTCTTTCCCGGTTTCGTCGAGACGGGGATGACCAAGGACCTTCACTCGAAACCCGAAGCGCGCCAACACCGCATCGACCTGACCCCGCTCGGCGTCCTGGCCGTGCCCGAGGATATCGCGTATGGGATCGTGTACCTCGCATCCGACGAGGCGCGGTACATGACCGGCAGCGAGCTGGTCATTGACGGCGGCATCTCGTCGCGCTAACAGGAAGCGGAAAAATCCACGTTTGCCCAGGCTGCTCAAAACGGTCCAGATGCAAGGCGGAACGCAAAGGGCGGGGCACCCGCCGAAGGTGGGTCGAGGCGTACTCCAGGTACGCCGCAGCGAGCGCCCGAGCGTGCCAACGCAGCAGATGGGCCTTTTTCAGCAGCCTGCGAGGGAGTCCACCATGGAGTACCGATCGCTGGGACGCACGGGCGTGATGGTATCGCCCCTCTGCCTCGGGGCGATGAATTTCGGCGGGCCGACCGACAGGTCGGAGTCGTTCGCCATCATTGGCCGAGCGCTTGAGGCCGGCGTCAACATCATCGACACGGCCAACGTCTACAACGCCGGCGAGAGCGAGCGGATCGTCGGCACAGCGCTGAAACAGGACGGGCGCCGAAACCGGGTGATCCTGGCGACCAAGGTGCACGGCAAGGTGGGCGAGGGTCCCAACGAGCAGGGTGGATCGCGCTATCATATCCTGCGGGCCTGCGAGGACTCGCTGCGCCGGCTCCAGACCGACCATATCGATCTGTACCAGCTTCACCGGCCGCCGCTCGCCATCCCGCCGGACGAGACGCTGCGCGCCTTGGACGATCTGGTCCGTTCGGGCAAGGTGCTCTACATCGGCTGCTCCACCCATCCCGCCTGGATGGTGATGGAGGCCCTGGCCGCGAGCGACCGGCACGGCCTGGCACGCTACGTGAGCGAGCAACCGCCGTACAACCTGCTCGATCGGCGCATCGAAAACGAACTGATTCCTCTGTGCGTGAAGTACGGGCTGGCGATCCTCCCGTGGTCGCCTATCGCGGGTGGGATTCTGGCCGGACGCTACCATGCCGGGAACGACCTCCCGCAGGACTCCCGCGCCGCTCGCTGGGGGGACAAATTCACGCACCGCCTGAATCGGTCCGCCGCCGAGGTGGCAGGGCACGTCGCCGCGATGGCCCGCGAGCGCGGCATGACCGGCGCGCAGTTGGCCCTCCTCTGGGTCAAGGACCAGCCGGCCGTGACCTCCCCGATCGTCGGTCCTCGGACCCTCGCACATTTGGAGGAGGCGCTCCCGGTTATGGAGCGACGGCTCGCCGAGACCGACCGCCCGCTCTTCGACGCCCTGGTCCACCCCGGCAACGCCATCGCCGACTTCCACAGCACCAACGACTGGATGAAGGCGCGCATCCGGTGAGCCGTTGCAAAAAATAACGTGACCGGAGAAGTTCCGGAAACGGCCGCCTGCCCCTCGAGCAAGCCGTTGTCAAAGAATACGTTGAGCGGAGACATTCCGAAACGGCATAAGGAGCCGTAACGAAATAGAAAGAGATGTCTAGGTTATTTCGTAACGGCTCCTAACGAAGTCCCCGATCATCCGGTCACCGGGCCCCCGCCTGCAGAAGCAGCCGGACCATCGGCTCATACCCGCGCGCACGCGCGAGCGAGAGCGGCGTCTGCCCGGTGCGATCTGCCAGATTCGGGTTCGCGCCTGCCTCCACCAGCGCCCTCAGCGTCTCGGTGTGGCGCAGCCCGCCATCGCCGAGCACGATGGATTCGATGAGCGCCGTCCAGCCGAGGTTGTTCACGTGATCCAGCGGTGCCCCCGCCCGGATGAGCGTTCGGACGACCTCGGCGTGGCCCAGATGGGCGGCGGCGATCAGTGCGGTGCCGTCGTAGCGGCTGGTGACGTTTTTGGCGCTCGCGCCCAGCGCGAGCGCCAGCGTGAGCGTCGGGACGTCGTTGGCAACCGCCGCGATGGTGACGATATCGTACCGGTCGTTTTCCAGGGTATTCGGGTTCGCCCCGGCCGCGACCAGGGCGCGCATCGCGTCGTGGTGATGACCATACGCCGCGACGTGCAGCGGCGTGCGGCCGCGGCCGTCCGCGACATCAGGCGTCTCGCCTTTGGCGATTAGGGCGCGGATTCCCGCCGCGTCGCCTCGCGCTGCTGCGGCCAAGAGTCCGGTGTAATCGGCCGTCTCGGCCGAGGACGGCGGGACCTGTGCGGTCGCTACCGCGATCCCACCGACGGAGGCGAAGAACCCGAGCGTGCAGCCGATGAAAAGACGTATCAGCGTCATGGCTATCGAGTGCTCAGCGCCAATTTGACCCCGAAACCGATGAGCGCCAGACCCGCGAGGCGGGTCGCCGCCGTGCGGGCGACCGGCAGCGACGACAGCGCGCGCGCCGCCGCGTTGCCGATCAGGACCAAACCTAACTGATACAAGAAACTGATGACGGTGACGTGAGCCATCATGGCGCCGAGCGTGATGGGCGTTGCATCCACCCGCAGAAAGAGCGGAAAGAACGCCACGAAGAACAGAATCACCTTCGGGTTCGTGAGACTCACCGCGAACGCCTGCCGGAAATACATCCAGCCGCTCTTCCGCGAGTCCGCCGCCGTACCGACACCGGTGAGCCGGGCGCGAAGCAATTGCACCCCGATCCAGCAGAGGTACGCGACGCCGAACCACTGCAGGGCGCGGAAGAACACCGGGTTCGCGTTCATGACCGCGGCCAAGCCGACAACGGCGGCAACCATGTATACGAAGTCGCCGACGAGGGTCCCCATCACGGCACCGCACCCCGCCCCGATACCGCTGCGCGCGGTGGCGGTGAGGATGGCGAGCGTGCCCGGCCCAGGAATCACCTGAAACAGCAGGATCGCGCACACGAAACTGCCGTAATTCTGAATCTCAAACACTCGGCAACCTCCTCACGATCACGTCCAGATGGGGTGCTCAGTGCCGAGAGTCCGTCTCCAAGGCTTACGGTTTGTTGGTGTCTGGCGTGGCGTCAGCAAGGATCGGAGGACTCGGCGGCGGCGCACGATGGGGGCGACCCCGATTGTCAAGCGCTGGGAAGGACCCCTGGCAGGCTTTCCAGGCGAGCGAAACCATCCTGGAGGCTCACGCGCGCCTGCGAGCCCAGTGCGGCCCAGTACGCGACGATCGCCCGGGCGAGGCATTCCTCGCTGCAGAGGCTCGTCGTACAACTCGTCGGGTCGCTGGGGCGCGGAACCGTCCTGCCGCAGACGCGGCAAAGGCCAGGCATCTCGTCGAGGTCCGGCGCTGCAGTGCCCGAGGTAGGATTGTTATCGGACAGCTTTGGCATCACGCCCCTCCGGGCAGGATGATCCGGCTGCCCCCGCTCGCCTGGACCTCCACCACGGTCACCGCGAAGGTAAGTGCTTCCCCGGCCAGGGGATGATTGAAATCCAGCGTGGCATGGCTGTCGGATACACCGGTGACGATGAAGGGGATTTCTTCCCCCTGCGGATTTCGGAGACCCAACTGCAGCCCGACCGTCGGAGTAACACCCTCGGGAAAGCGGTCCAGCGGAACCTCCTGGACGGCTTCGGGTCGGCGGGCGCCATAGGCGTCCTCTGCCGCCACGCGGATCTCTTTGGCGTCGCCCCGCTGCATGCCCACCAACTCACGCTCCAGGCCTGGAATGATCTCCTCCTGTCCGAACTCAAAGGTCAGCGGCTCTTTGCCCTCGGACGAGTCCACGACCTCTCCGGAGTCCAGCCGCAGGGCATAATCCATCGTCACCGTCGTGTTCGGGCCGATCCGCATTCCCCGCCCCCTGGATACCGGCCAATCGACAAAACACTCTCACCGCCCGAAAGGGACGTTTGTCGTACATGCCCAAGAATCGGAGGAATCTACCACTTCGTGCAGAATAGCGCCATAAGAAAGCATACCTGTGAACGCGGGCAATACAAGACCAGCGGCTCTCCTCCAACACCTCTTGGCTGAACACAGGCAACTGATTAGATTCAATTCTGGCCGTCGCGCGTTACGTCATCGACACCAGCCGAAGAGATCGAACGGTTGGGAATTGCCTCGCGGGATTCGTTGCTCGCCTCCGAGCAAAGACGCAGAAAACGTCTCGTCTCAGAATCCTTCCTCGACAAAGCGGACGATTGTTTCCAGGAGGACCTCGCGCGGGAATGCGTTGTGATCGATCAGGGTGGCGCTGAAGGGCAATGCTCCCGCGTTGCGCGAGAACGGAACGGCAAGCGCCCAGTGATCTGCCCGCAGAAACCCCAACAGGGTGCCCGCCGGGATGATCGCGTCGAAGAATATCACTTGGCCGTCACTCCGAGGGTCCACGTGTGCGAGCTGCTCGTAAAAAGGGCGCAGCGCCCGCGAGATTCGTTGCGGACCTGGAATTCCTGCGACCGAGAAGTATTTCACGCTCGCTGGGGGGGGTTGCCGGGCCAGACTGCTCTGGCGTGCGGCCCGCGTGATGCTGGCCATACCTTGACCGTCACCGGCTGGACAGTCCGTCACCTCCAGATCGCGCATGAGATGCTCATAGAGGTGCACGTAACCGTCGGCGAGAGG